>Cebus_capucinus_imitator_PRJNA485217_SSR098__coassemble_1722_pt1 | contig 28083 bp, 19 predicted proteins | sample Cebus_capucinus_imitator_PRJNA485217_SSR098__metabat2_high_PE_006 | metagenome-assembled genome bin Cebus_capucinus_imitator_PRJNA485217_SSR098
GGTGTGCGGGCGCGGGTGCACGGGGCCAGGCGGGCGCAGGGTGCGGGCGCACGGGGCGCGGGCGCACGGGGCGCGGGCGCGCGGGGCACGAGCATGGGCCAGGCGCGCCCGGCCCGGCACACAAAGGGCGGCCAGCACAAGCCGGCCGCCCGCCTGAAGCTACTTCGCGTCTGCCCAGTTGGCGCCCCACGAGACCTCGGCCACAAGCGGCACGGAGAGCCGAACCACGCCCTCCATCGTCTCCTTCACGAGCTTGCTCATAACCTCAAGCTCACTCTTTGGCACCTCAAAGTCGAGTTCGTCGTGAATCTGGAGCACAAGGCGGCTCGAGAGCCCCTCGGCACGCATGCGCTCGTCCACCGCAATCATCGCAATCTTGATGATGTCGGCCGCCGTTCCCTGCATGGGGTGGTTCATGGCCGTGCGCTCGCCAAAGGCACGCATGTTGGCGTTGCGCGCCGAGATGTCTGCCACGTGGCGCTTGCGGCCATAGAGCGTCTGCACCCAGAGCTGGTGCCTCGCCTCCTCCACCGTGCGGTCGAGATAGGCACGAACACCAGGGTAGGCGGCAAAGTAGCGGTCGATCATCTCCTGGGCCTCCTTGCGTGGGATGCCGAGGGACTGCGACAGGCCATAGGCCTGCTGGCCGTAGACGATGCCAAAGTTCACCGCCTTGGCGCGGCTGCGCAGCTGCGGCGTCACCTCGCTCACCTCTACGCCAAACACGCGCGCCGCCGTCTCGGCGTGGAAGTCCTCACCCTCGCAAAACGCCGCGATGAGGTGCTCGTCGCCCGAGAGGTGCGCGAGCAGGCGCAGCTCGATCTGCGAATAGTCGCAGGCCAAAAACACGCTGTCGGGCGCCACGGTGAAGGCCTGGCGCACGCGATGTCCCAGCTCGCTTCGCGTGGGGATGTTCTGCAGGTTGGGGTTGGAGCTCGAGAGGCGCCCCGTGGCGGTCACCGTCTGGTTGAGGCTCGTGTGGATGCGGCCGTCACCAGCGATGAGGGCCGGCAGGGCGTCGAGGTAGGTGCTCTTGATCTTGGCCTTCTCGCGATACGACAAGACCTCGGCCACCACCTCGCTCGTGTGCGACAGCTCCTCGAGCACCTTGGCGTTGGTGGAGTAGTAGCCGCGATGAGTCTTCTTGAGGCCGCCGGTGGGCAGGCCCAAGTCGTCAAACAGCACGCCCGAGAGCTGCATGGGGCTATCGACGTTGAACTCGCGCCCCGCCGCGTCAAAGATGCGCCGCCGGCTCGCCTCGATGCTGCCGGCAAGCTCGCGCGACTGCTGGCTCAGCACCTCGGGTGCCACGTGCATGCCCGTGCGCTCCATGCGCGCGAGCACCGAGACGAGCGGCAGCTCCATCTGCGTCATCAGGGTCTGGGTTGCCTCGCCCTCGCGCTCGATGGCCTCAGAAAGCACCGGCACGAGCAGGCGCGCCACCACCGCCGAGAGCGCAGCGGCGGGCGTCTCCTTGGTGGGCTCGGGCAGCTCGGTGCCGAGGTAGCGCTCGGCGAGGGCCCCCACCTCGTAATGGCCGGTGGAGGAATCGAGCAGGTAGGCCGCGATGCCTGCGTCGAAGGTGCGCGCGGGGTCAACCATGGCCGGGTCAAACGGGGTGCCGCTGGCGTCGGCAAAGGGCGCCATGGAGGAATCCTCGGGATAGAGCGCGTGGATGAGCTCCTTCACGTCGGCGGCGCACACCTTGCCCGAGACGAAGGCACGGGCAAGCAGGACGCAGGCGTCGTCGCCCTTCACGAGGCCATAGCCCGCCTCGCACGAGGCCCAGAGCTCCAGCTCAGGCTCAAAGAGCGTGCCTTGCTGCGCCGGCGCACCCACGGCAAAGCCAACCCACTCCCCCTCGGCAAGGGCCGCCTCAAACGCCTCGAGCGCAGAGGCACCCTCGAGCAGCTCGCCCGTCTCGACAGACGTTGAACGGGCGGCCTCGGCCACACCCTCGCCCAGAAGGGCCAGCACGCGGCTCGTCATGCTCGTGAACCCGAGCGAGCCCATGGCGCCTCGCACCTCAGCTGCGTCAAAGGCAGGGAAGGTGGCCTCCTCGAGGTTCACCTCAATGGGGGCGTCGGTGCGGATGGTGGCCACCCGGCGCGAGATGAGGGCGTCTTCGATGTGGGCACGCAGGTTCTCGCCCATCTTGCCCTTCACCTCGTCGGCATGGGCAATGACCTCGTCGAGCGAGCCATACTGCACGATGAGCGCGGCGGCCTTCTTGGGGCCGATGCCCGGCACGCCGGGGATGTTGTCGGAGCTGTCGCCCTTGAGGCCGTAGAAGTCGGTCACGAGGTTGGGCGTGATACCGTGGTAGAGGTCGTCGACGCTCTCGGGGGTCATGATGTTGACGTCGGAGACGCCGCGGCGGGTGGAGACCACGTTGACGTGCTCGGTCACGAGCTGGTACATGTCGCGGTCGCCGGTCACGAGCAGCATGTCGTAGCCGGCCTCCTCGCCCCTGCGCGCAAGCGTGCCCAGGATGTCGTCGCCCTCCCAGCCCTCGAGCTCGGCCACCGGCACGCGCATGGCCGCCAGCAGCTCCTTCACGATGGGGAACTGCTCGCGCAGCACTTCGTCCATGGGCGGGCGCTGCGCCTTGTACTGCGGCAGCATCTCCATGCGCACCTGCGGGCGCCCCTTGTCAAACGCGCACACCACGCCCGTGGGCTCAAAGCGCTCCACGAGCTTGAGGAACATGCTCAGGAATCCAAAGACGGCGTTGGTGTGGCGTCCGTCGGGGGCGGTCATGGTGGCGGGGATGGCGTGGAAGGCGCGGTGCATGAGCGAGTTGCCGTCAACCACGGCGATGGTGCCACGGCGCGGCTCGCAAGCAGGCTCGGCGCCGCCTGCCGTTGCCTCGAGCTGGATGTCGTTCGTAGCGTCAGACATGGAGAGCCTTTCGATAGGGGCGGCTCGCGCCGCCAGCGATGCTCCTCATTGTACGGGCTGGGCCGCCGCCACGCGCGGCGCCGGGCGGCGAGACACAAAAACGCCGAGCCGCGGGCGGGCGGCTCGGCGCATGGGGCGTGCGTACGGTGTGGAGCGCGGGGGCGCGCGGGGCAGCGCCGCCGCGGGGCGTGCGCTGGGGCGCGGGGGCGTGCACGCGGAGGCGGGCTCGTGGCGACCCGGGCGCGGGGAGCGCGGGGCGGGCGTGGGCACCCAGCGCCACCCGCCACCCGTCAGCCGGCGCAACGGCAGAGGCGCGCGCTACTTCCCCGGCGCGCTCGGGCAGATGTCCACGAGCGGGCACTCGCCACACTTAGGCGAGCGCGCCGTGCAGATCTCTCGGCAAAAGCTGATCCACTGGTGGTTCACGTCCACCCAATACTCGTGCGGCAAGATCTTGAGCAGGTCTTGCTCGGTCTTGAGCGGCTCCTTCTCGTGGGTCTTGGGAGAGAGCCTCATGCGGTGCGCGAGGCGGTTCACGTGCGTGTCCACCGCAATGCCCTCCACGATGCCAAAGCTCACGTTGAGCACGATGTTCGCGGTCTTGCGCCCCACGCCCGGAAGGCGTGTGAGCTCGGCCATGGTGTGGGGCACCTCGCCCGCAAACTCGCCCACGATCATCTGCGCCGCCTCCACGGCATGGCGCGCCTTGCTCTTGTAAAAGCCGATGGATTTGATGACCTCGGCCACCTCCTCGGGCGAGGCGGCGGCCATGGCCTGTGCCGTGGGCCACAGGGCAAAGAGCGCAGGCGTTACCTTGTTGACCTGCGCGTCGGTGGTCTGGGCCGAGAGCAGCACCGATATCACGAGGCGAAAGGGCGTCTCGTGGTCGAGGAAGCACTCAACGGGCCCGTAGCGACGGTTGAGGCGCTGGCATATCTCGATGGCTCGCTCGCGCTTGGCGGCGTTTGTCTCGCGGGGCATAGGTCTAGTCCTCTGGCATTCCGTAGGCAAGCAGCTCGTCGATGGTGACGAACTTGTAGCCCTGGGCCTTGAGCTGGGGCAGCGCCTGGCGCAGCGCCTCCACCGTCTGTGAGCGGTCGCCGCCGCCGTCGTGCATGAGCACCACCTGTCCAGGCTTTACCGAGAGGATGGCCTGGGCGATGGCATCGGCGCCCGGACGGCGCCAGTCCTCGGTGTCGACGTTCCAGCCAATCTCGGCCGTGACCTCGTCTTTGAGCGTGTCGATGAGGCTGCCGTAGTAGTTGCCGCCCGGCGCGCGCATGATGCGGCTCACGCTCGTGCCCAAGGTGTCCTCAATGGCGGCAAACCCCTTCTCCACCTCTTCCACCTGATCGGCGGCGCTCATCTTGGTGAGGTCGACGCCACCGCCCGAGCCCGCGGCGTGGTCCCAGGTGTGGGTGGCAAGCTGGTGCCCCTCGCTGTGGATGCGCTTCTCGAGCGTGGCATTAGAGGCAACCTGGTTGCCAATCTGGAAGAAGGTTGCGTGGGCGTCGTTTTCCTTGAGGATGTCGAGGATCTCGGGCGTATAGGTTGAGGTGGGGCCGTCGTCAAAGGTGAGGGCAACGACCTTGTCATCGCCCACGTTGGCGGTGTAGGCGTGGTAGCCCGCCGAGACGGCAGGCTTGGTGACCTCGGTGACCTGCTTGCCCGAGACGTCACCGGTGCGCACGATCTTCTCGCCCTCCTCGCCGGTGGAATAGATGTGGATGGGGCCCACGTAGTAGCTCGAGGCCAGGCTCTTGTCCACGCCCGCGTCGTTGCTTACCGGGATGGTCTCGGTGTGCTCGGTGTAGCTCTCGGTGGTGTCGGCGCCGTCCGAGATGGTGATGCTCGCACCGCGAGGGATCACGTAGGAGGCGTCTGTGGTGGTGTCGTGGCCCACCTGCGCGGAGAACTTGTCGCCGCCACCTTGCTGGGCCACCGAGCCGTCGACCGCCATGAGGTTGCCTGCCGCGGGGCTCGCGTAGCCCTCGTCGAGCGCGTCTTGGATGGTGAAGCCGCTTTTGACCATGCGCTCGACGCCGTTGATGGTGACGTTGTAGAAGGGCGGGTTGGCGAGCATCCACGCACCCGCGCCCACCAGCGCCACGACCGCGATGAGCACAAGGGCGATCATGGGGGCGCGCCTCTTGCGGCGACGGGGCTGGCCGGGCACGCCCTCCCCCATGCGCGAGCGACGGGCGTCTTTGCCCGCGCGAGCGGCGCGGGCATGCGGGCCCACCTGCTCCGGGCGCACACCCACGGCACCCGTGCGCGGGGCGGCGTAGGGGTTGGGCTCTGCCGCCTCCGGTGCCGCGTGCGCCTGTCCCTGCGCGGCGTCGCCCCAGCCCTGGGCCCCATACGGCGCAGACGAGACGGGTGCCTCGCCGGCAGAGGCGGCGGCGCCCCAGCCGCGGCCGTCCTCGTATACCTGTGCCATCCCTTCGGCTCGCGCCGCAGCTGCGCGGCGCTCCTCGGCGGCCGCCACGGCCTCCGCTCGCCGCCTGCCCTGAGCCGCCGGCGCGTGGGCGGCGTGTGCGGCGGGCTCGTGGGCGGCGCCGCTCGCCTGCGAAGACGGCGCGAACGCGTTGCCGGCCGCCTGCGCGCCGCTCGCCTGCGCGTTGCCGGCCGCCTCGTCCGAAACCTTGAAGTGCCTTGCCATACGATCTCCCCAATACAAGGGCGGAAATGCCACCCGAATACTCAAAAGCCCATCCATTTTCGCCGCTTGCCCCTGCTGTCACGCAAACTCCCCCACACGCACACAATGGGGCGGCTCCGCGTGGCGTCCATCCTGCGCGCGCAAGGCCGCGGCATCGCGGGCCAAGAAGGCAAAGGCCGACGGGACGGGCACCCCATACGCGCAGGGCCGCGCGGGGAAAGGGCAGTCACCGCCGCGAAGGCCCTGGGCACCCCATGAGCGCAGGGCCGCGGCAAGAAGCGCGACCGACTCGTGCGAATCCGTCTTTTGCTGGCCTTATTTGGCCTCCGTGGGTGTTTCAGAGCCTTAATTCTGTTGTAATAAACCGCGGCTAGAGTTAGTGGGCAGACAGGCCCGCGTCAGCGCGCCCAAGGGCGCGCCACCACCAGCACGCAAGAGAAAGCGAGACCGTATGGCTTCTAAGGTCACCGAGATGTACGGAAGCTTGGTATTCAGCGACTCCGTTATGCGCGAGCGCCTCCCCAAGCCCACCTACAAGGAGCTCTCCCGCGTCATCAAAGAGGGCAAGGCGCTTAACCTCGACATCGCCAACGAGGTTGCGCACGCCATGAAGGAGTGGGCGCTTGAGAAGGGCGCCACCCACTACACTCACTGGTTCCAGCCGCTCACCGGCATCACGAGCGAGAAGCACGACGCCTTCATGGAGCCCACCGGCGACGGCCGCGCGCTCGAGACCTTCTCGGGCAAGGCGCTCATCCAGGGCGAGCCTGACGCCTCGAGCTTCCCCAACGGAGGCCTGCGCGCCACCTTCGAGGCCCGCGGCTACACCGCCTGGGACCCCACCAGCCCCGCCTTCATCAAGGACGAGGTGCTCTGCGTCCCCACCGCCTTCATCTCCTACACCGGCGAGGCGCTCGACAAGAAGACCCCGCTTCTGCGCTCGTTTGTGGCGCTCGACACCCAGGCCAAGCGCGTGCTGGCGCTCTTTGGCAAGGACGTCACCGCCGTCTCCACCACCGTGGGCCCCGAGCAGGAGTACTTCCTCATCAAGGAGGAGGACTATGCCCAGCGCCCCGACCTCATCATGTGCGGCCGCACCCTCTTTGGCTGCGAGCCGGTGAAGGGCCAGGAGCTCGAGGAGCACTACTTTGGCGCCATTCGCCCCACCGTCAACGAGTTCATGAAGGAGCTCGACGGCGAGCTGTGGAAGCTCGCGGTGCCGGCAAAGACCAAGCACAACGAGGTTGCCCCGTGCCAGCACGAGCTTGCCCCCATCTTCGAGCAGGGCTCTGCCGCCATCGACCACAACCTGGTCACGATGGAGAAGATGAAGCTCATCGCCTCGCGTCACGGCCTTGCGTGCCTGCAGCACGAGAAGCCCTTTGACTACGTCAACGGCTCGGGCAAGCACAACAACTGGTCGATCTCGGCCGACGGTAAGAACCTGCTTGACCCCTCCGACACGCCCGAGGACAACCTGCAGTTCCTCGTGTTCCTCGCGAGCATCATCGCCGCCGTTGACGACCACCAGGACCTCATGCGCGCAAGCGTGGCCTCGGCCGGCAACGACCATCGCCTGGGTGCCAACGAGGCGCCTCCCGCGATCATCTCGATCTTCCTCGGCGACGACCTTGCCGCCGTGGTGGACGCCCTCATCAACGACAAGCCCTACCAGAGCCACCCGCGCGAGAAGATGGACCTGGGCGTGCCTCAGCTTGCCGACCTCACGCGCGACACCACCGACCGCAACCGCACCTCGCCGTTTGCCTTCACCGGCAACAAGTTCGAGTTCCGCATGTGCGGCTCGCAGCAAAACCTCTCCGATCCCAACATGGTGCTCAACACCGCCGTGGCCGAGCGCCTCGACGCCTTTGCCACCGAGCTGGAGGGCGTTGAGCGCGAGGACTTCATCGACGCGGCGCTCGCCTGGGTGAAGCGCACCCTCACCGCGCACCGGCGCATCATCTTCAACGGCAACGGCTACTCCGACGAGTGGGAGCAGGAGGCCGAGCGTCGAGGCCTTCTCAACAGGCGCACCACGCCCGATGCCCTGCCCTGCATGCTCGACCAGAAGAACCTCGACCTGTTCGAGAAGTACCACGTGTGCTCCGCCGAGGAGATGCACGCCCGCTACGTCTCCAAGGCCGAGCAGTACGCCAAGCTCATGAACATCGAGGCCAACACCATGGTATACATGGTGCGCCACATGTACCTGCCGGCCCTGTTTGACTACTCCGGCGACATCGCCACCACGGTTGCCACCAAGGCCGAGATTGGCATCGAGGCCAAGGCCGAGCGCGCGCTGGTGAGCTCCATCACCTCGGCCATCGACGAGATCACCGAGCTGGTGGCCACGCTTGAGGAGAAGAATGCCCAGGCTCAGGCCATCGACGACTGCACGGAGCAGGACAACGAGTACCGCGACTCCGTGATTCCGGCGATGGAGGCGCTGCGAGGCGCGGTGGATGCCCAGGAGCGCGTGTGCGGCCACGACTACTGGCCTGTGCCCAGCTACAACCGCATGCTGTTCTACGTGTAGGCAGCACCCATGTCGCCCACCCTTGCCCCCGCAGTATCCGCGAACGACCACGAGCGCATGTCCTCGCTTGCCCACGTGGCCGGCGCGGACGCGGGCACGGCCAGCGCCGCCCACGCAGCGGGCGCCGAGGCAGGCGCGTGCGCAGACGCTGCCGCATCCGCACGCGCCGCAGCCGAAGCCGCTCCCCGCCTCATCGTGATGGACATCGACTCCACCCTCATCAACGAGGAGGTCATCGACCTTCTGGGCGAGGAGGCCGGCGTGGGCGAGGAGGTGGCGGCCATCACCGAGCGCGCCATGCGCGGCGAGCTCGACTTCCGCGAGGCCCTCAACGCCCGCGTGGGGCTGCTCGCCGGGCTCGACGCCTCGGTGTTCGAGCGCACCTTTGCCCGCGTGACCTTCACGCCCGGCGCCCTTGAGCTTGTGGCCGAGGCGCGGCGCCTAGGCTGGAAGGTGGGCGTGGTCTCCGGCGGCTTTCACGAGGTGGCAGACCGCATCGTGGAGGCGGCGGGCATCGACTACTGCCTCGCCAACCGCCTCGAGGTGGCGGAGGGCCTGCTCACGGGCAGGCTCGCAAGCGAGGTGGTAACCAAGGAGGCAAAGCTCGCCGCGCTCACGCGCTGGGCCGAGGAGCTTGGCATCCCGCTCGAGCGCACCGTGGCGATAGGCGACGGCGCCAACGACATTCCCATGATCTGTGCCGCCGGCACGGGGATCGCCTTTTGCGCCAAGCCCAAGACCCGCGCCGCCGCGCCCTTCGCCCTTGACGAGCGCGACCTCATGCAGGCCTTCGCCATCATCGACGCCCAAGAGACGAGCGCCTAGAAGCACCAAAAAGACGGCCGCCGCAGCTCAACACCTGCGGCGGCCGTCTCATAAGCCATAGCAACCATGCAGCCTCAGCTACGCGCCACCTCAGCCGCGCGCAACGCGCCCTAGGCGCGGGTGGTGCCCGCCTTGGCGTCGGGCAGCCTCAGCAGCATCACGAGGCCCAGCACGAGCAAGATGCCGATGGACAGCACACCCAGGCTCGCGTTGGCGGTGATGGCGGTGATGACGCTCACCAGGAAGGTGCCCAAAACGGAGGCATAGCGGCCAAAGATATCAAAGAAGCCGTAGTACTCGTTGCTGTGCTCCTTGGGGATGAGCTTGCCAAAGTAGCTGCGCGAAAGCGCCTGGATGCCGCCCTGGAAGAGCCCCACCAGAATCGCGAGAATCCAAAACTCCGTGGCCGTCCTGAGGAAGAAGGCCGCAAACAGCACGATGCCCACGTAGGCCACCACGGCCACGATGATCATGCGCAGGGTCCCGTACTTGCCCGCAAGCCTGCCGTAGGCAATGGCGGAGGGGAAGGCCACGAACTGCGTCACCAAGAGGGCGAGCACGAGCTGGGTGGAGTCGATGCCGAGCGCCGCACCATAGCTCGTGGCCATGGAGATGACCGTGTGCACGCCGTCGATGTAGAAGAAGAAGGCGATCATGAACACGAGCAGCACGCGGTCGCGCGCGATGCGACGCATGGTCTCGGCAAGGCCGGTGAAGGTGGAGGCCACGATGCTGCCAAAGGTCTCCCCCGGCTCGCGCTCCTTGCCAAAGCGCTGCTTGTAGGTCTTAACGAGCGGCAGCGTGAAGGCAAGCCACCACAGGCCCGTGATCACAAACGAGAGGCGCGTGCACAGCATGGTGTCGAGCCCCAGAAGCGCAGGCCCCCCAAAGATGAGCGCCAGGCACAGGATGAACGGCACCGTGGAGCCCACGTAGCCCCACGCATAGCCCGAGCTCGAGACCGCATCCATGCGCTCGTCGGTGGTGACGTCGCACAGCATCGCGTCATAGAACGTCATGGACGAGTTGAGCCCCACCGTGCAGAGCACATACACCACCAAAAACGGCAGCGCCGCCATGGGGATGGCCTGGGCAAAGCACAGCACCAGCCCCGTGAAGAAGAACCCGAGGAAGAACTTGATCTTGTTGCCCGCGTAGTCTGCGAGCGAGCCCAGGATGGGCATGAGCAGCGCCACCACAAGCGAGGCCACCGTCTGGGCGTTTGCCCACATGGTCACGAGCTCGGCCGCAGACGCGCCGGTGTTGATGCCGTTGAAATAGATGGGCACCACGGAGGTGTTGAGCAGCACAAGCGCCGAGTTTCCCACGTCGTACATGACCCAGTTTCTCTCGAGCTTGGTGTAGGTGAACTTCCCCATGGCCCCTCTTCTCCTCGTGCGGAGGCACATCCCCCGCGCGGATAAACGTAATCCATGGTACCGGTTTTTCCTCACGAATCCGTAAGGCAACGGTAAGCGTGCGAAACAGAGCTGGCGGGTGGGGGCATAATGGCACAAGACCCGTATTGAAAGGACACCCATGCCCGCACTCATCACCCACCACCTCTTTGGCGAGAGCTCCGCCAACCTCCTGCCCGCAGGCGTCATCACCGGCGAGGAGGAGCTTCTGGCCTTCCTGTTGGGCAACCAGGGACCTGACCCCTTCTTCTTCCGCTTTGGCACCACGCCGGCCCAGATGAAGCGCTCCTTCGCCCTCGCCCACCGCATGCACGACGAGCGCATGACCGAGGCCTTCTGCGCCCTTCGTGAGGGCGTGAGCCACCTGCCCACGCGCGACGCCGGCATTGGTCGCGCCTTTGCGCTGGGCATGCTCTCGCACTATGCGCTCGACCGCTGCGCCCACCCCTTTGTGTACGCGCAGGAGCACGCCCTCATCGAGGCCAACGGCGAGCTGGCAGGCGCCGAGGGCGAGGTGCACGCCGTGATCGAGAGCGACCTGGACACCTGGATGCTCTGGACGATGCGTCGCGCCACCGTGCACGACTGCCCGCCGGCCTCCGAGCTTGCCCGCACCGAGCGCATCTGCCGCGTGGCGGGTGCCCTCATGAGCCAGGTTGCCTGGGCCACCTTTGGCCTCGACGTGCCCGCAACCGAGTATGCGGGCGCCGTTGCCAACATGGAGCTGCTGTACCGCCTCATCGAGCCCGCGGGCTCGCATGGCTCCCGCACGCTGGGCTCGCTCGAGCGCCTCGCCCGCCCGCACTCGCAGCTCGAGGCCCTGGCGCACCGCGTGAGCACCTCGTCTGAGTGCGCCGCCGCAAACCTCGAGCACAGCTCCTGGACCTGCCCGTTCACCGGCACGGTCTCCTGCGACTCGTTCCGCGACCGCTTTGACGCGGCCCTGGCCGGCTGGCCCGAGCTCGCCGAGGCCTTCACGCGCGGCGGCAGCGAGCTCAGGGATGCCGTGGCGCGGCTCAACTACTCCGGCAAGCCCCTGGGCGCCGACGAGCGCGCGGAGGCGTAGGAACGGGGCTTGGCAGAGCCACACGCACGATCAGAGGGAGGCCCGCAGTTCGGCTTGAACTGCGGGCCTCCCCTCTTGTTTGATGTGTCGAGCTCGCGCCTACTCGGCAAAGTGGGCGCCCGTCCGGGCTGGGCGAGCCGGCTTCTCGCTCGTCGCAGGGCTTGACCTCAGCGCGTCCGTCTCCTCGCCATTCCCAGGCAGCGTCACACAGGCAAGCACCTTGTCCATGGCGCGCGTGCGGGTGCCCGCAAGCGCGTCGAGCGTCTTGGACGCCGTTGCCAGCTGCCTGCGCACGCGCTCAAGCTCCTCGCCATATTTGCCAAACTCCGTCTTTACCTCGGCGAGCACCGTCTGGATCTCGTCGGCGCGGCGACGGATCGCCACCGCCTGGAAGCTCATCTCGAGGCCGCTCAGCAAGGCGGCCATGGTTGAGGGGCCGGCCACCGTCACATGGCTCTCGCGCTGCAGGCGCTCAAGCAAGCCCGGCCTGCTCACCACCTCGGCATAGAGCCCCTCAAAGGGCAAAAACAGGATGCCGAACGTGGTGGTTGCGGGCGGGGCCACATACTTGGCATTGATGTCTTTGGCCTCGCCGCGCAGGCGCAGCTCGAGCGTCTTCCAGGCAGCCTCCACCGCGGCGGCGTCGCCCGCGTCTTGGGCCTCGCGCAAGTGCTCGTACGCGTCGCCGGGAAACTTCGCATCTATGGGCAGCCACACCGCCGAGCCGTCGTCGGCTGGAATGCGCACGGCAAACTCCACGCGCTCGGAGCTACCCGGGCGCGTGGCCACGTTCTGCGCGTACTGGCCAGGCGCCAGCACCTCGCGCAAGATGGCGCCCAGCTGCACCTCGCCCATGATCCCGCGCGTCTTGACGTTGGAGAGCACGCGCTTGAGGTCTCCCACGCCGGCGGCAAGCCCCTGCATCTCGCCCAAGCCGCGGTCAACCCGGCTCAGGCGCTCGTCCACGCGGCTAAACGACTGCTCCAGCCGCTCGCCCAGCGTGCGCCCAAGCTTCTCGTCTACGGTGGAGCGCACTGCCTCCATGCTGCGCGCCGTGTCCTGGCGCACGCGCTCGAGGCACTCGGCGTTGTCGGCGCGCACGGTCTCGAGGCTGCGGGCCGTCTGCGCACGCAGCTGCGCCATCTGCTCGCTTAGTGCCTCAACGCCCGCACTCGCGCGTTCGAGGTCTGCGCGCTGCAGCTCGCGGCTCTGTGCAAACTGCCGCTCGAGCATGGCGGAGACCTCGCCCGCAGAGTGCGCGTCGCTCCCAAGCGGCACGCTCGCCGCCGCGCGGCTCACCTTCACCAGCGCCACCACCGCCGCCACAGCCGCAATGCCCGCCAGCACCACAGCCGCAACCAGCAATCCCTCGCCCACGCGCACTCCTTTCACTCGCCTCTAGACTCGCTCCACCCATCCTACCCAAACAAAGGCTTTGCACCACAGCAAGCTCTAAGCAACGCGCGCGCCTCCATGGCACGACACGCGCGCACCATGAAACAAAAAGCGGCCCGCTGCCGGCTTGGCCGCGAGAGGGCTCTCGCAACCAGGCTGGCGGCGGGGCCGCAAGCACACGTGATATGGCTGGTTTAGCACACCTTGAAGACCCAGTTGTGCTTGTCCTCAACCGCACCGTCCTGGATGCCGGTGAGGGTCTCGCGGAGCTTGGTCATCACGGGGCCCATCTCGGTGAGGCCGCCGGGGAACTCGACCTTGTCGCCGGCTCCGCCGTCCTCGGTGATGGTGCCCACGGGCGAGATGACGGCCGCGGTGCCGCACAGGCCGCACTCGACGAACTTGCCGCTCTTGACCTCGGCCCACTCAACCGGGCGCTGCACGACGGTGATGCCCAGGTCCTCGGCCACCTGCACGAGCGAGCGGCGGGTGATGGAGGGCAGGATGGAGTCGGTGTGAGACTGCGGGACAACGAGGGTGCCGTCAGCCTCGACAAACATTACGTTGGCGCCGCCGGTCTCCTCCACGTAGGTGTGGCTCTCGGAGTCGAGGTAGAGGTTCTCGGCAAAGCCGGCACGGTGGGCGTCCATCGTGGGCTTGAGGCTCATGGCGTAGTTGAGGCCGGCCTTGATGTTGCCGGTGCCGTGCGGCGCGGCGCGGTCATAGGAAGGAATGCACAAGTCGATGGGCTTGAGGCCACCCTTGAAGTACGGGCCCACCGGGGTGACGAGGATGTGGAAGTGGTACTCGGGAGCCGGGGCCACGCCAATGACCTCGCCGGAGCCGATCATGAAGGGACGCACGTAGAGCGTGGCGCCGGAGCCAAAGGGCGGCACCCACGCGGCGTTGGCCTCAACGACCTGCTTCACGGCATCGACGAAGCGATCAGTCGGGAAGGGTGGCATCTCAAGGCGCTCGGCAGACTCGTACATGCGCTGGGCGTTCATGTCGGGACGGAAGCAGACGATGCTGCCGTCGGCCGTGGTGTAGGCCTTGAGGCCCTCGAAGACCTCCTGGCAGTAATGGAAAATGCCGGCACACTCAGAGAGCGTGATGGAATGCTCGGTGGTAAGGCGACCCTCGCCCCACTCGCCGTCCTTCCAGTCGCAGACATAGCTGTAGTCGGTGGGCTGGTAGCCAAAGCTGAGGTTGCCCCAGTCCAGGTCCTTCTTCTCCTGTGCCATTTCGTACTCCTTCACGTGCATTCCGGTCAAGACGGGGGCGCCCATACGCACCTGCGCCGTCTGTGGGAACAACCCACGGTAGGGCGAAAGCATAGCCCTTTTGATATGACGCGGCCGGTCGGTCGCAAAATAGCGCCCCGCTCGTAACGAAAGCGTTACGAGCGGGGCGCGCGTGCCCAGGCGTATTCGCGCCAGCTTGTGGCCCCGCCCCGAGGGCGGGGCAGCCCAGAGGCTTGCCGGACCTACAGGTCTTGCAGGGCCACCACGTCGAGGGAGCCCTCGCGGGTGATGTGAATGGCATCCACCATGGCCTGGGCGCCGGCGAGCGTGGTGCAGTTGGTGACGCGATGACGCACGGCAAGGCTACGCAGCTCGTAGAAGTCGTCGCGCGTGTCGAGGCCGCCCGGCGTGTTGATGATGAGCTGGATGTCGCCGCCGCCGATCATGGTGCCGATGTTGGGACGCATCTCGCTCGTTCGGCGCACGCTCTTGCAGGCAATGCCGGCCGCGCGCAGCACCTTGGCCGTGCCCGAGGTGCCCACGAGCGTAAAGCCCATGCCCGCGAGCTCGCGCGCCAGGCTCACGCTCGGGCGCTTGTCGCGGTCGCGCACGGAGATGAACACGCGGCCCTGGGTGGGCAGGCCGTAGGAGATGGCCTGCTGGGTCTTGGCATAGGCCGCCGCAAACGTGGAGCCCACGCCCATCACCTCGCCCGTAGACTTCATCTCCGGGCCCAGGGTCATGTCGGCACCTGGGAAGCGGTCAAAGGGCAGCACGGCCTCCTTGCAGGCAAAGTAGTCAAAGCTGCGCGCCTCGTCGGGAAGCCCCAGCTCAGAGATCTTGTCGCCCGCCATGATGTTGGCGGCCATGCGCGCAAGCGGCACGCCCGTGGACTTAGACGAGAACGGCACCGTGCGGCTCGCGCGCGGGTTGAGCTCAATCACGTAGAGCCGGCCGTTGTGCACCGCGTACTGTACGTTGAGCGCACCCACCACGTGGCAGGCAAGCGCAAGCTTGTGCGTGGTCTCGCGAATCTCGGCAACCATGGAGTCTGCGAGCGAGTAGGGCGGCATGCAGCAGGCGGAGTCGCCGGAGTGGATGCCGGCCTCCTCGATCTGCTCGAGCACCGCACCCACGTAGCAGCTCTCGCCGTCTGCCAGGGCATCCACGTCAAGCTCGATGGCCGAGTCGAGGAAGGCATCGAGGTAGATGGGGTGATCCTTGGAGACGCGCGTGGCGACCTCCATGTAGCTCTTGAGGTGGCGCTCGTCGTAGCAGATCTGCATGCCGCGGCCGCCCAGCACGTAGCTGGGGCGTACGAGCAAGGGGAAGCCGATGCGCTTGGCCACCTCGACGGCGTCCTCGTAGGTCTCGGCCACGCCGCTCACCGGGTAGGCGATGCCCAGCTCGTCGAGAAGGGCGCTGAAGCGCTCGCGGTCCTCGGCGAGGTCGAGCGCGTCGGGCTGGGTGCCCATGATGGGCACGCCGGCGGCCTTGAGGCGCGCGGCGAGGTTGATGGGCGTCTGGCCGCCCAGCGTGCAGATGACGCCCGCAGGCTGCTCCACGTCCACGATGTCCATGACGTCCTCAAAGGTGAGCGGCTCAAAGTAGAGACGGTCGGAGGTGTCGTAGTCGGTGGAGACGGTCTCGGGGTTGCAGTTGACCATGACCGTCTCGTAGCCCTTGTCGTGCAGGGCGTAGGCGGCGTGGCAGCAGCAGTAGTCAAACTCGATGCCCTGGCCGATGCGGTTGGGGCCGGCCGAGAGGATCATCGCTCGGGGACGGGTGGCCTCGCGGCGCTCGGAGGCGCCCCACTCGTAGGTCTTGTAGTGGTAGCTCGTACGCGCCGGGAACTCACCGCCGCAGGTGTCGACCGTCTTGATGGCCGGCACCACGCCCTTGGCCTTACGCCAGGCGCGCACCTCGAGCTCGGTGGAGCCGCAGAAGTGGGCAATCTGCTCGTCTGAGAAGCCCATCTGCTTCACGGAGCGCATGTCGCGCCCGGAGATGTCGGTGAGCTTGTGCCGGGCGAGCCAGGCCTCGGTGTCGGTGAGGTTCTTGAGGTGCGCGAGGTACCAGTTGTCGATGCCCGTGAGCTCGTGAATGTCCTCGATGTCCCAGCCGCGGCGCAGCGCCTCGAACACGTAGTAGATGCGCTCGGAGGTGGGCACCGATACGCGCTGGCGGAAGTCGGGCACATCAAAGAGCTCGGGGTGGTCGGCGCCGAGCATGTTCTCGCCCACCTCGAGCGAGCGCATGGCCTTGTTGAAGCTCTCCTCAAAGGTGCGGCCGATGGCCATGACCTCGCCCACGGCCTTCATGCGGGTGGAGAGGGTCACGTCGGTGCCCTTGAACTTCTCGAAGGCAAAGCGCGGCACCTTTACCACGCAGTAGTCGATGGAGGGCTCAAAGCAGGCCGGCGTGGCGAGCGTGATGTCGTTTTTGATCTCGTCCAGGGTGAGGCCCACGGCAAGGCGCGCGGCTACCTTGGCGATGGGGAAGCCCGTGGCCTTGGAGGCAAGCGCCGAGGAGCGGCTCACGCGCGGGTTCATCTCGATGACGATGACGCGGCCGTTCTCGGGGTTGACGGCAAACTGCACGTTGGAGCCGCCGGTGGCCACGCCCACCTTCTCGAGGATGGCCAGCGAGTAGTCGCGAAGCTTCTGCAGCTCGTCGTCGGCCAGCGTCTGGGCGGGGGCCACGGTGATGGAGTCGCCGGTGTGCACGCCCATGGGGTCGAGGTTCTCGATGGAGCAGATCACGATGCCGTTGCCGGCGGAGTCGCGCATGACCTCCATCTCAATCTCTTTCCAGCCCTGGATGGACTCCTCCACGAGCACCTCGCCCTCGGGCGAGAGGTCGATGCCCTGGGCCACGATGCGGCGCAGGTCGTCCATGTCGTAGGCAATGCCGCCGCCGGCACCGCCCAGCGTGAAGCTCGGACGAATGATGACGGGAAAGCCCAGCTCGCCCACGATGCGCTCGGCATCTGCCACGGAGTAGGCAAAGCCGCTGCGGCAGATGGACAGGCCAATCTCGCCCATGGCCTCGGCAAAGAGCTTGCGGTCCTCGCCCACGCGGATGGACTCGACGTTGCAGCCGATGACCTCCACGCCATACTTGGCGAGCACGCCTGCCTCGTCGAGCTCGATGGCGCAGTTGAGGCCCGTCTGGCCGCCCATGTTGGGGAGCAGCGCGTCGGGGCGCTCGCGCTCGATGACCTTGGCCACGGCCTCGGCGCAGATGGGCTCTACGTAGGTGCGGCTGGCCACGCCCGGGTCGGTCATGATGGTGGCGGGGTTGGAGTTGACGAGCACAACCTCGTAGCCAAGCTCCTTGAGGCTCTCGCAGGCCTGGGTGCCCGAATAGTCAAACTCGCAGGCCTGGCCGATGACGATGGGGCCAGAGCCAATGACCAGGATCTTCTTGATGTCGCAACGCTTCGGCACTAGAAGCGCCTCCCCTCACGGACGTCGATGGCAAGGTAGCTGGGGTCGCCCTCCATGAGGCGGCGGAAGGCCTCAAAGAGATACGACGCGTCGTGGGGGCCGGGCGCGGCCTCGGGGTGGTACTGCACCGAGAAGCAGGGGGCGTCCAGGAACTGGATGCCCTCGGGCGTGCCGTCGTTGAGGTTCACGTGCGTGAGGCGAATGCGGCCAAAGCGCTCGGTGCTGACGACCGGCGCGATGCGGCGCTCGCTCCAGAAGCGCAGGTCTTGCGTGTTGGCGGCGCGCCAGGCGGCCACCACCTCGTCGCCGCCGGAAAGCTCGGAAACCAGCTCGCCCAGGCTCGGGTACACGAGGCCGTAGTTGTGGTTTTGCGCGGTGACCTCCACCATGCCCGAGAGCAGGTTCATCACGGGCTGGTTGCCGCCGTGGTGGCCATAGGGCAGCTTCTCGATCTGGGCGCCGGCAGCGACAGAGATCATCTGATGCCCGAGGCAGATGCCAAACACGGGCACCTTGCCGATGAGCTCGGCGGCACACGCCGCGGGCTCGGGCAGCTCGCGCGGGTCCCCGGGGCCGTTGGAGAGGAACACGCCGTCGGGCCCGAGCGCCAAGATCTCGCTTGCGGGGGTGTTCCAAGGCACCACGCGCACGTCGAGCCCCACGGAGACGAGGCTGCGCAGGATGCCGAGCTTCTCTCCGCAGTCGAGCGCCACCACGCGCAGGCGGCGGCGCGGCGCGTCCAAGCTCACCTTGGCGTCAACCTCGTAGGGCTCGGGCGTGGAGACCTTGGCCACCCAGTTGGTCTCGGAGATGGAGGGGGCTGCCTTCACGCGCGCCACGAGGCTTGCCGGGTCGAGGTCTGTGGTGGAGATGGCGCAGGCCATGGTGCCCGCCTCGCGCACGCGCAGGGTCAGCTCGCGGGTGTCCACCCCCTCGATGGCCACGATGCCGTGGCTCGCGAGAAACTCGGGCAGGCTGCCCTCGGAGCGCCAGTTGTTGGGCGTGTGGCACATGTCGCACACCACAACGCCCGCCAGGGCCACGCCCTCAGACTGCATGTCTTGCGCGCACACGCCGTAGTTGCCAATCTGCGGATAGGTAAAGGCCACGACCTGGCCGGCATAGGAGGGGTCGGAGATGACCTCCTGATAGCCCGACATGGACGTGTTGAAGACGAGCTCGCCAAAGGTCTCGCCCCGGGCTCCTACCGAGAGCCCCTCAAACGTGGTGCCGTCCGCCAGCGCCAAGAGCGCCGGCGTGGCATCGTGTGCCAACAGTGGGTTCACGCGTGCCCCTTTCTTGGGTCTGCGGCATGAAAAAAGACGCCCGGCAAAGCCGATGCGTCCCCACAAGACAGGCGCGACTGTACGTGACGCGCCCTTTGGCCCAACGTAACCCCAGCGTGTCCACGTGCTGAGGCAGGCCTATGCCTTGCAGGTATCCCGTACCGTGCTTAAAGGTCAAGGTCATAAGTATAGGCAATTCGCCTATCCGCGCGCTCGACAAAATGCAACCGCTGGGTTTCCAAAGTTCTTTGCGTGTTTCTATCCTTATGGGACAGCGCCCAAGCTTCTTTGGGCGAGCCGGAGAGGTTGTGGAGGCGCCCGTGTCCCGGGGATAGGGTGGGCGGGGCGCGGGTAGGCCTATGTATTGGAGATTGGAGACCGCATGACACCATATAGCCGCGACAACGGCGCGCGCAACGCCGCATCCGCCAACGGCCCCCACGAGGGCGCCAGCCAACGTGCAGGCGAGCGGCGCGCGGGCATCCTCGAGGGGCTCTCCGCCTCGCAGGTCGTCGCCGCCGCGCTTGCCGCAGCCACCTCCATGGCCCTCTCTTCGCGCATCGGGCTCGCCGGCTCCATCATCGGCGCCGCCGTGGCGTCTGTGGTCTCCACGGTGGCCTCGCAGGTGTATCGCGGCATGCTCTCGCGCTCGGCAGACAAGCTTCGCGAGCTGAGGGATGCCAGCGCGGAGAACGCCGGGGCAAGCGAGCCGGCAGGGGCGGCGGGCGCCGTCTCCCAGAGCACGCGCGAGCGCATCGCCTTGCGCGAGCAGCACCTCTCCGCACGCGAAGGCGAGCGGGCGCGCGTGGCCCCGCAAGCCATCCGCGACGCCGTGGCCCGCCGCCGCCAGCAGGCGCTCAAGCGTCGCATCACGGCAGCGGCCATCGTCGCCGGCTTTGTGGCGCTGGGCGTCACCTGCGCCCTCATCCTCGCCCTCACGCAGGGCGAGGGGCTCGGCTCCAAGCCCGCAGGCATCGCGGGCACCGCTCCCACCACCGGCGCCGCCACATCCATGCCCGCAACCCGCCACGCCGCCTCCCCCACCGCAGGCACAGCTGGGGGCGCCGAGAGCTCGGAGGCACCCAACGTCGCGCAGGATGCACAGCAGGGCGCCGGCACGAGCGGCAATGACGACGCCCACACAGGCGGCTCCGCCAGCGACGCCGGCAGCACCGGCGGCAGCGGGGATGCAGGCTCCTCTTCCAGCCCCTCCGACAAGGGCGACGCAGGCGCATCAGACGGCTCGCAGGGCTCCGGAAACAGCGGCTCGCAAAACAGCACGGGCGAAGACGCAGGCACGGGCTCCGGCCAAGCCGGCACAACATCCTCGGAGAGCTCTTCCGAAGCCAAATAAACCGCAGGTCAACGAGACTCTCCCACAAAAAAGAGCGCCGAGGCACCCCTCAGGTGGGCCCCGGCGCCTCCTTATATACGTGCAGAGGGGGACACAGACTAGCCAGTCTGCGTCCCCCTCTGTAGCTAGCAGCTCCAGGCGGACAGCGCACCTGGAGCACTACAAGCTCGATGCCTACTATAACGCCTAACTCATCGCAAAGAAACGATAATTTCCGAGCAATCTCACGTTTACCGCCCCGTCGCGACCGCTGGCCGTAATCTCGAGCGACCCCTAGTCAAACTCACCCTTCTCGAGCGCGTTGCTGATCACGGCCGCCACGCGCTCGCGCGCCACGTCCTCGGAGGGCCTGAGATACTTGGCCCCGTTCTCCTGCGAGCCGTTTACCAGCCCCTTTTTGGTTGCCCACACCATGGAGGCCTTGGCCCAGCTCGAAACCTCCGAGCCGTCCGCAAAGCTTGACAGGTCTCCCTTGCTGGCACTATCCAACTCGCTTGGGCTTGCACAATAGTTGGCCAGAATCGTGACGAGCATCTCAAAGGTCACAGGCTCGTCGGCGTCAAAGGTCTTGGAGCCGTCCGGATGCGAGGAGCCATTGATGATCTCGTTGCGCACCGCCCAGTTGGCGGCGGAGGTGTAGTACATGCCGCCCTGAAGGTCTTGGAGCTCGGTGGTGTTGTACTCCTTGGGATAGAGGCTCTCGTCCACGCCATGGCTCTTGGCGTAGTTGAACAGCACACAGGCGAGGTCGGCGCGAATGATGGAATCCCCCACGCCAAAGACGTTGCCGCCCGAGTAGCCGTTCATGAGCTTCATGTCAGAGACGTTCTTCACGGCCTTGGCATACCAGGCGCCCGAGTCCACGTCGGTAAAGCGCGTGGTTACGGTCGTGTCGTCGTCCACGCGGTCGTCTGCATCGTTGCTGTTGTCTTTCTTGGCAATGGCGTCGAGGTAGTGGGCCTTCTCGTCCTTGTAGCGGTTCGTCCATCCCTGCCAGTACTTGCCCTGCCAGTAGTAGAACTTGGTGATGTTGTTGAGGAGGTAGTCGCACACCGCGGTGACAAACTCCTCGTCAGACATGCTGTTGTTGACGCCGGCGCCCACAAAGAAGGTCTTGGCTCCGTTGTAGCCCACACCCGAGTCGATCCAGAGGCTCGTGGGGTCATAGGAATAGCTGGTGCCTTTATACGTTGTCCACACGCCCTGAGCATTGGGCTGCTTGTAGGTGTAGGTGCGTGTGATGTAGCCGCCACTGCCATCGGGGAGCTTGTCGCCATAGGAGCTCGTGTAGAGCTTGCCACCCGTGACCGTGTTGCCGTTGACGTCGATGTAGGTCGAGACCGTGTTGCCGTCCTTGGTGGCATAGAGCACCCCGCCCTGGCCAAACAGGTTGGACATGCCCCACACGAGGCTCTTCACGCTGTCGGAGCGCTTGGAGAGGTCGATGCCCCTGTCGGCAAACCAGTTGGCGATGGGCGCATAGTACTGCTGGTAGGCCCAGGCGTCTTGAAGGCCGGCAAACTCGGTGGGGTCGGCCTTGTACGCCGCGTGCCACGAACTATTGAGCAGGTTGCCCAGGTCGCTCAGGCCATTGGCGTAGTAGGTGTTCGTCTCCTGGTTCAGCTCCCAACGGCGTAGCGGGTTATAGGCAATGCCGTTGGCATAGATGAAGCCGCTCACCTCTCCGGAGCGCGAGACGAGCTCCTTAAAGCAGGCATACTTATTGGGATTGTAGTTGTAGACCTGCGTGATGAAGTCCATGAGGCCGTAGCGGCGGTCAAACTGGTAGTAACCCACCGCGTTGTAGGCATCGCCCGAGGAGAGCCCCTGGTCGTAGTTCTGGCTGCTCTCCCACTTGGCAAACCACTTCATGTCGTCCGAGAGGTTCATGGGCTCGAGCGCCTGGGCGTCAATACCCTCGTCCTCGTCGCTCATGAGCGCCATGGCGGCCTCGTCGTCCGTAGCGCTGTCCGCGGGATTGCCGTCGGCGTTGTACCATTCGGCCTTGTCGTACGCGACGCCGGTGCCGTAGCCGTTGGTGGCGTTGGGCTCAGACGAGGCGGCGTCCCCGGAGGCCTCCTGCGCAAGGGCCGGGGCAACGGCAAGGGCAGAGGCGCCTCCCAGCGTGAGGCTCAGGGCGAGCCCCGCTGCAATGGCCTTGTGGTGAAAGAGCTTCATGGGTGCTCCTTTGGTAGTGCGTTTAAGCTGCGTCATGGCGCGGCGTGGTTCGTTTGAGGTGCGCCGCAGGGCGGCGATGCGCGTCGTGCTGCGGTGTGTTGGTGGTGCGGTTGCGTTCGGTCGTCGTTCGGTGGCAGAGCGCATCCGAGACAGTGTAGCGTCTGGGCGGCGCCTAGGCGATGCGCGGAAGCGCCGCCAGCACGATGGCGGAGCAGTGCACAGCGGCGGCCTTCTCAAACTCCGCGTAGTTCACGCTGCCAGAGTCGTCTGCCTTGTCGGAGATGGCGCGCACCACCACGAAGGGAACTTTTGCGAGGTAGCAGGCGTGGGCAATGGAGGCACCCTCCATCTCGCAGCACATGCCGCCAAAGGCCTCGACGATGCGCGCCTTGGCTGCGGCCGAGCCGATGAACTGGTCGCCCGAGCACACGCGTCCTTGAAAGACACACACGTCTGAAGCCGCCTCGGCAGCGGCAGCAGCTATGGCCTCGCGCAGGCGCGTGTCTGCCTCAAAGGCAACGAGGCGCAGGTCGGGGTGCTCGCCGGGGGCATAGCCCAGAGGCGTCACGTCCATGTCGTGCTCAACGGCGTCTGTGGACACCACCACGTCACCGATCTCGATGCGCGCGTCGAGCGAGCCGGCCACGCCGGTGTTGATGACATGCGTGGCACCCAGCTGCGAGGTGACAGTCTGCGCGCAGATGGCGGCGTTGACCTTGCCCACGCCGCACTTCACCACCACCACGGGCACGCCGGAGATGGCGCCCTCCACAAACTCCATGCCCGCCACCTCGCGGACGCGCGCGCCCTCAACCCGAGACTTGAGCAGCGCCACCTCTGAGTCCATGGCGCCAATAATGCCAACCTTAACCTCAGCCACCCTCGGCTCCCTTCTCATGTGGTCAACTCTCTCATGGTACCCGTCGAGCCAACCCTTGTGACCGGAGGCACACACAAGCCGCAAAGACACGGAGGCCCGCGATGTGGCACATTCTCCAAACGTAATTACCTACGTGGTAATATACGTAGTTGTTTACACATTAGCTGAAAGGCATAGTCCTTTTTAAAAAGGAGGTACCGTATGGAAGCTTTGGCCGAGCCCGCATTCAAGGCCTCCCAAATTGTTCAGGCAACGGCGGCGGCAAAGTCCTTTGGCAACATACGGCGCCAGGCACGCAAGGCCCCCGTCCTCGTCATGAACCGCGGCGGAGCCGATGTCGTCATTGTTGATTTCAATGCCTACAGCCGCATGTATGCAGAGTCCGAGGCCTGGCGCGAAGCGCAAATTGACTCCATTGCCGCCGAAAGGCTGGAAGACCACAGCCCCATGGACTTTGACCCCGAAGAGCTCTCGCTCATTAACGAAATTGATCCGGGCACCATCCCCGATGCGGAGCTCTTCGAATGAGCGCTGAGACCTCGCATCGATTTAAGCTGTGCTTCTACAACAAGAAGGCCCGAGATGAATACCTTGCCCTTGATGGCTCGGTGAAAGCGCTCCTGCGCCCCGGCTTGGCCAAACTTCAAGAACGCGCCGACGAGATAGGCACTCCCCTTCACGGGGAGCTCACCGGATGTCGCAAGCTCAAATACCGCAAGGATGGTTGGCGCATCGTCTACCGCGTCACCAAGGATGCCGTCGAGCTCATTGAGATTGCAGAGATAATCGCCACGGGCAAGCGTGAGCGTTCGAAGGTATACAGCGTCGCAGAGAAGCGCCTCGCGCGCGAGGAAGAGGATCCAATCTCGTAAACACCGTGATCACAGGAGCCACGGCACGTATGAAGGGCGGCAAAGACCGTCTACGACTTGTAGCAAGATAAGCAGCCCTTCTGGAGCCGGAGCCCACCGGGCTCGTGCCACAGGGCAAGCGCACGCAAGGAAAAGGCGACCGCGCCCAGCAGTTGCTGGATGCGGCCGCATGGAGGCATCGGCGTGCCTGCGTGCCCGGCACCTGCCAGGCACGCAGGCACGGCCGCGCTCGGGGCAGCGAAGCGCACACCCCCTACCCAATCACCTCGAGCAGCTGGGCGAGGGTCTTCTTGCCGAAGGTCACCTGCTGGCGCCCGCCATCGTCCACGATGAGGCACGGCACGCTCATGACGCCAAACTCGTCTTTGAGCTCGGGGAAATGGGCGATGTCGTAGACATGCGCACTAACCCGCTCATTCTCGGCGGCAATGCGCTGCGCCGCCGCCACCACCTCGGGGCACATGGTGCACGACAGGCTCACGAGCACGCGCAACCCAACCTCGCGGTCAATACTCGCGATTGCCGCGCGATCAGCGTCGTCGATAGGCTGGCCGGGGCCTGCGGCATTGTAGAGGCCGAGCACAAAGCTCGTGAACTCGTGGCCGCCCGGGACGCCGTGGAAGGCCATCCCGCATGCCGAGCCGTCCTCGCGGACGAGCTCCACGTACGGCGCCCCCGCCTCGCCAGAGCCATCCCTGCGCTCCACCTCAAGTTTGTTCGTGAGCGAGGCAAGCTCGTCCATATAGCCCGCGAGCTCGGCTGCCACCGGCGAGTCGTTGAGGTGCAGGCGCAGCGTGAGGGTGCCCTCCATGCGCCCAAAGACCGTATTGAGCTGGGCAAGCATCGCCTCGTCAAACAAATCAGAGCTCGCGGCATGCGCCTTCGGGTCAGCAGCGGGCCGTGCTGCCTGCGCCGCCGCCGAGACGGGCTTGGCCTTAGGCGCGCGCGGAACGAGGCCGGTGCACTCCTGAGCCGCCTTGAGGTAGCGCTCCATCTCGGTGGCGGTGGCGGCCGCCTGCCCCACCGCCGTCGCCACCTGGCGGAGCTGCTTGACGCACACGTCTCCCGCGGCAAACAGGCCGTCTGCGGAGGTCATCTGGTGGGCGTCGGTGAGCACATAGCCCTGCTCGTTCAGCTGGGCCACCCCGCGCACAAGGCCGGTTGCCGGCGCGTAGCCCACAAAGACGAAGATGCCAAAGGTGTCCCCCTCGGGCGCCTCGTAGGTGTGGGTCTCGCCCGTCTTGATGTTCTTGTAGGTGAGGCGGCGCAGGGCGCTGTCGCCCGAGGCCTCCACGACCTCGGTGTTGTACAGCACCGTAATCTTCTCGTTGGCCTTGGCCTCCTCCGCCGCCGCCGGCGCGCAGGTGAAGTCGTCCTCGCGCACGAGCACCGTGACGTGGCGCGCGTACTTGGTGAGAAACACGCTCTCCTCAGCAGCCGCAAAGCCGCCGCCCACCACGAACACGTCCTTGCCTGCAAAGAACTCGCCATCGCAGGTTGCGCAATACGCAACGCCATGCCCGCGAAACTCCTCCTCGCCCGCAAAGCCCACGCTCCTCGGGCTGGCTCCGGTGGCGAGCAGCGCTGCAAAGCAGGCGATGTCGCCGCGCGAGGTCTTGACGCGCTTGACGTCGCCTTCAAGATCGAGCCCCGTCACCTCGGCCAGGAGAAACTCCGCGCCAAAGGCCTCCGCCTGGCGACGCATCGTCTCGGTGAGCTCCTTGCCACTGGCACTGAGCACGCCCGGGTAGTTCACCACCTCGTCGGTAATGGTGATTTGCCCGCCAAAGTGCTCCCGCTCAACCACGAGCACGCGGTAGCGGGCGCGGGCAAGGTAGAGTGCGGCGGTGAGGCCTGCGGGGCCTCCGCCGATGACAACGGCATCGTAGAGCGTGGACTCGTCAACGACACTGGGATTTGCCGCCATAGGGAAACTCCCTCCTTGTGAAACGGCCGTGCCGATTCCTCGACACGGCCGCTAGGGTCATCTTCGCTATCTTTCGAGCGCTCCCTTACAGGGCGCCCACCAAATCGAGGCTCGGCTTCAGGGTCTCGGCGCCGGGCGTCCACTTGGCGGGGCACACCTGGTCGCCGTGCTCGGCGACGAACTTGGCGGCCTGGACCAGACGCAGCAGCTCGGCAGCGTTGCGGCCAATGCCGCCGGCGGTCACCTCGTAGACCTGGATCTTGCCCTCGGGGTCAACGATGAAGGCGCCGCGCTCTGCAAGGCCGCCCTCCTCGATGAGCACCTCGAAGTCCCGGGCGAGGACATGCGCCGGGTCGGCGAGCATGGGGTAGGTCACCTTGCCGATGCGCTCGGACTCGTCGTGCCATGCCTTGTGGACAAAGTGGGTGTCGCAGGAGACAGAGTAGACCTCACAGCCCTCGGCCTTGAAGCCCTCGTAGTTCTCCTGAAGCTCCTCGAGCTCGGTGGGGCACACAAAGGTGAAGTCGGCGGGATAGAAGAAGAACAGCGACCAGTGGCCGAGCACATCCTCCCTCGTAACCTGCTTGAACTCGCCGTTCTGGTAGGCCTGGACAGAGAACTCGCCGATCTGCTTGCCAATCTGAGACATGGTCATCTCCCTTTCTGTAGCCACGGGCCTCAGGTGACCCCATGGCGTAACTTGTTAGTACTGAGTCCTAATATACTGGTAGCTTTAGGTAAGTCAAGGGAAACTTTTACCTTTCCCATTACTGGGCGTGCTCCAGCTTGCGAGGGGCGCGGAAAGCGCGAGCGGTCGGCAGCTTGCGGACAGAGCAGCAATCGTGAGCAGCCAGCCAGTTGTCGTAGCAGCAAGCGTCGCGCAAGGCCCCAGCGTCATACCTGGTGGGCCACAGCCAGCCCATGCCAGCGAAGGCGCCCCTCGGCTGCCCGAGGGGCGCAATGGGGAGCCAGGATGGGCCACTGGCATGGCCCTTACCTATTGTTATTTGTTATTGTGCATATTACTGAGTTTTTATACATTTATATGAATGCGTTTAGCGATCAGGACTGCCTCGTTGTCAAAACGGCGAGGTTCTGTGCAAACCGGCACGAGGAAAGCGTCCTTGGTGCTGGCATGCCTTTCAAACCGTTCGTTATATTCGTTCGTTTTGCTCTGTTTGCACCAAGTAACGTTCAGAACAACAGGTGGCGAGAGCTTTGGAAGCGCCCAAAGCCCTCGCCACATCAAACTAGGCTATGCATAAGACCCAGAACCCGGCCTTTTTGCCAAGGCCACAAAAGCAGAAGGCTATTCGCGGGGCCCTTGAACGCGAGAGGCGAGCTCAAAGGCGTCGCGCCCCGCCTCGGTGAGGACGTATTCGTTCTCGAGGGTGCCGCCGTTCCTGTGGCGCCTCTCGTGAACCTCGAGCAGGAGCTTGCGCTCGAGCCTCTTGACGCACGAGCGCAAGGTAGCCGGGGAGCACCCAAGCTCTCCGGAAAGCTGTTCGCGCGAGACAGCCGCCCTGCCCGCCTCGCAACCGACGAGAAACTCCATAAGGGCAAGATCTGTCTCGTTGACCCTGCCTCCGGGAAGAGATCTGTCGATTATCTGCTTTGTCATGCCAACCAAGCCTCCTTACCCGAACGCGCCCTTGCGCGCCGGCACGGAAACCAACCTACGCTCGCGTCTGAAATAGCTCCCTAAATCCCGCAGTAGCCTCGCGTATGCGTTAGCCGTCCCTCCGACGCAGGCGCGTAATGACACCCGCCGCCATCGCAGAGATGCCAGAGCCGCCGAGGGCCACTACCGCCGCTCCCATGTCTGGGTCACCGGTTTGCGGCAAGGCGCTGCCGGCATTTCGCGCCCCGCCGGAGCTGTCGCCGTCGTCGTCCGCACCTTGAGCGCCGTCATTGCCATGCCCGGGAACGTTGGGGTCGAGCGGGTCTGGGTCAGTGCCGTCTGGGAAGCCGTCACCATCCGTGTCGGGGTTCAGCGGGTCGGTGCCGCGGTCGGCCTCCTCGCCGTCCGGGATGCCGTCGCCGTCGGTGTCGGGGTTGAGCGGGTCGGTGCCGCGGTCGGCCTCCTC
>Cebus_capucinus_imitator_PRJNA485217_SSR098__coassemble_1772_pt1 | contig 24376 bp, 24 predicted proteins | sample Cebus_capucinus_imitator_PRJNA485217_SSR098__metabat2_high_PE_006 | metagenome-assembled genome bin Cebus_capucinus_imitator_PRJNA485217_SSR098
TATCCTACCTCATCCTTTCCCTCATTACCCTCATGGTGAGGGAAAGGATGAGGGAAAGGATATCCGCAGGTAGCGGGGTATGCCGTACCATCATGAGGGAGAGGATGAGGGAGATGAGGGCGTGCGTGCCGCTGTGACGCCTTGCCCTCGGACACCGCGCCGCACGCACCGAGGCGTCACATGGCGAGTTGCTTGTTGCTGGCGTCGATGCGTTGGAGGTGGAGTATGCTGTTGAGCCGTACGCTGGTCCATCAGTCCGCGGACGAAAGGCAGCCCATGAGCTCAACGACGCAAACCCCCCTGTACATCAGACATGACGGCTATCTGCCGCGCGTGGCCGCCGTGCACGACCTGTGCGGCTACGGCAAATGCTCGCTCGGCATCGCCATCCCGGTGCTCAGCGCCGCCGGCATTGACGTGTGCCCCGTGCCCACGTCGCTCTTCTCGGCCCACACGCGCTTCCCGGTGTTCTACATGCACGACACCACCCCCATGCTCGACGAATATCTCGACGCCTGGGGCAAGGAGGGCATTGAGCTCGACGGCATCTACTCGGGCTTTCTCGGCTCGGCGGAGCAGGTGGGGGCGATCCTTCGCCTGTATCGCGAGCACCCCGCAGCGCTGCGCATCGTCGACCCGGTAATGGGCGACGGAGGCCACAAGTACCCCACCTACACCGACGAGATGTGCGAGGCCATGGCGGGCCTGGTTAGGGGCGCCGACGTTTTGACCCCCAACCTCACCGAGGCGTCCATCCTCACGGGCATTCCCTATGCCGGCCAAGACGTGGACGGCAGCTACGTGCGCCGAACGATCGACGCCCTGCTCGAGATGGGCGCCAAGCACGTGGTGCTCAAGGGCGTGGTACACGAGGGCGAGGCCCTGATCCGCAACTATGTGGCAAGCTCCGAGGGCGAGGTGGAGGAGGTCTCAAGCGAGCTACTCCCCTACATGCTACACGGCACTGGCGACCTGTTTGCTAGCGGCCTCACCGCGGCGCTCTACAACAGCAAGCCGCTCAGCGAGGCCGTTGCCTTTGCCGGCACGCTCGTGCGCGACGCCATGGCCATCACGCGCGAGCAGCCCAACTACGAGGTGCGCGGCGTGAGCTTTGAGGGCGTCTTGGGCGAGGTTACCGCACTGCTGTCATAGCGCACCCTAAGCGAGGCCACAAAAAAGGCGACCGGCTGCACGTGCGGCCGGTCGCCTTACTAGTATGTAGCGCTTGCGGCTGAGCCTGAATGCATCGCCTGTGCGTGCGCCTGAGCCTGAGCCCATGCCCCGGCCATCCATCGTGGCAGGCACCGAGGGCCAGGCGGCTACTGAGCCGCAGCCTCCGTTGCGGGCGCCTCCTCAACGGCAGCCTCGTCGCTCGCCGCAGCCTCGGTGCCATCCCCGTCCTCAGCAGCGTCGGTGGTGGCAGCGTCTGTGGTGGCCGCGCTCTCCGTAGAGGTGTTGCCCACAATCACATCGAGGATGCCACTCTGAACGGTCACCTTCTCGCGCAGGTTCTCGGCCGCCTCGGCATCAAGGCCGGTAATCATGCAGTTGAAGTTGAACCCGCCGCTCGAGGTGGTGCTCTTCGTCCAGATGAAGGTGGCAAACTGGCGCACCGTGCCCGTGGGCTTGAGGAAGCCAAAGAGCGTGGACTGCTGGAACTTTCCGTCATCGCCCACATGCACGTTGACGTGGTACACAACCTGCTTGATGTTGGGGTTAAGCAGGGCGTTTACCGAGAGCGCCGCCGCCTGGATCTGAGATCCCGAGAGGCACTCCATCTCGTCTTTGCTCGAGGTGTCCACCACCGTCACCTCAATGGTGCCGGCGTTCTCGTCGGCCTCCTGCACGGTGTAGTCCTCGGGGAACTGCGTGAAGCCGTTGCCCCACTCAACGCCGTTGCGCAGCGCCGAGGCAACGCTCTTGACGTCGACGCCCTTGGCAAGCTGCGCCGTGCCGGCACGACGCGCCACGCCGCAGGCAACCTGAGACAGCACCACAACCAGCAGCAGCACCACCACAAAGCCCACGGCCGTCTTGGTGATGAGCTCGCCGATGCTCGAGCCGCTCGGGTCTGCGCCGGAGAGCGGGTCAACCTCAACGGCAGCCTTCTTGGCGCGGCGGCGCTTATGCTCCTTGCGCGCCTTGGAGGCGTTGGTGTGCCCCGTCTCGTCCACGTCGGCAAAGAGCGCCTCCACCTCGTCGGGGGTAGGTGCGTTGTTCTTCTTGGTCTCCTTGGCCATATAGCGTCCCTCGTCCTAGGGCTATGCACGTTAAAGAGTCAAACATGGTCAAGTATACGCACGCGCCCGCACAGGCAAAAAGCCGTGCGGGCACTTACGCATACGCTACATACGATGCCCCTCAAACTGCATGCGGTAGTAGGTGGCATAGGTGCCGCCACGGGAAAGCAGCTCCTCGTGGGTGCCGCGCTCAACCGCACGACCATCCTTGATGGTCACGATCTCGTCGGCATCCTTAATGGTGGAGAGACGGTGGGCGATGATCACCGTGGTGCGGCCACGGGCGAGATCGCTCAGGGCCTGCTGCACGGCCTCCTCGCTCTCGTTGTCGAGTGCCGAGGTTGCCTCGTCGAGGATGAGGATGGCGGGATCCTTGAGGAAGACGCGGGCAATGGCCACGCGCTGCTTCTGGCCACCAGAGAGCCTGCTGCCGCGCTCGCCCACCACGGTGTCGTAGCCCTCGGGCAGGCTTGCGATGAACTCATGGATGTTGGCACGACGCGCTGCCTGCTCAATCTCTTCCTGCGAGGCACCGGGGCGGCCATAGGCGATATTGTCGCGCAGGGTTCCGTCAAACAGGTACACGTCTTGCTGCACCAAGCCGATGGCCTCGCGAAGGCTCCTCTGCGTCACCGAGCGCACGTCCTGGCCGTCGATGGTGATGGAGCCCGATGCCACGTCGTAGAAGCGCGGCAACAAACTGCAGGTAGTAGACTTACCACCACCACTGGGGCCCACAAGCGCAATGGTCTCGCCAGGCTTGATGGCAAGGTTGAGGTGGTCGATGACCGGACGCTGGGGCGCATTGGCGTCCCTCAACTCCTCCTCCTCGTAGGAGAAGCACACGTCGCGGTACTCGATGGCGCCCGCGCTCACCACAAGCGGCTTGGCATCCGGCGCATCCTGGATGTCGGGCGCGGTCTGCAGTACCTCGTCCACGCGCTTGAAGCCGGCAATGGCCTTTTGGTAGTTCTCCGTGGAGTTCACGAGCGTCTCAACGGGCGTGGAGAACAGGGTGATGTAGAGCGCAAAGGTGCCCATGTCCACGGCCGTCATCTGCCCCTGCGCCACAAGGTAGCCGCCGAGCACCACCACGACGATGAAGAGCGCGCCGGTGAGCACCGCACATGTTCCCTGATAGCTACCCATCACGTGGTACTGCGCCACCTTCGAATCGAGGTAGCGGTCGTTGGCGGCGCGGAACTTGGTGCGCTCGGTGTCCTCGTTGGCAAACGACTTCACCACGCGCATGCCCGCAAGCGAGTCCTGAAGCTGGGAGTTTACCTCGCTGATCTTTCGACGGTTGTCGCTAAAGACCGAGCGCATGGTGAAGTTCTGGCGCACCATGACGGCCGCGAACACCGCCGTCACCAGCGCCATGGCACCCGCCAGCACCGGCGAGATCGTGAACAGGATGACCAGCGCGCCCACGATCTCGATGGAGCAGGTGATGACCCACTCCGGCACGTGGTGCGCCGCCTCGCAAATGTCAAAGAGGTCGTTAACCACACGGCTCATCATGTCGCCAGAGTTGTGGTTATCGAGATATGAGAAGCTCATGCGCTCGTACTGGTCAAACAGATCCTCGCGCATCTTGGATTCCATGCGCGCGCCCATGATGTGGCCCTGCGCCGAGACAAAGTAGCGAAAGGCAAAACGCAGCACATACATGGCAATAAGCCCGGCGGCAATAAAGCCCAGCATGGACATGATGGCCTCGGGGCCCTCGGTATACAGGCCATGGGTAAGCGAGCGCAGGATCACCGGAAACGCGAGGTCTATGGCCGCGATGCCAAGGGCGCAGACGGTATCGGCCACGAAGAGGTGCATCTGCGGCTTGTAATACGCCAAGAAGCGCTTGAACATTGTCGAAGAGTTTTTGGACATCTCTCTCCCCTACCAAACGAACGGCTCCCCCTGCGCAGACGCGCGAGAAGAGCCGTTCTTGTCGTGCAAAACAACGGGTGCAGAGGCTGGCACCCACAGCCATTACTCGTATGCGAGCGGTCCGGGGGCATCTGCGCGCTCAGGTGTGAGCCTATGGGCGATGGCATCGCAGATGAGCGCGCCCGTGACCGTCTTGGCATCCTCCACCTTACCGTCAAGCACGGCATCTACCAGCCCGGACACCTCCACGAGGTCAACGTTGATGAACTCGTCGGCATCGGGGCTAGAGCGGGTGAACTCAAGGCCCGTGGCCATGTATAGGTGGATGATTTCGTCCGTGAAGCCGTCGGAGGTGGCGATGCTCGTGAGATAGGCCATCTTCTTGGCCGTGAGCCCCGTCTCCTCCTCAAGCTCTCGGTGCGCGCAGGCCAGCGGATCCTCACCCGGGTCGAGCTTGCCGGCGGGAATCTCCACCGTCACGCGACCAAGCGCCGTGCGGTACTGACGCACGAGCGCGATGCGGCCGTCTTCCGTCAGCGCCACAACAGCCACAGCGCCCGGGTGACGCACTACGTCGCGGATGGCCTCGCGGCCATCGGGCAGCTGCACATGCAGACGACTCACCGAGAAGATGCGACCCGTCCAAGCCGTCTCCTCCGTGAGCGGGTGCTCGGCGAGTGCAGCATCGCGTGCGTCGTCGTCACCGCGCACAAACTCGCGGCGCTGGGGCTCTCCGCTCACGTGGTTTGCCACCGAGCGGTCTCCGTCATAGGTGAAGGCCTCCACGCCATCCACGAGCGCCGCGCCTTGCTCGCCCCGCGAAGCCGCGGCCGGCGCCTCGTCCTCAAACGGCATGGGCTCGGCGTGCGCCTCGAGCGGCTCGCCGTCAAACTCCTGCGCCATGCGCTACACCTCCCAGGCCTCGCGGCCACGAAGCGCGCGGGCACCAATGTCGTGACGCAAGGTCTTGCCCTCAAAGTCGATGAGCTCGCAGGCGCGATAGGCCTGCTCGCGAGCAGCCTCGAAGCTGCCGGCAACAGCCGTGACATTAAGCACGCGGCCGCCGTTGGTCACAAGCTCGCCGGCAACAGACTTGGTGCCGGCGTGGTACACCGTGACACCCTCGAGCCCCTCTGCATCCTCGATGCCACGGATGGGCTTGCCCTTCTCGTACGCGCCCGGATAGCCCGCACTCGTGAGCACCACGGACACCGCCCAGTCGTCATCCCAGCTCACGTCCGCCTCGGCAAGGGTGCCGTTGTCGCAGCGCATGAACACGTCAACGAGGTCTGCCTTCATGCGCGGCAGCACCACCTGGGTCTCGGGGTCGCCAAAGCGCGCGTTGAACTCAAGCACCTTTGGACCGTCCTTAGTGAGCATGAAGCCGCCGTAGAGGCAGCCAGAATAGGTGATGCCGTCGGACGCGAGCTGAGCCACAACCTTGCGCTCAATCTCCACCATGGCCTCGTGCTCCTCGGGCGTCACGAAGGGCACCGGCGAGTACACGCCCATGCCGCCCGTGTTGGGGCCGAGGTCGCCCTCGAGGGCGCGCTTGTGGTCTTGCGAGCTCGCGAGCGGCACCACGGTGGTGCCGTCGGTGAGGGCGAGCAGGGAGCACTCGGGGCCCTTGAGCATCTCCTCAACCACCACGGTGCTTCCGGCCTCGCCAAAGGTTCCGGCAAAGCACTCGCGCACGCCGGCGATGGCCTCCTCGGTGGTCTGCGCCACGATGACGCCCTTGCCCGCGGCGAGACCATCGGCCTTCACCACGCAGGGGCCTGCAAGCTCGCGCACGTAGGCCTCGGCAGCGGCAGCCTCGGTAAAGCTCTTGTAGCGAGCCGTGGGCACGCCGGCGCGCTCCATGACCTCCTTGGCAAAGACCTTGGAGCCCTCCATCTGCGCCGCCTGGCCGCTGGGGCCAAAGCAGGCAATGCCCGCGGCACGCACTGCGTCGGCTACGCCGGCCACGAGCGGGGCCTCCGGGCCAATCACCACAAGGCCAATGCCGTGCTCGGTGGCAAACTTGGCCACCTCGGCAGGATTATCCTGGTCAATCTCGGCAGGCTGGGCCTCGGCAAGGATGCCGCCGTTGCCCGGCGCCGCCCAGAGCTTCCCGGCACGGGGGCTCTCGGCCAGCTTGCGCAGCATCGCGTGCTCGCGACCGCCCGCACCCAAAAGCAGGATGTCTACCTTCTCGGCTTCACTCATGGCAGCTCCTTTGCTTAAACGTCTGTTACTCGTGAAACAACTGCAAACGGACGGCGGCAAGGCCACCGTCCGCAGGTGTTACGTATACAGCAGCTCGGTGGGAACCACAGCCGTACCCACAAGCCCCGCACCTGTGTGCGTGGCGATGACCGGGCCGGCGCTTGCCGTGTTGGCCACGGTGACGTTGAGGCCGCGCTTGCGCATGATCTCAACCACGTCATCGCATCCCGCCTGGTTGCGCACGCTCACCGTGGTAACCGTGAGATCAGCCCCCTCGCCAAAACGCTTTTCCACAATGGAGGCGAGGTTCTCGAGGGCGCGCTGCTGGCCGCGGCCCTTGCCTACCGGCAACAGCGAGCCATCGTCCTCAACGTCGAGCACGGCCTTGATGTTGAGCAGGGAGCTCATGAGGCCCTTGGCGCGCGAGCAACGGCCGTTCTTTACGATGTTCTCGAGCGTGTCGAGCATGAAGATGAGCAGGCTGTTGCGACGCACGTTCTCCAGGTGCTCGAGGGTGGCCTCGAGCGTCTCGCCGGCATCGCGCATCTTCACGGCCTCGCGCACGAGCACGGCATGCATGATGGTGGCGGTGCGGGTATCCCACACGCGCACCTCAACCGGCGAGCTGGCACAGGCGAGCTCTGCCGAGTTGGCCGTGCCGGAGAGCGCCGTGGCGATGTGGATGGACAGGATGCGCTTGGCACCCGCCTCGGCCATCTTGGCATAGGCCGCCTGAAAGCCCGTGGGAGCCGGCTGGGAGCTGTGCGGCAGCTCCTCGGCCTCGGCCATCTTGTCGTAGAACTGCTCCGGCGTGAGCTCAATCTGGTCGAGGTAGCAGCCCTCGCCCACAAAGACGTGCAGCGGCACCATCTCAACGCCGAGCTCGGCAAGCTCGGGCAGAGGGATGTCGCAAGTGCTGTCGGTCAGGATCTCAAAATCGTGCTGCATGGCTTGTCGTCCTCCTACGGGGTGCAACGCCGCGTGCGCCCAGAGGCCCTGGCAACACGTGACACCCAATGCGAACAGGCGGCCGCCATGACGGCGACCGCCCGAGTCTTACTTCCAGAAACGGTTGATGGTCTGCTCGCGGTCGGCGCCCACGGCAACGAGCGAGACGCGCACGCCGCTCAGCTGCTCGATGAGCTCGATGTAGTCCTTGGCGGCCTGGGGCAGCTCGTCGTAGGTCTTGCAGCCGGAGATGTCTTCCTTCCAGCCGGGAACCTCGGTGTAGACGGGCTTGGCGACACGGAAGATGCTCTGGTGCTCGGGCACGGTGGTGTACGTGACGCCATCGCACTCGTAGGCGGTGCAGACCTTGATGGTGTCGAGACCACCGAGAACGTCGAGCTTGGTGAGCGCGATGTCGGTGAGGCCGTTGATGCGCGCGGAGTAGTTGACGATCACGGCGTCATACCATCCGCAACGACGCGTGCGACCGGTCACCACGCCGTACTCGTGGCCCTTGTCCAGCAAGAACTTGCCCACACCCCGATCCTCCGGAAGCTCCGTGGGGAAGGGGCCAGAGCCCACGCGCGTCATGTAGGCCTTCACAATGCCCAGCACGCGGTCGATGTGGGTGGGGCCCACGCCCGAGCCCACAACGGCGCCACCGGCGGTGCAGTTGGAGGAGGTCACAAACGGGTACGTGCCGTGGTCGATGTCGAGCAGCGTGGCCTGAGCGCCCTCAAACAGGACGTTCTTGCCGTCCTCGAGCAGCTCGTTGAGGAGCTTGGAGCTCTCGACGATGTAGGGACGCAGGCGCTCGGCATACGGGAGGTAGGTCTCGCAGATCTGCTCCACGGTGTAGGCGGGCAGCTCGTAGATCTTCTCGAGGATGGGGTTGGTGTAATCCAGCGCCGCCTGGAGCTTCTCGCGGAAGGTGCCCTCATCCAGCATGTCCTGCATGCGCAGGCCGATGCGGTTCATCTTGTCCATGTAGCACGGCCCGATGCCACGCTTGGTGGTGCCGATGAGGTTCTTGCCGAGCTTCTGCTCGTGGGCACCGTCGAGCACCTTGTGGTACGGCATCACGATGTGGGCGTTGCCGGAGATGCGCAGGCCCTTGCAGGAGATGCCCTGGCCCTGCAGCGTATCGAGCTCGCCGATGACAACCTCGGGGTCAACGATACAGCCGTTGCCGATAACGGACAGCTCGTCCTCATGCATGATGCCGGAAGGAATCTGACGCAGAGCGAGCTTGTGCCCGTTGGCGATAACGGTGTGACCGGCGTTGGCACCGCCCTGATAGCGACAGACGCAATCAAAGTCACCAGAAACGAGGTCGGTAATCTTACCCTTGCCCTCGTCTCCCCACTGGGTGCCCACCAAAACTGTTGCCGGCATGAAGTTCTCCCTCTCTTGCGGACGCGCCTATAGCCTGCGGCAAGGCATGGGGCTCTGCCGCGATTTACCTATGTGTGTGGCCGGCGACATGTGTGCGCCTCGTGCCGGCGATACCGCCGTAAACACTCGGACACCTCACGCCACCTGCACAACCTCTTAATTATACGGCATGAAGCCGCAGCCTGATACAGCGATAAACCAGCGCCAACTTTCTCTCAGAAAAGCCGCGGCGCCCAAGCTCGCTACAACGCCCGCGCCATGGCAGGATGGCGCTGCGAGGGCATCCCTCCCTCGGCCTCAGACTCTGCCCACGGGATAATGCGCTCGAGCTCATCTGCCAGCTCACGGCGCGCCACCTCAGTGTCATAGGCTGCCTGGAGCCTCAGCCAATAGCCATCAGACAAGCCAAAGAACCGAGATAGACGCAAGTCGGTGTCTGCAGAGATGCCCCTGCGTCCAAGCACAATCTGGCCAATCCGCTGTGCGGGAATCCCCGTTCCTTTTGCCAGACGGTACTGGGAGATGCCCATGGGCACCAAAAACTCCTCCTTAAGAATCTCCCCAGGAGTAATGGGAGCAAGCAAGTTTGCCATCATGCCACCTCACTTGTGGTAATCCACGATCTCAACGTCATACGCCCTGCCCTCGCTCCATACAAAGCAAAGGCGGAATTGGTCGTTGATGCGTATGCTGTGTTGGCCGAGGCGATCCCCCTTTAAGGCCTCGAGCCTATTGCCCGGAGGCACGCGCAAGTCTTCAAGCGTTGCCGCAACCTCTAGCTGCCTCAACTTCCTTTGAGCCACCCGCTCAACGGCAAGGTATGCAGGAGTCCTCCGCCCTTCAGCTAGCCGCCTCGTATCCTCGTCAGCAAACGTTGCAATCATAGTAACGCCTCTCGTTAGTATTGTAAACCGTTACTATTTATCGAACTTTTGTTTGATTCTAGCATACGAAAGAACGTCTGTTCGCTACTTTATGGTTTTGCGTGCAAAATGAACCCGCTAGCAGGCACGTCAAAGACCTTTGACAGGCTTACGAGGCAGACCAATGACCTTGTCGGCTACTCTTGATGGCGGGCACCACACTCCTTTGGCACCTTTGAGATGCAAGGGATGTGCCCAAGGCGAGTACGCAAAGACGGCAGGGTACGAAGGGAACAGGGCATGCAGCTGGGACAGAGCATCAAGGAGCGCAGGGGCGAACTTGGCATCTCGCAAGACGAGCTTGCCTGACGCATCTATGTCTCGCGCCAGACCATCAGCTCATGGGAAAACGACAAGACCCATCCCGACGTACAGAGCCTCCTTTTGCTTGCCAACGTCTTTGGCACAGCCATAGACACCCTCGTTAAAAGAGACGTGGACGCCATGGAAAAGAAGGTTGCCAAAGACAACAAGACACTTATTAGGCTTGGCTGGGCAACGTTCGCAGCATATGTGCTCTTCCTTGCCGCGCTTGGTTGGGCATGCTGGCAGCACTTTGAGGGCTGGGCCACTCACATGATTCCCACCGTTACCCTCGCCGAAAAACTAGGCGTTAAGTAGAGCTGATTTATATTTGCGCACGATTCTAGGCGTTATATTGAGTTCATCTGGTGCTACCTCTGGTAGCACCAGATGAACGCTCAAAGGCCAACCAATCTACGTGCAACTATTTTTAGTCTTCAATCATGCACAACGACCGATACCCAACACGGGTCACCATGAGCTCTACTTAAGCCCCCGTTTTGTGCACCAAACCCAAACCAGCTACCCATAAGCACCAGTTTTATCCCACGGGTACCTTAACCAGAGCCAGAAGCCCGAGCATACGCATCGCGACGAGCGGGATAACAGAGATCGGGCCATGGTTTGTTCGGGTGAGCGGGGCTTGCAAATATGTTCTAAATTCCACGCCAGAAGACCGAGCGCACGCGGCACGACGACATCTGCGGCGCAGACGTGGGCTAGGGGCGGGACATACCGGGCTGCAGCTGAGAAACTAAAGGCGAGGGCCGTACCTAATGCGGATGAAGGGCTTAGGAACTTTGCGAAGCAAAGTGACCCCGAATCCGCATTGGGTGCGGCCCTCGCCGCAAGGACACGTTAGGCCGACAACGAGATACACCCCACCCCCGACCGGTCAGGTCAAAGCTACATGTCGTCGTGATGCGTGTCGACTTCCATGAACTTGGTTTTCTCGGCAAAGAACGCCATGTCGATGATGCCCAGCGGGCCCGAACGGTTCTTAGCGACGACGAACTGCGTCACGCCGTAGTCCGGGCGATCCTCGCGCTCGCCCTCCTCCTCGGTCATGGAACGGTCGAGCAGGATGACGATGTCGGCGTCTTGCTCGATGGAGCCCGATTCACGAAGGTCGGACAGCTGCGGGCGCTTGCCGCGGTGGCCGGTGCGGTCCTCGTTCTTACGCGAGAGCTGCGACAGGGCAATGACGGGAATGCCCAGGTCTTTGGCCATGATCTTGATGCCACGGCTCATCTCTGACACCTCGGTGGCGCGCGAGTCGGAGCGCTTTGAGGGCGGCGGGCTCACGAGCTGCAGGTAGTCGAGGATGACCACGCCCTTCTCCTTGTTACGCAGCATGCGACGTGCCTTAGCGCGCACCTCGGTGACCGTGGTGCCCGGCGTGTCGTCGATGAGCAGGTCGAGCTTGGAGAGGTCTTGCGTGGCCTGGAGGATCTGCGTCCACTCCTCGGGCTTGATGTTGCCCGAGCGAATAGCCTGCAAGGGCACGAGCGAGTAGGTAGACAGCAGGCGCTGGGCGATTTCCTCAGAGCTCATCTCAAGCGAGAAGAAGCACACGCAGGCCCCCTGCTGCGCCATCTGCACGGCAAGGTTGAGGGCGAAGGAGGTCTTGCCCACGCCCGGTCGGGCGCCGATGACGATCATCTGACCAGCACGGAGGCCGAGGAACATGCGATCCATGGCAGGGAAGCCCGTCATGACGCCGGCGGCCTGCGCACCCTCCTGGCTCATGCGCGCCAGGTCGTCATAGAGCGAGACCATGGCGTCCTCGATCTTGACATAGGTGGTCTTGATGTCGCGGTTGGTAACGTCGAGCAGCATCTTCTCTGCGCTGTCGACAACCTCTTTGGTGTCCTCCGGCGCATTGACGGCGAGATTGGCTATCTTAGCCGACGCGTCAATCATGAGGCGCAGGGTCGAGTCGCGATGAAGAATCTCGGCGTGGTGCTTCCAGCTGGCGATGGCGAAGGTGTCCTCGCCAAGGCGCGCAAGGGCGCTCATGCCGCCCGCGCGCTCGAGTTCACCGGTGGAGGTGAGGTAGTCTGCGAGCGTGATGGGGTCTACGGGGTTGCTGCGCTCAAACATGGTGCGCATGGCCGAGAAGATGATGCGGTTGGCATCAAGGAAGAAGTCTTCCTCACCCAGCTCAACAAGGGCGCTCTCGAGCACCTCGGGCGAGAGCAGCATGGCCGAGAGCACGGACTTCTCAGCGTTGACATCAGAGGGCATCTTGGTGATGGAGGCAAAGGAGCCCTGCGAGGGCTCGTCGCCAAAACGCGAACCCGCGCGCCGCGAGTTGTCAAACCTTCCGTCTGGCATGCGCCTCTCCCCTGCTGATGCTGCTCAAGCGTGCGACATGATAGTGTAAGCCAGCCGATTGGCGGAAGAACACGTGCCCGTAAAGGATTACGAAAGTATCGCAGATGCAACCAGGGGCGGTAATTTGGAAGATTGGGAAGGGGTCGCGAGCGCCCTCTTCGAGCCAAATAGGCACTTGCAAGGCCTCAAATACACGCAGCAGGCTCCTTGTGCCCGACATGTGGAGAGAAACGCAAAGCTCTCAACAGCCCAATGTTCACCCACTCACCCCATTGACCTGCAGAACGCGGGTTATCACAATTATCAACATTCATTGTTGGTAACTGTTTTCGAGTTTTCAACATGCAGCATAGCCGACGATCTATGCATGGACAGAAAATAGACCCGCCAGCAAACGCTGACGGGTCTCATAACAGCCTCAGGTGCTGTGAGCCGCATACGCGGAGGTTACCTACTCGGCAGCCTCAACGGTCTCGGTGGCCTCGGTCTCGGCGGTCTCAGCCTCGACAGGCTCCTCGACAACCTCGGTCTCTTCGACGGCCGGCTTGCCGACCTGAAGGCCGAGCTCGGCGACGATCTCGCGGTAGATGCTCACCTTGACGGTGTGCAGACCAGAGGTCTTGATGGCGCGGTTGAGCTCGATGCGCTTGCGCTCGACCTCGACGCCCAGCTGCTCCTTGACGGCATCGGCAACCATGACGTTGGTGACGGAACCAAAGAGCTGGCCCTCGTCGCCCACCTTGGCGTCGATAAGGACGGTCTTGCCGTCAATGGCGGCCTTCAGAGCCTCGGCATCGGCAATGCGCTTCTCCTCGCGCTTAGCGATGTTGTGACGACGCTCCTCGAGCTGCTTGATGTTGCCCTTGGTGGCAGGCAGGGCCATGCGGTTCGGGAACAGGAAGTTCTCAGCGAAACCCTGAGCGACCTCGACGATGTCGCCCTCGCCGCCCTTGCCCTTGAGCTCACCCAGAAGGATGACTTTCATGGACACTCCTTACTTAGCTGCGGTCGCGACGGCCACCACGGCTGGACACCACAGGAACGGTGTACGGCAGGAGGGCCATCTCACGGGCGCGCTTGATCGCGTTGGCGATATCGTGCTGGTGCTGCGTGCAGGCGCCGGTGACGCGACGGGGCTTGATCTTGCCACGGTCGGTCATGTACTTGCGAAGGAGCTGAGTATCCTTGTAGTCGATGAACTCAGTGTCCTCCTTGCAGAACTGGCAGAACTTGCGACGCGGCTGACGCTGGTACTCAGTAGCCATGTCTTAAAACCTTTCTGTTGGCGCGCGACCCGGCAGTGGGGCCGGGCGCCGGTTCTCTCGGCGACGCATCTCACTCAGGTGAGTACGCCAGCCACCGTGAATGTCGCTTGCGCGATGCTCGCAGGTGGCCTAGAACGGAATGTCCTCGTCGTAGACATCTGCCGCAGGCGGAGCCGCGACGGGGGCAGGGGCAGGCGCCGGAGCGCTTGCCTGGTAGGAAGGCTGGGGAGCCGGTGCGGAATACCCGCCCTGCTGGCCGTAGCCTCCCTGGGAGCCATAGCCGCCATCAGAGCCACCCTGGCGCGAGCTCATGAACTCGATCTCGTCAATGACGACCTCGATCTTGGAACGCTTCTGTCCGTCACGCTCCCACGAGCTGTACCTGAGCTTGCCCTCGATGGCAACCCTGGTTCCCTTGCTGAGGTAGCGTTGAATCGCCTCGGCACGAGTGCCAAACATCACGCAGTCGATGAAATTGGGGTAATCCTCCCAGTTTCCCGTCTGCGGGTTGCGGCGACGGTCGTTGACCGCCACACCGAGGTGCAGAATCTGCATTCCGCCCTGCGTGGCCCTCAGCTCAGGATCCCTCGTAAGGTTGCCCGAAATGTTCACACGGTTGATGCTCACGATTCTCACTACCTTTCAAACAGGCCGCAGCCTGCCGGGCACAAGGCCCGCTTCTCGTCTGACTTACTCCTGGTCGGGACGACGCACGATCATGTGACGCTTAACGGCGTCGTTGATGCGCAGAACGCGGTCGAGCTCGGCGATCTGGGTGGGGTCAGCCTGGAAGTTGACGAGGGTGTAGTCGCCCTCCGTGAGCTTGTCGATCTCGTAGGCGAGCTTGCGCTTGCCCCAGTTGTCGACGCTGTCGACGGAGCCACCGTTCTCGGTAATAGCAACCTCAACGCGCTTCATTACACCAGCGCGCACCTCATCGGTGATGGCGGGATCGACAAAAAACAGCAGTTCATAAGCCTTCATGTGGTCACCTCCTCTGGGCTAATGGCTCCGGTACGTGAAGGTTTGCGCCCGGAGCAGGAAAGGTCGGTTGCGAATCTTACCACGTTTTGGCTTCGCTTCCTAGCCGTCCCCACACAACCCATACAAGATTCTTGCGGCAATCTTAGCAAGCCGGCCTGACACGAATCTGCCCTGAATCTAACAGGAATCTAACACCGCAGCTACAGCGCCTCATTTGCTGTCAATGCAGTCATTGTCTCCACCGACACGGGAAGGCCTCCCGCCAATCGCTCGGAATTGACGGGAGGCCTCGGCACTCAAGTATGTGTGGCGCAGGCAAGCAAAGTCCGAGGGCATGACCGCCCGGCACGGAACTACCAGCCGTTCTGCCCATCCGACGTGGCGCCCTGCTCGCCCGGAGCGGGAAGCTGAGATGCCTGCTCCGCGCGCTCAACGGGCAGCGGGTCTGAGGGGCCGCCCCACGAGCGCACGTCAAACTGGCTCATCCAGATGCCCACGGCGTTGGTCTCGAGCAGGGTCGTGGCCACAGAGACCACCGTGGCGGCAAAGCCGGCGATCACCACGACGGGAACCACGACGCCGGCAAACCTCAGCAGCGCATCGATGCCGGCGGAGCCGGCCGCATAGCTCGAGGCCCCGTCAAGCGCGACAATGAACGGCACGAGGTTCCCAAGCCCCAGCGCAAACACCACGAGATACACCACGTGGCAGATGCCCACAATCACGACCTTCGACACTATGGCAATGAGCACGAGCTTAAAGAGGCCACTGGCATCTCGCTTCACCATCTCAAACACACGGGCGGGATTGAGACCGGCAGAGATCTTGGTGTACACCGCCGTGCGCACCATGGCAGCCACCACAACCACGTCGAAAAACAGGCTCGCTATGGTGAGTACAAGGCCAAAGACCCCATAGCCAATGTAGGCCAGCCCCAGGAAACTCAGGACAAGCTCGGACGCCGAGGTGGCACCCACAACCCCGCCAAAGCCCAGGAGCGCGCCGAGCACCCCCAGCGCAACCATCCACGCAAGCTGCCACACAAGCGCCACCACAAAGCCGCGCCAGCCGGTGGCAAAGCAGCCGCCAATGTTCACGCGGCGCTGCTTGGGCGCACTCTCGATGCCCCAGGCACTCAACCGCGCCCACTCAAGCGCGTAGCCCAAAAGCACAAGAGGCCCCGCAATGGGCACCAGTTGGCATACAGCCAGCACCAGCACGGGCTTGTACCAGCCCTTCTCGCGGGTGAGCATATGCCAGGCACGAGAGAAATACTGAGTGTTAGAAGCGCTTGATTCACTCATGTGAGCTCCATTCTGCAAGAGTCTTGCCCACGAGTGTACCCAAGCGCGCCCGCGCTCCCTCATGCCCCGCGCGCGCCTACGAAAAAAGCAGGCCGGTTTCCCAGCCTGCTCGCTCATTCTGGCGGAGAGAGAGGGATTTGAACCCTCGTAACCACAAAGTGGTTAAACGGTTTTCGAGACCGCCGCATTCAGCCGCTCTGCCATCTCTCCAGAATATGGAAGCGGCGCCCGCATAATGTGGACGCCGCGGTAAGCTCTGGCGGAGAGTCAGGGATTTGAACCCTGGAGACGCTTTAGACGCCTACACGATTTCCAATCGTGCGCCTTCGACCACTCGGCCAACTCTCCAATAAAGTGCGTAGGTGAATATACACCAACTACTCCGCCGTTGTACACGAGAATTTTGACTTTTTTCGAATTGGGGGCAAATCCGCCTCTGCCAGCGCCTTGCGCTACACTCGCTACCAACCGTCCGCGAGAGGAGACCCATGCTCCCAGAGATTCAAAGCACCGCACTCGAGCTGCCCTTTGCCCTGGAGATGCTGGGCGTGGTGGTGGGCTCCATGTGCGGGGCGCTCGCGGCGTGCGCGCGCAAGCTCGACATCGTGGGCGCGGCGGCGCTTGCCATGGTGTGCGGTCTGGGCGGCGGCCTCATCCGCGACGTCATCATGCAGGTGGGCACCGTGTACCTTGTAGACTCCGCCTACGGCATCCCCGTCTCGGTGGCCGTGGGCATCGTCGTGTTTCTCTTCCACTCGCCCTTTGAGAAGCGTACTGCCGCGGTGGAGTGGCTCGACATCGTTGCCGTGGCGCTCTTTGCCGTGGCGGGCGCCGACAAGGCGCTTGTGTGGGGCAAGTCACTGCACGTGGCGCTGCTCATGGGCGTGCTTACGGGCAACGGCGGCGGGCTTTTGCGCGACATCGTGCTGGGAGACGTACCGCAGCTGTTTCAGAAGGGCAACTGGTATGCCATCTGTGCCCTGTTTGGCTCGGCGGCCTACATCGCGGCCGTTGAGGTGGGGTGCGACAAGGGCGCGGCGGGCACCACGGCCGTGGTGCTCATCGTGGCACTGCGCAGGGCGGCGCTTCGCTACAACCTCCAAAGTGTGGCCGACGTTGACCTCACGCCCCATGTTAAGCGCGGCATCGAGCGAGCGCAGCGAGGCACTTATGCCGATCAGGCCAGACGCCGCAGGCAGGGTCAAGGCAGGTGAGAGCCCTATGGTGGCGCGGAAGGATCATTTCGCCCGCAGGCTCACAGCGAGATGACCTCGTCACAGTGCCTGACAACCTCACTGTCATGCGTTGCCAGCACGATGGCCCTCCCGGTGTTCGCGAGTTTCCTCAAGATGTCCATCACCATGTCCCTGTTTTTTGGGTCAAGGGAGCCCGTTGGCTCGTCCGCAAGGACTATTCTTCCAGGCTTGGTAAGGCAGCGCGCTAATGCCACTCTTTGCTGCTCGCCACCCGAAAGCTCGGCCACCCTTTTGCCCATATATCCCGCAAGCCCCACGCTGCCAAGCGACTCAGCGGCAATTTGCTGCTTCCTCTCCCTGGGAATCCGAAGGTACTTCATGGAAAAAAGGAGGTTCTTCTCTACAGTTGCAGACTCAACGAGGGCAAAGCTCTGTAGAAGGAAGTTTATCTCCTGACGTATCGTCCTCTGTGCGGCGGAGCTACCTCCTGCAGGAGCTTGTTTCCCAAACAGGCTAACAGTGCCTGAGTCTGGCTTATCAAGAAGGCCGATGATGTTGAGAAGCGTCGTCTTCCCGCAGCCAGACACACCTCTCAGGCAGACAATCTCTCCGCAGGCGGCATTGAGATCAACGTCGCTCAGCACAATCCTACCTGCGTATGACTTGCTTATCTTTGTGCAGCAAATCGCCTGAGTGCCATGCCTCAATATCCTCACTCTCCCTTCAGCATGAGGGGCAGGTTCTTGCGCTCGTACCTAGAGAGAGTCAACAGATAGAGCGCCATGTCCATCGAGCAGAACAGGGCGGCAACGAGGCGGGGCAGAAGGCCGCTTACCTGGGAGCAGATCGCTGCGAACGCGAGCAGGTTAACCACCAGAACGCAGTAAGGCCCCACTCCATAGCGATCGATTGTCCTCCAGCCAAGGAGCCTCTTGACGCATATCTCACGCTTTTTCACTGCAAACAGAGCGGCAGACATGACGGCACCCGCCGCGAGTCCCAGCGCCAGCACAACAGAGACGACCAACAGCACGACGACAATCGAAGCAAACTGCGACGAGGACTCTGTGGCGATCGCCTCTTTAACCGTGACCACACTAATCTTGTTTTCACCAAAATCTGTCGACGTATCAAGGGTCTCCTGCAGGGCCCCTGCCTCGCCTTCCGTCAAGTCGAACTTCAAGGGGGAGTCGAGATCCATGTTTTGCAGGTAGCTTTTTTCGGATATCGTCGCATTGGCCCCGGTCATAACGTGTATCACGGGGTCCTCACTTGCGCGCAGGGTCGCAGACCCAGAGTCAAGGAAGGGGATGCTCCCTTCGTTTTTGTAATACAGGTAGTGGAGGACGGGGTCACCCTCTACGCCAAACCTCCCTAAATCGCTGGCATACAACCCGGACAGATAGTCCTGCTCCCGCGCAATCAGCCTCTCCGTATCGGCCTTCTTGGAAATCGGTATGAGCACTATCCTGCCCTCCTCTTTCTCGGAGACTTGGATTGGATTGCCGCTCTCGTCAACGATGTGGCTCGCATTGAGACAATTTACGTTGATCGTTACTCTGTGAATCTCGTCTACGCTTCCATCGAGAACAAACAGGCCTCCGAATGGCTCGTTAACCAAGTCATATAGGCCCGCATATTTACGGGCAAGCGTGCTCGTACTTGTGGAAAGAGCCTCTAGGTCGGAGTTGGTTAGCACACCCCCCAATAGCACATAATAGTCCTCATATGGCCTCAAGGAAGATCTCTGCGACAGCATCTCGGCACCTCGGGTGAACGCTGGCGCAACTACGCACACAATCGCAGCCGCAGAAGCCGTAGCCGCCACCTTGAGAATCAACCCCGAGTACCTCACAACTCCAAACGAGGATGAGCGAGCAATGAGCCCAATGGGTGAGACCTTGGAGATGGCAAGTAACGCCAGAAGGGAAACTGCCGTCATCAACAGAAGCGAAATGACCGCCAGAAGAACCGATGCCAGATAATAAGAGGCTCTCGCCCCATCGACAAGAAGCGCCTGTGCGAAGACGGCTGCCACCGCCAGACCCCCAGAGAGCAAAAGGGGTGCCTTCATCATCTCCAGCCAGGCAGACCTGCCGCTCCATCCCATCAGCTTCAGTACCCCGACGGAATGCGCATTTGTTAGGGGGTAGGCAACCAGCGAGAGGGCAAAAGAGGCTAGTGACACAAGGAGAAGAGCCATAGATGACACGACAAGCGATCCGGCAGAATGCGTTGAGCCATTTGAAGTGCCCGAAACAAGCTCTTCGTCAACTCCCAGTCCCTTAGAAAGCGCCTCAACAATGGCGGCCTCATCTGTTTCACTTACCGAAGTTATAAGGTAGCTTCCCTGAACAGACGAGTTCTCCCCCTCCAAGTAAGATTCCATGCTCTGGATGCGAACTGGATAGAAGTTGCCAACGCTGCTTACCGTTCCGCACTGGTCGGGGCTACCTGAGCCGTAGCTTGCCAAGAACTCCTCGTCGCGCACGGGCGGCTCTCCACTCGTAAGATCAAGCTGATCCGTGGGAAACGAATCCCACGTGTATACGCCTGAAACTACAAGAGACTGCCTTTCTCCCACAAAAGTGGACGTACTCTTCAATATGGAAACCGAATACTCATCTGCCGTCTCATGGAGTAAGCGTAAAAAATCAGAATTACCTATCTGAGACTGCTCAGAAACTGAAAATGCAAACTCGTGGCCAGTGCTCCCCAAATTGCTCCACCGCTGGACGTCTAACGCAGCAAAGGACGCGAAACAAAAAACTTGAAGCATCAAGATAACAAGCATCGCCGAGGCACAGATGAACTTTGACCTCATCAGCCCTCCCCCTCTTTGGCATCCGGGGTGGCACACAATTGCCACCCCGGATGCGTCCGACGCTTAAAACCTAGTTACAGGACCTACCTAGATTTCCACTGACCCGCTGTAGTGAGTGGATGCAAGGGCGGGCTGCGAAGATGCAACCAACGCCGCAAGCACCAGTCCCGACATTCCGATAACCGCGCGAGCCTTGAAGAACTTAATAACACCCATGACAACCTCCTATGTTGTCGTGAGCTTACAGGCTGTTTGCTCCCCTGATTCAGGATAGGGCGTATGTTAATTAGCCATGTAAATCACTCGGCGAATGGTCCTTTGTTATCCCTTGGCGGCGCTGTCTTGAGTCTTGAATTCTCATTCCAAGCTCAACGCCCTCTAAGCCAGAAGGGCCCGCTGCGCCCTGTACGATGTTGCTTGCGACAGACGACGTCGGCCAGGGGCGGAGGCGCGGCCCCGGGGCCGCCTCTTGGTCTAAACTCGTCATCGCGGTCATCGTCCTTTCCTAGAGTCCATTACTCGCAAACTCAGATTCTAGGTCAGCGGCCACCCTTGTCGTTCAGCCCTTACGCCAACTCTTCCGACACAATCTGGTTGTCACCGCGGCATCACACCAAGCGCCATGTCGCACAATGTGACGCCGATAGACACCATGGCCAATAGAATGAAGAGAAGATTGGCGCAATAGTAAAGAAGTAAGATGCTTACGCCCCGTTGGCCGGCGAGAGCCAACTTGAAAGCTTCTTGGGATCGCTTCATCAAATTTGGGATAGAAAGGATATCACAAAGAATATAATAGCCATCAAGCTTGAGAAAGGGCACGAGGTTTCCCACAATGAAGGCTATGGAGACATAGTTTAATGGTAGGTACAACTTACCGGAAGTCAGTTCTGCAACGCAAAGGCAGAGTAACGTGGCGCTGTTGAAATATGGGCCGGCGAGAGAGGTGGCAATTCGCAGCTTCGTACTTGCCATGCAAATATCTGCGGTATCCACAAAGAACATGGGAAGCCCGTAACTTAGTTTAAGACCGCATCTGCCAACCAATCTTCCGGCGCGCATGCAGGCTAGCACATGACCGCTTTCATGCGCGACTGTGCTGAAGACAATCCAAAGTGTCAAGAGAGCAGGGCTGGCGTCTGCAAGATTGACAGTCGATTGGCAGACGAAGCTGGCTGCGACGCCAACGATGCAGGATGCAATCATCAGCAAGGGAGAGAAGAGCCAGACAGGAGGCATGCTCTTTAGCCGAGGTGAGGGGTCAAAGGAGAAGACTCTGCGCATGTACCAGCGATTCTTGGTGGTGCATGGACGTTCGTTGATAAAGCATCTTTCGCAAAAACGCAAGAAATCACTTGAGGACAACTGCATCAGCGCCCGCAAGGGTGACCCACGAACTAGCTTGTATCGTGTTGGATTTAATTGTTTGATTACTGCATAGGAGCACCCTTCGAAATGTATTTCATACCGTTTGCTCCCCTTCGATTGAACGAAGATATTTTGCGTAGACATCTCGCCGATAGCTTTCTAGGTAGGGTTCGAGCTTTTTAATGAATTCGGTGTCGGAAAAGACTCGATAACATAGGTCGCAGACTCCGATGTAACTTTCTGATTCGAAGTCACGGTGCCCAACTTGCTTGGCAAGTTTGACGAAGTGGCCGATGCCGTGCTTCGCGGCAATTCTCACGAGCATGTTTGAATGATATCTTTTGCAGAGATCTCCAATTTCATCTTGAAATACGTTTCCAAGGCGGAACGCTTCGATGCGCCCCATTTGAGAGCAGCAAGGATAGGCTTCACCGTCTGGATATATAGCGATCATACTAAGATCGCTACAATGACCGTTCTTCTTTGCAACGGTCGGATCATAGATGTAATCGGATGATTCAATATGTTTGGCTGCGGAGCCGACCGGAAGACACGGGGCAACGATATGGCGAACACCTATAAGCAATTCTCCCAGCTCACTAAACATATCCCCTAGGTCGCACTCGGAATGGGTGATAATGCTGCCGATATCACATGGCAAATCGTGCTTTTTTGCAGCTCGGAGAACGTTCGCAACATTCTTTACAGGGATATACTCTCCATGGAATCTGTCGGCGCTGATGCTTAGCTTTGTGAGCCCGGCATCGCAGAGCTCCGCCACGATTCGCTCGGCGTCAGCTGGGGTTTTCGCCCAAAAACAATTAGTCGTGCAGCTCGACTCGAATTCAAAGTCATGCGCCATGCCAACAAACTTCAAGAGATCCTGATAGCGCAAGAAAGGCTCTCCACCTGAGAAAGCGATGGTTTTCAAGCTGGCGTATCCATTGGAACGATGGGTGGCCGCCTCCTTTATAACACGTTCCACGACGCTTGTCGGAATCTGTTCCTTTCTGTCAGGCCCGCACTCAAAGCAACACATTCGACATTGGGCATTGCATTGAAACGTCAAAATAATCCCAATCGTCCGGACCTGAGCTTTCATGTTTTACCTCCCTTGATTTGAGGTCGAGTCCCAATATCGGTTGGTTTTCGCTAAACGCCTTACTCCTAGCGCTGCGGCTCCCACAGCGATTAGCAGCCATATAATGGATAGCGAGAGGGCGATAAAGGGTCCGTGCAATGAGAAGTCAAGGGAAAGCGAGGCGATCTGCGGACTGATTCCGTCATAGCCCAGAAGATAACCCATCATGAACGTCGAGAAACTGCTGGTATCTGTCTGGAACGTCAGTCCGTAGAAGTTGTAATTAACCGAGCTTCCAATTACGAACAGAATAAAGAGGGCGAGAACGGCAAACATGGGATTGCGAAGAAAGACCGATACGGCGCAAGAGAGCACAAGGACGAACGCAACGGCAAGAAGCGAGTAAGATATTGCATAGACATTAGCATGAATATCGGAGCTGTCGTTGGCGATGATTGCGACAGCGAAAACAGCCAACACGCCAAGCCAAGAGCATATTAGCAAGACTGTCGCTCGCGATATCACTGCACGGACTGGAGAGACGCCAATCTGTGGATAGAAGTCATACGAACCATTTTGAAAGTCACGCGAGAACGCATAGGAATATATAGGTCCAAGCGAAATCACACTGAATTGAGCGAAGGAGTTGAACGCAGACATCACCGCCGCATCGCCCTGTTCTAGGTGGTATGCCTGCACGAGCGATGGTGCAAAAAAGAAGGTCGTGCCGACAAACAATGCAAAGACCGCAAGAAGGGCGAAAAGGAGATTGCCTCGCCTTGCTCGCGCAAATTCAAAGCGAAAAAGTCGATTCATGTGCAATCTCCCTTTCGTTCGATTTGATTATCGACATCATGAACTGACGAAGCTCCTCAACGGTTCTACTTCCGTCATAGCGGATGAGTTGCGAGCTTGCAGCATCGAGGAAGAAAATCTCCCCACCGAGATCGATTACATCCTCAAGGTTGTGAGAGGTGTTGAAGACGGTGATTCCTTGGAGTTTCTTTACAGCGTCAAGACATGTCTCTCGACTTCTGTAGTCAAGTCCGCTGAACGCTTCATCAAGAAGAAGGATTTGCTTGCCCGCCGCTAAAACAAGGGATATTTCCAAGAGGCGCCGCTGACCTGTGCTCAAAGCGGAAACTTTGCTATGGAGTAGCAGGGAAACAGAATCTGCGAGCATCGGAGAACAATCGCATAGACGCTCGAAGCATTGCGGACCAATGAGCTTCAGCAGGTCGTCAACAGATGCTTCGTGAGGCGGTTGAATCCTATCAGATATCAACGAGCAGCTGCCGGTGATGAGGTGGGGGACCGACCCCTTGAGGGGAGGAATTACTCCCGCAAAAGTTTTATATAAAGTGGTTTTTCCGCAGCCATTGTCGCCAACGATGTTGATAGTGGTTCCAAGGTCAAAACTAATCGGCAAGTCAATTAGAAGGGGAACATTTCTTTTGTAGCCGATATCTAGACGCAACTGCATGACCGCTCCCCTCCGAAGCAAGAAGGATGACAGATTCAGTGTAGCACATATATATGGAAGTATAGTCATTTTTAAGATATTCAGTTGCTTTAAGTTCGTAATTATGATATCTGGGGTGGTAAAAGGATTCTTATTACTTCCTTTCAAAGATAGAGGCCCATAAGGGAGGTGCAAAAAGGGCGATATCACGAGAAACGGGGATAGATTTGGAGAAATGATTGGAGGACAAGATGGAGAAGAACAACAAGAAGATTATGAGCATCGACGAGCTACTGGAAACCGACTTCGATTCTGAGGTTGAGGATGTCGAAGGACATGAGAACCTCTCCTGGATTCTCTGGGGTCCTCAGTGGATCATTGTGACTCCGTAGCATCTTTGGCATCGCCGCGTGTGTGGCGCTGGGAAAAAGAACCGCCAACAACCCGCCTCCAGACATAAAAAACGAGCGCCCAGCCACCTATAAGGTAGCCGGGCGCTCGCCTGTCGTTATGGAAGTACTCCCTACTTATTTACCAAACCTGAACGCACGTTGGCCTTCTTGCGTTCGATGGCGTTGAGGATGCGCTTGCGCATACGGATGCTCTTGGGCGTAATCTCAACCAGCTCGTCATCCATGATGTACTCCAGCG
>Cebus_capucinus_imitator_PRJNA485217_SSR098__coassemble_1781_pt1:0-20000 | contig 23752 bp, 15 predicted proteins | sample Cebus_capucinus_imitator_PRJNA485217_SSR098__metabat2_high_PE_006 | metagenome-assembled genome bin Cebus_capucinus_imitator_PRJNA485217_SSR098
GGATACGCCCGGCAGGGTGGTAACATTTGACGCAAGATGCCCAAGCATCGTAATATCCTTTCCGCCGCGAGGGAACAGACCCCGAAACGGCGGCTTGAAAACGGAATGGGGATGTGGCACAGCGGCAACTGCGGCGGACTGTAAATCCGCTCCCTCTGGGTTCCTTGGTTCGAGTCCAAGCATCCCCACCATTCCTGCCCGTGTAGCTCAGTAGGTAGAGCACTTCGTTGGTAACGAAGAGGTCACCGGTTCAAATCCGGTCGCGGGCTCCATTCAAGCACGGCGGTGTAGCTCAGTTGGTCAGAGCACGCGGTTCATACCCGCGGCGTCACTGGTTCGAATCCAGTCACCGCTACCAGGAGCTCACGCGGCGTCGCTTTTGCGGCGCCGCTGAACTATGTATAGGCAAGATGGGCCGTGAAGGCCTTAAGCTAGCATCCATGAGGAGGATGGCAATGGCCAAGGAGAAGTTTGAGCGCACTAAGCCGCACGTGAACATTGGTACGATTGGTCACGTCGACCACGGCAAGACCACGCTGACGGCTGCTATCACCAAGGTTCTCTCTGAGACCGAGGGCTGCAAGGCCGACTTCACCGCCTTCGAGAACATCGACAAGGCTCCCGAGGAGCGCGAGCGTGGTATTACCATCTCCGTTGCTCACGTCGAGTACGAGACCGCTGCCCGTCACTACGCCCACGTTGACTGCCCGGGCCACGCTGACTACGTCAAGAACATGATTTCTGGCGCTGCTCAGATGGACGGCGCTATCCTGGTCATCGCCGCCACCGACGGCCCGATGGCTCAGACCCGTGAGCACATCCTCCTCGCCCGTCAGGTCGGCGTGCCCTACATCGTCGTCTTCCTGAACAAGTGCGACATGGTTGACGATGAGGAGCTCATCGACCTCGTCGAGATGGAGACCCGTGACCTCCTCTCCGAGTACGACTTCCCCGGCGACGACCTGCCGATCATCCGTGGCTCTGCTCTCGGCGCCCTCAACGGCGAGGAGAAGTGGATGAACTCCGTCCGCGAGCTCATGGCCGCCGTTGATGAGTACATCCCCACGCCGCCGCGTGACAACGACAAGCCGTTCCTGATGGCCATCGAGGACGTTATGACCATCTCCGGTCGTGGTACCGTTGCTACCGGCCGTGTCGAGCGCGGTGAGCTCAAGCTCAACTCGCCCGTCGAGATCGTGGGCATCAAGCCGACTCAGTCCTCTGTCTGCACCGGCATCGAGATGTTCCGCAAGACCATGGACTTCTGCGAGTCCGGCGACAACGTCGGCCTGCTTCTCCGTGGTATCAAGCGTGAGGACATCGAGCGCGGCCAGGTCATCTGCCAGCCCGGCACCGTTACCCCGCACTCCAAGTTCACCGCTGAGGTTTACGTCCTCACCAATGAGGAGGGTGGCCGTCACACGCCGTTCTTCTCCAACTATCGCCCGCAGTTCTACTTCCGCACCACCGACATCACGGGCTCCATCACCCTGCCCGAGGGCGTCGAGATGGCCATGCCGGGCGACCACGTGACGATCTCCGCCGAGCTCATCCACGGCATCGCCATGGAGGAGGGCGACCGCTTCGCCATCCGTGAGGGCGGCCACACCGTCGGTGACGGCCGTATCGCCACCATCATCGAGTAACTTAGTTTCTAGGCTAGTAGCTTGATTTCAAAACCCGGTGCCCTTTGGGGTGCCGGGTTTTTCTGTGCAAAGCACGTTGTGATCAGATGTGGAGCTTCTGTAAATGGAACGGCATATTTGCCTTCTTTGAATCTGATCTGTTGACACTGCTAGCTATGCGGTGGTAATGTTCATCACCGCGCCATGGCTGAGACAGTCTTGGCCATGACCAATGAGGAGGATCACGATGCGAGTTATGGTTACTCTCGCGTGCACCGAGTGCAAGCGTCGTAATTACACCACGTACAAGAACAAGCAGACTCACCCCGAGCGCATGGAGCTCAAGAAGTACTGCCCGTGGTGCCGCCAGCACACGCTCCACAAGGAAACCCGCTAACCTAGGGTCATCCAACACAGGCCAGTAGCTCCAATGGTAGAGCGGCGGTCTCCAAAACCGTTTGTTGTGGGTTCGAGTCCTACCTGGCCTGCCAGACACTTCACCGGCTGTCCGACAGGACGGCCGGTTTCTATGAATATCGAAAGCCTCGCCCGAAGGGAAGAGCATGGCTAACAAGGATCGTCAGAAGAGGAGCGCCCGCAAGGCGCGCGCTGCCGAGCGCATGGAGCGCGAGGAGAGGCGTGCGGCGTCGGCTCCGGCTTCTGCCTCCGCTGCGAAGGCCGCTGCCGCCCAGGCCAAGGCTGTCAAGAAGGCCGAGCCCAAGAAGAAGGGCCGCTTTGGCCTTTGGCTTCAGGAGGTCAAGAGTGAGATGCGCCGCGTGACGTGGCCGTCCAAGCTTGAGCTCAAGAACTACACGGTTGCCGTCATCGGCATGCTCATCATCTTTGGTGTGGCCGTGTGGCTTGTTGACACGGGCGTTGTGGCTGCGCTGGTCGGCTACTCCGGGCTGAGAGGGTAACCTATGGCTAAGCGTTGGTATGTGATTCACACCTACTCCGGATACGAGAACAAGGTCAAGGCTGATCTTGAGCACCGTATCGAGACCTTTGGCCTTGAGAACTACGTCGTGGACATCAAGATCCCGACGGAGGAGGTCACTGAGGTCAAGGAGGGTGGCAAGCGCGAGACCAAGGAGTCAAAGGTCTTCCCGGGCTACGTGCTTGTGCGTATGGAGGTTGACGACAACTCCTGGGCCGTCGTCCGCAATACCCCTGGAGTCACCGGCTTTGTGGGCATCGACGGCAAGCCCGCACCGCTTTCTCGCGAGGAGTTCAACAAGATCATGCGTCGCAGCAACCCGCATGCTGGCGCCGCTGCTCCTCGTCGTACCTCTACGGAGCTCCATGAGGGTCAGGCCGTGCGCGTGGTCTCCGGTCCTCTCGCAGACTTCGACGGCCAGATCTCCGAGGTCATGCCTGAGGCAGGCAAGATCAAGGTCATGCTCATGATCTTTGGTCGCGAGACTCCGGTTGAGCTCACGTTCGATCAGGTGGTCGTCATCGCCTAAAGGCTTTGGTTCTACCGCGGCTCTCGTTCGGTGAGGAATGCTTCTGAGAGACGCGCTGTATAGCACTTTAATTTCCCAGTTAGAAGGGCAACTAAGATGGCTGAGAAGAAGGTTACCGCTTTCATTAAGCTGCAGATTCCTGCTGGCGCCGCTAACCCCGCGCCCCCGATTGGCCCGGCCCTCGGTGCCGCTCAGGTCAACATCATGCAGTTCTGCCAGGCGTTTAACGCTGAGACGAGCGACCGCAAGGGTGACATCATCCCCGTTGAGATCTCTGTATACGAGGATCGTTCGTTCTCCTTCATCTGCAAGACCCCGCCGGTGGCTCACCTCATCAAGAAGGAGCTCGGCCTCAAGAGCGGTTCTGCCGTTCCCCAGCGCGACAAGGTCGGCCAGCTCTCCCAGGAGCAGCTCACCAAGATCGCCGAGATCAAGATGCCGGACCTCAACGCCAACGACATTGAGGCTGCCAAGAAGATCATCGCCGGCACTGCTCGCTCCATGGGCGTCACCATCGCCGAGTAGCATTGTGTATCCGCGCGGGGCATCCGGCTCCGCGCTTTGATGTGGGAGGGCATATGCCCGATGACCACAGGAGGTAAGAAATGGCTAAGCACGGTAAGAAGTACGAGGCTGCTGCCGCCAAGGTTGACAGCTCCAAGCTCTACACCCCCAAGGCTGCTGCCGAGCTCGTGAAGGAGATCGCCTTCGCCGGTTTCGACGAGACCGTTGAGGCTACCTTCCGTCTGGGCGTTGACACCCGTAAGGCCGACCAGAACATCCGCGGCTCCATCTCCCTGCCCCACGGCACCGGCAAGACCGTCCGTGTTGCCGTCTTCGCCGAGGGCGAGCAGGCTCGTGCCGCCGAGGAGGCTGGCGCCGATGTGGTGGGCTCCGACGACCTCGTGGCCGCCGTTGCCGCCGGCAACATCGACTTCGATGCTGCCATCGCCACCCCGCCGATGATGGCCAAGGTTGGCCGTCTGGGCAAGATCCTCGGTCCCCGTGGCCTCATGCCGAACCCCAAGCTCGGCACCGTGACCATGGACGTCGCCAAGATGGTCGGTGAGCTCAAGGCTGGTCGTGTGGAGTATCGCGCCGACCGCTACGGCATCTGCCACGTGCCCGTGGGCCGCGTGTCCTTCCCGGTTGAGCAGATCGTCGAGAACTACGGCGTGCTCATCAACGAGCTGCTGCGCGTCAAGCCGGCCACCGCTAAGGGCAAGTACGTGAAGTCCGTTGCCCTCGCTTCCACGATGGGCCCTGGCGTCAAGGTTGACGGCACCATCACCCGCAACCTGCTCGATGACTAGTTCCTCTAGCGCTTAATGCGAGTTCGCGCCCCTGATGGGGAGTTGGCTCGTTCGCATCCTCGCCCGTCTCATGGACTGCGGAGTGCGGACAAACCAAACTCCCCACCGGGGGCGCTTTCATTTGCTGCGGAGGGTTCGCCACCTAAGGTTACGGGTGCTGGGATGCCTAGCGTGGTAGGGGAGACCTGCGGGTTGGTTACTTGCTGGCAGCGCGAGCTAACCTACTCCGTGGAGAGCCTGTGGTGCGGTTGACTCATGGCTTGAGGGCTGCGATACTACGTCAGGTTAGTTAGTCGCACGTCCGCTGCCAGAGACAGCCGGTGTCCTTAGGGGCATAAGGGGAGTAGTCCCGCCTGCTTAGGTGGTCACAAGAGTTGAACTTTTGGACCCCGTCTGGTTTTGCGCCGGGCGGGGTCTTTTGTTTTTGAGGTTCTCTCGAGCGAAGTCCCGCCTCAAGGCGAGGCGTGCCTGGATTCGCTCGAGAGGAGGTGTACCTATGCCCTCTAAGTCTAATGTCGAGATGCTCGAGAAGGTCAACGCGTCCCTCCAGGCTGCTGGTGGTCTGTTCGTGATCGATTATCGCGGCCTCACCGTCAAGGAGTCCCAGGAGCTTCGCAAGTCCCTTCGCGAGGTCGGTGCGGAGATGAAGGTCTATAAGAACAACATCGTCCGTATCGCCCTCGAGCAGAACGAGATGCCCGCCATCGACGATTGCCTCGCTGGCACCGTGGCTTGCGTTTTCTATGAGAACGATCCCGCGGCTGCTGCCAAGGTTGTCAAGGAGACTTCCAAGAAGTTCAAGAAGATCGAGTTCCGTGGTGGCATCGTCGACGGCGCCGTGCTGAGCGCTGAGGATGCCATCGCCATCGCCGACCTGCCCTCCAAGGAGCAGCTCCTCGGTCAGATCGCCGGCCTCATCAGTGGCTTTGCCCGCGATATCGCCGTGTGCGTCAACGGTGTTTCCTCTGGTCTGGCTCGCTCCATCCAGCAGGTCTCCGAGCAGAAGGCTGCCTAGTCGCAGCCTTCTGTACGCGGCCGCAAGGCCGCGCCCTAGGCGCATCTCGCGCCACCCGAAAAGATCTCCGCACTCCCGTGCGGAAACCGAAAGGATTTAGAAATGGCTAAGCTTACCACCGATGAGATCGTCGAGGCCCTCAAGGAAATGACCCTGCTCGAGGCTTCCGAGCTCGTTAAGGCCATCGAGGACACCTTTGGTGTCTCCGCTGCCGCTCCTGCCGCCGTCGTCGCCGCCGCTGCCCCCGCTGAGGCCGCCGAGGAGAAGACCAACTTCGACGTCGTGCTCGAGGGCTTCGGCGACAACAAGATCGCCGTCATCAAGGTCGTCCGTGAGCTCACCTCCCTCGGCCTCAAGGAGGCCAAGGAGCTCGTCGAGGGTGCCCCCAAGGCCATCCTCGAGGGTGCCAAGAAGGAGGACGCCGACGCCGCCAAGGAGAAGCTCGAGGCTGCCGGCGCTGCCGTCTCCCTCAAGTAACTTCTTGCAGACGTCCGTCTGCAGTGCTTGAATCAAAAGGGACCCGCATCCAAGGTGCGGGTCCCTTTTTTGCTAGCAAGTGCAGAGGCATGTGAGGCTGTCCTTGTGCCGAGCGTTATGGCATGGCTGCTCTTCACATCACACACACACGTTATTTGGAAAACGCTGTAATCTAAGCGAACAAAAACCTAAAGTCAAGACTTTTCATTGACGCATAAGCTTACCTTCGATACATTACTAGATTGCGACAACTGCCGCCATTTGCCATGTTGAAGGAGGAAATGCCTGGTGCGTACCGCTAAGTCTACTACCACCTCCGCAGTTAAGCACGATCGCGTGAGCTTCTCTAAGATCGCCCCCGCGATGGAGCTGCCCAACCTCATCACCATCCAGAAGGAGTCGTTCGAGCACTTCATGACCGAGGGGCTTGCCGAGGCCTTTGCCGAGGCCTCACCCATCGAGAACAGTGCTGGCACGATGGAGATCACCTTTGGTGACCATCAGTTTGGCGACCCGGCGCACACCATCGCCGAGTGCCGTGCCAAAGACATCTCCTATCAGGCTCCGCTTCTGGTTGAGGTTCGCTTCGTCAATAAAGAGACGGGCGAGATCAAGGAGCAGCTGGTCTTCATGGGCGATTTCCCGCTCATGACGGAGCGTGGCACCTTCATCATTAACGGAACCGAGCGCGTCGTCGTCTCGCAGCTCGTCCGCTCGCCGGGCGTGTACTTCTCTGCCGAGATGGACAACGGTGTCCAGGTGCACAAGGTGCAGTTCATTCCTGCCCGAGGTGCCTGGCTTGAGTTTGAGGTCGACAAGCGCGGCCAGCTCGTGGTCTCCATCGACCGCAAGCGTCGTCAGAGCGCCACCATGCTGATGCGCGCCCTCGGCATTGCAGAGAGCGACGACGAGATTCTCTCCATCCTTGGCGACTCTGAGATCGTACGCTCCACGCTCGAGCGTGATGTTGCCCAGACCCGCGAGGACGCCCTCATCGAGATCTACAAGCGCCAGCGCCCGGGCGAGCCGCCCACGGTCGATTCTGCGCGCAGCCTGCTCGAGGGTCTGTTCTTCAACCCGCAGCGCTATGACCTCGCTAAGGTTGGCCGCTACAAGATCAACAAGAAGCTCGATCTTGCCGTCGACGCCGCCGAGTCTGTGCTGACGGCCGAGGACATCGTGTGCGCCCTTCGCTACCTGCTGGCCCTCCACGCCGGTGACACCACCAAGAAGGTCGACGACATCGACCACTTTGGCAACCGTCGCGTCCGCACCGTGGGCGAGCTCGTTGCCAACCAGTTCCGTATCGGCATGAGCCGTATGGAGCGCGTGGTGCGCGAGCGCATGGCGGCACAGGATGCCGACGACATCACGCCGCAGAGCCTCATCAACATCCGTCCCATCGTGGCGGCCATCAAGGAGTTCTTCGGCTCCTCCCAGCTCTCGCAGTTCATGGACCAGTCCAACCCGCTGGCCGGTCTTACCCACAAGCGTCGTCTCTCCGCCCTTGGCCCTGGCGGCCTTGCCGGCCACAAGAGCGGTTCGAGCCGTCGTACCAACGTCCCCACCGCCGTGCGCGACGTCCACAACTCGCACTACGCCCGTATGTGCCCCATCGAGACCCCCGAGGGTCCCAACATTGGCCTCATCGGCTCGCTGGCGCTCTACGCCCACGTCAACGACTACGGCTTCATCGAGTCGCCGTACCGCAAGGTCGTGGACGGCAAGGCTACCGACGAGATCACGTGGATGACGGCTGACGAGGAAGAGGATCACGTAATCGCTCCGGCGAACACGCCGGTCGATCCCAAGGACGGCTCCTTCATCGCTCTCGACGAGAACGGCGAGCTGTATCACCCCAAGCGCATCGTTGCACGTACGCGCGACTTCGACGGCTCCTTCGGCGCCCCCGCCGAGTGCCCGGTCGACGAGATCGACTACATGGACGTCTCGCCGCGCCAGCTGCTCTCCGTGGCCGCCACACTCATTCCGTTCCTCGAGCACGACGACGCCAAGCGTACGCTCATGGGCGCTAACATGCAGCGTCAGGCCGTGCCCCTGATCCAGCCGCACGCCCCTCTCGTGGGCACCGGCATGGAGCTGCGCGCCGCGCTCGACTCAGGCGAGCTCATCGTTGCCGAGCACGCTGGCCGCGTGGCCGAGGTTGACGCTGCCCACGTGGTGGTCGACACCGCCAAGGGCCCCGAGCGCTACGACCTCCCCAAGTACCAGCGCTCCAACCAGAGCACCTGCATCAACCACCGTCCCATCGTGCACGTGGGCCAGGAGGTCGAGGCTGGCCAGCCGCTCGCCGACAGCACCTCTGTCGACCAGTCCGAGCTTGCGCTGGGCGCCAACCTCACCGTGGCCTACATGCCGTGGGAGGGCTACAACTACGAGGACGGCATCATCGTCTCTGAGCGCATCGTCCAGAACGACATGCTGACCTCCGTGAACATCTCCCGTCACGAGATCGACGCCCGCGACACCAAGCTCGGCCCCGAGGAGATCACTCGCGAGATCCCCAACCTGGGCGAGGACATGCTTGCCAACCTCGACGAGGACGGCATCATCCGCATCGGCGCTGAGGTTGGCCCGGGCGACATCCTGGTGGGCAAGGTCACGCCCAAGGGCGAGACCGCGCTCACGAGCGAGGAGCGCCTGCTGCGCGCCATCTTCGGTGCCAAGGCTCACGATGTCCGCGACACGTCGCTCAAGATGCCGCACGGCGCCTACGGCCGCGTTGTTGACGTGGTGCGCTTCAGCCGCGAGGCCGGCGACGACCTGCCGCCCGGCGTCAACGAGCTCGTCCGCGTCTTCGTTGCCCAGCGCCGCAAGATCCAGCAGGGCGACAAGATCGCCGGTCGTCACGGCAACAAGGGTGTTATCTGCAACATCCTGCCCGTCGAGGACATGCCCTACATGGCCGACGGCACGCCTGTTGACGTGCTGCTCAACCCGCTGGGCGTTCCGTCCCGAATGAACGTGGGCCAGCTGCTCGAGTGCCACCTGGGCTGGGCTGCCGCCAACGGCTGGGACATGAGCGACGCCGACTCCAAGACCTACATCGAGGGCCCGATCCCCGTGGCCACGCCGGTCTTTGACGGTGCCACCGCCGACGAGGTTGCCGAGGCCCTGCGCCGCACCAACATCAACCTCGTGAACCGTGCCCGCGAGCGCTTTGGCGAGCACATGGACGAGCGCTTCGTTCCGCAGCTCTCCAGCTTCGGCAAGACCACGCTCTATGACGGTCGCACCGGCGAGCCCTTCCGCGACAAGATCACGGTGGGTACCTCCTACATCCTGAAGCTCGGCCACATGGTTGACGACAAGATTCACGCGCGTTCGACCGGCCCGTACAGCCTCGTCACCCAGCAGCCGCTCGGCGGTAAGGCTCAGTTCGGCGGCCAGCGCTTCGGTGAGATGGAGGTGTGGGCGCTGTATGCCTACGGCGCCGCCAACGTCCTCCAGGAGATCCTCACCGTCAAGTCCGACGATACCAACGGTCGTGTCAAGACCTACGAGTCCATCGTCAAGGGCGAGAACGTGCCCGACGCCGGCATCCCCGAGTCGTTCAAGGTTCTCGTCAAGGAGATTCGCTCGCTTGCGCTCGACATCGAGCCCATCTCCTACAAGAAGCGCGCCGCCAAGGGCGCTTCCGAGGAGCAGGAGGTTACCGCCAACCCGGTCGATCTCTTTGCTGGCGCTGATTCCGCCGAGGATCTCATCGGTGCCCCCATCGATGAGACGCCTGCCGACGTCGAGAGCGAGCCTGCGCTCGTTGCCGACACCACCAACGTTAAGGAGTAGCGAACCGTGGCAGATTTCGATACCACAGACTTCGACGCCATCAAGATCTCCCTCGCCTCCGCCGACGACATCCGCAGCTGGTCGCACGGCGAGGTGAAGAAGCCCGAGACGATCAACTACCGCACGCTCAAGCCCGAGAAGGACGGTCTGTTCTGCGAGAAGATCTTTGGACCGGTCAAGGACTGGGAGTGCGCCTGCGGCAAGTACAAGGGCATCCGCTTCAAGGGCATCGTCTGCGAGCGCTGCGGCGTTGAGGTCACCAGCGCCAAGGTGCGTCGTGAGCGCATGGGCCACATCGAGCTCGCCGCTCCGGTGTCTCACATCTGGTACTTCAAGAGCCCCACGTCCTTCCCGCTGTCCCGCCTGCTCGACATGAAGTCCAAGGACCTCGAGAAGGTTCTCTACTTCGCGAGCTACGTCATCACCGAGGTTGACGCCGAGGCCCGCGAGGCCGATGCCGCCGACCTCAAGGAGGAGCTGGCCGCCGATCTCGAACAGCTCGACGCCGAGCGCGACGAGCAGATCGAGCGCATGCGTGCCGATCAGGCCGAGGGCATCGTTGACGAGTTCGACGGCAACGAGGTGCTCTCCGACGAGGAGCTCGCTGCCGCCATCGTTGACCTGCGCGAGGAGTACGAGGAGGAGAAGCAGCTCCGTACCGAGGCGTACGAGAAGTTCATGCAGCTGCAGGAGCGCGAGCTCATCTCCGACGAGAGCCTCTTCCGCGAGATGAAGCGCTACTACTCCATCTACTTCCGCGGCGGCATGGGCGCCGAGGCCGTTCGCGACCTGCTCGACGCTATCGACCTCGAGAAGGCCTCCGAGGAGCTGCGCGCCATCATCGCCGACGACAAGGGTCAGAAGCAGCGCCGCGAGAAGGCCGTCAAGCGCCTTGAGATCGTTGACGCCTTCCTCGAGGGTCACAACAACCCTGCCAACATGATCCTCGACGTCATCCCGGTGATCCCGCCCGACCTGCGCCCGATGGTGCAGCTCGACGGTGGCCGCTTTGCCGCCTCCGACCTCAACGACCTCTATCGTCGTGTGGTCAACCGCAACAACCGACTCAAGCGCCTGCTCGACCTCGACGCGCCGGCGATCATCGTCAACAACGAGAAGCGCATGCTTCAGGAGTCCGTTGACGCCCTGTTCGACAACGGCCGTCGTGGCCGTCCGGTCACGGGCCGTGGTGGTCGCCCGCTCAAGTCGCTCGCCGAGGCCCTCAAGGGCAAGCAGGGCCGCTTCCGTCAGAACCTGCTTGGCAAGCGTGTCGACTACTCCGGCCGTTCGGTCATCGTTACCGACCCGCACCTCAAGCTTCACCAGTGCGGCCTGCCCAAGACCATGGCGCTCGAGCTGTTCAAGCCCTTCGTCATGCGCCGTCTCGTCGAGCTCGGCAAGGTCGAGAACATCAAGGGCGCCAAGCGTGCCATTGACCGCTCCCTGCCGGCTGTGTGGGACGTGCTCGAGGAGGTCATCGCCGACCGTCTCGTGCTGCTGAACCGCGCACCTACGCTGCACCGTCTGTCCATCCAGGCCTTCGAGCCGGTGCTCGTTGAGGGCAAGGCCATCCACCTGCACCCGCTCGTGTGCGCCCCCTTCAACGCCGACTTCGACGGCGACCAGATGTCGGTGCACGTGCCGCTGTCCACCAAGGCGCAGACCGAGGCCCGCGTGCTCATGCTCTCGAGCAATAACCTGCGCTCGCCGGCTTCCGGCAAGGTGCTCACCGTGCCGTCGCAGGACATGGTCTTCGGCGTCTACTTCCTGACCACCTCCAAGGATGGCCTGGAGGGGGAGGGTCGCGTGTTCGCGAGCTTCGACGACGCCCTTACGGCCTACGACAACCGCATCAAGCTTGACATCCAGGCTAAGGTTCAGGTGCGCGTGAGCGCCTCCGACGCCAACGCCGAGGTTGACGGCCGCAAGATCTTCCGTGTGCGCAACGAGGGCGGCGAGACCGTCGACTACGACGTCACCGATCACCCCTGCCGCTTCGAGACCACGACGGGCCGAATCATCTTCAACCGTCAGTGCCTGCCTGCCGATTACCCCTTCATCAACTACAAGATGGTGAAGAGCGACATGGGCAAGCTGGTCAACGACTGCTGCGACCGTTACCCGCTCGCGCAGGTTGAGCCGATCCTCGACGCCATCAAGTACGCTGGCTTCCACTTTGCCACGCGTGCCGGCCTTACCGTGTCGGTGTGGGACGCTGCCATCCCCGAGTGCAAGGCGCACATGCTTGCCGAGGCTCAGGCCAACGTCAACGAGATCAACGAGTACTACGAGGACGGATTCCTGTCCGAGGCAGAGCGTCACGCCGAGGTCATTAACGCCTGGACCGAGTGTACTGAGGCGCTGGGCAAGGCCATGCTCGAGGGCTTCACCGACGACAACCCCATCTACATGATGGCCGACTCGGGCGCCCGAGGCTCCAAGACCCAGCTGCGTCAGCTCGCCGGTATGCGAGGCCTCATGGCCGACATGTCCGGCGACACCATCGACCTTCCCATTAAGGCGAACTTCCGTGAGGGCCTGCTGCCGCTGGAGTACTTCATCTCCACCTACGGCGCTCGTAAGGGCCTCGTCGATACCGCCTCGCACACCTCCGACTCCGGTTACCTCACCCGTCGTCTCGTCGACGTGGCGCAGGACGTCATCGTGCGCGAGGAGGACTGCGGCACGGCCGAGGGCGTCTCCTACAACCTGGTCAAGCCCGGTACCGACGACCTCAACGTCGACCTCGTGGGTCGCTGCGCCCTGGACGATGTCATCTCTCCCGAGACGGGCGAGGTGCTCATCCCCAAGGACAGCTACATCGAGAGCGCCGCTGACATCCAGCGCCTGGTTGACGCCGGCCTCAAGAAGGTCGAGCTCCGCGCGCTGCTCACCTGCCGCTCCAAGAACGGCGTGTGCCAGAAGTGCTACGGCTGGGACCTCTCCACGCGCCGTCCGGTCAACGTGGGCACTGCGGTGGGCATCATCGCCGCCCAGTCCATCGGCGAGCCGGGTACGCAGCTGACGATGCGTACGATTCACTCCGGCGGCGTCGCTGGCGTCGACGACATTACGCAGGGTCTGCCGACCGTTGGCCGTATGTTCGACGTCGTTGGCAACGTCAACGAGAAGATCCTTGGTCGCGAGGCTGACCTGGCGCCGCTCTCTGGTCGCCTGTCCATCCAACCCGAGCAGACCGAGTACCTCGTGCGCATCTACGACATCGATGACCCGACGCGCATCCTCGACGAGAAGCGCATTCCCGCCTCGGCCCGCTTCATGCCGGGCATCGAGGACGGCTGCGACGTGCGCGCCGGTGACCAGATCACCAAGGGCTTCGTCAACTTCCGTAACCTCCGCAGGCTCACGGACATCGAGAGCACGATGCACACCTTCGTGGAGAGCGTCAAGGACGTCTACACGAGCCAGGGCGTCGAGCTAAACGACAAGCACATCGAGGTAATCGCGCGCCAGATGCTGCGCCGCGTGCAGATCACCAACCCCGGTGACTCCAAGTACCTCATGGGCCAGTACATCGACCGCTACGACTTTGCCGACACGGTCAACGAGATCACCCTCGCTGGTGGCACGCCTCCCGAGGCCGAGCCCTCCATCCTGGGTACGCTCAAGGTCGCGAGCTCCATCGACTCCTGGCTCTCGAGCGCCTCGTTCATCCGTACGGCGGGCGTGCTCACCGAGGCGGCCATCTCTGGCGAGGTGGATCACCTCATGGACCTCAAGTCCAACGTCATCGTGGGCAAGAAGATCCCGGCTGGCACGGGTCTGTCTGCCTACTCCGACGTGCAGCTCACCTACCACGGCCAGAAGATCGACGGCCCCACGAGCCCCATGGCCAAGAGCCTGCCCGAGTGGGCGCCCGACGAGCTCAAGGCCGTGGAGGAGCAGCTCCCGCAGCAGCTCGACTGGGTGGGCGACGACTACGGCTACCCGGGCGTGTACTCCAAGAACGGCCGCACGCTCTCGAGCGAGGACGCCAAGCTCTACCTCTTCGACGACCTCGGCGTATCCCAGCGCTGGACGAACAAGTTTGGCGAGGTGGGCATCGAGACGGTGGGTGACCTCATCGGCAAGACTGAGGACGACTTGCTGCACATCGACGGCATTGGTGCCAAGGCCATCGAGGAGCTGCGTGACGGCCTTGAGGCCCGAGGCCTCCTCTACATCCTTGAGCCCGATGACGACAAGGCTGACGAGGACGATCTGTCCCAGCTGCTGAACATGGTCTTCAGCCCCGATGCGGACGCTGACGTCATGCTTGGCTCTGCGGTGTCTTCCAGCTCGCACGCCATCGACGACGAGCTCATCGGTGCCCCTGCCGCCGACGGTGACCAGAAGGCCGACGTCATCAACGAGGGCCTGGACTCTCTGGACGCCCTGCTTTCGCAGGTTGTGCGCCACGAGGACGCCCTTGGTGGCGACGAGGACTAGCCAAATAGCGCTTTAGTTCACTAAATTGGTCCAAAGACGGGGTCGCGACAGTAGCCGCGGCCCCGTCTTTCATATAAGATTGAACTATCAAGCCGCAACGACGTTTTTTCTAAGGTGGCGAGCCTCTCATGAGCGAGACGACGCGTAACTCGTATGACCACGAAACGAAGCTGGCATGCGTGCGAGCGCACATCGAGGAAGGTATGACTTCTGTCGAGGCCATGCAGGCGTATGGCGTGACTTCCAAGAGCTCGTTTTTCAGGTGGTGCGCCGCTTATAGGGAGGGCGGCCCGGATGCTCTGAGCCCCAAGAAGCGCGGGCGGCCCCGTAAGATTCGCCTTGAGTAGGGCGAGGGCGCAAGCTAGCACAATTACCGCAAGAAGGCGTGAGTTGTCGAGTGGTTCATTCGGCAGCTCACGCCTTCTTTTCGTCTGAGGCGCGCGGGCGAAGGTGTGCGGGTGTGCGGGCGGCAGGGGAGCGGCGTGCCGGGGCGTGAGACCCGGAGCAGCCAGCTTGCCGAGACGCTCCGGGCGGTACCCATTTGTTGTTTGCGCTTGAGGTATTGTGAAGCAAATGTGCGATGGATACGCCCGGTACCGTGGCGTTTTGACAGGCCTATTTATGAGGGGTATTGTTCCTCCTTGCGCCAATCCAGGGTGGCGTCGTGCTGCGCCGCCTTCTAATGTTATTAGCGCAGGACTAGATAGGTACGAAGGAGAGAGCTTTGCCTACTATTAACCAGCTCGTCCGTCAGGGCCGCACCCAGCTCAAGAGCAAGTCCAAGAACGCCGCTCTTAAGCACAACCCCCAGAAGCGTGGTGTCTGCACCCGCGTCTTCACCACGACCCCCAAGAAGCCGAACTCGGCTCTTCGTAAGGTCGCTCGTGTCCGTCTCGTGAACGGCATCGAGGTTACCGCCTACATTCCGGGCGAGGGCCACAACCTCCAGGAGCACTCCATCGTGCTCGTTCGTGGCGGCCGTGTGCGCGACCTGCCTGGTGTCCGCTACAAGATCATCCGTGGCGCTTACGACTGCGCGGCCGTTCAGGACCGCAAGCAGGCTCGTTCCCGCTATGGCGCCAAGCGCGGCTAAGCACTAACCCCCGTAACTACTACGCCTGGTATCCAGGCACAGAACTTGTAAGGAGTACGCAATGCCGCGTCGTGCAAACAAGACCCACCGTCGCGAGATTATGCCGGACGTTGTCTACAACAACCGTCTCGTGACCCAGCTCATCAACAAGGTTCTCCTCGACGGCAAGAAGTCCGTCGCCGAGCGCATCGTCTACGGTGCCTTCGACATCGTCAAGGAGAAGACCGAGGGTGACGCTCTCGCCACCTTCAAGAAGGCCATGGACAACGTGCGCCCGACCCTCGAGTGCAAGCCCAAGCGCGTTGGTGGCGCCACCTACCAGGTGCCGATGGAGGTCAACTCCCGTCGTGCCACCCAGCTCGCCATCCGCTGGATCGTTACCTTCTCCCGTTCTCGTAAGGAGAAGACCATGGCCGAGCGTCTTGCTAACGAGATCATCGACGCCTCCAATGGTGTGGGTGCGTCCGTGAAGAAGCGCGAGGATATGTACAAGATGGCCGAGGCCAACCGCGCGTTCTCGCACTATCGCTGGTAACCAGAGATACGTTAGAGGAGAACTAACTCATGGCAAAGAGCAAGTACACGCTCAAGGACATGCGTAACATCGGCATCATGGCTCACATTGATGCCGGTAAGACCACGACCACCGAGCGAATCCTGTACTACACGGGCAAGACCCACAAGATCGGTGAGGTGCACGAGGGCGCTGCTACCATGGACTGGATGGTTCAGGAGCAGGAGCGCGGCGTTACCATTCAGTCCGCCGCTACCACGTGCTTCTGGAAGGACAACGTCATCCAGATCATCGACACCCCGGGTCACGTTGACTTCACCGCTGAGGTCGAGCGCTCCCTGCGCGTTCTCGACGGTGCCGTTGCCGTCTTCGACTCCGTCGCTGGCGTGCAGCCCCAGTCCGAGACCGTGTGGCGTCAGGCTACCAACTACCACGTCCCGCGTATTGCGTTCATCAACAAGTATGACCGCATTGGCGCCGACTTCTTCAACGCCATCCAGACGATGAAGGACCGTCTGCACGCCAACGCCGTGGCCGCCCAGATCCCGATGGGTGCCGAGGACCAGTTCTGGGGCATCATCGACCTGGTGACCATGACCGCTTGGGACTTCAAGGAAGACGCCAAGGGCATGATCTACCCCGAGGCCATGGATGCCATCCCCGAGGAGTTCGTTGAGCTTGCCAACGAGAAGCGCGAGGAGCTCCTTGACGCCGCCGCCAACTTTGACGACGAGCTGATGGAGGCCATCCTCGAGGAGGCTGAGGTCACCGTCGAGCAGCTCAAGGCCGCCCTGCGTAAGGGTGTTATCGCCAACGAGCTCAACCTCGTCTTCGTGGGCTCCGCCTACAAGAACAAGGGTATCCAGGAGCTTCTCGACGCTGTTGTCGATTACCTCCCCAGCCCGCTCGATGTCCCCGACGTTGAGGGCACCAACCCCAAGTCCAAGGAGACCGAGACCCGCAAGGCCGACAACAAGGAGCCGTTCAGCGCCCTGGCCTTCAAGATCCAGACGGATCCGTTCGTGGGTAAGCTCACCTACTTCCGTGTGTACTCCGGTACCGCCGACGCCGGTTCTTACGTCTACAACGCCACCAAGGGCAACCGCGAGCGCCTGGGCCGCATCCTCGAGATGAACGCCCACGATCGTACCGACCGTGAGAACTGCGGAACCGGCGACATCGTCGCCGCTGTGGGCCTCAAGAACACCACCACGGGCGACACCCTGTGCGATGAGGCTCATCCCATCATCCTCGAGTCCATCGACTTCGCCGACCCGGTTATCGACATTGCCGTCGAGCCCAAGTCCAAGGCCGAGCAGGACAAGATGAGCGTTGGCCTCGCCAAGCTCGCCGAGGAGGACCCGACCTTCCAGGTCCACACCGACCATGAGACCGGCCAGACCATCATCGCCGGCATGGGCGAGCTGCACCTCGAGATCATCGTTGACCGTCTGAAGCGCGAGTTCAACGTTGACTGCAACGTGGGTAAGCCGCAGGTTGCCTACCGCGAGACCGCTGGTAAGGCCGTTCAGCACGTGGATGGCAAGTTCGTCCGCCAGTCCGGTGGTCGCGGTCAGTACGGCCACGCCGTCATCGACGTCGAGCCGCAGGAGGCCGGCAAGGGCTACGAGTTCGTCAACGCTATCGTTGGTGGTGTCGTGCCGAAGGAGTACATCCCCTCCATCGACAAGGGCATCCAGGAGGCGCTCGAGAGCGGTGTCGTCGCTGGTTACCCGGTCGTCGACGTCAAGGTCACCCTCGTTGACGGTTCTTACCACGAGGTCGACTCCTCCGAGGCCGCGTTCAAGATCGCTGGCTCCATGGCCATCAAGGAGGCCCTGAAGCGTTCCAACCCCGTTCTTCTCGAGCCGATCGAGGACGTCGAGGTTGAGACCCCGCAGCAGTACCTCGGTGACGTTATGGGCAACCTCAACTCCCGCCGTGGCCAGATCCAGGGCATGGAAGAGCGCAATGGCACCACGTCCATCAAGGCCAAGGTGCCCCTGGGCGAGATGTTCGGTTATGCTACCGACCTCCGTTCCCAGACTCAGGGCCGCGCGAGCTACACCATGCAGTTCGCGAGCTACGAGCCCGTTCCCAAGTCCGTTGCCGACGAGATTGTCAGCAAGGCTGGCGGCAACGCCTAAGTCTTAGCCCTTTCAGATACGACCGGTAGCGTATGTGGCGCATGCGCTACCGCCGATGGAGGTTTCAAGTGTCTAACCAGAAGATCCGCATTCGCCTCAAGGGCTTTGATCACGAGGTTGTTGACCAGTCCGCGAAGCTCATCGTCGAGACCGCCCAGAAGACGGGCGCCAAGGTCTCCGGCCCCATCCCCCTGCCCACCGAGCGCAACCTCTACACGGTTATCCGCTCGCCGCACAAGGACAAGGACTCCCGCGAGCAGTTCGAGATGCGTACCCACAAGCGCCTAATCGACATCCTCGAGCCCACCAGCTCCACCGTTGACTCGCTTATGCGTCTCGACCTCCCCGCTGGCGTTGACATCGAGATCAAGCTCTAAGCTTCTCTTTGCCTTGAAGGCCCCGCTTTGGCGGGGCCTTTTTGTTGGCAAACCACTTATGTAGGAGATGTGGAGGGGCGCAACGACCGTTGCGCCACCGGGGGGAGGGGCGTATATTACATCCCCGCGCCGCGCGCCGCGCCCCGGAAGACGGGCGAGGCGGAGGCGGCGGGCGAACCCTGAGAACCGGATACTGCGAGCGTGGAGCTCGCGAGACAGACAAGCTATTGATGTACCTTCGGGTGTGACCAGAGTCACCCCGTCGGTTCCTTATCGACAGTGAGTCCGTGAGAGATGAGCTGGAGACAGCAGATCGATCGGCGTGACGGCCGGGGCCGGACTGCTACCACACGAGATGGAGCCCGCTCGAGGGCTTTTCTCTGAACGGAGAGTTCGATCCTGGCTCAGGATGAACGCTGGCGGCGCGCCTAACACATGCAAGTCGAACGGTTAAGGCGCACTTCGGTGCGCGCATAGAGTGGCGAACGGCTGAGTAACACGTGGGCAACCTGCCCCCCACCCCGGGACAGCCTCGCGAAAGCGGGATTAATACCGGATACTCCGCCACCCCCGCATGGGGGAGGCGGGAAAGCCCAGACGGTGGGGGATGGGCCCGCGGCCTGTTAGCTAGTCGGCGGGGTGACGGCCCACCGAGGCGACTATGGGTAGCCGGGTTGAGAGACCGACCGGCCAGATTGGGACTGAGACACGGCCCAGACTCCTACGGGAGGCAGCAGTGGGGAATCTTGCGCAATGGGGGGAACCCTGACGCAGCGACGCCGCGTGCGGGATGGAGGCCTTCGGGTCGTAAACCGCTTTCAGCAGGGAAGAGGCCGCAAGGTGACGGTACCTGCAGAAGAAGCCCCGGCTAACTACGTGCCAGCAGCCGCGGTAATACGTAGGGGGCGAGCGTTATCCGGATTCATTGGGCGTAAAGCGCGCGTAGGCGGCCTCGTAGGTCGGGAGTCAAATCCGGGGGCTCAACCCCCGCCCGCTCCCGAAACCCCGGGGCTTGAGTCTGGCAGGGGAGGGTGGAATTCCCGGTGTAGCGGTGGAATGCGCAGATATCGGGAGGAACACCGGTGGCGAAGGCGGCCCTCTGGGCCACGACTGACGCTGAGGCGCGAAAGCTGGGGGAGCGAACAGGATTAGATACCCTGGTAGTCCCAGCCGTAAACGATGGACGCTAGGTGTGGGGGGACAGCCCCTCCGTGCCGCAGCCAACGCATTAAGCGTCCCGCCTGGGGAGTACGGCCGCAAGGCTAAAACTCAAAGGAATTGACGGGGGCCCGCACAAGCAGCGGAGCATGTGGCTTAATTCGAAGCAACGCGAAGAACCTTACCTGGGCTTGACATGCCAGTGAAGCGGCGGAGACGCCGTGGCCGAGAGGAGCTGGCACAGGTGGTGCATGGCTGTCGTCAGCTCGTGCCGTGAGGTGTTGGGTTAAGTCCCGCAACGAGCGCAACCCCCGCCGGATGTTGCCAGCAGGTTAAGCTGGGCACCCGTCCGGGACCGCCGGCGTCAAGCCGGAGGAGGGTGGGGACGACGTCAAGTCATCATGCCCCTTATGCCCAGGGCCGCACACGTGCTACAATGGCCGGCACAACGGGCTGCGAGGCGGCGACGCCGAGCGAATCCCCCAAAGCCGGCCCCAGTTCGGATCGGGGGCTGCAACCCGCCCCCGTGAAGTCGGAGTTGCTAGTAATCGCGGAT
>Cebus_capucinus_imitator_PRJNA485217_SSR098__coassemble_1792_pt1 | contig 23264 bp, 19 predicted proteins | sample Cebus_capucinus_imitator_PRJNA485217_SSR098__metabat2_high_PE_006 | metagenome-assembled genome bin Cebus_capucinus_imitator_PRJNA485217_SSR098
TGCCTGCCACTTGCGATGCCACCCGGGAGGGAGAGCGTGCCTGTGCTCGGGTCACTTTCTCCGAAAGTCCCCAGCCCTCGCTTTTGGCGCACTCGCCCCCATCGGGCTTCTGCCCTCGCATGCGGTATCAAGCCTGATACACTGAAAAACTGGAAATTCGGGGAGCGCAATGCGCTCTGAGACATTGGGGATCATATGGCTTCACGCAAGCGCATCGCGGGTCGCGCGGTATCGACGCTGCTGGCAACCACGCTCATGGTAACGGCGTTCCCGGCGCCGGCCTTGGCCGAGGTGGCGGGCGTCGCAGACCCCGCGGCGCTCATTGCCTCGCAGGCGCAGGCCTCGAGCGAGGACGCCGAGGCTGCCGCCGCGGGTGCCCGCGCGCTGGGCGAGCTCGCGCAGCAGCAGGCCTCTGCGAGCGCGGCTGCCGAGGGCGCTGCGGCTGAGGACGGCGCTGCGGCTGAGGACGGCGCTGCGGCTGGCGGCGCTGCTGCTGCCGTGGGCGCTGCGGCGGGCGGCGACGCCATGCCGCAGGGCGGTGCCGCGCTGCAAGACAGCGCCGCGGCAGACGCTGCCGCCGGGGCAGACGAGGCGGCCACGGTTGTCTGCGCCCTCTCCGTGACCGGCCCGGATGCCTCTGGGGCGAGCTTTGCCTGGGTGCCCCAGACCGAGCTCAAGGTAGCCGAGGGCAGCACGGCCGCCCAGGCAACCGAGCAGCTGCTCGACCAGGCCGGCCTCACCTACGACGCCTCCGAGAGCAGCTGGGGCTGGTCGCTCAACACCATCACCTCAGAGGATGGCCGCACCCTCGGCTATGACGCTGCCACAGGCAAGTACTGGCAGCTCTTTGTGAACGGCAAGTCGTCTGATCTGGGTGCCGGCTCGGTTGTGCTCAAGGCGGGCGACTCCATCCAGTGGCGCTATGCCGCCTATGGCGAGCAGCTGCCTGCGCAAGACGTTGAGGTGGTGCCCGACGCCGAGCGCCCGAGCCTGCCGAGCGAGTGGCCGGGCTTTGCCAACGGCGGCTCCGGCGCGCTGACCCAGGCCGCCACGCCTACCGAGAGCGCCTCGCTTGCCTGGGTGCTCTCCCTCAAGTCTGCAACCGACTGGTCAACCAGCATGGGCGAGCCCATCCTCGTGGGCGGCAACCCCTACGTGGCCGTGGGCTCCGAGCTCAGGGCCATCGACGCCGGCTCGGGCGCGGTGAGGGCAACGGCCAAGCTCGCCGCCCCCATCGACTCGGTGGCGCGCATGGTGTACGCAGACGGCATCATCGTGGTGCCGCTGCATGGCGGCCGCCTCCAGGCCCTTACGGCCGACACCCTCACCACGGTATGGCTCACCGACACCCTGCCTGCCCACGAGACGGCGGGCGACCAACAGGCGCTCTCCACCCTCACGGTGCTCGACGGCCGCGTGTACTTTGGCACCGCCGCGGCAGACTGGACGAAGAGCTACGCGGGCTACTACGCCTGCGTGAGCCTCGCCACCGGCACGGTGCTCTGGACGAGTGCCAACACCACCTCGGGCTACTACTGGGCGGGTGCGGCGCGCGTGGGCTCCAAGCTCGTGATTGCCGACGATTCTGGCACCGTGGCGGCATTTGATGCGCTAACGGGTGCCGTGACCTCCACGCTCTCCCTCGGTGCCTCCGCGCGCTCCACGGTGGTGGCGCTCGATGCCACGCACGCGCTGGTGGTGACCAAAGACGGCGTGCTGCACAAGCTCTCGCTCTCTGCCTCGGGCACCCTCGCCGAGGATGCGCGCGTCTCCTTTGCCGCCTACTCCACCTGCACGCCCACGGTGGTGGGCGGTCGTGCCTACGTGGGAGGATCGCTTGCGAGCTACAAGGGCGTACTGGCCGTGATTGACCTCGCCTCCATGACGGTTGAGCGCACGGTTGCCGCCTCAGACGGCGCCGAGCTGCCGGCCGAGGTAAAGTCCACGCCCGCCATCTCGGTGCAGGCGGGTGGCACGTATGTGTACTTCACCTGCAACGCCGAGCCGGGTGGCGTCTATGCGTGGGGCGTGGGCGAGGACGAGGCCCACGCGCTGTACACGCCCGCAGGCGAGCTCGCCAACTACTGCATGGCGAGCGTAATTGCCGCCGCAGACGGCTCGCTCTACTACACCAACGACTCGGGCAGCCTCTTTAAGCTCGTGGCTTCCGCCGTGGTGCCGAGCGATCCGAGTGAGCCGAGTGAGCCGAGTGAGCCCTCTGAGCCGGCACAGCCTGGTGCGGGCGAGAACGCGGGCGGCTCGAGCAAGCCGGCGAGCAAGCCCTCCTCGGGCACCAAGAAGCAGGCCAAGATCTCCCTCTCGGGCAATAAGGCGCAGGTAGCGGATGATAACGCTGCGCCCGAGGATGAGGACGCGCAGGCGAGGGAGGCTACGACCGAGGATGCTGCCAACGAGGCTGCCACTCCTGTGGCCACCGCTGCCGGCCAGGCTGACGGAACTGCGAACGAGAGCAAGAACGAGGGCATGCCCGCCTGGCCGCTCGTGGGCATGGGCGTGGGCGCGGCGGTACTTGTGGCTGCCGTCGTTGCTCTTCTCAAGCGTAAGGGCGCCAAGTAGTGGCTGCTGGCAGGCACAGGCATCCGGGCGAGGACAGGCGTGTGCCCGCGCCTCGCCCTGGTATGGGCAGCGACAGCACCCCGGGCGGCAATGCGGACGGCTCTACGCTTGCCCTGCGCGTGGTGGCCATCTGCGCCGCCGTGCTTGTGGCGCTGTGCGCTGCCTGCGCGGGCTGCTATGCGGCGGGCATCGACCCGCTCGCGTGGCTGAGCTCGGAGGCACTGCAGACGGTGGCGCCCGAGACCGAGGCCGCAACGACGGACGCCACCACGGTGGACGCCGAGGCGCAGGAGGGAGCCGAGCCCGGCACCGACGATGCCGGCGAGGGCGATTCTGGCGATGTGGTCACGGCTGCAGCCGAAGGCTCTGTGTCTGCACAGGGTGGCTCGCACGGCTCTGCCGCTGGTTCCGGCTCCGCAAACGAGGGCACCGGCTCTGACGTGGCAGGAGGCCCAAGCTCCAGCGGAAGCTCCACCTCCACGTCCTCGCAGGATGCCAAGCCCTCGCGCATCACGGTGGCTATCACCGTGGACGGCTCGGCTGCCGGCGCCGGCTCATCCAGCACTACGGTCACGCTCGCACCGGGCTCCTCGGTCTATGACGCGCTGCTTGCTTCGGGCGCGAGCGTCAACGCCTCGAGCACCGCCTACGGCATCTACGTAAGCGCCATCGGCGGCTTGGCCGAGAAGGAGCACGGCGGCATGAGTGGCTGGATGTATGCGGTCAACGGCTCCACGCCCAACAAGTCGTGCTCGGCCTATGCACTTTCAGACGGAGATGCGGTGTATTGGTGGTATGCAAACGTTGAGTACTAACGCTGCCGCCTTTGAGACGCGCCACTCCGTGGTGCCCGTGCTGTGCTTCTCGGCGATCCTTGGGCTCACCATGTGCGTGGCGCACCCCGTCATCACGACGCTCTCGCTTGCCTGCGCGCTTGTGACCTCGGCGTATATGCGCGGGGTGGCACCTACGTTCGCGAGCCTGCGCTGGCAGCTGCCCTTGCTTGCGCTCGTGTGCCTCGCCAACCCCTTGTTCTCCGCCTCGGGCTCCACGCTTGTGACCAAGCTGGGGCCCGTGGCCATATATGCCGAGAGCCTGGCCTACGGCGCCTGCATGGGAGCGCTCGTGGTGGCCGTGGCTGTGTGGTGCGCCATTGCCGCCTGCGTGCTCAGCCAAGACCGCCTGCTTGCGCTTGCGGCGCGCAAGGCGCGTTCGGTGCCGCTGGTGGCATCGCTCACGGCGCAGCTCATGCCCCAGCTCGTGCGCCGGGGCGAGCAGGTGCGCCAGGCGCGCGAGGCCACCACGGCGGCGGGTACCGCCCCCAGCCTGCTGCAGCGCCTCACCACGACCTCGGGCGTGCTGCTGAGCTGGGCGCTCGAGGATTCCATCGAGCGTGCCGACGCGATGCGGGCGCGCGGCTGGGAGTCGGGCGAGAGGCGCACGAGCTGGCAGCGCGAGCGCTTCTCCGCGCGCGACGCCCTGGCTGTGGCTGGTATCCTTGCGCTTACGTGCCTGTGTGCCCTGCTTGCCTGGGTGGCCTGCAGCCAATGGCGCTTCTATCCCACGATGCCGCGCCTTGTGGCGTGGTGGGGCTACCTGCCCATGGCCGTGCTGTTTTTGCTGCCTGCGGGCTCCGAGCTTGCCGGCCGTGTTCGAGAGTGGAGGGTTGCGTGTCTCAGTCGTTAAGGCCGCCTGCGCTGGCGTTTCATGACGTGAGCTTCTCCTATGCGGGCTCTGCGCAAGGCGCAGCACCCGTGCTCTCCCATGTCTCGTTTGAGGTGGAGCAGGGCGCCTTTGCCCTCGTGGTGGGCGCCACCGGATCGGGCAAGTCGACGCTTCTGCGCCTGGCCAAGCCCGAGCTTGCGCCTCAGGGCGAGCTTTCTGGCGAGGTTGAGGCGTGTGGCGAGGCCGCAGGCGGGCTCTCCGCCGTGGCCTCGGCGCGCTCCGTGGGGCTGGTGTTCCAGAACCCGGAGGCGCAGATCGTCTGCGATACGGTATGGCACGAGCTGGCCTTTGGCCTCGAGAACCTGGGGACAGAGCCGGCCCAGATGCGCCGTCGTGTGGCGGAGGCCTGCAACTTCCTCGGCATGGGGCCGTGGTTTGGCGCCCACACAGCCGAGCTCTCCTGCGGCCAGCGCCAGCTCGTGGCCCTGGCCTCGGTGCTCGTGATGCGCCCGCGCGTTCTGTTGCTCGACGAGCCCACCTCCATGCTCGACCCAGTGGCGGCCAAGGGCTTTTTGTCGCTCCTGTTCCGCGCCAATCGCGAGCTGGGCATCACCGTGGTGGTTGCCACGCACGACGCGCCCGCCATGGTGCCCTATGCCACCTGCGCTTATATGCTTACAGGCGAGGGTAGCGTGCGCCCGTGCGCCTTGGCCGAGCTGGCAGAGCAGCCCTCGCTCGTGCGGCTTGTTGAGGAGGCCGCGGCGGCCGGCGAGCCAGTTGCAGCGGACGCTCCGCACGCGGCGGGCGAGCCGGGCGCGGCGGCCGGCGAGCCAGTTGCAGCGGGCGCATCGCACGCGGCGGACGAGCCGGGCGCTTCGCACGTGGCGGCGGCCGTGCCGCGCGTGGAGGCGGACGAGCCCGCCACGGCAGGCGCCCAAGCGCCCCTCCGCACCAATGCGACCGAGGTAGGGGAGGCGCCCGAGCTCCTGTGCGCCTCCGGCCTCTGGCAGCGCTATGCACGTGAGCGTCCGTGGGTGCTGCGCGAGCTCTCCCTCTCCCTTGCCGAGGGAGAGATCCGGGCCCTCGTGGGAGGCAACGGCTCAGGCAAGACCACGCTGCTCTCGGCACTTGCCGGTGCGCTCCGCACCCAGCGCGGGCGCGTGCGCAACGCGGCGGCCGCCTCGCAGGCGCTGCTGCCGCAAAACCCCAAGAGCGTGCTCACCTGCCAGAGCGTGCGCGAGGAGCTCATGGCATGGAGCGCAGGCTCGGGTGCCTACGGCGAGCGCGAGGTGGCCCAGGCACTCGAGCGCCTGGGCCTTGCCGACGCGCCCGAGCGTCACCCCTACGACCTCTCCGGCGGCCAGCAGCAGCTGCTGGCACTCGAGAAGCTCCTGCTCGTGCGCCCGCGCCTCCTGCTGCTCGACGAGCCCACCAAGGGGCTCGACGTTCGTGAGCGAGCACGGGTGGCGCGGCGCTTGCTCGCGGCGGCGCGCGAGGGTGCCACCATCGTGCTCATATCGCATGACCTGCCCTTTATTGAGGCGGTGGCAGATCGCGTGTCGCTTCTGTTCGACGGGCAGATTGCCTGCACCCAGCCCACGCGCGACTATCTCGCCGACGCTTGGATGGTCTAGATGAGCCGCGTCCTTGCTGTCCTTGAGCTGCCCATGCTCCTTGCGGTGCCCGCGGTGCTCGTCGCCCTTGGCGCGACGGGCATAGACGCTGCCGCCGGCCTCACGCTCATGGTGGCGCTCGCCGCCATAGCCTTGCTCTTCGCCAGCTTTGAGGCGAGCCGCCCGGCGCTGCGCCAGCTCATGCCCACCTCGGTGCTCGCGGCGCTCGCCGCGGCGGGGCGCGTGCTCTTTGCCCCCGTGCCCGACGTAAAGCCCGTGAGTGCCATCGCCATCGTGGCGGGCGCTGCGCTCGGCCGCCGCAGCGGGTTTGTGGTGGGGGCGCTTGCGGCGCTCATCTCCAACTTCTTCTTTGGGCAGGGCAGCTGGACGCCCTGGCAGATGTATGCCTGGGGCCTCGTGGGCTATATCGCGGGCGTGCTCGCAGAGCATGGGGCAAACGATCACCCGCGCGTGCTCTGTGCCTGGGGGCTCGCCTCGGGACTCGTGTACGGGCTCATCCTCAACGGCTATTACGTGCTGGGCTTTGTGCGACCCCTCACTTGGCAGGCTGCGGCGCTCGCGTTTGCGGCGGCCCTTCCCTTCGACCTCATCCATAGCGTGGCTACGGCGGGCTTTCTGTTCGCCATCCTAAAGCCCTGGGGAGCGGCCATTCGCCGCGCGGTGAGCAAGTACGGCTTATAGCCGCGCCCGCCCTGGCCGGATGCCCGTCTGCCGGCCAGCTACCCTGCAGCGCCCCAACGGGCCACGAGCCCAGGGCCGCCTCATCCGCGCATCTCACGGCTCTCCGGGCGCTTATTCGGGCGCGGCTTTTGTCCTCGCGGCGCCAGCGGGTGCCGTCGCCCCATACGCGGCCACACGAATTTGTCTCGCTGTGACAAATTAGGTTCACCACGGTTGACTCACCTATAAGTTAGTTTCATACTACTCCGAGTTAGAACAACATAACTTCTCCGGATTCTCGCTCGGCTCACTCCTCGTGACTAGCAAACCCGCAGCTCAGTGCAGGTGCGCAAACGGCATGGAGGAAGCTTGAGGCGAGTTTCGTCGCATCTGTGGCACCGGAGGTCAACCGTAGGAGATGAGTACATGGCCAATACGGCTCAGGGCGCGCGACTGCCGCTTGCAATGGCGCACGAGGGCGACACGGTGCGTGTGGTGAAGGTGAGCGGCAATGAGGAGATGCGCCGTCACCTCGAGAACCTTGGCTTCGTCGAGGGTGCCGAGGCCAAGATCGTGAGCCAGAGCGGTGCCTCGGGCACCATCGTCACGGTGAAGGGCGCACAGCTGGGCGTTGACCGCACCACTGCCATGCACATCTACACCAACTAGCGCATACGCGCGGCCCCGCGCCGCGTCTTGCGGCCAGGCCCTGCCTGGCGCGTCATCCTCATGCCCCCGCACGGGCGGGCCGCGTGTGAACCTATGTCGTTCCAAGCCGGCGCCTCGGCGCTGGCGCGAGATGAAAAGAAGGAGAGGGAAAAGGTGACTACGCTCAGGGACATCCCCGTAGGGTCCTCCTGCACGGTGAGGGCACTCACCGGCACCGGCGCCGTCAAGCGCCGCATCATGGACATGGGCCTCACCAAGGGCGCCAAGGTCAAGGTGGTCAAGGTGGCCCCGCTCGGCGACCCACTGCAGCTCACGGTTCGTGGCTACGAGCTGTCCATCCGTAAGGATGAGGCAGAGAAGGTCGAGGTCGAGCCGGAGTAAGGCCCCGGTCGCGGCGCTGCCGCGGCACGTGTCGCCGCCGTCCCGTGGGGAGGCGGCCGACGCAATGGCTGGCGTGTGGGGACGCCGGCCAAAGGCAAAACGAGTCCGCTGCCATATTGACGGACCCAGGGGGCAGACCCCGCCCCCGGCACATATCAAGAAAGGGAGTCATGGAAGACCGCATGTACATCGCGCTCGCAGGTAACCCTAACTGCGGCAAGACCACGCTGTTCAACGCCCTCACGGGCTCCAACGGCTATGTGGGCAACTGGCCCGGCGTTACGGTTGAGAAGAAGGAGGCCGTCTGGAAGGGCGACAAGTCCGTCACCTTCACCGACCTGCCCGGCATCTACTCGCTCTCCCCGTATTCGCCCGAGGAGGTCGTCTCGCGCGACTACCTCATCAAGAACCGCCCGGGCGCGGTGATTGACCTCGTGGACTCCACGAACCTCGAGCGCAACCTCTACCTCACCACGCAGATCCTCGAGTGTGGCCTGCCCGTGGTGCTGGGCCTCAACATGCTCGACCTGCTCGAGAAGCGCGGCGACAAGATCGACACCGCCAAGCTCTCCGCCGAGCTGGGCTGCGAGGTCGTGCAGGTGTCCGCTCTTCGCGAGAAGAACACCGACGAGCTCGTGAAGCGCGCCATCGCCGCCGGTAAGGCCGGTAAGGTCACCTCTCCTGCTCGCGTGTTCTCTGCTGAGGTTGAGGATGCCCTCGCCAAGATCCAGCGGGGCATCGCCGGCAGGTGCGACAAGAACCTCGAGCGCTGGTTTGCCATCAAGGTCTTCGAGCGCGACGCCGCCGCCATCGAGCCGCTCGCCCTCTCCAACACTGAGCTCGATGGCTTCGAGGCTCTCATCAAGGCCGTCGAGGCTGCCCGCGAGGACGACGCCGAGTCCATCATCACCTCCGACCGCTATGAGTGGATCGCCCGCGTGATGGACGCCTGCGTGGTGAAGGCCCCCAAGCAGCTCACCACCTCCGAGAAGATCGACAAGGTAGTCACCAACCGCATCCTGGGCCTCCCCATCTTCGTGGTTGTCATGACGCTCGTGTACTACATCGCCATCTCCACCGTGGGTACCGCCGGTACCGACTGGGTGAACGACAACCTCTTCGGCGACGGCTTCTTTGTGAACGCCGCTGGTGAGCAGGCCTACACCGACGCCTCCGACGAGTATGCCGAGGGCCTCTACGGCGACAAGATCGACGGGTTCCTGGCCGCCGCTGCCGACGCCGGCTACGACACCGACGAGGTCTCCGAGGCAGTCTCGGCCTACCAGGAGGATCCGGAGGACGCCGACGCCCTCGCCACGGTTGACGCCTTTGCCGCCGAGGCCGCAAGCGTCGTTGCCACCGACGTGCCCGTGCACGACGAGGACGGCAACTACCTGCTCGCCGCCGAGGGCGACGAGGATCCCGAGGTCGTGACCAACCTTGACGCCGAGGGCGAGCCCGTGCTCGAGGACGGCCAGCAGCTCGAGGTCATCGACTCCGTGACCGCCTCCGACTTCGCCGACGCCGTCGTTGCCTCCACCGAGGAGCCCGACCCGGCCGACTTCGAGGGCTATGTTCCCTCCATCCCCGGCGCCGTTGAGGGCTGGCTCGATTCCATCGGCACCTCCGACGTCGTGAAGAGCCTCGTGCTTGACGGCATCATCGGCGGCGTGGGCTCCGTGCTCGGCTTCATCCCGCAGATGTTCGTCCTGTTCGTCTTGCTGTCCTTCCTCGAGGACTGCGGCTACATGAGCCGCGTGGCCTTCGTCATGGACCGCGTGTTCCGTCGCTTTGGCCTCTCTGGCAAGTCCTTCATCCCCATGCTCGTCTCCTCGGGCTGCGGCGTTCCGGGCGTCCTTGCCACCAAGACCATTGAGAACGAGAAGGACCGTCGCATGACGGCCATGCTCACCACCATGATCCCGTGCGGCGCCAAGCAGCCGATCATCGCCCTCGTCATGGGCGTGCTCATCGGTGGCTCCGACGGCTGGTGGGTAGCCCCGATGTTCTACTTCCTCGGCCTTGCCGCCATCATCATCTCCGGCATCATGCTGAAGAAGACCAAGCCCTTCGAGGGCGAGCCCGCTCCGTTTGTCATGGAGCTTCCTGACTACCACATGCCCTCCATCAAGTCTTGGTGGCTGCACGTGTGGGAGCGCGTGAGCGCCTACGTCAAGAAGGCCGGTACGATCATCTTCGCCGCCGCCGTTGTGGTGTGGTTCCTCTCCAACTTCGGTATCGTCGACGGCGCCTTCGGCTTCCTCGACGGCATGGAGATCCCCGCGGGCGAGGAGGCCATCGAGTTCTCCCTGCTCAAGGGTCTCGCCGGCCTGATCTCCTGGATCTTTGCCCCGCTGGGTGCCGACAACTGGATGGCCACCGCCGCCTCCATCAACGCCCTCATCGCCAAGGAGAACCTGGTCTCCACCTTCGGTGTCCTCTTTGGTCTGGGTGAGGTCTCCGAGAACGCCGTGAACATGTGGACGGGCTTTGCCGGCATGTTCACCGACGGCGCGGGCATCATGCACGCTGGCGCCATGATCGCCTTCGTGGCCTTCAACATGCTCGACGCCCCGTGCTTCGCCGCCATCGGCACCATCCGCAAGCAGATGGACGACGCCAAGTGGTTCTGGGCTGCCATCGCCTACCAGTGCGGCTTTGGCTGGGTTGTTGGCCTCATCATCAACCAGCTCTGGGAGCTCTTCGTGCTGGGCAACTTTGGCCTCTGGACGGTCGTTGCCTTCGTGGCGCTCGCGGCCATCCTCTTCCAGGTGTTCCGTCCCGCGCCCAAGTTCGAGGGCAAGGACGAGCACATCCTGAGCTCGCTCGCCGAGGCCGAGAAGTAAGTTCTCGCTCGTACGGTGCGCTATGAGGAAGGCTCCGGGCTTTGGCCCGGAGCCTTCTTTTTTGCTTTGCTAATGGGTTGTCGTTCTACTTTGTTGCTAAGCGCTCTTGACAGGCGGGGCAGAGGCCTTCGAAGGTGGTGGCATGCTCCACGAGGCTAAAGCCCGTCTCGGCGGCCAGGCTCGCGTCGAGCGACTCCTCGTAGGGGAGCGGCGCGTCAACCACCTTGCCACACTCGCGGCACACGATGTGCATGTGATGGTCGCATCGCAGGTCAAAGCGGTCTGCGCCACGCATGCGTACGGCCTGGATCTCGCCTTCCTCGGCGAGGATGTTGAGGTTGCGGTACACCGTGCCGCGGCTGATGTGCTCGTCTTGGGAACGCACGGCAAAGAACACCTCGTCTGCCGTGGGATGCTTCTGCGTTGCACGCACCGCGTCCAGCACGAGCTGGCGCTGCCTGGTAACGCGACGCTGTATGGGTTGCTGCTGGCTCACGCGCCCTCCTCTGCCTCGGCTGCGTATTGTCATGTAGGTAAATGCTACCGCGTTAGTGGTCTTTCTCCCATCTTACACAAAAACCCTACCCCCGTGCTCGTGGCGCTCACATGGGATGGCCATGCGCTCGCACAGCGCCGCCCCTCCGCCTCGGCATGCCCTCCGTTCGCGAGATTTTGAGCTTGAAGAGAGCGTGCTGATGGTATAGTGCGGGAAAAAGTCCCATCCGTTTCGTCACGTCGCCTCGAATGGATGCCCTTATGGATACAAATATCATGCGGGTCATGGAACGAGAGTACGCCTCCTTCACGCCTTCCTTCAAGAAGGTGGCTGACTACCTGCGTGACAGCTGGGAAGAGGCGCAGTTCCTTTCCATCTCTGAGCTTGCCGAGGCGTGTGGCGTTGGCAAGGCAACTATCTCGCGCTTCTGTGCCGCCCTTGGCTGCGATGGGTACGGGCGGCTCAAGCTCGCTTTGGCGCGCTCCCTTGCCGGCGGCGCCGACGCCCCTCCCGTTACCGCCGCCGTCCCCTCTTCCCCCTTGGGGGTGGCGGCGGGGTCTTCTGGGGAGCTCCCGTCGCCTCCCGTTGCCCCCGCCTCCGAGCGTGCGCGTGAGCTTCTTGCGGCAAACGTCGCGGTGATGAGCCAGACTCTGCAGGTCATGGACTTTGCCGCCGTGGAGCGCGCCGCGGCGCTCATGCGCGACGCGTCGAGCGTGTACTGCCTGGGGCACGGCGGCTGCCAGCTCATCGCGGCGGACGCGTGGAGCCACTTCGTCACCATTTCCCCCAAGTTCCACAACGTGTGCGATAGCCACCTGCAGATCATGACGGCAAGCCTGCTTGACGCGTCGTCCGTGGTGCTGTTCGTCTCGTTTCTCGGTGACACGCGCGACGCGGCAGACGTGCTTGTGCCGGCGCGCAGGAGGGGGGCAAAGGTGGTGCTTGTCACCCACTATGCCTCGTCTCCCGCTTCCGAGCTCGCCGACGAGGTCCTTCTGTGCGGCGGGCGCGAGACTCCGCTCGAGGGAGGGAGCATCATAGCTAAGACGTCGATGCTCTTCGCGATAGACCTCTTGGCGGGGGAGTATTGCCGGCTCGTTGGGGCCGAGGCGCAAGCCAACCGCGTGGCGAGCTCCGAGGCGCTGGCAACGCGCAAGGTCTAGCCCTGGGCACCAAGGCACCAAGGCACCATGGCGTCAAGACGCCGAGGCACCGAGGCACCAAGAGGCGTTTCCTAAGATGGGGAAATCGTTTCACCCAAGGCGGGGCACCACTGCTCGTCGTAGCCCATACACCATTTCTCCCAGGATGGGGACGAGAATCTTCCTAAACTCCGCCAATGGTAAAAATAGCTCCGTAAGCTGCGTTTTATCCGATATTGCGATGCAGTTCGGCGGTTAATTACGACCGCTTGCCGGTTTTCCCTCGCAATTGGAAACTTTTCCCATTAGGTTGAAGACAACCGAAGCACGACTGGTCGGGGAATGCAGCGGACGCCCAAACGGGAGGCGAGTCCGCACCAACTGATTGGAGTGTTGGATATGAAGTCAGCAAGCAACGGCATCACTCGTCGTTCCTTCCTGGGCGCCGCGGGCGTCTCCGCCCTGGGTCTCGGCCTCGTGGGCTGCGGCGGCACCGATGACAAGGCTGCCACCACCGGCGCCGCCGGTACCGAGGGCGGCGGCGTCATCACCGCAGGCGCTGCCTATAGCACGCAGAACTACGATCCGTCCAGCACCTCCTCGGCGCTTGCCCTGGGCACCAACTGGCATGTCGTCGAGGGCCTCTACGGCATCGATCCGCACGACTACAGCACCTTCAACGAGCTGGCTGCGGGCGACCCCACCAAGGTTGACGACACCACCTTCGAGATCGCGCTTCGCGAGGGCGCCAAGTTCTCCACCGGCGATGCCGTGACGGCCGACGACGTGGCGTACTCGTTTGACCAGGCCACGGCCGAGGGCAACATCTACGTCTCCATGCTGGCCCCCATCGCCTCTGTCGAGAAGAAGGATGACACTACCGTCACCGTCAAGACCACCATCCCCAACTTCTCGCTGCTCAAGGAGCGCCTGGCCGTCGTGCGCGTGGTTCCCAACGGCGCCACCAAGGAGGACATGACCGCCAAGCCCATCGGCTCCGGCCCCTGGATGTACGAGTCCATCTCCGACGCCTCCGTTGACCTCGTGCCCAACGAGAACTACAACGGCGCCTTCAAGGCCAAGGACACCAAGATCCACTACGACGTGCTCAAGGACAGCACCGCGCGCCTCACCGCCCAGCAGGAGGGCACCACGCTCGTCATGGAGGCTGCCGGCGCCGACGCCGTGGAGCAGCTTGAGAGCGCCGGCTGCAACGTCGATACGGTGCAGGGCTTTGGCACCCGCTTCCTCATGTTCGATGTGGCCAAGGCCCCGTGGGACAACGTCAAGGTGCGCCAGGCCGTCATGTACGCCCTCAACTACGACCAGATGATCTCCAACGCCTTCAACGGCATGGCCGCCACCCCCTCGTGCTACCTGCCCGAGACCTTCAGCAACTACCACAAGGCCTCCACGGTCTATAGCTACGACGTCGACAAGGCCAAGGCCCTCATCGCCGAGGCCGGCATCACCCCGGGCGAGATCGAGCTGCGCACCACAGACTCCGACGAGGTCAAGGCCATGGCCACGCAGGTCAAGAACGACCTCGACGCGCTGGGCTTCACCACCAACATCGTCACTGACACCTCGCCTGCCACCTATGCGGCCATCGACCAGGGCGGCAACGAGTACGACCTGCTGCTTGCCCCTGGCGACCCGTCTTGCTTCGGCGCCGACCCCGACCTTCTGCTCAACTGGTTCTACGGCGACAACTCCTGGATGAAGACCAGGTGCCCGTGGGGCAGCTCCGAGGAGTGGAAGCAGCTCCACGAGCTCATGGACAAGGCGCTTGGCCAGACCGGCTCCGAGCAGCAGGACACTTGGAACGAGTGCTTTGACATCATCGCCGAGAACGTGCCCCTCTACCCGGTGCTCCAGGTGAAGACGGCCACCGCCTACTGGGGCGACAAGGCTGCCTCCGACGGTACCTCCATCAAGGAGTTCAAGGGCATCGGCACCACGGGCATGTCCTTCCTCAAGGCCTACACGGCCAAGGCCTAGCGTCCCGCCAAGCCGCCTCGCTGCCAAGAGCTGCGCAGGACGGCTATCGGGGGTGAGTGACCCCTAGACGGCAAGTCAGACACGAGGGACGGCCCGGGCGTTGGGGCCCGGGCCGTCCCTTTGCGTTTTTTGTACCAGCAGCAAGATCTCAGAGAGGGGAGAGTCCATGAACAACATGCTGCGCCTCATTGGCAGGCGCCTCGTCGCGCTGCCCATCATGGCCCTGGGCGTCACGTTTCTCGTGTTCTTCCTCATGTCGTTCTCAAAGGTGGACCCGGCGTATAACGCGCTCGGAGAGAGCGCCACGCCCCAGGCCGTGGCAGAGTACCATGCCGAGCATGGCCTGGACGACCCGTGGCCGGTCCGCTACGTGCGCTACATCGGCGACCTATGCCACGGAGACCTTGGCAACTATGGCGCCGCCCAGTACTCCGTGGGCGAGCGCATCGCCAAGGCGCTGCCCGTCACCATGCAGCTTACCTTCATCGGCCTGCTCATCGGTGCGGTGGTGTCGTTTCTGCTGGGCGTGATCGCGGCGCTCTACCGAGACCGATGGCCAGACCAACTCATACGTCTCATCTCCATTGGCGGCTTGGCCACGCCCTCGTTCTGGCTCGCCGTCCTGCTCATCCTGCTCTTCTCCTCCTACCTGCACGTGCTGCCCGCCTCAGGCGCCCTGCCCAACTTCTTCTCCGACCCGGCGGGCTACCTGGCCCGCATGATCATGCCGGCCATCGCCCTCGCGTTCCCGCTCACCGGCCAGATGACCCGTATCGTGCGCACGGCCATGGTCGAGGAGCTTGATCGCGACTACGTCAAGACGGCGCGCGGCGCGGGCATTCCCGAGCGCATCGTCATCGCGCGCAACGTCTTGCGCAACGCCCTCATCACCCCCGTCACCACCCTCGGCCTCAAGATCGGCTACCTCATGGGCGGCGCGGTGGTCATCGAGGTCATCTTCAACCTGCCCGGCATGGGCATGGCGATCCTCGAGGGCATCCAGGGCAACGAGACCATGCTCGTCCAAGGCGTGGTCATCGTGGTTGCCCTCTCCTTCATCATCATCAACATCGTGGTTGACCTCTTGTACATCCTGATCAACCCGCGAATCAGGACGGTGTAGGACATGGCAGCTATTCGTGAGGAACAGACCCAGAAGCTCGAGCAGGCCGCCGCAAAGGGTCTCAAGTTCAGCGGCATCAAGAACATGAGCCTCTCGAGCAAGATCTCGCTCGTCATCCTCGTCGCCGTTGTGGTGGCGTCCGTGGCGGCACCCCTGCTTGCCCCCTACAACCCGGTGGACATCTTCACCGCTCGCCAGGCTCCGGGCGCAGGCTTCGTGTTTGGTACCGACGACAAGGGCCGCGACATCCTCTCGCGCATGCTCTACGGTGGTCGCTACTCGCTCGTCATTGGCTTTGGGGCCACGGCGATGGCGCTCGTGTGTGGCTCTGTAGTGGGTGCCATCGCGGCGGTGAGCCGCAAGGTGGTCTCCGAGGTGGTCATGCGCATCCTCGACATCATCATGTCCATCCCCGGCATCGCGCTTGCCGCCGTGTTCGTGTCCATCCTCGGCAACTCCGTGCCCTCCATCATCTTTGCCATCGGCTTTATGTACACGCCGCAGATCGCACGAATCGTGCGCGCCAACATCGTGAGCGAGTATGGCGAGGACTACGTGCGCGCCGTCATCGTCTCGGGCGCCCGCGCGCCGTGGGTGCTCATGAAGCACGTGCTGCGCAACTGCATCGCACCCATCATGGTGTTCACGGTGACGCTCGTGGCCGACGCCATCATCTTCGAGGCGTCGCTCACCTTCATCGGCGCGGGCATCAACGAGCCCACCGCCACGTGGGGCAACATCCTCTCCAACGCCCGCGCCGGCGTGCTTGCCGGTCGCTGGTGGCAGGCGGTGTTCCCGGGCCTCGCCATCATGATCACGTGCCTTGCGCTCAACATCCTCTCCGAGGGCCTCACCGACGCCATGGCCGCCGCTCCCGGCGCCCCCGTTGACATTGACGACTCCGAGAGCCGCCGTGCCGACGACATCCTTGCCTCCGACCCGGTCCGCGCCTATGCCGAGCAGGCCGACTCCCTCGAGCGCAGGCTTGGAGCGCTGCGTGCGGTGGAGCTCGCCCGCACCGACCGCCATGTGCCCGACTACACGGTGGCGCCCCTGCTTGAGGTGAAAGACCTCGCCATCAGCTTTGAGAGCCACGGCGCGGTGAAGGTGGTTGACCACGTGTCGTTTGACGTTCGCCCGGGCCAGTGCATGGCGCTGGTGGGCGAGAGCGGCTGCGGCAAGTCCATCACCACCAAGGTCATCATGGGCCTCACCGACCCCAACGAGACGATCGAGGGCCAGGTGCTCTATCGCGGCCAAGACCTCCTCAAACTCACGCGCGACGAGCATCGCAAGCTGCTTGGCCACGAGCTCGCCATGGTCTACCAGGACGCCCTGTCCTCGCTCAACCCCTCCATGCTCATCTCCACGCAGATGAAGCAGCTCACGAGCCGCGGGGGCACCCGCACGGCCGAGGAGCTGCTGGAGCTGGTGGGCCTCGACCCCAAGCGCACGCTCGAGAGCTACCCGCACGAGCTGTCTGGCGGCCAGCGCCAGCGCGTGCTCATTGCCATGGCGCTCACCCGCGACCCGTCTCTGGTCATCTGCGACGAGCCCACCACGGCGCTCGACGTGACCGTGCAGAAGCAGGTCATCAAGCTCCTGAACGACCTGCAGGCCAAGCTCGGCTTTGCCATGATTTTCGTGAGCCACGACCTTGCCCTCGTGGCCGAGGTGGCAAGCGAGATCACTGTCATGTACGCCGGCCAGGTCATCGAGCAGGCGCCCACCAAGGAACTGCTCGTGAATCCCGTGCACGAGTACACGCGTGGCCTTTTGGGATCGGTGCTTTCCATCGAGGAGGGCGCCAAGGACGGCTCGCGCCTGCACCAGGTGCCCGGCAGCGTGCCCAGCCCCGAGGACTTCCCGGCGGGCGACCGCTTCGCGCCGCGCTCGAGCCATCCCGAGCTTGGCCTCGACGTGCACCCCGTCATCAAGCAGCTCGACGCCACGCGTCACCACAGCTACTCCGAGCTGCCCGACGACTACCTGAAGGCAAATGGCCTCGTGCCGTACGCGCAGCGTGCGCGTGAAGCAGAAGGGGAGGTGAGGTAGATGGCAGCGAACGCGATCGATGAGCCCATCATCTTCTTGGACGACATCTCCGTGACGTTCAAGACCCGCACGGGCTCCATGTTTCACCCCAACACGGTGAAGGCCGTAAACCACGTCACCATCAAGCTCATGCCCGGCGAGGTCATTGGCATCGTGGGTGAGTCCGGCTGCGGCAAGTCCACCACGGCAAACGTGATGTGCGGCCTGCAGTCTCCGACCGAGGGTCGCGTGTTCTTCAAGGGCGAGGACGTGACCCGCAGAAGCGCCGACATGCGCAAGAAGATCGGCCGCGTGGTCTCGGTGGTGTTCCAAGACCCGGCCACGGCTCTGAACCCGCGCATGACCGTGCACGACCAGCTGCTCGACCCGCTGCTGGTGCACTCGATTGGCTCGCCTGACCTGCGCGAGGCCCGCATCATGGAGCTCATCGGCCTCGTGGGTCTTCCCAAGAGCGCCCTGCGCGCGCTTCCCGGCCAGCTCTCTGGCGGCCAGCGCCAGCGTGTGGCCATCGCCCGCGCCATGTCGCTCAATCCGGCGGCCATCATCGCCGACGAGCCCACGAGCGCCCTCGACGTCTCCGTGCGCGCCCAGATCTTGAACCTGCTCACCGACCTCAAGCAGGAGCTTGGCCTCTCGATGATGTTCATCAGCCACGACATCCAGACCGTGCGCTACATCTCAGACCGCATCATCGTCATGAACCACGGCCAGATCATGGAGCAGGGGCCCGCGAAGCAGGTGTTTGAGAACCCGCAGGACGACTACACCAAGATGCTGCTCGGCGCCGCGCCCTCGCTGCTGCATCCCAAGCTCGGCAGCTAGCGTCCCCGACGCCCCGGGCGCGAGTGCCTAGGGCGGGTGTCGCCAAGGTGCGGGGCACCTGCCCCGCACCCGCTTTGGCTGCCAGGACGTTTGTATAGGAGGGTGTATGCCATACACGCAACAAGACATCGCGCGCTTGGGCGAGTACAGGGGCATGACCCCCGTGCCCGCGGACTTTGACGAGTTTTGGCAAGAGCGCATGGCGGAGGCCGACGCACAGGAGCTCTCGTGGGAGCTTGTGGGCGCAAGCCGGGCGCAAGGCGGGGCAGACCTTGCCGCGCTCGCGCATGCCCACGTCCCCTGCGAGCTCTATGACCTGTGGTTTTACGGCATGGGCGGGGCGCGCCTGCACGCCAAGTACCTTGTGCCCACGCAGGCGCTTGCCGCCACGCAGGCGCCCGAGGGCGAGCCTTGTGCAGGCGTCCCTTTGGTGCTGCAGTTCCACGGCTACCCCGGAACCAGCAGGAGCTGGCTCGAGCAGATGAGCTACGTGGGCATGGGCATGGCCATCCTCGCCTTTGACTGCCCGGGGCAGGGAGGTCCTGGAGACGACGTGGGGGGCTACAAGGGCACCACGGTCTCGGGCCACATCGTCGCCGGGCTTGATGGCGACCCTGCGGGGCTCTACTACGTGCGCTGCCACCAAGACATCCGCATCCTGTGCCGCGTGGTGCGCGAGCTTAAGGGAATTGACCTTTCGCGCGTCTACGTCAACGGCGCCTCGCAGGGAGGTGGCCTGGGAATCGCCACGTGTGCGCTCAACCCCGAGCTCGTGAGCCGTGCCGCCATCCTCTACCCGTTTTTGAGCGACTACCGCCGCGTGTGCGAGCTGGGCGCCGACGAGATTGCCTACGAGGGGCTCCGCTACTACACGCGCTGGTTTGACCCGTGCGGCGCGCGTGCGGACGAGACCTTCGCGAAGCTCGCCTACATCGACTCCGTGAGCTTTGCGCACCTGGTGCGCTGCGAGGTGCTGTTTGGCACGGGCCTTGCGGACAACGTGTGCCCGCCGCCCACCCAGTGCGCGGTTTACAACAACCTTGTCTGCCCCAAGCGCCGCGTGCTCTTCCCGGACTTTGGCCACGAGGAGATCCAGGCCTTTGACGACTTGATCATCGACTTCTTCAACGTGGGTCTTGCGGAGGGGGATGAGGGCCATGAGTGACGTGCTTGAGGGTACTGCGGGCGCGGCGGCTGCGGCGGCGGCAGGCGCGGGCGCTGACGCGGCGGCCGTAGCGGCGGCTGCGGCGGCGGCCCCGGGCTTTGAGGACTTCTGGGCGCTGCGGGCCGCCTCCGCGCGCATGTGCGCGCCCTCTGCGCTTGTGAGCGTGGGCACGTCGAGCCCGGCTGCCCGCTACCACGAGCTCGTCGTTGCGCCGCCGGGCGGCCGCGAGCTGCGCGCCCGCTACGTGCGTCCCGCCTCGGACGAGCCGTGCGGCCTCGTGCTGTGCTTCCCAGACTTCTCCCAGGGCGTGCGCGGCTGGCACCATCTCACGCGCTTCGTGGCGCTGGGGCTTGCGGCCGTCATGCTCGACGCCCGCTCGCTTGGCTGGGAGTCGCTCGACGTGGCAGCCGGTGCACAAGACGCTCCCCAGGGCCTTGCGCTGGCCGGTGCCTATACCGATGCGCTGCGCCTTTCTGCGGCGGCGCTCAAGCTCCCGGGCATAGACCTCGCGCACGTGCGCGCCTGGGGAGAGGGCGTGGGAGGCGCTTGCGCCCTGTGCGTCTCGGCGCTGCTTGGCGACGAGACCTGGCGCTGCGCCGTGGCAAACCCCGTGCCAGCGGGCATGTGCCTCGAGCGTGACGCATGTGTGGCTGCGGGGCCCCTTGCGGGCATCGCGCGGCACTTTCGCCAGGCAGACCCCACGCGCTCGGATGCCGAGGGGCTGGCGCGCGCCCTTGCGTACGTGGACGCCGCGGGCTTTGCGGCGCTCGTGCGTGGTAGCCTGCTGGTGGGCACGGGGCTTCTGGACGAGGTCTCGCCGCCCGAAGGCCAGGACGCCCTGGTGCGTGCGGCTGGCGACGGGCCGAGCGCCCACGTTCGCCAGGTGCGCTACCCGCGTCATGGACACGAGCGCATCAACGAGTTCGAGAACGAGCTCGTGGGCTTTCTTGCCTAGACTTACTGGGCATATGTAGGTACGTCTGCGCCGGCTTGTGCCGGCACACAACGATAAGGAGACACGCATGTCTGACACCAAGAGGTTTGGCGGGGTCATCCCGCCCGTCGTCGTCCCTGACACGCCCGAGCATGGCCTTGACGTGGCCTCGTTTGAGCGCAACATCAACCGCATGATCGAGGCTGGGGTTGACGGCCTGTTCTTCATGGGCTCCTCTGGCGAGGTGGTCTTCTCCACCGACGAGCGCCGCCGCGAGATCCTCGACGCCGCCATGCGCATCGTCGCCGGCCGCGTGCCGGTGTTCTGGGGTTGCATCGACACCGAGACCGAGCGCGTGCTTGCCCATGCCCGCGAGGCCGAGGCCGCCGGCGTGGACGCCATCGTTGCCACCGCCCCGTTCTACGCGCTTGGCGGCGAGGCGGAGATCGAGGAGCACTTCCGCATTCTGCACAACGAGATCTCGCTGCCCATCTTTGCCTACGACATCCCGGTGTGCGTGCACACCAAGCTCTCCTGGAAGCTGCTTGCGCGCCTTGGCGCCGAGGGCGTGGTCGCGGGCGTCAAGGACTCCTCGGGCGACGACATCTCCTTCCGCTACCTCGTGCAGGAAAACGAGAAGAACGGCCATCTCATGAGCCTGCTCACCGGTCACGAGATCGTGGTGGACGGGGCCTACCTCTCCGGTGCCGACGGCTCGGTGCCGGGGCTTGCCAACGTTGAGCCCGAGGGCTATGTGCGCATGTGGAAGGCCGCTCAGGCCGGCGACTGGGCAGCCGTCAAGGCCGAGCAGGACCGCCTCAACGAGATCAGCCACATCTTTGACGTGACCTCTGGCGTCACGGGCTATGCCGGTGGCGTGGGCGCGTTCAAGACGGCGCTGTGGCTCATGGGCATCTTTGACTCCAACCAGATGCCGCGTCCGGTGAAGCCGCTTGAGGGCGACAACGTGGAGGCCATTCGCAAGGTGCTCGTGGATACGGGCCTTCTGTAGGAGCTGTAGGAGCCGGGGCGCGCGGGGAGGGTCCCGCGCGCCCTCTTTGTCTGAGCCGGCCCTGAGGTGGCCCCGGGCATGTGGCCGTGCCAGGGGCGAGCCTGGGGCCAGGGAGTAGGAGGGGACATGGGAGAGCCGAGGCGCATTGTCGCCACAGACATCGGCGGCACCAAGATCGCCGCTGGCGTGGTTGTGCTTGGCGAGGGCACGCCCCGCGTGGAGTGCGTGGAGAAGGTGCCCACGCTTGCCGCCGAGGGCGGCGAGGCCGTGCTCGGGCGCGTGCTCGAGGCGGTGCGTGGCGCCCTCTCGCGTGCGGGCGAGGGCGTGGAGGGCGTGGGCATCTCGAGCGCGGGCGTCATCGACCCGCGCACGGGAGACGTCACCTTTGCCAACGAGCTCATGCCCGGCTGGGGCGGCACCGCCTTGGGCGCTGCCGTCACCGCCGAGTTTGGCCTGCCCTGCCGCGTGCTCAACGACGTGCACGCCCACGCCCTGGGCGAGGCACGCTGGGGCGGCGGGCGCGGCGCGGCGAGCTGCCTTGTGGTTGCCGTGGGAACGGGCATCGGCGGGGCGTTTGTGGAGCGCGGGCGCATCATGCTCGGCGCGCATGACGAGGCCGGCCACATCGGCCACGTGTGCTGCCCCGCGGCGGCCGGCGTGCCGTGCTCGTGCGGGGCTGTGGGGCATCTCGAGCCCGTCGCCGCAGGCCCGGGCATCATCGCCGAGTATGTGCGCCTGGGCGGCGCGCCCTCCCTCGCCGACGGCACGCCCGTTGACGGAGCCGTGATCGACCGCCTCGCGGCCGAGGGAGACGAGTGCGCTCGTGCCGCCGAGGCCCGCGCCGGCCGTGCCCTGGGCGAGGTCCTCGGCAGCATGTGCAACATGCTCGACCCGAGCTGCGTCATCCTTTCGGGCTCGGTGGCCCAGTGCGGCCCCGCCTGGTCTGACGCCATGCGCGAGGGCTTTGCCGGCCAGGCCATGCCGCCGGTTGCCACCACGCCCATCGTCTCTGGCGAGCTGGGCGGCACAGCCCCACTCATCGGCGCTGCCGAGAACCTCATCTCTCCCGGCTACGCCGAGCTTCTATAGCGCACACTCATGGGGCGGGCGAGGCGCCTTGCCTTGCCCGCTCCTCGTTTTAGGAAAGGTCGTCACATGTCCATGCATCCCCTGATTGCCTCGCTCAAGGGCAAGCTTGTCGTGAGCGTCCAGGCCTACCCGGGCGAGCCCCTGCGCGAGCCGCACGTTATGGCGCAGATGGCGCGCGCCTGCGAGCTTGGCGGTGCCGGCGCCATTCGGTGCCAAGGGCTCTCTGACATCTCTGCCATCAAGGGCTCGGTGGAGGTGCCCGTCATCGGCCTGTGGAAGGAGGGCCACGAGGGGGTCTACATCACGCCCACCGTGCGCCATGCCCTTGCCTGCGTGTATGCCGGCTCCGACATCGTGGCCGTTGACGCCACCGACCGCCCGCGTCCCGACGGATCCACCTTTGCCGACGCCGTTGAGGCGGTGCACGGGGCGGGGGCGCTCGTCATGGCAGACTGTGCCACCATCGCAGACGTGCGCCGGGGCTTTGCCGCCGGCGCCGACATCTGCTCCACCACGCTCTCGCATGGCGTGGCCGCCATCGACTGCACCATGGCCGACGGTCCCGACGTGGAGCTCCTGCGCCAGGCTGCCGAGGAGTTCCCCGGGTGTGCCGTCAACTGCGAGGGGCGCGTGCACACGCCCCAAGACGTGCGTGCCGCCCTCGACGCCGGTGCCTGGTGCGTGTGTGCGGGCACGGCCATCACGCATCCCACGAGCATCACCAGCTGGTTTGAGGCGGCAACGCACTAGCCTAAAGCGCCTGGGCGCAGCCGCAGGGCGCTTCGGCGCCCGCCAGCCGGCCTGCGCCTGCGCTGGGTTCAATCAGGCGACAGCCCCGGGCTGCCGACCTGCTCCTGTGCCGGGCCCAATCAGGTAGCGTTTTCATCCATTTTTGCTCCCAAACCGGCGAAAAATGGATGGATATGCTACGCGATCAAGACGACGGGGTGCGGGTGGCCACGCTCGGGCGTCCAAACGCGCGCGGCCACGCTC
>Cebus_capucinus_imitator_PRJNA485217_SSR098__coassemble_1871_pt1 | contig 19616 bp, 14 predicted proteins | sample Cebus_capucinus_imitator_PRJNA485217_SSR098__metabat2_high_PE_006 | metagenome-assembled genome bin Cebus_capucinus_imitator_PRJNA485217_SSR098
CCCCGCGCGCGAAGGTGACAATACCGTCACGTTGTCGCAAGGCTGATGCAAGGCTGAAAGCACAGTATGGTTGCGAGCTGTCATCGGGCGAGGCCAGCGACTCGGCCTCGCCTTCTTCGCAGCCCCCCCCCGCACCGCTCCACCCACAGCACGCACCGCCGTCCCAACCGCACCACCCCGCCCCACCCACAGCACGCAAGCTCCAACCGCACCACGCACGGCCTCCGGCCCCTCGCACCGCCGCCCCGCGCGCGCAAGCGCGCCCCGCGCTCGCAAGCGCGTCACACGCCCGCGCCCCTGCGCTCGCAACAGAAAGGAAGTCCCATGAGCATCCTCAGCGTCGAACACCTCACCAAGGTCTACGGCACCGGCACGCAAGCCGTGCGCGCGCTCGATGACGTCTCCCTCACGCTTGAGGCCGGCGAGTTCGTGGCCATCATCGGCTCCTCCGGCTCGGGCAAGTCGACCCTCATGCACCTCATGGGCGGCGTCGACCGGCCCACCTCGGGCACCGTGCGGCTGGGCGGCGACGACATCTACGCCCACAACGACGAGCAGCTCGCCGTCTTCCGCCGCCGCGAGGTGGGCCTCATCTACCAGTTCTACAACCTCATCCCCGTGCTCGACGTGCAGGAGAACATGACGCTGCCCGTCCAGCTCGACGGCCGCAAGGTCAACCAGCAGCGCCTCGACATGCTGCTTGACAGCCTCAAGCTCCGCGGGCGCGAGCACCACCTGCCCAACCAGCTCTCCGGCGGCCAGCAGCAGCGCGTGGCCATCGGTCGCGCCCTCATGAACGCGCCGGCCATCGTGCTTGCAGACGAGCCCACCGGCAACCTCGACTCCAAGAACTCCGCCGAGATCATGGCCCTGCTGCGCGCCTCGAACCGCCAGCTGGGCCAGACCCTCGTCGTCATCACCCATGACGAGAACATCGCCCTCACGGCCGACCGCGTCATCGCCATCGAGGACGGCCGCATCGTCTCCGACGAGCGCCGAGGCGGCCGCCGCTTTGCCTCCGTTGCCGCCACGGCCCCCGTCGGCCACGCCGCCACGGCCTCCGTCGCCCACGCCGCCGCACCCGCAGCCGGCGACCCGGTCGCCACGGGCGCCGCCGCGGGCTGCGCAAGGGAGGCCTAAGGCCATGGGCATCCTCACCCGCTTCACCCTTCGCTCACTTGCGCGCAACCGCGCTCGCACGGCGGTCTCCGTCATTGGCATCGCGCTCTCCTGTGCGCTCATCACGGCCATCTTCACCACGGTCACCAGCATCGGCGGCGGCCTGCTCCAGCGCACGCTTGAGCTCAGCGGCTCGTGGCAGGTCATGAGCCCGCGCGTCTCAGACTCCCTCGCCACCTCCCTGCAAGACAACTCCCACGTCACCAACCTCGCCCTTGGCCGCGAGCTCGGAAGCGCCCGCCTCTCCGATCAGGCGGCAGACACCTTGGGCACCTACCTCACCGTCAAGAGCCTGCCCGCATCCACCAAGGGTGACGCTGACGCCACGGGCGAGAGGGGCACCGAGCACATCGGCCTCACACAGCTGCCCGAGATGAAGGCGGGCGCCGCACCTGCCGACGCCTCCCAGGTCATGCTGCCTTCCCACATGCAGGGCACCGTGCTCGACGGCACGGGCGCATCCTCCGAGGGCGCCCTCACCGTGGGCTCCGTCCTCACGCTCGAGCTGGGAGACCGCGTGCTCGTGGACGAGCAGGGGCGCGAGTACACGCTCTCGTCCACGAGCTCTTACCAAGCCGCCAACAGCTCTGCCTACGGCGATGACCAGGACGTGAGCGAGGAGTTGCGCAACGTGCGCACGCGCACCTTTACCGTGAGCGGCTTCTACGACAACCCCGGCTACTGGAGCCTGAGCGGCGAGTTTGTGGGTACCGCGGCCGGTACCTGCCTCATCTCTGGTCCCATCGCCACCTCTTCCGCCGCAACACCTGTCGCCAACACCGACGCCGCCGGCGCAGACCTCTCCCGCGACGGCTTCATCTTCGCCCTCATGACCTGTGACTTCACCTCCTACGCAGACCTTGACGGATGGGCAACCGCGCACTTCGCCTCAAGCACCGCATGGAACACCATCCAGGGCTCCGGCGCCTCGCTCGGCAACTCCCAAGACTCCGACGGCTACATCCTTAACACCGACCTGTTGCGCTACCAGGGCATGACCGAGGGCCGCGCCATCTGGGACACCCTGTGGCAGCTCGCCGCCATCCTCACCGGCGTGGTCATGGCGGCCTCCGTCTCGCTCATCTACACGAGCTTTGCCATATCAGTCACCGAGCGTATGCGCCAGTTTGGTCTGCTCAGCGGCATTGGCGCCAGCAAGCGCCAGCTCAGGTGTACCGTCATTGCCGAGGCGATCGCCATGGGTTGCGCGGGCATCCCGCTGGGCCTTGCGCTGGGCGTCGCCGGCACCGCCGTCACCCTGCACTACACCCAGGCCGGCTTTGCGAGCATGCTGGGCACCAACGGCGGCGTCACCCTCGCCGTGAGCCCTGCTGCGCTTGGCATCTCGGCCGCCATCGCACTCGTGACGCTGTTCATCTCCGCTTGGGTCCCGGCCCTGCGCGCCGGCCGCGTAAGCGCCATCGACGCCATCCGCCAGGCGCGCACCGTCAGGGAAGGCCGCCTGCGCGGCAGGCTGGGCGGGCACATTGCCCAGCGCCTCTTTGGCGTGCCGGGGCTTGTGGCGCACCGCAACCTCACCCGCAGCGGTTCACGCGGCCGGATCGTGGTGGCGTCACTCGCCGTCTCCGTGGCGCTCGTCATCACCTGCGGCGTCATCGACGCCTACATGCGCCCGCTCGCGGGCGTGGCCAGCCGTGCCGGCGGCTCGCAAGACGACATCACCCTCCACCTAGGCTCCGAGGGCAGCTCCGACGGCGCGGACGTCTCCGCCAGCTTTGCCCAGACGGCCGAGGCCCTTGCCCGCAAGGCCGCCGCGCTCGAAGGCGTCTCGATGAATTCCCTCACGCTCAACGGCACCGCCGAGGCCGTCATCCCCGCCGGGCTCTACACGCAGGAGACGCGCGACCACCTCACCCAAAGCGACGACACCACCTCCTACAGCATCCCCACGGGCACGGGCACCGACGAGCTTGCGGCCTACCCCGACGTGCAGGCCACCGGCGACTGGGTGGGTACGCTCGGCATCACCTACCTCCCAGACGCCGACTGGTCCGCCTACCTCGAACAGCTCGGGCTCGACAAAGCCGCCTACACCGACCCGGCGAATCCACGCGCCATCGTGTACAACGCCTACGAGGACACGATGGGTGAGCGCTACGTGAGCCTCACGCCTTGGGCAAAGGCAGGCACCATCGAGACCCTTTGCTTTGGCGACGGCAGCTCCGGCTACCCCGTGCGCGAGGGTTACATGTGCATGGGCATCGGCGAGGATTCGCGTGGCAGCCTCGTGGTGCGCTACCTCAAGCTCGACTACTCCGATGAGGGCTATACCACGGCCGCCAAGGACGAGCAGGGCAACTATGTGGTAGAGGAGGTGCCCGCAAGCGAGTTTGACGTTCGCCGCCAGCAGCTGGAGATTGGTGTGCTCGCAGACCAGCAGCCCGCCGGGCTCTCCTCAGCATACATGGGATTCCCCACGGTCTACCTGCCCGCGAGCGCACTTGCCACCCACTCCGTGGGCGCAGGAGGCACCCTCACGGCCACGAGCGCAAGCTATGGCTTTGCCGCAGACGACGACCGTGAGGCGCAAACGCAGCTCGAGTCGCTCGCAAGCGAGCTGTCCGCCCAGAGCGCCGAGGCTGGGCACCCCCTCAACTACAACGTGTACAACCAGGCGGCCAACACGCGCGACAATGCCAACATGGCCGCCCTCGTGCAGCTGTTTGTGTTGCTCTTTAGCGCCATCACCATGCTCATTGCGCTTGCCAACGTCTTCAACACGCTCACCAACTCCATCATCTTGCGCACACGCGAGTTTGCCGTGCTCAAGAGCGCAGGCATGGGCATGCGCGCCTTTGGCGCCATGATTGTCTACGAATGCGCGAGCTACGCCTGGCGCGGCCTGGCCGCGGGCCTCGTCTTGGGCATGGGCGTGAGCGTGCTCATGTGGCGCGCCATGGAGATCAGCTTCTTGGGCATTTCCGTTGCCGTGCCATGGGCGTATATCGGCATTGCCGTGGTGGGAGCCGCGTGCGTGCTGGGGCTCTCGTGCCTCTATGCCCTGCGCCGCAGCCACGCGCAAAACGTGGTGGAGGCCCTGCGCCAAGACGCGCTGTAGGTGGCAACCGCCCGCACGCAGTCTCAACCGGGCCAATTGTCCGGCCGCAAAGCGCTGCGGGCAGCCACCGCCCGCGCGCCCGCCTCGACCGTCCGCAGATGAGTAGGGCCACCCCAGGGCTGGCGCAAGTCACATCGGATAGCCTTGAAGATCACAAGCGAGACCACCACCAGGCCTCCAACCAAGGGAGACGTCATGAAGTTTGGCAAGAAGCACGCGCAAGACGACACCCCCGAGCCCGTTGGTGTCGAGGCCCTCTCGGGTGCCTCCTCTGCCCCCGCACAGGCACAAGACGCAACGACGCGGCTGCCCGAGGGCGTACCCAGCCTCACGGTGCTCTCGGCAGACGCCATCACTCCAAACCCCTACGCTGCCGGCGAGCCCGGAGCCGGGGACGCGGGCGGCGCAGGCTGGCAGGCGGCAGGTTCTGCAAACCCCGAGGCCCTGCTCGACCCGGAGGAGCGGCAGGCCTACGCCCGTCTCAAGGCCATGCGTGCCGAGCGCCGCAAGAAGAAGCTCGTCCGCCGCGGCATCGCCTGCGGCGTAGTGGTGGCCCTCGTTGCCGCACTTGGCATCTGGCGCGCCGCCTCCAACCAGCAAGCTTCCACCGGCGAGGCTCCCGTCATCACCCAGCCCCTCACCCGCGGCCCCTTTGTGAGCGAGATCACGGGCACGGGCTCCATCAAGCCTGCAAGCTCCCAGATTGTGCAGCCGCAGATTGACGGCGTCATCGAGAGCGTGAACGTGGTGGCAGGGCAGCAGGTAAGCGAGGGCGACGTGCTCTTCACCATCAAAAACGACGAGCTCGACCGCGCCGTCAAGGAGGCCGAGCGAGGCGTGAGCAGCGCCAACGCCTCCTACAACCAGGCCGTCTCCCAAAGAGACGCCGCCAAGCGCGCTTGGAGCCAGGCGCAGGCGCTGCCCCAAGATCCAGAGAGCGGCGAGAGCCCCGCCGCCTCCGCCAAGCAGGCGCTCGATGATGCGCAGCTGCAGGTTGACTCCGCGGCGCTGCAGGTTGAGGCAGCCAAGGACGCCCTTGCCCAAGCGCAAGACAGCGCCGCCCAGCGCACCGTAAAGGCCCCCATTACCGGCAGCATCCTCGAGCTCAACGCCACGCCGGGTGCCTCGCTCTCCCAAGCGGCGGCAAGCGCCGCCAACTCGGGAAGCGGCTCGGGCGCGCTGTGCCAGATCGCAGACCTCTCCCAAATGACCGTAACGGTGCAGGTGAGCGAGGCAGACATCAACAAGGTTTCCGTGGATCAGGCCGCCAGCGCCACCTTCACCGCTGTACCTGACGCCACCCTCGACGCCACCGTGCGCGCCATCGCCTCTGTGAGCTCGGACGAGGGCTACGGCGGCTATGGCTACGGCTCGGGCGTCACCTACGCCGTTGACCTCGTGATCCCCAACCCAGACCCGCGCCTCAAGCCGGGCATGACGGCCAACGTGAGCATCGTCACCGAGAGCATCGACAGCGCCCTTTTGGTACCGCTTGCCGCCCTCGCCGACAACGGCGACGGCACGGGCACCATAACCGTGGAGACCGACGCCGAGGCCCACACCGGGCGAGTGGTAAGCGTGAACGTCCTTGCCACCAACGGCGGCGAGGCAGCCGTGGAGCCCGCTGCCGGTGAGAGCCTCTCCGAGGGTGACAGCGTGGTGGTTGCCGGCTTTGCGGACACCGACGACGCCATGTCAGATGACGCCATGGGCGAGGACGGCTCGGTAACGGACGGCTCGGGCGGCGCGGCCAGCTCAAGCTCCTCCAGCTCGGACACCGTGGTCGAGCACGGTGTCGACGGTGCCGGCAACCCGGTGGCCTAGCCATGGCACACGTCATCGACATCCAGGGAATCCACCGTATCTTCGAGACGGGTGCGGGCTTCAACCACGTGCTGCGCGGCGTGTCGCTCACGGTGGAAAAGGGCGAGCTCCTCGCCATCATGGGCCCCTCGGGCTCGGGCAAATCGACCCTCATGAACATCCTGGGGCTGCTCGACACGCCCACCTCGGGCACCTACAAGCTCGAGGGACTCGACGTCTCCACCCTCTCTGACGACGACCTCTCCTTTGTGCGCGGCAGGCGCATTGGCTTTGTGTTCCAGAGCTTTAACCTGCTGCCCCGCGCGAGCGTGCTGCGAAACGTCCTGCTGCCGCTTGCCTATGGCGACGTTCCCAGCCGCGAGCGCGAGCCGCGCGCGGTGGCGGCGCTCACCGCCGTGGACCTCGCGCCCGACCACTGGGATCACAAGACCAACGAGCTCTCGGGCGGCCAGATGCAGCGCGTGGCCATCGCCCGCGCCCTCGTGTGCGACCCGGCCATCATCCTGGCAGACGAGCCCACCGGCAACCTCGACTCGGCCACCGGCGAGCAGGTGCTTCAGACCTTTGAGCGCCTGCGCGAGCGGGGCAAGACCATCGTGCTCATCACCCACGACGCGAGCGTGGCGGCCCGCGCAGACCGCACGGTGCACATCCTCGACGGCAAGATCCAGCAGGGCGCCTTCGTGGGCGCCGGCACCGTGGGTGGCACGCTTGCGCCGCATGCGGGTACCAGTGCGCCGGCGGCAGTCCCGGACTTCGCCGCTACGCCCGTACCGCCGGCTTCCACCGCGCCCGCGCCACACGCCACCGTCCCCCACCACGTCCCGGAGGTGTAGCCATGACCCCTCGCGACCTCGCCTCCGAGACCGCCAGCGCCCTCGACGCCAACCGCGGCCGGAGCCTCCTCACAGTGCTCGGCATCGTCATTGGCATCGCCGCCGTCATTGCCATGACCTCGCTCATCGGCGGCATCAGAAACGCCCTTGTGGGCGAGCTGGGCCTCGACGCCGCACGGCGCATCGACATCTCCACCTACGCCAACGGCGGACTCGACCAAGATGACCTCGACACCCTCGAGTTGCTGCTGCCCGAGTTTGAGTTTGTCTCGGGCTCCTATAGCCTCTACGGCCAGATTGGCGTCGCCGAGGACAACCTCGGCTCGAGCGTCTTCGGCTGCGACGAGAACTACCTCACGGCAAACGGCCTCAAGGTGAGCCGAGGCCGCATGTGGACGGACGAGGAGGCGGCCACGGGCGAGCGCGTGTGCCTGCTCACGCCCGACGGCATGCGCCAGATATTTGGCGATCGCGAGGCAGACCCGGCAGGCAAGTCGGTTGTCATCAACAACGTGAGCTTCACCGTGATAGGCGTGGTGGACAGCGCCATGTACACAGGCAGCGACGGCTACACCTTTGTGTGGGCGCCCCTGCAGACCCTGCAGACCCGCATGGGCTTTGCCAACCAGCCCTACGACAACGCCTACGGCTTTGCGCACGAGGGCATCGACATCGACGCGCTCGTGGAGCGCACCCGCACTCAGGTTGCCAAGATCAAAAACATCCCCGACGACGAGATCGAGAGCACCGTCTACGTCTCGTCCATAAAGAGCTCCATAGACGCACTCAACGCCTACATGAACTCCTTCTCGCTCATCTTGGTCTCGGTCGCAGGCATTTCTTTGCTCGTGGGAGGCATTGGCATCATGAACATGATGCTCACCAACGTCACCGAGCGCATTCGCGAGATTGGTCTCAGGCGTGCCCTCGGTGCCACCCGCGGCGACATCACCACGCAGTTTTTGGCCGAGTCAATCGCCATCAGCGTGGCAGGCGGCATCATTGGCGTGGCGGCAGGCTATGGCGGGTCGTGGGCGCTGGCCGTCCTTGCCAGCTCGTCGGGTTTGGTCAGCAGCCTGGGGGTTGCCGAGGGCACGGCGCTGACGCCCGCTGTCTCGCTTGACGCCGTGGCCATCGCCTGCGGCATCTGCGTGCTCGTTGGCCTTGTCTTTGGATACTACCCCGCCCGCCGAGCCGCAAAGCTCGACCCCGTAGAAGCCCTGCGGTACCAGTAGGCGACCCCGTAACCAGCACAAACCAGCCCCAAGGGCGGCCGCGCGCCGCCCCAGCAGGGAGAACGCAGGTTGAGAGGTGGCATAGAGTGGAGCGAGGGCTAGGGACTTGCGAAGCAAGTGACCCGAGCGAAGCTCTATGCCACCTCTCAACCGGCGAGGTGGATCCGAGCGAGGGCGTCCGCGCGCTGCCCCAGCCCAGCAACGAAACCGTAGGTCGAGGGGTGGCGTGGAGTTGAGCGAGGGCTAGGGACTTGCGAAGCAAGTGACCCGAGCGAAGCTCCACGCCGCCCCTCGACCGGACAGGCCACAAGGGCAACACGCGGCCCACATGAAAAAACACCTGCGCGATGCTGGCGCACTAGGATTCGAACCTAGGTAACGGGAATCAAAATCCCGGGTCCTAACCACTGGACGATGCGCCAGCACCACACAGGTGCTCGCTTAGTGTACCAGCTTGCGGCCCTGCGTGCAGCCAACAATCCTGCGCTATGATGGCCAAGACCAAAGGCCTGCCCAAGGCGGGCCTCGCTTGGAAACCACACGGGAAGGCAGCGCATGTCTCAAGCCACCGCCATCATCCTCGCCGCGGGCGAGGGCACACGCATGAAGTCAAGCCACGCAAAGGTCGCCCACCAGATCCTCGGCAAGCCCATGGTGCGGTGGGTGGCAGACGCCGCCATCGCCGGCGGCTGCTCGCGCGTCGTGTGCGTGGTGGGCAGCCACGCAGACGAGGTGCGGGCCATCGTGGAGGGCGCCTATGCCGGGCGCACGGACGTTGAGGTGAGCTGCGTGGAGCAGGCCGAGCGCCTGGGCACCGGGCATGCCGTGCGCTGCGCGCTCGAGGCCACGGGCATAGGCGCCGGGGCCGTGCTCGTGCTCAACGGCGACCTGCCGCTCGTGGAGCCCGCCACCGTGGCGCGCTTTGTCGAGAGCGTCTCCGGCGAGGGCGAGGGCGCGGCTGCGGCCACCATCCTCACCATGACCCCGCCCGACCCGTTTGGCTATGGCCGCCTCGAGCTCGACGCTAACGGCATGGTGGTGCGCAACATCGAGCAGAAGGACTGCACGCCCGAGCAGGCGGCCTCCCTCACCGAGTGCAACGCCGGCTGCTACGCCTTTGACGGCGCCTTGCTCGCCGCCCACATCGCAGAGATTGGCTGCGACAACGCCCAAGGCGAGTACTACCTGCCCGACATGCTCGAGATTCTGCGCAGCCATGGCCACGGCGTGCGCATCCTGCACGTTGGCGACTACACCGAGGCGCTCGGCGTCAACAGCCGCGCCCAGCTCGCCCAGCTCACCTGCATCGCCCGCGACCGCATCAACGCCCGCCTCATGGCCGAAGGCGTCTCCTTCATTGACCCAGCCCAGGCCTGGATTGGCCCCGACTGCACCATTGGCCGCGACACCGTGGTGTGGCCGCAGACCCACCTCATGGGCACCTGCTCGGTGGGCGAGTCTTGCCAGCTGGGCCCCAACAGCCGCCTCACCAACACGCGCGTCGGCAACAACTGCGTCGTCGACGAGACCGTCGCCATCGACGTGGTGCTCGAGGACAACGTCGACGCAGGCCCGCGCGCCTACCTGCGCCCCGGCACCCACATGCTCAAGGGCTCCAAGGCAGGCACCCACGTGGAGATCAAGAAGTCCACCATTGGCGAGGGCTCCAAGGTGCCGCACCTCTCCTACATTGGCGACACCACCATGGGCTCAGGCGTAAACGTGGGTGCCGGCTCCATCACGTGCAACTACGACGGGGCCCACAAGCACAAGACACACATCGGAGACAGGGTGTTCGTGGGCTCCGACACCATGCTCGTGGCACCGGCCGAGGTAGGTGACGATGCCCTTCTAGCTGCGGGTTCTGTCATCACCAAGCCCGTGCCCGCCGGCGCGCTCGGCCTCGGGCGCGCCCGTCAGACCAATATCGAGGGGTGGGCAATCGAGTATCGCGCGTCACTCGAGGCAAATAACGAGTAAGCTAGTGGTATCTGGCTCGCCACACGGCGGGCTGGCTGCCGGGCGCGCGCCCGGCGCCGGGGCGACCCGGAAGGCAGATACGGTTCGAAGGCATCGACGGCACGACACGAAAGGGCGGCACCTAGATGTACGAAGATCTCGACAAGCTTGTCCCCATGAAGAAGCGGCTCAGGATCTACACCGGCTCCAGCAACCCCAAGCTTGCGAAGGACATTGCGAGCACGCTCGGCGTTGACGTCGAGGGCCTTGTCCTCGAGCAGTTCGCCAACGGCGAGATCTACGCCCGCTTTGACGAGACTGTCCGCGGCTGCGACGTGTTCTTTGTCCAGTCCATCGTGGGCGCCAACGTCAATGACCTGCTGATGGAGACCCTCATCGTGGCCGATGCCGCCACCCGTGCCTCGGCGCGCTCCATCACCGCGGTGATCCCGCACTACGCCTACGCCCGTCAGGATCGCAAGGCCGGCCCGCGCGAGCCCATCACCGCCCGCCTCGTCGCCAACCTGCTCGAGACCGCCGGCGTCGACCGCGTCATCACGCTCGACCTGCACCAGGGCCAGATCGAGGGCTTCTTCGACGTGCCCGTCAACCACCTCACGGCCCTGCCGCTGTTTGGCGAGTACTTTAAGAACAAGAACTTCGACTGGGACAACACCGTCGTGGTCTCCCCCGACGTGGGCCGTGCCAAGGCCTGCAAGAAGCTCTCCGACCAGCTCGGCTGCAGCCTCGCCATTGCCCACAAGGGCCGTCCGCGCCACAACATGGCCGAGGTCATGGGCATCATCGGTGACATCAAGGGCAAGACCTGCATCATCAACGACGACATGATCGACACCGCAGGCACGCTCTGCGCCGCCATCAAGGAGCTCAAGAGCATGGGCGCCGGCGACATCTACGTGTGCGCCACCCACGGCATCTTCTCCGGCCCGGCCGTTCAGCGCCTCAACGACGCCCCCATCGTGGAGTGCGTGGTCACCGACGCCGTGCCCCAGCCCGAGGAGAACCTCACCGGCAAGATCAAGACCATCTCCGTTGCCAACGAGATCTCCGAGTGCATCTACCACGTGTTCACCGAGACCTCCGTTTCCGGCATGGTCGGTGGCCGCTTCAACCTCTAGGGCGTGGGCATGGCAGGAGCTCAACCCAAGACCATCCGTCTGGTTGCCGGCCTTGGCAACCCGGGCGAGGAATACGCCGCCACCCGCCACAACGCTGGGTTTCGCAGCATTGATGCCTTGGCAGAGCGCCTCGGCGCCGGTTACTGGAAGAGCCAGTGCGGCGCCGAGGTTGCCGTGGTGCGCGCTCGCGGCGTGGACGAGGACGGCAAGCCCTGCGTGCGCGAGGTGGTGCTCGCCAAGCCGCAGAGCTATATGAACACGAGCGGCGGCCCCATCTCCAAGCTGTGCGCCGAGTACGGCATCTCCGCCGAGGAGGTGCTCGTCATCCATGACGAGCTTGATCTTGAGCCGGGCTGCGTGCGCGTGAAGTTTGGCGGTGGGCACGCTGGCCACAACGGCCTCAAGTCCATCATCAACAAGCTGGGCAGCCGCGACTTCTCGCGCATTCGCGTGGGCATCGGCATGCCGCCGGGGCGCATGCCTGTGGTGGACTGGGTGCTCAAGGAGTACCGCAAATCCGAGCTCGAGGAGTTTGACGTGACCTGCGCAGACGCCGCCGAGGCAGCCGAGCTTGCCCTCGAGCGCGGCGTGATCTACGCCCGCGACCGTGTGAACGGAGCTGGCAAGCCAGGTGCTCGATAACTTATTCGCTCGCACGGGGGTGGCCCCGGTACTATCGCTCTGAGCTCAGACAGATTGCCCACGCGGGGCTACCCTCTGCGGGGAAGCTGTGTATGGGCGCAGCCTCGCAACAGGAAGGGCCCGACCCTATCGCTCTGGGCGAGTTCCGCAGCGAAGCGAGGACTGTCTGAGCCCAGAGCGATAGGGTCGGGGCCACCCCCTTATGTGCACATGCACCCCCTACGCAGCTTCACTGCAGAGAAGCCGGTTGACTATGCGAGCGCGGTCAACCGGCTTCTCTTGTCTCCGCTCGGCCAACGGCGTCCATTCGTCCGTGAACGGAACCGCGCAGCTAAAAGGGTATGAAAATGCGCCACTCGGACTACAGCAACTCCATAAAAGCGCAGGTAATAGCCACAATTTTAGACAAATCGACAGTCCGGTTGTCGCTCGGTGAGCTATCATAGATTCGTTGTGCATGAGCCCGCAGGGCACACGCGCGAGCACGGGGAGTTAGGCTCGGGCGCACACCCAGCGTGCCTACGAGAGAGCGACTGAGAGGAGATCTGCATGTACAAGATCCTCAAAAAGACCCAGTTCTCGGAGAAGGTGTTTGAGTTCCGCGTGGAGGCGCCGCAGATTGCCAAGAAGGCACACGCCGGCCAGTTCCTCATGATCCGCGGCAACGAGCAGGGCGAGCGCGTGCCCTTCACCCTCGCCGGTTGGAACCCCGAGGAGGGTTGGATCGAGTTCATCTTCATGGTGATCGGTAAGACCACCGAGATGCTCTCGACCTTCGAGGAGGGCGACTACATCCAGGACGTCACGGGCCCGCTCGGCAAGCCCACCGAGATCGAGGGCGACCGCGTGGTCGTTCTCGGCGGTGGCGTGGGCCTCGCCATTGCCTACCCCGTTGCCCGCACCTTCTGCGAGCAGGGCAAGAAGGTCTCCGTCATCATGGGTGCGCGCACCAAGGACCTGCTCATCCTCACCGAGCAGTTTGAGAAGCTCCCGCTTGAGGGCCTCTACATCACCACCGACGATGGCTCGCTCGGCGAGAAAGGTGTGGTCACCGCCCCGCTCGAGCGCCTCTGCGAGGCCGGCGAGCTCGACGCTGCCTTCTGCGTGGGCCCCGTGCCGATGATGAAGTTCTCCGCCCTCACGGCCGAGAAGTACAACCTGCCCATCATCGCCTCGCTCAACCCCATCATGGTTGACGGCACTGGCATGTGCGGCTGCTGCCGCGTTGAGGTGGGCGGCAAGACCAAGTTTGCCTGCGTTGATGGCCCCGACTTTGACGCCACCCAGGTAGACTGGAACGACCTTCGCGCCCGCCAGGCGTCGTACCGCACGGAAGAGGGCGTCGCCCTTAAGGCCTATGAGGAGGAGAGCTGCGCATGCCACAGGTAAACGGTAAGTACAAGCCCAACATGAAGGCTCCCCGCACGCCGGACAACGAGGAAGTCGCCGCCGAGCGCGCCTGTGACTTCCGTCCGGTTGACCGCGGCTACACCATGGCCGACGCCGTGGCCGAGGCCAACCGCTGCCTCGACTGCAAGAACCCCAAGTGCGTTGAGGGCTGCCCGGTTAACATCAACATCCCCAAGTTCATCGAGAAGATCCGCGAGGGAGACTTTGGCGGCGGCCTCGACATCATCCGCGAGGACTCCATGCTCCCCTCCGTCTGCGGCCGCGTGTGCCCGCAGGAGACCCAGTGCGAGGGCAACTGCGTGCTCGCCAAGAAGGGCAACGCCATCGCCATCGGCCAGCTCGAGCGCTTCCTCGGCGACAACGCCGGCGAGCTTGCGCACGCCCCCGAGGTCAAGCCCGCCAACGGCAAGAAGGTCGCCGTTGTGGGCTCCGGCCCCTCCGGCATCGCCTGCGCCGGCGAGCTTGCCCGCAACGGCTACGACGTCACCGTGTTCGAGGCCTTCTTCACCGGCGGCGGCGTGCTTACCTACGGCATCCCCGAGTTCCGTCTGCCCAAGACCATCGTCAAGCGCGAGATTGACGGCCTCAAGACCCTCGGCGTTAAGTTTGAGTACAACGCCGTGGTTGGCCGCATCACCGACGCCAAGGAGCTCTTTGAGGAGCAGGGCTTTGACGCCATGTACCTCGCCGTGGGCGCAGGACTCCCCAAGTTCCTGAACGTTCCGGGCGAGAACCTCCCCGGCGTGTTCTGCGCCAACGAGTACCTCACCCGCGTGAACCTCATGAAGGCGGAGAAGTTCCCCGAGTACGACACCCCCACCAAGCACGGCAAGCACGTCGTGGTCTTTGGTGGCGGCAACGTCGCCATGGACGCCGCCCGCACCGCCCTGCGCCTGGGCGCCGAGAAGGTTACCCTCGCCTACCGCCGCACCGAGGAGGAGATGCCCGCCCGTAGGGCCGAGCTCCACCACGCCAAGCAGGAGGGCGTCGAGGTTCTGCCGCTCGTGTCGCCGCTTAGCTTCAACGCCGACGAGGACGGCTTTGTGAGCAGCGTCAAGCTCGAGCGCATGGAGCTGGGCGAGCCCGACGAGAGCGGTCGCCGTCGCCCGGTGCGCGTCGAGGGCTCCGAGTTTGAGATCCCGTGCGACGTTGCGGTTACGGCCATTGGCACCAACGCCAACCCGTTTGCCGAGCTTGCAGCCGACGTCAAGCTCAACAAGTGGGGCTACATCGAGACCGACGAGGACGGCCGCACGTCTGACCCGCGCGTTTGGGCTGGCGGCGACATCGTCACCGGCGCGGCGACGGTCATCCTCGCCATGGGTGCCGGCAAGAAGGCCGCCCACTCCATGATGGAGGCGCTCGGGGCGTAGTCCCTGGGCTCACTGATGTGACCTGACGGCGGGGCGGTGCCTTGCCATGGAGGGGGTCACTTTGCTTCGCAAAGTCCCTCAGCCCCTCCACGGCAAGGTACCGTCCCGCCTTTTGCATACGTTGCTGCGGCCCAGGGCCCCGCAGGATCCCGAGGCTACGGGTTTTGTCTTAGGCCGGCGGCGATCCCCTGCATAAAGCGGGGCTTATGATGAGCTCGTTTTGGTTTGTGCATAAAACTAGGGCTTAAGTAGAGCTCGTTTCGGAGCTACACGAGTAGAAGCTCATCCAGCCACTCGTGCCACTTGTAAAGCAGCAGGTAAAAAGGCTGACATTATTGATCGTCAGCTGTCCTATTAGCGGCCGTCCAAAACGAACTCATCTTAAGCCCTAGATTCGTGCAATTTTCAAAATGAGCCCTACATAAGTCCCCGTTATATACACCCAGCTGACCCCCGACGACGTTGTGCACCCCTTTCGCACGTCATGCATCACCCTTTTCTGCCCTTAGGCAACCTGCTTGGCCTCGGCGGCGAGGGCGAGGAAGGCTTGGGCGGTGAGAACTTGGCTCTCTGCGCCGAGGTCTTGGAGCTGGATGGTGCGCTCAGGCGTGCTGGCGGGCTCTTCCACACGCACGGCAGTGCGCGGAGCCGCTGCCGTGAGGGCGGCCATGAGTACATCTGCGGGGACGGCCTTGCGCTCAGGGGCGAGGATCACCGCATCAATGCTTGCCTCGCGCATGCCTTGGGCAAGAACACGCATGTGAGCTGCGGAGATACCGTCTGCGCTAAGGCGCACCACAGCTAGGGCGCCGTGCGCATGGCACAGCGACGCCACGCGGTGGAGCTGCTTGCGCGTCCAAGCGGCGTCCGCGAGCAGGTTGGCATCAACGGGAATGACGAGCTCGTCCACATGCACGCCAGTGAGCTTGGCATGAGCATGCATAAGCAGGGAGTCTCCCGGCCAGCCAAGCACGTCGCTGCAGCTCACGGCAAGCTTGACCGTACGCCCAAGGGTTTTGCGCGCTGCCTTGGCAAGCGCACTGGGCACCGTCACCTGACGGCAGCCATATATGCCAGCAAGATGGATGGCGCGAGCGGCGTCAACGGGAGCCACGCCCTCGTCCACGCGCACATCAAGCCATGCCTGCTGAGCTGCGGATTCCTGCACCTGCTGAAGAGCGTTGACGTGTGCCATAAGATGCCCCTTTCGCCTGCCATGCGACCTTGCGTTGCTTGGTTTGTATGGCCTATCCATACGTTTGATGGCTGAAGCATACGGCCTGCGCAGAGCGTCACTGCGCACCCTGGCATATTTGTTTGTATGTACCGTACAATAGTGACAATGACCGTACATTTCCCCTTGGGAGCCTCATGGATGCCCTTACCCTCATCGCCTCAGAGCCGCTCAGCAGCGCCTCCCCCACCCCGCTGTTTCGCCAGCTTAAGCACCGCATCTTGCAGGTGATTGCCACGGGAGCACTTGGCGAGGACGCCCCATTGCCCGCCGAGGAGGCCATAGCCCACGAGTTGGGGCTTTCTCGCGCCACGGTACGGCGATGCTTTAAGGACTTGGTTAACGAGGGGTATGTGGTGCGCAAGCGCGGCCAAGGTACCTTTGTGCGCACCCCAGCCGAGCATGGAGGGCTCGACACGCTATATGCGCAAGTAAGCACCTCGAGCTCCATCGAGCGCTCGGGTGCGCTTGCCACCTCGCGGTTCCTGGGCCTGACGCAGGTTGAGGCCGCTGGAGGCATTGCCCGCAGCCTTGCCGTGAGCGAGGGCACGCCGCTCTGGGAGATCAACCGCCTGCGCCTGGCCAACGGCGAGCCCGTGGTGCACGAGCTTGCCTACCTACGCTGCGAGACCTGCCCCGAGCTTGACCAGGCAGACCTTGAGCACAAGTCGCTATATCAGTGTGTGGCTGAGGCCTCAGGGGCACTGCCGGCACGAACCGAGGAGCGCATCGAGGCCATCGCGCTCGACGCCCGCGAGGCGCGCCTGCTCGAAAGCCGTGCGGGGCTGCCCGCCCTGCGCATTCTCGCCTGCTCGCTCGACACGCAGGGCGAGCCCTTTGAGACCAGCGTGGGCGTTGCCCGCGCCGACCGCTTTCGGCTTGAGGCGGCCTACACCGGCGCAGGCACCATGCTGCGTAAGGTGGTATAGCACAAGCCAGGGGTACGGCACCCGAGCGGAACGGCCTCCGGCAGGGCAAGCCGGAGAGGTCGCCCGAAACAGAACCACGACCAAAATCGCCCGCATGCACAAAAGCATGCATACGGGCGTATGGGGGCATCTAAAGATGGGAGCCTAGTGCTCCAAGCGTGCGATGAGCTCGGGGATAAGCGCGTGGCAGTCTGCCACCACCTTGTAGTGGGCAGAGGCAAAGATGGGAGCGTTGGCATCCTCGTTGATGGCCACCACCGTCTGCGCGCCGCCAATCCCGGCCACGTGCTGGATGGCCCCAGAGCAACCCACGCTCACCAGCAGCTTGGGCGCCACCGAGACGCCCGTCTGCCCCACCTGGTGCTCATAGCCAAGCCAGCCAGCCTCAACCACCGGGCGCGTGCAGCCCAGCTCGCAGCTGCAACCTAGGAGCTCGCCCAACAACTCGGCAAAGCGACGCATCTGCGCCACGGCCTTTTTGCTGCCAATGCCTCGGCCCACCACCACGAGCGCCTCGGCATCTGCGATAGAGGCGCCCCGCTCGACCCGGGCCCGACGCACCACATGCGTGCGAGCGTACACCTCGGGCTCAAGGTACACGTCGGTGATGCGGCTGCGCAGCGCCTTGCCTGCTGGCGTATCCGTGCCCTCGCTCGCGCCCGCGCTTGCCGGCGCGGCAAAGACGCCGGGCCGCACCGTGGCCATTTGCGGACGATGCGCGGGGCACACGATGGTTGCCATAAGGTTGCCGCCAAAGGCGGGGCGCGTCTGCTGGAGCAGGCCCTGCTCGGCATCCATCTCGAGCACCGTGCAGTCTGCCGTGAGACCCGTCTGCAAGAGCGCCGCCACGCGAGGCGCAAGCTCACGGCCAAAGTTGGTGGCGCCGTAGAGAATGACCTCGGGCTTGCGCTCGCGCGCAAGCTTCGCGAGCCACGCCGCAAACACCTCGGAGCATGGCGTGGCGAGACGGTCGTCGGCACAGCGAATCACCTGCCCGGCGCCGGCGGCAATGAGGGCGCGGGCACAGGCGTCGTCCGCAGAGGCCGCCTCACCCACCACGGCAACCACGTGGCAGCCGCGCTCGCGGGCAAGCTCGCGGGCCTTGCCCAGCAGCTCAAAGGCCACCGCAAGGGGTGCTCCATCGCTGTTTACCTGCGCAAACACCCAGATATCGTGATAGGCGGCCAGAGCCTCGGCATCTGCCGTCTCCTCGCGCTCAATGCTGAGGGCGCCTACGGGACACGCGTCCACGCACATGCCACAGCTGATGCAGCCCGGCAGCACCCGTGCCTTGCGCTCGCGTACCTCAATGCCCGCGTTAGCGCAGCTTCGCACACACCGGCGACAGCCCACGCACGCCGCCGAATCAACCACCAGGCCGCTCATCGTCCAGCCTCCTCAAAGATGTCAAGCAGGGCAGACGCCTGCTCGCCCAAAGTACCGGCAACCTCCGCAGCCTCATGCGAGCGCTCAGGCACAAACGAGCGCACCACCTGTGTGGGCGAGCCCGTAAGGCCGCAGCGCGAAAGGTCTGCCTGTGCCGCCTGCGCGTTGAGCACCGTGACGTGCGCGTCTTGGCTCGCAAGCACGCCCGAGATGCTTGGCATGCGCAGGGTGGCAATGTCTTTGGCCACCGTGAGCACGGCGGGAAGCGGCACCTCCACCACCTCGGTGCCTTCGTCGGTCTCGTGCGCCACGGTAAGGTAGCGATCTGATGCGTCAACGATGCGCGTGACGCCTGCCACGCAAGGTATGTCGAAGAGGGCTGCCAGCTCCGGGCCAATCTGCGCCGTGTCTCCATCGACGGCCATCTTGCCGCAGAGCAGCAGGTCAAAGGGGACGGGCGACGCATGCTGGTCCATGGCTGCTCGGGGCGCCGCAACCTGGCGTGCGCCAGCCTTTTGCGCGGAGGTGGCGGCGGTGGCCTGCACTGTAGAGGTGGCGGCCCCCGCCTTTGCGCTCGCTTTCGCCGCGCCGCCTTCGCGTGTGGTCTCGCGCTCGCCCGCCGCAAACGCCTCTGCCCCGCATGCGGCCCCGCCCTCGCCCTCGCACTCGCTCGCCGCAAACACCTCGTCCAGATGCGCCAAGCCCAACGACAAGGCATAGGAGGTGGCCAGCGTGTCCGCGCCGGCAAAGGCGCGGTCGCTCAGGAGCAGGGCTGTGTCTGCCCCGCGGGCAATGGTGTCGCGCAGCAGCGCCTCGGTTGCGGGGATGCCCATGGACAGCGTTGCCACCTGGGCACCCATTCGCTCCTTGAGCTGCAGCGCCACCTCGAGCGCCGCCGTGTCAAAGGGGTTAAGCACGGCGGAGCAACCATCTCGTACGATGGTATTGGTGACCGGATCCATGCGCACCTCGGTGGTGGAGGGAACGGCCTTAACGCATACGGCTACCCTCATGCACGCTCACCGCCTTTCTCGGATGTGGAGCGTGGGGCATCGACGGACGGCTCGGCATCCGGCGTAGCCACGGCCGCGCCCGCAGCGCCACCGGGTGCGGCCTCGCGCGGCTCAGCGCACGCAGCGCCATGGCCCTCGGCCTCGCGCGGCTCATCGCACGCAGCGTCCTGCGCGCCTGCGCTCGCGACAGGCGCCGCGTCCAGCACCTCCTCGGCAAAGAGGTTGCCTCGTCCCAGCTGGCCCGCCGGGTCAAGCTGGCGCTTGAGGCGCGCCATCGCGGCAATGTGCTCGGCACCATACATCGTGGTCAAGAAATCGCGCTTGATCTTGCCCACGCCATGCTCGGCAGAGACAGCGCCACCCATGCGGGTCACCTCG
>Cebus_capucinus_imitator_PRJNA485217_SSR098__coassemble_1900_pt1 | contig 18586 bp, 12 predicted proteins | sample Cebus_capucinus_imitator_PRJNA485217_SSR098__metabat2_high_PE_006 | metagenome-assembled genome bin Cebus_capucinus_imitator_PRJNA485217_SSR098
GGTGGCTTGGGCGCCCCGCTCTCGCGTGGCCAAGGTCGCTCCTTGGTGTCTGGCTGCTAATTTTGCTGGAAGCTTGCATCGACTGTGGGCGCATGCGAGGCCTTTGGCACAGCGCCGGCGGCGCCCCCCTCCCCACAAAAAGCGTGGCGGCAACCCAAAGGGGTTGCCGCCACGCTTGGTAATGCCTCGGCTTGTGCGTGCCGCGTGCTTGCGTTATGCGAGCTGGGACGTATTGCGCTCGTAGGCGGCCTTGGCTTCGGTGAGCTGGACGGCTACGGCATCGTGGCCGGTGCCACCGTAGGTGGTGCGGCGGCGGACGATGTTGTCGATGTCGAGGGCCTCGTGCGCGCTCTCGTCAAAGAGCTCGGAGTAGCTGCGCAGCTGGTTGGTCGTCAGCTCCTGGAGCGTCACGCCCTCGCGCACGCAGTCGCCCACGATGCGGCCCACCACCTCGTGCGCCGAGCGGAAGGGCAGGCCCTTGCCCACCAGGTAGTCTGCGAGGTCGGTTGCGGCCATGTAGCCCTCGTGCGAGGCCTCGCGCAGGCGCTCGCGCTTGAAGGTGCAGGTGGCAAGCATGCCCGTGCAGGCCATGAGCGAGCCCAGGAGCGTGTCGGCCGCGTCAAACAGCGGCTCCTTGTCCTCCTGCAGGTCTTTGTCGTAGGTAAGAGGGGTGCCCTTCACCGTGGTGATGAGGCCCATCAGGTCACCCACCACGCGCCCGCTCTTGCCGCGCACGAGCTCGGCAAAATCGGGGTTCTTCTTCTGCGGCATGATGGAGGAGCCGGTGGAATGGGCGTCGTCCATCTCAACGAAGCCAAACTCGGCGGAGCTCCACAGCACCAGCTCCTCGCAGAGGCGCGAGAGGTGCACCTGGCACACCGTGCAGGCATAGATGAGATCGAGCAGGTAGTCGCGGTCTGAGACGGCGTCCATGGAGTTGGGCACGGGAGCGGCAAAGCCCAGGGCCTCGGCCGTCATCGCGCGGTCGAGCGGGTAGGTGGTGCCGGCCATGGCGGCGGCACCGAGCGGGCACATGTTGGCCGCGGCGCGGGCGGCGCTCACGCGGGCAAAGTCGCGGTTGAGCATCCAGAAGTAGGCGAGCAGGTGGTGCGAGAGCAGCACGGGCTGGGCCGGCTGCATGTGGGTGTAGCCGGGCATGACGGTGCCAAGCTCGTCCTCGGCACGAGAGAGCACGACGCCCTGCATCTTGGCGATGGCGGCGAGGATCTCGTCGGCGAGGTCGCGGGCAATCATGTGGGTGTCGACGGCCGTCTGGTCGTTGCGGGAGCGACCGGTGTGGAGACGGCCGCCAGCGGCGCCGATGCGCTCAGTGAGCACGCGCTCGATGGCCATGTGGATGTCCTCGTCGCGATCGACATCAAAGACAAACGAGCCGGCCTCGATCTCGGCGGCGATGGCGTCGAGCCCGGCGCGGATGGCCTGGGCGTCTTCCTCGGAGATGATGCCCTGGTGGGCGAGCATGGCGGCGTGCGCCTTGGAGCCGCGGATGTCTTGCCTCCACATGCGCTTGTCAAAGGGGAGCGAGGCGCCAAAGCGCTCGAGCTCGCCAGAGGGGGCAGCGGAGAAGCGCCCACCCCAGAGCGGCTTGGGGGCAGCAGCACCCTCGCACGTCTTGATCTCGTTCATATCAACGCTGGTAGTAGGGTTGTTCTGCTGAAGTGGAGCTTCGTTGGTCATGCCATCCCCCAAAATGTTTTGCGTAGGTGCCTGGGCTCATATGGTACTCGCACGCGCGGCGTTCGGCGCCGCGATTTGGCGCTTTGCTATGGTTTGGTTGCACGGATACAAAAAGGGCGACGCGCCAGCCGTGCCGGTACGTCGCCCCTCAGTCTAGCTGCGCTTTATTGCCACACCCTGGCGCTAGCACGCACCGGCGGCACCCTCGGCCTTGGCCTCGCCACCACCGGCAGCCTCGGCCTCCTTGACGCCCATGGCCTGAATCTGGGCGGCAGCCACCACGCCGGCAGCGCGCTCGCGCTCAACGCGGCGCTCGGCCCACACGCGGTTGGGCAGGCCAAAGAGGTCCATGAAGCCCTTGGCGGCCGTGCGGTCAAAGGTGTCGCCCTTGTCGTAGGTGGCCAGGCCAAAGTCGTACATGGAGCTGTCGGCACGCGATCCGGTGACGGTGCAGTTGCCCTTGTACAGGTGCAGGCGCACCTCGCCGGTCACGGTCTTCTGCGTGCTGGCAAAGAAGGCGTCAAGCGCGTCCTTGAGCGGCGAGTACCAGAGTCCGTTGTAGACCTGACGGCTCCAGTCGTGCTCGAGGGCCAGCTTGGTGTGCAGCACATCACCCGGCAGGCACAGGCACTCGAGCTGCTTGTGGGCCATGATGATGGCCAAGGCGCCCGGCTGCTCGTAGCACTCGCGGCTCTTGAGGCCCACGAGACGGTCCTCGATCATGTCGATGCGGCCAAAGCCGTGGCTGCCCACGATCTGGTTGAGGGCGGCGATGAGGTCGTAGAGCTTCATGCGCTGGCCGTCGATGGAGACGGGCAGGCCCGCCTCAAAGCCGAGCACCACGTCTCGGCCCTCGTCGGGGGCGTCCTCGGGGTCAACGGTGATGGCCCAGGCACCCTTGGGAGCCTCGTTCCACGGGTCCTCGAGCACGCCGCACTCGATGGCGCGGCCCCAAACGTTCTCGTCGATGGAGTAGGGGTTCTCCTTGGTGGCATCAACAGGAATGCCCTTGGACTGGGCGTACTCGATCTCGCTCGTACGCGTGGTGAGCTCCCAGCTGCGCACGGGGCCGAGGATCTCGAGCGTGGGGTCGAGCGCCTTGCACTCAAGCTCAAAGCGCACCTGGTCGTTGCCCTTGCCGGTGCAGCCGTGGGCGATGGCAACGGCGCCCTCCTTCTGGGCAACTTTCACGAGGTGGCGGCAGATGGCCGGGCGGGAGAGGGCGGAGAGCAGCGGGTACTTGTTCTCGTACATGCCGTTGGCAAAGATGGCCTTGGCAATGAAGTCCTCGGCAAACTCGTCGCGGATGTCCACGTCGTAGGCGGCAACGGCGCCGAGCGACTTGGCCTTGTTGTTCACCGCGTCAATGTCGGAGCGCTCCTCGGAAGGCTGGCCCAGGCTGGCGATGCAAGAGACCACGTCGTAGCCGTCATCCTGCAGGTACTTGAGCAGGCAGGAGGTGTCGAGACCACCGGAATACGCGAGAACGACCTTACCCTTTTCGGACATGCGAGAACTCCTTTTGTTGCTATGCCTTACCTTGCGAATACGTGCTGGACGAGCCGGCGGGATGTGCCTGTTGGGAACGCGGGCCTAGTGCACGTTGCGCAGCTTGTTGACGAGCTGCTCGAGCGCCTGCGCCTCCTCGTCGGTGACGCAGACCACCATGATGGTGTCGTCGCCGGCGATGGAGCCTGCCACGTCGGGCAGGGAGGCGGCGTCGATGGCGGCGGCCACGCCCTGGGCGGTGCCCGGCTGGCTGTGCACCATCACGATGTTCTTGGCGCGCACCACGTTCACTACGAGCTCGGAGACCATGCGCTGGAGGTGAAGATCCTCGGCGAGCACGTACACACCCTCGGGAAGCTTGCGCAGGCCCATGTCTGCGATGTCGCGCGAGATGGTGGCCTGGGTGCAGGTGTAGCCCGCGGCCTCAAGCTCCTCCACCAGCGCACGTTGCGTCTTGATGGACTTGTTGCGAACGATGTCCCTGATGGCGTCCTGCCGGTTGTTGCGCCTCTTCACCTGAATCCCTCCGTGCTAGGCGAGTCTTGCATTCACAGCGAAATGCATATTAGCACTAAAAGATTCAGAATCAATGCAATTTATGGGCAAATTATAAGATTTTGCCTGTATTAGCCCTGTACTCCCGCCGCTGCGCGGCACGCAAAGAAATGCCGCCGAGCGCAACCCACGGCACCTGGCGGCACTGCCTACTTGCGAAGCCTGCGCTGAATGGCGCGCGGCACCTTGCACAAAGACACTCCCGTGCGATACTCGCGCGAGGCCAGCATGCGGGCGAAGTTCTCGCGAAGCTCGGCCAAGTCCCCCGCAAGCGAGGCGTTCTCGAGCTTGGCATTCCCCAGCTCGCGCTCCGCCGCCTCGGCGCGCGTCCACTGGACGTCGCGGTCGCAGCGCATCTCGTCAAGCGAGGCACGCTCGCGCTCGAGCCCCTCGTCCAAGATGTGCGAGCGCCAGAAGAGGTAGCCGCATGCATCGTTTTGCATCAAGGCACGCCAAGAATCCAGCTCGTAGTAGTTGGTGCAGTCCTCAAGCGTCTCCTCGGACACGTCAAGCGCGGCAAACCCCCCGTCCTTGAGCCGCTCGTACGCAAGCTCAAACGTGGAGCGCTCGTTAAGCGTGTTGAGGTTGTAGATGCAGCCCGAGAGCGCCCAGCGCGCAAAGCCGCGGCGGAAGGTCTCGTAGAGCCCCGCGTCCTCGAGGCGATGCCTCAGCAGCATAAAGGCCTCGAGGAAATCGAGCGGATGGTCGTCTTTGGTGTCCATCGTGGACGAGCGCGTGCCCACGCGGTAGTGCGAGAAGCGCTCGTGCATGACCGCGATGCGCTCGGCCTGGGCAAGCGCCATGCAGGTGAACGGCAGATCCTCGGTGCGGTGCATCTCGGGGAAGCGCAGGCCCGCACGCTCGATGAACGAGCGGCGGAAGAGCTTGTTCCACACCCAATTCTGGAAGGCGCCAAACGCGATGTCGGGGTTGTCGGAGGCGCGAAACACCGTGGTTGCCTGCAGCTCGCGCGGCACAAAGGCGTCGAGGCTCACGGTGCCCGGCAGGGGCAGCTGGTCGCGCCCGGTGGCGTCGTTGTGCATCCACAGGTCCCACACCACCAGGTCAGCCTCGAGCGCAGAGGCGCGACCAACCGCGCGCTCGAGCGCGTCGGGCTCGAGGAAGTCGTCTGAATCGAGGAAGCACACGTACTCGCCCACCGCCACGTCAAGCGCGGCGTTGCGCGCAGCACCCGGGCCGCCATGCGCGGTCCCGAGCACGCGGAAGGGGCACGTGGCAGCGGCCTCATACGCACGCAGGATGTCGAGCGAGCCATCCGTGGAGCCATCGTCAACGCAGATGACCTCGATGTTCTCAAGCGTCTGCGCAAGGGCGCTGTCGAGCGCATGCTCAAGGTATGCCCGCCTGTTATAGACAGGGATGATGATAGAAACCCGGGGCTCGGCCATGATGGACTCCTTATGCAAGCGATTGGTCACAGCCAAGTTTAGCCCATACACTCAAAAAGCCCCACATACAGAAACCTTTTCACGTAAGTATCCAAGAGGGGTATCGTTGCAACAGCTATCAAAAACTGAGGGATGGGAGCACCTGTGAAGCCAAGGCACGGCAAGAGAGGTGACATGAAGGACCACGCATTTGAGGAGGCCGAGGAATCACGCCTCCCCTCAGATTACGCCCAGCTCCCCGCGTGGGCTCGCGTGGTGCTGCGCGCCCTTTGGGTCGTCACCTTTGGCTACCTTGCGCTCGCGGTTATAGCCGTGCTCGCAACGCCGGGCAACATCTATTTTCGTGGCATGCGCGAGCCCATCCTTCGCATGGGATGGCTCCTCTTTCTCGTTGCCCTCGCTACCGGCATGCTGGGCGCATACCTAGCGTCAAGGGCTCAGAAGGCACCCTTGTCCCACAAGAGCTTTTGCCGCGTCGTTGCGCTCTCGGCGGTTGCCCTCCTGTGCGCTCAGATCTTCCTCCTCTATAGCGGCTTCTTCATTACCGACTGGGACGCAGGCGGGTTGGCGCATGCCGCATACGACCCAACCCTGATCTCTACGAGCGTGGACTCGTTCTCCTACTTCTCAACCTATCCCAACCAGCTCTTTCTCCTCGGCGTCTTTCAGACCATCTCAAGAGTAGTAAAGGCTCTGGGCGTCGAATCGTTCGCGGGCACCTATTTTGCCCTGGCAGCCGGCGGATGCTTCTGCATCACGGTCTCGGTGGCGCTGCTCGCCCATGTTGCGGATCGCATTGGAGGAACGCGCACGGGCATGCTTGCCCTTGTGCTCGGGATTGTGCTCGTGGGGCTCTCGCCATGGCTGTTCATCCCCTATTCCGACGAATATGGCATGGTCTTTGTGGCCTTGGTGATCTATCTGTACACGTGCGTCAAGAAGTCGCCCGCAAGAACCTTTGGGATGGTGCTCTTCACAGCGCTGGGCTACTACATCAAGCCCACGGTTGTCTTTCCCCTCATGGCGGCAGCCTTCATACGGGTGCTTGCGGTTGTGGGCAGCCGCAAGGAGTGGAGCAAGCCCTTCCCCTGGCAAAGGCTTGCGGCGAGCTGTGCCGCAGTGGTGCTTGCCGTGGCATGCTCCTTTGCCCTGAACACGGCCGTCACCGCAACCAACCGCAGCCAGCTTGACGAGAGCAAAGCCGTCTCGCTCGCCCACTACCTCATGATTGGCGCCAACAACAAGGCAAACGGCAGGTGGAACGAGGACGACCTTGCCATCTCGGCAACGATCGACGACCCCCAAGAGCGCTCCGCCACCAACCTGAGCGTATGGAGGCAACGCGTCTCAGACCTTGGCATAAAAGGCGTGCTCAAGCTGGCCGTTAAGAAGACGGTTAACAACTACCTGGACGGAGCGTTCTTCTGGGAGGGCGAGGGCGCGTTTTATGAGGAGGTACTTGGCAGTAACCAAGCAGTGAAGGACTTCTACAACATTGGGCACACCAAGAACTGGATTGCCCCAGAGGAAAACCTCACGCCGCTGTTTGCGATTGAGCAGGTTGTCTGGTTCTTTGTGCTCATTGGCTGCGTTGCAAACATAGCCCGCAAGCAGGCCAGAGCCTCCGAGCACGTGCTGACGCTGAGCATCCTTGCCATTAGCCTCTTCCTCATGGTGTTTGAGTGCCGCGCCCGCTACCTCTATATGTTCTCCCCGCTCTTTGTGGTGCTCGCGGCGCGTGGCTGGCAGCAGGTTACCCACGCGATGCGAGGGCTCAGGCGCGCGAGGGGACGTGCAAGCCACCTCTCGCGCGTGTGAGCCGCCACACATGGCGAGCCCTTACCAAAGCAAACAAGCCCGGCGCCAGAACCGCTTTGATTCTGGCGCCGGGCTTGTTACATACGAGGCGGGTGCGTGCCTTGGGCCGCCACGCTATCCCAATGAGCAGGCGCTACGCGTCCCGCTTGGCCATGCGCTTGAGCTTGCCCGGCACATACATGAGAGCCGAGCCCACCTTAAACGAGTTGGAGTGCTCCAGCTCATAGATGCGGCTCTGCGCGGCCGCAAGCTCTGCGCGCACGCCCTCGAGCTCGGCGCGCGCCTGCGCAAGCTCCCAGCGCGCGCCGGCCAGCTGCTCCTCCTCAATGGACACGCGACGGATGTAATGGATGCGCTTCTCGTAGCTCGTAGGATGCGCAGCCACCGTACGCTCAAGCTCGTCAAACGCCTCGCTGGCGAGCCTCTTAAGCTCGGCCGCACGCGCCTCAACCTCCGCGCGAACCGCCTCGTAGGAGCCCAGCAGGCCATCCGCGGCAGCCTCAAGCGCGGGTGCGGGGGCATCCATGGCGCAGAGGCAGTCTCCCCTGCCCACGAGCTCGTAGAAGGCGCCCACCTTCTCGTTATAGTCAAAGCCCATGCTCGGCACACCGCAGGCATTGGCCACGATGGAGCAGTGCAGGCGCATGGCACACGTCATGCGTGCACTCGCCAGCACGTCGATGGTCTGGGCAAAGTCGCTCGCGAGGCCAAAGCTGCGCGCCTCGGAGCCATAGCGCATGGCCTCTCGCACGCGGGCGTGGATCTCGGCATCCTCGGGCGCAAAGTCAACCATGAGCGCGCGCTCGCCCCATGCCTCCCACAGGTGGTCGAGCAGGGCGGCAACGCGCACGGGAAACGCCGCGTCCACACTCTCGTGGTCTCGCAGTGCCACCGCCACGTACTTTCCCGGCTCCACGCCCAGCTCGGCCAGGCGCGCGTGGGCGGAGCCCCGGGCCCCCTCGACATCGCTCAAGAACGCGAGGTCCGCCTTGCGCGCGATGGAGCTTGCGGGCACGCCGGCTGCAAGCAGCAGCTCCTCGGTTACCGCGTCGCGCGGCACGTAGCGCGCGCCGTTGGCCGCCTGCAGGCGCACCAGGCGCTGGGCGTCGGGGTTGGTGAGCGGGCCTGCGCCAATGCCCAAGAACACCGAGGGCACCCCGCGCGCGGCCGCCATGAGCACAAACGCCGTCTGGCCGCCCAGCTCGGAGCGGGGGTTAAGCCATGGGTCGATGGGGCCGGCCGTCCAGCCGGCGAAGGGGCCGTCAAACATGATGCCCGCCATGAAGATGAGGGCGCTCGCCCCATTGAGCAAAACGTCCGCCTCAAACTTCATCTCATTGAGCACACTCACCACGCCCTGACGCGCAAGCGTGGCCGCAGGGTTGTGCCCAATGAGCGAGACCCAGCAGCCCGGATAGCGCGCCTCGAGCTGGTCGCAGATCACAGAGAAGATGAGCTCGTCGCCAAAGTTGTTGGGCCCCACATAGCCAAAGACCACAAAGTGGCGCGCCGGCATCTCCTGCCCCGCGGCCTCGCTCTGGGCGAGTCGGGCGAGCAGGGCCTGCGCCCCCTCGCTGCCGTCTGTGAGGCAATCGGGCTTGAAGCGGCGAACGAACGCAGAGAGCTTCTCCTCGCAGATTGTGCCGTCGGCGCGCTTCACGCCCTCAAAGCGCTCGGGGTCAATGATCTCCACGGCATGTCCCGCCATGACGAGCTCTTCGTAGCAGCTCCACACCGGATCGGCAGGCTCGTAGGTGGGATGGGCAACAATGGCGATGCGGTAGTAACGCATGGGCTCTCCTCTGCTTACGTGTGCCTATAGCTTATACTGATGCGCATGAAACCGCTTATCTCCATAGTGATACCAACTCACAACGCAGAGCCCTACCTGAGCTCCTGCATGGCGACCATCTCCCGCCAGGGCGTGGCCGCAGACGCCCTTGAGCTCATTTTTGTCGACGACGGCTCCACTGACGGCTCCGCAGGGCAGCTCGATGCGCTGGCGGCCCAAGACCCGCGCGTCACGGTCATTCACCAAGAGAACCGAGGTGCGGGAGCCGCGCGCAACGCCGGCATGAGGATGGCGCGCGGTACCTATACCTACTTCTTTGACGCCGACGACTCCCTTGAGGACGGGGCGCTCTCCACGCTGCTCGGACAATGCCTCGAGCGCGAGCTTGACGTCTTGTTCTTTGGCGCCACCCTCGTATACGAGAGCGCCGAGGCCGAGCGCAAGAGCCCCCAAGACCCGCACTACTTTGAGCGCCGCCAGGCCCCGGGCGTCATGAGCGGCGAGGCCATGTTCATCGAGCAGCAAAAGACCGGCAACTACTGCGGCCAGCCCTGCATGCTCATCACGCGCACCGAGTTTTTGCGCGAGGCAAACGTACGCTTCGCCGAGGGCATCATCAACGAGGACAACCTCTTTGTGCTGCTGGCCACCATCCGCGCCCAGCGCGCCGACGTGGACCCGCATCCCTACTATCGCTACCTGGTGCGCGAGGGATCGGTCACCGTAAGCAACACCCAGGGCTTCAAGCGCCTCGACGCCCACCTGTGGCTCACCCACGCCTTTGAGCTCGAGTACTTTAGGGCCGAGCTCGCCGGAAAGCACGAGCTTGCCCATGCCATCTCAAAACTCATTGGCTACTTTGTCGAGGTGGCGCTCGAGGCGTACCTCGGCATCGAGGGAGAGATGCCCGAGCTTACGACCACCGACCCCCTTCTACTGCGTATGGTACGCGACCAGTTTGAGCGCATCAGACGCGACGAGCACGCCCTTGCCGCCCAGGCCGCCGAGCTTGAGGCCCTGCGCGCCCGTGCCGCCGAGGCAGACGCCCTCAAAGCACGGCTCGCGGAGGTTGAGGCCTCCACGAGCTGGAAGGCGGGTCGCGCCGTTACGGCTCCGCTTCGCGCCGCGAAAGACGCCCTCGCCAAAAAGAAGCACCCATAAGACACGAGGAACCCCATGAGCATTCCGCGCACAGCACGCGAAGCCTCGCGACGCACGGCCGACCGCACCGCCAATCGCGCGCACCGTAAAAAAGGCGCCTGGCTCGCCCTCGCCTTCATCCTTGTGCTGCAGGCGCTCGTGTGCCTGTGGTTCTCCCTGCAAAAGAGCGGCCTGTTCATGGACGAGTCGTTTACCTACACGCTCGCCAATGGCGTCTGGGGCGCCTATCCCAGCACAGAGGGCGTCGTATACGAGCACGCGGAGCCCTGGGTGACGCAGGCATCGGTTGGTTCGTTTCTCGGCATTGACCTGAAGCAGCTCTACCTCAACCAGGCGGCAGACACGCACCCGCCTCTGTACTACGTCCTCTTCTCCCTCGCCTACTCGCTCTTTCCGGGAAGCGTGAGCCCCCTCATTGGCTGCGTGCTCAACAGCGCGTTGCTTGTGGTGGGCACCGCTCTCATGTATGCCATTTCGCGGGAGCTGGGGATGCGCAAGGCTCACGGCCTTGTTGTCTGCGCCCTCTGGGCCATCAATCCTGCCATGGTTAATATGGCCATCTACCTGCGCATGTATGCCATGCTGAGCGTAGTGGTGCTGGCGGCGACACTCGCTTGCCTCAAGGTCATGCGTCGCGGCGCCTGCGCCCCTGTGGCAGCCGCGGCCATCTTTGCGCTCACGGTTGGCGGGTTTCTCACGCAGTATTTCTTTGTGTTCTACGCCTTTGCGCTCTATCTCATCTGTGGCGTCACGCTGCTTGCGCGCAAGCGCCTTGCAAGTGCCGGCGCATTTGCCGCGGCAACCATCGGCGGTATTGCCTGCGCCATCGCGCTCTTTCCCCCAAGCCTCACGCACCTGTTCTCAAACCGTGGCCAGCAGGCAATCGAGAACGCAAGCTCCGCCGCGCAGCTCGTTGACTTTTTGCCGAGGAACATAGCCCAGATCAACAGCGGCATCTTTGGTGGCATGCTGGTGCCGCTGCTTGCTCTCATTGCGCTGTTGGGCATAGGTGCCCGCGTAGGCGCTCACCTGGGCAACCGTAGAAGCTTGTGCGAGCAGGACGCAGCGCCCGTCACACGAGGCGCCCACCTCGCCCCTGCCGAGCCCAAGGCCCCCACAGCGTCTCAGGGCCCATGGCTACCCGGTCTCCTTACCATCGCCTGCTCTTCCGCATTCTACGTGGCAATGGTCTCCTACGTGGCCCCCTATGCGTCGATCCGCTATCTCATGCCCGCCGAGCAAGCGCTCTTCATGTCTGTATGGTGCTCCGCAATCGCGGCGCTGGCGGCACTGCTTAGCGCCTTGGACGGCACGAGAAGGAACAGCCACCCGTATGCGCAGCTTGCAGGCCTTGCCGCCGTGGGCATAGCGTGCACCGTCCTTGGCTACCACGCAGGCATAAAGTACCTGCACCAAGACACGCCCTCGCTAGCGGAGCTCTCGAGCAAGAACGCCTCGATGCTAGTGGTGAGCAACGAGCCCATCTTCCAAGACTCCCTACTTCCCGATGCCGTTGCCTATGAGCGTTCCCTCTGCTTCACCGCAGAGTCGGGCGTATTTGATACCTACGACCTTGCCGCATACGCAAGCTCCTTTGCACTGTATGTGCCACTCTCCTCAAACGCAGATACCTACTTGGGCAGCCTCACGCGGCGTTGGCCGGAGGCGGTGGCCACGTATTGCGGGGAGGCCGAGGAGAACTACGGCGTCTACGACGTTACGCTCAACGCATAGCCCTACGCCAGCCGTTCGGGATGCTCGCGATACCACGCCACCGTCTTGGCAATGCCCTCTTCGAGCGACGTCTTAGGCTCCCAGCCAAGCCGCCGCACCTTGCCGCACGCCATGCCATAACGCAGGTCGTGGCCGGGGCGGTCGGGAACAAAGGAGACGAGCGAGCCCACAGCGGCGCCCCCGCGCACGCCCATATGCCTCGCAAGCGCACGCACCAGCTCAAGGTTTGACACTTCGCAGCCCGCGCCGATGTTGCAGGCCTCTCCCACCTCGCCTCGCATCAGCACGCGCAGGATGGCCTCACAGTTGTCCTCGACGTATATCCAGTCGCGCACATTGGTGCCGTCACCATAGAGCGGCACGCGCCGCCGGTGACGAGGATCGCGCCGCCGCAGGCAGACGTTGACCGAAGCGCAGCACCCAACACGGTGACCCCTCCAAAACATGCTAAGGTGAGCCATGCAAGCCCAACAGTATCGCATCATAGAGCAAGGAGCGCCCATGCCCTACCTGAGCGTGCTCATTCCCGTGTATAACGGACAGGCCTACCTCGCCTCTTCCATCGAGTCTGCCCTGGGGCAGCCCTGCCAAGACCTCGAGGTCGTCATCGCCAACGACGGCTCAACCGACGGCTCGCTCGAGATTGCCCAGGCCTATGCCGAGCGCGACTCGCGCGTGCGCGTGCTTTCGCACGAAAACTGCGGCCCCGGCATGACCCGCAACCTCGCCATGCCCGAGCTCCTGGGCACCTGGACGCTCTTCCTCGACTGCGACGACATCATCCTGCCGGGCTTCTACACCGAGCAGCTGCGCGCGTTTTTGGCCGAGTGCGCCGGCAGCGATGTGGAGACCATCGTGCCCGCCCGCCTTTTTGGCGACGTGAGCCTCGAGCGCGTCACCTTTGAGCCGGTTCCGTTTGACGAGGTGTTTGGGCGCGGCAGCGAAGCCTCGTGGCGCATCGACCACGAGTTTGCCACCCTGCTCTATAGCACTGAGATGCTGAGGCGCGAGCACATCGAGTTTGGCGTCACCCGCCCCGCCGAGATGGAGAGCATCTTCCGCCACAAGGCGGTGTTCTGCTCCACGCGCGCGATGTTTACCAACAGCCTGTGGTTTGCCGTTCGTCGCGACAACCCGGGGCAGGCAACGCGCGCCAGCAATTGGAACACCCTGCACGTGGACGAGATTCGCTACGACGCCTACGGCGAGCTCGTGGAGTGGCAGTGGGCGCACAACGCCTCCAAGCCCATCATCGAGGAGACGGAGCGCCGCCGGCAGGCCGCCGCAGACGCCATCGCCCGTGCCAAGAAGATCCGCTTCCCCTGGCAAAAGCGCGCCGCACGCAAGGCCAGCCAAGCCGAGCGCGAGGCCTGGCTTGCCTGGCGCGCCGAGGTGGAGCAGCCCTTAGGCGAGCTCATCCTCACGGCCGAGCAGCAGGCCGTACAAATTGCCAAGGCTCGCGCACTTCTTGCGTAGGCACCCCCATCTCTGCAGGGGGAGACGTACAATAAGGGGCACCTCTGTCTTAGCAACTCACATGGCGGCGCGCGCCGCCCGCAGCAAGGGAGCCAAACGCCTATGAAGCGTTCCGCACAGATTCTTTGCACCGTTGCGCTGTCCTCGGCCATGGTGCTTTCTTCCGTCTCGCCCGCCCTGGCCGTCGCGCAGGCCGGCATGGGGCAGGCCATGGCCGCAACCACCAGCGGCTCCGCAAGCGAGCAAGCCGCCAAGACCAGCGGCATCCTCGTGACGCTCAACGCAGATGCCGGCCAGGCATACGCGCTCATGGCCGCGAGCGAGGACGGCGTGGCGCAGAGCCCCGAGGTGCAGGAGCTCGAGAGCGCCGGCGTAAACGTCACCAACCAGGTGAGCACCTCCGACGGCACCGTCATGCTCTGCGCCCAGCCCGCCGAGGGCATGAGCGACGCCGAGGCGGTTGAGGCGGCGCTGGGCGTTGCCGGCGTGGCCTCCGCGCAGCCCAACTACGTGTACGAGCTCATCGACGGAGACGCGGCCGCAGGCTCGCTCACCCGCGAGATGGGTCTGCTTGCCGAGACGGACGCGAGCGGCAGCGAGACGCTTGCCAGCGAGCTCTCGCTCATCCCGGTGAACGACCCGTATGCGCAGGTGGAAGACGCCTCCCTCATCGGCAACCAGTACTGGGCCCACAGCGCCAACCTCATTGGCGCCTGGCGCGAGGCCAAGGCAGACCACAGCGTCACCATTGCCGTGATGGACTCGGGCGCGAGCCTCACCCACGAGGACCTCTCCCAAAACCTGCTCACCGAGCTTGCCTACGACGCGAGCGAGGCCGCCCCGCTCAAGGACACCACGCCCGAGGGTGACGGCGCAGGCAACGGCCATGGCACCCACGTGGCGGGCATCGCCGGCGCCGTCGCCAACAACGGCAAGGGCATTGCCGGCGCCTCCAACAACGCCAGCATCCTCCCCATCAAGGTAACCAACGCCGCCGGCACCGTCTCCACCGAGAGCGTCGTGGCGGCCTACAACTACCTGTTCAACCTCATCGACTCGGGTACGCTCACCAACGTGCACGTGGTGAACCTGAGCCTGGGCGGCAACGGCGACGCCTATGACGACTGGGCGCTGCACAACGTCATCAAGCGCGCCCGCAACAGCAACTACACCGACGCCGACGGCGTGAAGCACGACTACAACATCGCCACGGTGTGCGCAGGCGGCAACAAGACCACCACGAGCGCCACCCAGCCCGATACCTATATGTATCCGAGCGACTGGGAGGAGTGCATCTCCGTCACCGCGCTCGAGACCGACGGCACCAACCTGCCCAACTCGCAGTACAACCTCGCCAAGGACATCAGCGCGCCCGGCCAGAACATCTACTCCACCGGCAAGTACGAGAGCAACCCCTACATCACGATGAGCGGCACCTCGATGGCCTCCCCCATCGTGGCGGGCACCATCGCCCTCATGTTCAGCGCCGTGCCCGACGCCACGGTGGCAGACGTGTGCGAGGCGCTGTACACCACGGCCACGCCCGTGGTTGACCAGCAGTATGACCGCACCACCGCAAGCGGCAGCCACGGCGCCATTGACGCCCGCGCCGCCACGGACTACCTCATTGACCACAAACTCGCCGCGGCGGAGTTCTCCGACGTGAACGAGGGAGACTGGTTTAAGGAGTCGGTTGACTACGCGAGCCGCCGTCACATCATGAACGGCCACGCGGGCAGCTTTACCCCCTCCGCCGACATCACGCGCGAGCAGGTTGCCACGGTGCTTTACAACTACCTGGGCAACGGCGAGGTGTGCGAGCCGGCCGAGAAGGCAGACGTTGACCAGAGCGCCTACTACGCGCCCGCGGTGAACTGGGCCGTGGCGCACGGCATCATCAAGGGCTACGGCAACTCCGACCGCTTTGGCGTGGGAGACTCTGCCACCCGCGAGCAGATTGCTGGCATCTTTGCCAACATGCTCGCGAGCGACGAGGAGCTTGAGGATCAGGACCAGAGCCTCTACGACGCCCTGCCCGACCACGAGGACACCTCCGACTGGGCCAAGAAGAGCGTGGTGTGGGCACTCAACAAGGGCATCATCAACGGCGCCAGCTTCTCCGACGGCTCGCGCAAGCTGTTGCCAGGCGACGACGCCTCACGCGCGGTGATGGCCGCGCTCATGATGAACGTCATCAAGAGCGGCGTGCTGTAGGCGCGGCGGGCCACGGCGGCGGGTGCGTGGGCTGCGGGCATGAGGTCGCTGTGGGCGGCGCGTCTGCATCAGGCCCCGGCTGTGGCGGCTCGCCCCGCATCGCCTGCCTTTCCCGGGCTTCAACGCGCCTCGGGCGCCGCCTCCCCTCTGGGGATGGCAGGAATTGTAGGTTCTGGGCAATATACATAGGATGCAATGGCACAGCGGGGGCTCGGGAAGCGATTCCGGGCCCCCGTTTTGTTCTTTATTAACGATATTGGATGAGTAATGCTCATATCGTTCAGACATACCGAGCGATTCGAGCGGCACGCGGCACGCTCCCAGCGGCACGGACGTGACGCGATGCCCAGAACCTCGCCGTTTTGCCATTGGCTCTGGTTAGCCGTAAAGGGCGATGCAATTAAGCCTGTATACCCATGATGTTTATGCAGGTTTGTGCATAACTATGGGCGCGCCTCCCGTGTTCCATGGGTGTAGGCGCCTGGCAGCCCTCCCCTAGCCGTTGCGCGACCCGTCAATGAAGGTGCGCGGGTTTTTGGTTCGCATGATCTCGCGCTGCTTGGCCGAGGACACGTGGGTGTAGATCTCGGTGGTTCGGATGGAGCTGTGGCCAAGCAGGCGCTGGATGAAGCGGATGTCCACGTCTTGCTCGAGCAAGAGGGTGGCGAATGTGTGGCGCACCATGTGCGGCGTCACGTGGGCGCTGGCGCAGGCGCGCTCCCCCAGCTGCTCGATGGCCAGGCGTGCCACATGGTCGGTGAGCGGGGCGCCGTCGCGGTTAACGAAGAGCCTTTGGCTCTCGCCATGCGTGCGCGCTTCGGCAAAGTAGGCGTTGCGGGCGGCAAGGTAGCCCCACACGGCGTCGAGCGTGGCTTGGCACTCGAGCTGCACCACGCGCTCGCGCGAGCCCTTGCCCATGATGCGCAGGGTGCGGCCATAGAGGTCTACGTCGTCGTTATTGAGCGCGCAGAGCTCGGAGATGCGCATACCGGTGGCCACGAGCAGCTCAATCATGGCAAGGGCGCGGGCGGCGATGAAGGTTGAGTGGGGCGAGACGCCCTTCGCGTCGGCGAGCTCGGCCTGGGCGCGGCGCAGCATCTTGCGAAGGTCTTCGTTGCGCACGGTGCGTGGCAGCTCCTTGGGCTCGCGAGCGTGGATCTCCATCTTGGCAAAGGGGGCAAGCTCTGTGGCCTGGGCGCCCATCCTGCGCACAAACGCACGCACGGCCGCGGCCTTGCGGCGCACGCTCTTGGGCTTGTACTGCTCGTTGAGGTGGCGTATGTAGGCCTCGGTGGGGTCTTGGCCCTCCTCGCCCCGCGAGGCGAGGTAGCACTCGAGCCATTCGGCAAATTGGAGCAGGTCGCAGCGGTAGGCCTTGATGGTCTTGTGGTCGAGGCGGCGGATGCCCTCGCAATAGTCGAGGTACGCGTCGATTGCCTTGCGGATTTCCATAGGAGCCTCCTTGGTTTGGTTGAGCTGCATTGAGGACCTCAGGAGCGCGCGTGCGGCCTGCAGGCATCTTGCGAGCCGCATGGGCACGCGTCCACACACCCCACCAATATAGGCGTGCGAAGGGCGGCTCTTCATCAAATCTTTTGCAACGGCGTTTTATTTGCGGATAGCTGTTTACCTGCAGTTTATTTAGAGTGGCGATAACTGGGGATTATCTGTTCCTTTGAAGGGAGAAGACGTATGACAGCTTGCGTCAACAAGAACTACAGGAGGAGGGCCGCCGGCGTCGTGACCGCCTCGCTCGTGGGCGCCCTCACGCTCGGCGGCGTGTCCCTGGCCGTCGCCACCCCCGCCCTCGCGGCCGAGATGGGGCTGCAGTCGGTGTCCCCCGAGGCCGCCTTCCAGGGCGGCACCGTCTACTACAAGCTCGGCGACACCGGCGCCGAGACCGCCTACAGCGCCAAGGACGGCCTGACCGTCGCCAACGCCGACGCCGCAAAGGCCCTCAAGGTCACCAAGGTCAAGCTCTCCGATGGCGCGACCGAGGTCACCGACCTCGACGTTACCTACGCCGACGCCGCCGGCAACAAGCTGTCCGCCGCCCCCACCACCCCCGGATCCTACGTCGTGACCGTCGCCGCGGGCGAGGGCTCCGGCTACAAGGGCTCCCTCACGCTCTCCTACACCATCGCGGTCGAGAGCCTCACCAAGAACAACGTCACCGTCTACGAGGGCGACGACACCAACGACACCTCCTTCACCTACACCGGCTCCGCCCTCGATCTGGGCGTCGCCGTCAAGACCACGACCGGCAGCGTCGAGCTCACCGAGGGCGTGGACTACGAGGTCTCCTACCTGAGGAGCATGAACTCCTCCGACGTAGCCTCCGAGGTCAGGTCCGCCGGCACCTACTACGCCCACGTCACCGGCAAGGGCGTCTACGCCGGCTGCGACGTCACCAAGGCCATCACGGTCAGCCAGTTCGACCTCGCGAGCGCCAAGGTCACCGTCGACCCGGTGTTCGGCTCGGCATCCCTGCCCGCGCACCCCTCCAAGGTGACCTCCTCCGATGGCAAGACCGAGCTCGATCCAAGCCTCGTGAGCCTGTCTCTCAAGAAGGGCCAGAGCTGGGACGGCAACGGAAGCAAGGATCTCACTTGCTCCTCGTCTGACCTCTCCGTGAAGGGCAGCGAGAAGGCGGGTGTCACCGTCAGCAAGTACGCCTCCGAGGCCAGCTTCACCTACGACGGGAAGTCCCTCAAGGACAGCTACACGGTCAATGTCACCAAAAAGGAGTCGTTCGACGTCGCCAAGCTCGGCGTTCTCGGTGTCGACAAGGCCTCTGTTAAGGTTACGGACGCAAAGGGCGATCCCGTCACTGCCATCTACATGAATGGCACCTACGAGCTCACGGTGACCTATGCCGCCTCCGACTTCAGCTCCTATGGTTCCAAGAAGTTCACCGTTACCATCGTCACTGACTCGGTTGATGCCGACTCCAACGTCTTCTTCTATCAGGACGGCAAGGTCGTCACCTCTGTCGAGACCGCCTACACCGGCAGCGACCTTTCTGGCATCATCTCCGCCAAGGTAAACGCCAACGTCGGTGGCTCCAGTCAGCTGGTAGCCGCTGACCTCACCTATAAGAACAGCAAGGGCGAGAAGGTCACCTCGATAGTCGAGGCCGGCACCTACACCGTGACCGCCTCCCTCGACGGCTACCAGCTCACCGGCTCCGACTCCATCACCGTCACCGTCACCCCGATCG
>Cebus_capucinus_imitator_PRJNA485217_SSR098__coassemble_1917_pt1 | contig 17995 bp, 22 predicted proteins | sample Cebus_capucinus_imitator_PRJNA485217_SSR098__metabat2_high_PE_006 | metagenome-assembled genome bin Cebus_capucinus_imitator_PRJNA485217_SSR098
TCGGCAGGCGCAGCGGCCACGACGGCATCGGCGACACCTGCGGCATAGGCCGGGGTTGCAGCAGCGGTGGTGAGGCCAACCACAAGCGCACCCGACAGAATAGCGGGTACCATTTCTTTCTTCATAGGGCTCCTCTCGCTAGACGTGAAGGGCCCAAGGCGAGGATACGCCACACAACGAGCACGCCCCTCCCAACCCGCATAGCCCAGTAGCAAGGCCAAGCAAAAAGCAAAGGGCATCCCCAGCGTGCGCAAGCCCAAAGCCCGCACAATACGCTAGATAATGCCCCCCCCCGTATAGTTTTGTCAAGAGGAGCGGGCCTCGATTTTGACTTTGAAGACATTGCAAAGTCTCACGAGCAAGACGCCCAGCGCCCCAGATAAGCCCCGCAGCGAAGCGCGAGCAAACAAACGAAGCGGCCTGCCATTCAACACCGCCAGCCGCCTGACCAGGTAGCGATGCCCCCACAACAAGTGAGGCTCCGGACATATCGTGCCGGGCGAGTTCCGCAGCGAAGCGAGGACTGTCCGAGCCCGGCATGATATGCCCGGAGCCCCAGCCCGCAGGTCGCACATCACGCGCGTGGCACGCGTCATCCGGGGCCCCAGCCTCCCAGGTCGCACCCAACACAAGCACTCAAGAGCTAAACCAGCGCCTGAATAGCAGAGAGCAGCTCCGTGATTTGGCTTGTGGGGGTGCTCGCACCAGCGGTCACGCCAATGCGCTCGGCACCGGCAAACCATGAGGCATCGAGCTCGGCAGGCGTCTCTATGTGGTGGGTACGCACGCACACGCCAGAGCAGATCTCGGCGAGGCGCGTAGTGTTGGCGGAGTTTTTGCCACCGATGACCACCATCACCTCGGAGGTGGCAGCAAGCGCAGCTGCCGCCTGCTGGCGCTCGCTCGTAGCCTCGCAAATGGTGTTAACCACACATACCTCGGCCGCGCGAGCCGTAAGCGCGCAAACCACGGCGTCGAGCGTGGCCTTGGCCTGGGTGGTCTGCACCACCACGCCCACCCGGCGCCCCAGCTCAAGGCCCGCAAGCTCGGCCGCCGAGGCCACGGCATGGGCGGCGTGGGCATAGCCCAAGATGGCCTCCACCTCGGGGTGCCCCGCCTCGCCCACCACGAGCACCTGGTAGCCCTGCGCCTCAAGACGCTCCACGGCATGGTGCACGCGCTTTACGTAGGGACAGGTGGCGTCCACCACGGCAAAGCCACGCTCGGCCGCGGCACGCTCCACCTCGGGCACCACGCCATGCGTGCGCAGCACGAGCGTCTCGCCCGCATGCTCGCCAGCAGGAAGCTCCCCCACCGCGTCTACCCCCATGGCGCCAAGCTGGGCCACCACCTGCGGGTTGTGGATGAGCGGCCCCAGGGTGTGCACGGGACCATGAGCCTCGGCGGCGACCTTGGTGACGAGGTCGAGGGCTCGCTGCACGCCATAGCAGGCGCCGGCGTGCTCGGCAATGGTGATGGTGGGCAAAGGGGCTCCTTAACTCAAGGGATCCAAGGCGGCTATGCCGCACGGGCGTGCGTGGCTACCACAGGCCGGGATGCTCCTCGCGCAGCTGGTCGCGCAGGGCATACATGCGCGCAACGGCAACCTCTTCCATGCGCGCGAGCTGGGCCTTGCGCCCCTCCACGCCCAGCGAGGAGAAGGTGATGGGCTCGCCCGCGCAGATGATGGGGTGGCGGCGGCGCGTGGGGCGCGTGTGGTACGGGTCTGCCGCGCCCACCACGGCCGTGGGGATCACGGGAGCCTTGGCCATCTGGGCGATCATCGCAAAGCCACCGTGGAGCTCCACGGGCTGCTCGTCGTCTTTGATGCGCGTGCCCTCGGGATACACGAGCACGCATTCGCCGCGCACGAGGGCCTCCTTGGCGGCGCGCAGCGCCCTGAGGTCTGCCGAGCCCCGGTCAACGGGGATGCCGCCCAGGTGACGGAAGAGCCACTTGGCCGGGGCGATCTTCTCAAACTCCGCCTTGTACACAGGGCGCACCTTGATGCCATGGCGCCACATGCGCGTGATAAACACCACGGGCTCAACCATCGACACGTGGTTGCCCACCACCATGCACCCCTGGGCGCGCATGGTGGCAACCAGCTCGCCCTCGTGCTCGAAGCGGGTGGGATACACCAGCCGCGCGAAGAGATATACCACGCCAAGCACAAAGTGGTACGCGAACTTCGCAAAGGCGGGATAGTCGCTCATGGCGTTCTTTATGTAGTCGTACCCCTGGAGCTTCTCGCCCTTCTTGGGCGAGCTCATGGGCGCGCCTTGGCCATGAGCTCGCAGATGCTGTCGCACACCTCGTCCACGCTCATGCCGGTGGAGTCGAGGTGGGTGGCGTCATCGGCGGGCTTGAGCGGCGCCACCGCGCGGGTGGAGTCTGCCTTGTCGCGGGCAATGAGCTCGTCTTTGATGGCCTGCTCCTCGGCAGCCGTGGCCTCGGCCTGCTTGCCGGTTGCCGTATCGCCGCCAGCGCGCTGCACGGCGCGACGGTGCGCGCGGGCCTCGGGGTCTGCCGTGAGAAACACCTTCACCTCGGCCGCGGGAAACACCACGGTGCCAATGTCGCGACCCTCGGCCACGACGTCGGCTCCCTCGGCAATGGAGCGCTGGAGCACGAGCATGGCCTCACGCACGGCAGGCACGGCGGCCACGCGCGAGACGTTCGCGTCGACCTCGGGCGTGCGGATCTCGGCGGTGCGGTCCTCGCCGTCAATGGCGATGGCAGGGCCCGCCTCGCCCGCGCCAAAGGCAATGGTGAGCTCGCGGGCGAGCGCGCCCATGGCCTCGGCGTCTGCCGTGTCGAGCCCGCGCTCGAGCGCCGCGCAGGTCACCGCGCGATACATCGCGCCCGTGTCGAGGTAGGTAAGCCCCTCGCGCGCGGCAAGGGCGCGGGCAACGGTTGACTTGCCGGAACCGGCGGGGCCGTCAATGGCAACGATCATAGCTACTCCCCCATCTCATGGTTACGTATGCAAAAGAGGGCAGGCGCCCCCGTCTGTTATGCCTTGCAGGTCGAAAGCGCGCCCACGTCTCCCGAAGGCACAAACCCCGCCTCGGCACGAGCCAAGAGCTCCTCGGGCGTGAGGCCCGCGCTCTGGAGCGAGAGGCGCTTGCCGTCTGAGACAAACACCTGCGAGGACACGTTGACGATGGTGCGGTTCCAGAACCGCTCCACCGGAATGTCGTACACGGCCGCGAAGAAGGCGCGCGTGAGGCCGCCATGGCTCACGCAGGACGTCTTACCCGGAAGCGTTGCCACCCAGTCCACAAACGAGCGGGCCCGCACGATGAGCTCCTCAAAGCTCTCCGCGCCCTCCGCCGGCTGAGAGACGCCGTCAACGAGCGGCCACGGGAAGGTAAAGCCATGCTCGGCCAGCTTGCCGACGGCCAAGCCCTCCACCGCGCCAAACTCAATCTCCACCAGGCGCTCGTCCACCACGGCCTCAATGCCGAGCTCGGCGGCGGCAGCGTCTGCCACGGCGCGGCAACGCGAGAGCGGCGAGGTGAAGATGCGCTCGGGCTTCCATGCGGCAATGGCGCGGGCGGCACGCTTGGCCTGCGCCTCGCCCTCGGGCGTAAGGCCCACGTCGAGCCTACCCGAGTAGAACCTCTTCACGTTGCTCACCGTCTCGGGATGACGGGTAAGCAAGACCCTGCCAAACTCAGCCACGCGCACACTCCCTTCCTGCCGCCGCCAACACGCGGGCAACTTCATGCTCGTCAAGCATACGCCATTGGCCACAGGCGAGCGAGCCCAAGCGCAGCGGGCCAAACGTATCCCTGTGAAGCGCCACAACCTCGTGGCCCACGGCGGCAAGCATGCGCTTCACCTGATGCTTGCGGCCCTCGTGGATGGTGAGCCCCACCACGCTCATGCGCTCGGGCACCCCCTTGGGTGCTACCGCCTTGGCCTCTGGGCTCGCGCTCGGCATCTGCTCCACGCGCGCGGGGGCACAGGGGCCGTCGTCGAGCGTGATGCCGCGCTCGAGCTGGCGTCGCTCGGAGGCGCTGAGGGTGCCACGCACGAGCGCCACGTAGTGCTTGTCCTTCTCAAACGAGGGGTGCAGCAGGCGCTGGGCAGCCTCGCCGTCGGTGGTGAAGAGCAGGATACCCGTGGTGTCGCGGTCGAGCCTGCCCACCGGAAAGAGGCCGGGGTGGTCGGCCGTGGGCACGAGGGAGGCCACGCAGGGGCGGCCCTGCGGGTCGCGCATGGTGGTGACATAGCCCACCGGCTTGTGGAGGATGAGGTAGGCCGCGCGCTGCTCGAGGCGCACCTCGCGCCCATCCACCGTCACGGTGTCCACAAGCGGGTCAACCTTGGCACCCAGCTCGCTTACCACCTGGCCGTTCACGCGCACGCGCCCGGCCGTCATAAGGTTCTCGGAGCCCCTGCGGCTTGCCGCGCCCGCCCGCGCGAGGAACTTCTGCAGGCGCATGGGCACGATGCGCTCGGGGCCGTGCTCTGCCTGCGCGCGGGGCTCGCGCGCCGTGGGGCTGGCGCCGCGCGCCGCAGAGCTGCCGCCTACCGTAGGGCTGTCGCCGCGCCCGCCGCTACGCATCGGCGCCCTCCTCGTCAATACTTCCGAGCAAGGAGCGCTCCTCCTCCATCTCGGCCGCCGCCTCCTCGAGCGTAGACTCAATCGAGCGCCCGCTCAGACGCTCGCGAATGAACTGCTTGGACTGCTCGTCGGGCGCAAACTCCTCGAGGTTGGGCAGCTCGCGCAGGCTCTTGAGGCCAAAGCGCTCAAGAAACGCCTGCGTGGTGCCGTAGCGAATGGCCTGCCCGCGCACAGGGTCGCGCCCCGCCTCGCGTACAAGGCCCTTCTCCATGAGCGAGGCAATGACGCCATCGGAGCTCACGCCACGGATGGCCTTCACGCCCTCGCGGGTCACCGGCTGGTGGTAGGCAATGACGGCAAGGGTCTCGAGCGCCGCCTGCGAGAGCCGGCGCGTGTCCCAGCTCATCACCAGTGCCTCAACCTGCTCGTGGTAGGCCGGGTGGGTAAAGAGCCGCCAGCCCCCGGCCACCTCGCGCAGCTGAAAGCCACGATTGGCGTCGGCATACTCGGCAGCAAGCTCGGCCAGAGCAGCGGCCACCTCGCCCGGCGCCACGCCCAAGATGCCCGCGGCAGCCGTCGCCGGCAGGGGGTCTGCCGAGCTCAGCAGCATCGCCTCAAGCGCCCCCTTGAGCGAGGAGGCGTCAAGACGCTCGAGATTGGTCATACAAACTCACCTTCCAACTCCGCAAGCGTGGTCTCGTCGAGCTCATAGGGAGCCGCGCCCTCCACACGCTCGATCTGGATGGTTCCAAAGTTCTCTTCCTGGGTCACCGTGATGGAGCCGAGCTTATAGAGTTGCAGCACCGCCAAAAACGTCACCACAACCTGCTCGGGTGTGGGGTTTGCCTCCACAAGCTCAGAGAAGGTCATGTGCCCGCGCGAGGCGGTGATGCGGTCCACCGAGGCCACGGTGAGGGCCACCGGCAGGCGCCGCGGTGCGATGTGCTCCGCCTCGAGCAAGAAGCTCTCCCGGCGGCTGTCGAGGTCTGCGCAGATCACGGCAAGGCCGCGCAGCGTCACGCCCTCAAGGTAGTCGGGCATGGTGTTGAGAAAGTCTGGGTCGGGCCCGACCGTGCGGGCGTGCATGCGTGCCTGCGCCTCCATGCGCCCGGCCAGCGCCGCGGCCGCGTTTCTGAACTGCTTGTAGGCGATGAGCCTCGCCACGAGCACCTCGCGCGCCTCGTCTGCCGTGAGCCCCTCGAGCTCGTCGTCCTCGTCCTCGGGCTCGGCCGCCTTGCGCACGTGCGTCTCCTCAGGCACGAGCGAGGCCGCCTTGATGTCGAGCAGGGTGGAGGCCACGAGCACAAAGTCGCTCGCCACGTCCAGGTCGAGCTCGCCCATGCGCTCCACCTCGGCGAGGTACTGGTCTGCCACCTGCGAGATGGAGATGGCGCCGATGTCCACGCGCTGGCGGCTCACGAGCTGGAGCAAGAGGTCAAAGGGGCCCGAGTAGGCCTGCGTCTGCACCCGGTAGCTCATGGCCTAGGCCCCCAAAAGCAGGCTGTACACGTTGCCCGCGCAGACGTCGAGGTAGGCGCCCACCGGGTCGAGCCCCAGGCGCGGCAGGATGTAGAGCGCGATGATGAGGATGGGCATGGCGTAGTGCTGGACGCGGTAGTAGCTCTGCAGCGCCTCGCCCTCGAGGAAGTAGCACAGCACCTTGGAGCCGTCGAGCGGGGGCAAGGGGATGAGGTTGAAGAAGCACAGCATGAGGTTCACCCACGTGAAGTTTGCGCAGACCATGAGCGCAAGGCCCACGGGAGTCTCCCCCACAAGGGGGATCTCAGGCGCCAAGAGCAGCTCCGGGCGAGCCACTACAAGCCCCCACACCAAGCGAAACGCCGCTGCCGAGAGCGCCGCGAGCCCAAGGTTTGAGGCAGGGCCGGCAAGCGCCACGAGCACCTCGTCGCGCTTGCGCCTCTTGAGACGCCAGGGGTTGTAGGGCACGGGCTTGGCATAGGCAAAGACCGCCTGCCCCGCGAGCGCCATAATCAGGGGCAGCACCACCGAGCCCACTGGGTCGAGGTGCTTGGCCGGGTTGAGCGTGAGCCTGCCGGCCTCCTTTGCCGTGTCGTCACCGCACAGGTGCGCCACAAACCCGTGCGCCACCTCATGCAGCGTGGCGCTGAACATGAGCAGGCATACCGAGAGGGCGATCTGCACCAGATATGCGGGGCCAATGGCGCTAGACACCTGAGGCCTCCTCGATCGTGGCGGAGAGCTCGAGCCACTCCTCCTCGAGCGCGGGGATCTTCTTCTTGAGGGCGTTGTACTCGGCCATGGCCTCGTCGAACTTCTTGGCGTCGGCGTAGAGCTCCTCAGAGGCCATGAGCGCCATCAGCTCCTCGTAGCGCGCGTGCGCCGCCGCAAGTGCGGCGTCAACCTCCTTGAAGCGCTTCTTGGTGCCGCGAAGGGCCCGGTTCAGGGCCTGGCGCGCCTCGGCCTCGGCACGGCGCTGCTCCTTGGTCTTGACGTTGCGACCCTTGGAGGCGTCCTGCGAAGCGACGGGAGCTGTTGCCACCTGCTTGGCCTTGCCGCCCTTGGGGCTCAGCGAGCCGTCCTGCTCCTCCGCGCGGCGAGCAAGCTCGTCGCGCTTCCAGAGGTAGTAGTCGTAGTCGCCGTCATACACGGTGACCTTGCCGTCGCGGATGTCTACCACGCGATTTGCCACGGCGCGCACGAGGTGCTCGTCGTGGGAGATGAGCACGATGGTGCCCGGGAAGCTCGTGAGGGCGTCCTCGAGCATGTCAACCGAGTCGATGTCGAGGTGGTTGGTGGGCTCGTCCAAACACAGGAGCGCCTCAGGCGCCACGAGCATCTTTGCAAGCGCCAGACGGGCACGCTCGCCGCCCGAGAGCACCTGCACGCGCTTCTCAACGTCGTCACCATGGAAGAGGAAGGCACCCAGGAGCTGGCGCTGCTGGGGCGTCGTCCACTGCGGGGCCACCGAATCAATCTCGGCAAGCACCGTGTTTGACTCGTTCATGCCCTCGAGCTGATGCTGGGCGTAGTAGGCAACGCCCACGTGAAGCCCGAGCTCGATCGTACCCGCCGTGGGCTTCTCCTTGCCGAGCAGGATCTTGAGCAGGGTAGACTTGCCCGCGCCGTTGGGGCCCACGAGCGCCACGCGGTCTCCGCGATACAGCGTGAGGTTGGCGTCGGTGTAGACCTGCTTGTCGTCAAAGCGCTTGGCCACGCCCTCGAGCTTGGCCACCATATCGCCCGAGCGTGGCGGGACGGGGAAGGTGAAGTGCACGTGCTTGTGACCCTCGGGCAGAATCACCAGCTCGCTTTTGATCTGCTCGATGCGGCGCATGCGCTCCTGAGCCTGCGCGGCCTTGGTGGGCTTATAGCGAAACTTGTCAACAAACACCTGCATATGGGCAATCTCGCGCTCCTGCGCGGCACGCTTGGCACGCATCTGCTCGAGGTTGTCCTCGCGCTGCTTGAGGTAGCTCGAGTAGTTGCCCGTATAGGTGGTGATGCGGCGGTTCTCCACCGCGGCCACCTTGGAGACGCACGCGTCCATGAAGGTGCGGTCGTGGCTCACGAGCAGCACGGCCCCGTCGTAGCCCGCCAAAAACGACTCGAGCCACTGCACGCTCTCAAGGTCGAGGTGGTTGGTGGGCTCGTCGAGCAAAAGCAGGTCGGGATGGCGCAACAGGAGCTTTGCGAGGGCGATGCGCATCTGCCAGCCACCAGAGAACTCCTCGGCAGGCTTGTCGAGGTCTTCCACGGGAAATCCCAGGCCGCACAGGATAGCACGCGCGCGGCTCTCGAGCTCATAGCCACCCAGGCGCTCAAAGCGGTCTTGCGCATAGGCATACTGCTTGAGCATGGAGTCGAGCTCGGGGCCCTCGGGCGTGGAGGCAATGGAGGCCTCGAGCGCAGATATCTTCTCGCCCATGGCGCGAATCTCGGTTGCCGAGGCCATCACCTCGGCCAAGGCCGAGTCGTGCCCGGCGAGCTTGGTCTCCTGCTCGAGGTAGCCAATCGAGGCATCCTTTTGGTAGGTGACGGTGCCCTCGTCGGGAGACTCCACCCCCATGATTATCTTGAGCAGCGTCGTCTTGCCGGCGCCGTTGGGGCCTACGAGCGCCCAGCGCTCGCCGGCGTTGAGCTGCAGCGTTGCCCCCTCGTACAGGGTGCGGCTGCCAAACGACTTGGAGATCTTGTCAGCGAGAAGAATCACGATGCTTGTCCTTGACGTACGGATGGTTCTTGGGATGGCGCCTTAGGCGGGCGGCAAAAGCGCGCGAGAGGTGCAGTGAGGGCCCGCGAGGCGCGCGGCTAGTCTTGGTTGAGGTGAATGGCAAAGCCGGCGATCTCGCGCTTGAAGTACACGAGGCGCGTGGAGCCGTCCTCGTTGAGGGCGCGCGAGCTCTCGTTGATCTCAAAGCCACGCGCGGAGAACCACTGCTCGGCCGCGGCAATGTCTCGCACGCCAAAGCCGATGTGGCCCTTCTCGCCCCTGCCGCAGCCGCTCATGACCTCAACGAGCGAATCGGCAAACCACGAAACGGGGGTCTCCGTGGGCTCAAGGCCCATGAGCAGCTCAAAAAGCTCGGCCACCTCGCGTGCCTCCTCGGCGCTAGCGGCGTTGATACCGATGTGGGCAACGTGCAGGCCAAATGCCTCAACGGGATTGGTGATGGCGTCGCTCATGAGAGCCTCCTTGGGTCATCGTGCCTCCCGGCACGCCAAATTCGCAGCATGTTCCATGGTACCAAGACGCACCGACGCGTACGGCCAAAGATGCCCATGCATACGAAAAAGGCCGGAGCGAAAAGCCCCGGCCTCATCATGTGTGGTGGGCCAGTATGCAAACTCCCAGAACCAGCCGCCTCGCGGTGACGCTGTGCGACGGCTGCATTCTATTGCGATTCAGGCGCGCCGCATAGTCCAGAACTGTACGTCACGCTGGTGCCGCTGCAGGCCTAGCGGAGAAGCCGGTTCGCCTCGGCCTGAACCTCGCCGTAACGGCTCCCAAGGACGGCCTTCCACTATGGGCTTGGTGTCGATGTCGTAGCTGCCCTTCTTGGCCCCCTCGGCCACGACCTCGGCCTCTGCGGTCGGGTTGAACACGAGGTAGGTCGTGTCGCTGAACCTCTGCGGCGTGCTGGGGGACAGGGCCGCGATGGTGGAGGTGTCCTTCACCTTGTCGATGAGCGTGGTGACCACTTCTTTGGGTAGAGCCACCTTGCTGGTGTTACTTGCCATTTCTCAGGCCCTTTCTAGTCGTCGTTCCCGGTGAGCCTGCGCACGAAGTCGCGCATGGCACCGTTTCCGTCCTCGGCCCGGTTGTCGAAAGCACCCGGCTTCTCGACCTTCGGGGCGGGCTTCGCCTTGAAGTGCTTCAGCAGGGAGTCCGCGTACTCGCCAAGCTCCTCCTCGGTGTCCCCGACGAGGAAGCGGGCTGGCACCCCCTTGGCCTCTGCGACCTTGGCGACGAGCGCGTTGCGCGCCTCCGCTCTCTCCTTCGCCTCAAGCTTCGACTCGAGGCTCGCGATGCGCTCCTCGGCGGTCTTGCCCGCCTCGTGCGCCCTCTCGAGCTCCTCGGCCGCCTGCCTGTTGGCCTTGGCCTGCTTCTCCCACTTGCGGGAGTGCGCCTTCTCGGCCTCGTAGAGCGCCTTGTAGTCGGGCTCGCCCTGCGGCTCGTCCGGCCCTGCCTGCGGTGCTTCCTCTGCCATTTCCCTGCTCCTTCTCCGCGCCGTGCGGCGCATGACTGAGGCCGTGCGGCCTGCGCAACCAGCGCCGTGCGGCGCTTCCCGAAGGAGTGTCCTATACGCGTGAGATTTTCGGTCGGACATGAAAAAGCCGCCCCGTGGGGCGGCTCTGCTGTGCGTGCTTGCTGCCGTTTAGGCGGCTTTGATTTCGTCGGCCTTGAAGAACTCGTCCTCGTAGCGGTGTGGGCCGTCCGGCGTCTCGAACTCAACTAGGCAATCGCCGTTCTCGAACACCTCGATAATATGCCCGGTGCGCCCGTCCAACACGGTAACTTCGTCGTATTCCTTCATGGCGCACCTCCTACTTGTCAACGAATATTGTGGTAAGCCGAAGTTTACCTGTTTCAGCGCCTTTAATCCAGCCGATTCTCACCTTGGCGCTCTTTTCGCCGTGGCTCATCACCATGTCCGTTGTGTACCTTTCGCCGTGCTCCGTCGCATCCCTGTACGTAGGCTCATGCTCTGCCACATAGGCATACACATTTGCCGCGACTTCGGCGGAGTCGTCGGCAGAATACCCGAGGGCTGCGGCGAAGGCCTTCGCTTTGTTGGCGTCGCCGTCCGGCGACAGCGCATAGCGTTCCAGCTTCGCTGAGGCGATTTCGTGCCCCTCTAGGCCCCTCAGCACCTTGTCTCCCATCCCTGCGCCCATTCTGAAGCTTGTCCTCACTGCCATTTTGTTGAAATCCGAAGTGTCAAGTGAGTCAACGTCGATTCCCGTGGCGAACCACTCCGTACCGCTGCTCTCGATTTCCTGCGAGACGCGTTTGTTGAGCCACTTCTGGAAGGCCATGCCCTCCTTGTTCCCGTGGCTCGCTATGTACGCCTCGCGCTCCTCCTTGGGCAGCGCGTCCCACTCCGCCCTGATGCCGTCGCGCCCGCCCAGCGTGCCGACCACTTCCTTGTAGCGGTCGTACATGCCGTCCGCGTCGTAGCCCTCGACGGAGGCCTTGCCGAAGCCCGGCACCACGCGGCAGTCGCAGTTCTGATGGGCGTGGCTCGCGGCCTCCTCGGTGTTGTAGTTGAACCCGAAGGAGGCGAGCATGAGGCAGAAGCCGCACGTCTCGCTTCCGGAGGGCACGCGGGCGTATTTGGGCTTCTTGGGGTCTTTTCGGGCGTTGTGGGCGACGCAGTTGTTCGCCGAGCGGCGCACATCGGCGTCGATGCGCGAAAGGCACTCGCGGCGGTACCTCTCCGCGTCGCCGTCCACCACGTACTGGACCATGGCCCTGACCGCGCCCGCGAGCGCCTGCGGGTTCCGGCGCGAGTCGGCTATGGCGCCGTACGCCCCGCGCACGCCTTGGGCGGCGCGGCACCCGTCGTAGAACTCCGCAGCCGCCCCGGCGGCGTATGTGTCGCAGTACGTGGCCTCAATCGCCTCCAAGGCCTCTATGCACTTGACGCGCAGCCCAGCCACGTCCGCCCCGTCCCACTCGGCGAAGACGTTTTCCAAGGCTGCGGAGGCCAGCGTCTGCGCCGAGGCGGAGAGGGCGTTCACCTGCTCGGTCAGCTCGTTAAGCAGGCTGCGTGGTATCTCCATCGCCGCCCTCCTTCGGGGTCAGCAGGGAGAGAACCGCCTGGTTGGCCTGCGCCCGCCTGTAGTCGCTGTTGATGCGCTGCATCTGCTCGTCCGTGTAGCCCAGCATTTCCAAAGCGACGTCGGAGGCGGCGACCTTCGGGAAGGCCTGCGCCTGCTTGAGCATGGCGTCGCTCTGGGACACGACGGAGGGGTAGGCGGGCGACATGAAGCGGGCGTTCACGTTGTTCCCAGCGTCGCGCTCCGTGGCGAAGTCGGTGCCGTGCAGCACCGCGAGAGCCATGTAGGCCACGTTCCGCAGGGCATAGCCGTTGTCGCGGTTCAGGTTCTTCGCGTCGATGACCAAGGGCTCTATCGAGGCGGCGATGGCCTCAGCAGAGCTTGGGTTGTCCGACGCGACCCCGAAAAAGGAAACCGGAACGTCCGTCTCCGCCGAGATCTGGCACGCCAGCTGGCGGTAGTAGTCGTTCAGGGGTTGGAAGGACAGTTGCGCGGACTGCCAAACCTTGGGCGAGTCGCCGTCCTTGTCCTTGGTGACCTCGTTTATCACGCCCATGACTGCGGAGAACTTGTTGTTCTCATTGATGGTCTCCCGCACGGTTCCGAGCAGCCACATCTGTGGCAGCGTCGCAGACTCCGCCGCCACCTCCATGCGTGCCCGCTGGCGTATCGCGTCGTCGGTCAGGCTCATGACGGTTCGGGTGATCCGGCTGCGCCCGAACGGCCTCTCGAGCGTGGCGTCGTATGGCATCGGCTCCATGAGCGGCCGCCCCATGGAGTGCTCTTGGGTGTCGGCCACCCATTGCCCGTCGATGTCGCGCAGGGTTATGACGCTGGAACGCGTGAAGGCCAGTATGAGGGTCGGCTTGCGGCTCGTGCCCCCGGCGACCCTCTTGCTCTCGGCCACGACCAGCCCCGCCCGGATGGCCTTCAGGGAGTCGTCCCACACCGCGGCGGCTGAGGTCGCAGGGTAGGCGCTCACGACCGGGCTTCCGTCGCCGTCGTCCGTGACCGTCCAGAACCCGCAGCAGTGGCGCAGCTGCCCCAGCAGGCACTTGCGGTAGAGCGAGTCAAGGGACTGCCCGTAGTACACGCCCCGAAGCTCCTCCGCCACCTTCTCGTCGTCCGTGGTGAAGCCGTTCAGGACGCTGCGGTCGGCCAAGGCGAGAACCGCCTTGCGGGGCCAGTCCACGCGCGGGTCGATTTTCTGCGCCAAGCTCTTGGGCATGGAGATGCCCAAGTCCTTGACCCTCACGTGGCCCAGATAGTACTTGTCCCGAAGCGCGTTTCTGGCTCTGGTGCGCCGCCAAACGTCCACCAGCTCGCGCAGCGTCTCCCTCTCCTCGTCCGAGAGGTCGCCATGCGCGGACGCGATTGCCTGTGCGATGTCGATGGCCATCAAAAGCTCGCTCTCTGCTCACGGCGCTGGTCGCGCCTCGTCGTCCTTGCCGCGTACAGGGCCAAGGAGGCGGACTCGACGGGGCACGCCATGGAGTCCGCGCCGTCCCCGAACCCGAAGCCATCCTGCCCTATGTCCCTGCGTATGGATTTGGTCGCGGAGTCGTCGAGCGCGGGAGACTCCACGTGATGCACGGTGCCGTCGTTCACCTCGGCCACGAGCATGGCCGCAGCGGCCTGGACCACCCTCGGCGAACCCTCCACGATGGCCTTGGCGGGGAAGCCCCCGTCCCTCAGCCGCTGGACAAGCGACGAGGCCCCGCTCTTGCCGTCGATGAGCACCTCGGCGATGCCGTCTTGGTTCCGCAATAGCATCTCGCTCGGCCATGCCGTGCCGCCCGCCGCCCCCGCCACCTCGTACAGCTCGACGTAGGAGTCCTCGCCAGCGTCGGCCAAGGCCCACGAGACCGCCACCCTCGACCCGTCGGGGGAGAACTTCACCCCGAAGGCCAAGCGCCCGGAGTCCTCGGGCGGGGCGTCCCCGACGCGGCAGGCCGCCCACTTCCCGGCATCTATCGCCAAGGGCTTGAAGCTCTCGGTCGGCGACCACCAGCCCAGCCTCTCGCGGGCGAACGTGTCGGGGGCCATCTGACGCGCCTCGCTCTCCACGGAGCGCAGCAGGAGCACCTCGCCGAGCGATGGGTTCGTCTCGTACCACCGCGCCTTGTCGCTAGGGTCGCCCACCTCCGTCGCGGCCCACTCCATCCACGGCATGGCCGACTTCCCGGAGTGCGCGCCCGCGTGGAGGCTCCTGAACACCGTCGCCGCCCTCTTGGGGTCGGGCGGGGTGCCTAGGTATATCGTCTGCGGGTTGCCCTTGGCGCTCGCGCTCGTCGTGGGGATGAGGGCCGCCTGCTGGGATTCGGTGAACTCCTGCGCCTCGTCGATTATCAGCACGTCGTAGCCCGTGCCGCGCCCGCCCGAGTCCGTGCGGGTGACGAAGCGTATCCTGCCGCCGTTCTGCAGCTCTATGGACTGCTTGCCGTTTGCCTTGCGCACGTGCCTGAGGAAGGCCCGGAGCTCCGGCTCGTCCGGGTCGTCGAACGGCGCGGAGAGCGCCTGGAACATCTCGTCGGCGGTGTCGCCGTGGTGGCACGTGTACAGAACGCGCTCGCCCCTGAGCGCCCCGTAGAAGCACCTGGCTCGGACGGACCAGCTCTTGCCGTTCTGCCTGGGCACGCTTATGCCGAGCTCCATCAGGGCGTACTCGCGCCCGTCCTTGGCCAGCATGGCGTCCAAGACGTGCCGCTGCCACGGGAGGGGCCTGCCGAACCACGGCTCCACGAGCTTGGCGACCTTCGCGCCGTCGCCGCCCAGCGCCCTCGGGACGTTGACCTCGAAGGTCGGCTCCTGCCTAGGCCTCATCGTCGCCCCCGAGGACTGACGCGAGCAGCCGCGCCTTGGCCGTGTCCGCCCTCGCGGTGTCGGCCTCCGCCCCCATGCGGCTGCGCGCCGCAGGCGTCAGCCCCAAGGCATCGGAGAGGGAGCGTATCTCGGACGTCGCCTCCTTCAGCACCGCCAGCGCGGGGCTCTTCCGCACCATGTAGGGGGCCTTGCCGGATGCGTCCGTGAAGGGCTTGACCGCTATGGGGTCGAAGATGGCGAGGCGGCCCCCATGGGCCATCTGCCGCTGCGCCTCCTTGGCGACCGCGTGCCAGAAGACGAGCAGCCGCAGGGCCGGGACGTCCTGCGGCGTGAACCTGTTGTTGTCGGGGCACACCTCGGCCCATATCGCGGCCTGCGCCTCGTCCTGCGCCATGTCCTGCGGAATCTCTACCATGCGTCCTCCTTCTTGGAGGGATGGTAACCGGGGCGTGAGATGCCCCCCCTATTTCCCAAAACCATCGGGGGGAAATCGGCATAGTGCCGCGGGGTGCCGAAGGGCCGGGGGGAGGGGCGACGCCCCCTGCCCTCTTCGCGAAGCGCCGCCAAACGCCGCAGAACCGCGCCTAAGCCCCTTAGATGCGCCTTGCCTAGCCCAGTGCCACAATGGCCTTTGCAAGGGCTAGAACAGCCTCGTGCGCCTTATCTCGCGGGCCGCGCCGTCTCCCGGCATCGCCTTGCCCTTGCGCTGGTTGCAGATGCGGTGGCTTGCGGCGGCGTTGTCATAGCCCCATGGGTCGCCGCCCCTAGCCAGCGGCACCACGTGGTCTAGCTCGAAGCTCCAAGGGTGGCCGCTGGGCAGGCCGTAGTCTATGGGCTGTCCGCACAGGTGGCACGGCCTGCCCTCCTGTTTCAATCTGTTGCGCAGCTTGGTCCTCGCGTTGCCGTTGTTCGCGTACTTCGTGCCAGCCATGTTGCCTCCTATCGTCTCGCCGTAGGGTAGCCGGGGCATGAGAAGGGGCACCCCCGAAGGGATGCCCCTATGCTGCGCTGCATGTGGTCGCGGCTACGCCATGGCGGCCTTGCGCTCGGCGGGCCGCCCGGTTCTCGGCGCGTCCGTCTTGCGGATGAGCACGGAGTCCTCGGACACCATGCGGGTGGCCCCGACCTTCCAGCTGTCGAGCTGGCCGGAGGCGCAGAGCTGCGCCACGCGGGCGGTGCTGACCCCAAGCTCCCGCGCCGCCTCGGCCGCCGTCATGGCGGGCACGTCGCTCAGGCTCGCCTCGACGGCCACGGTTATGACCCTCCCGCCGTGGCGCGGCTCGTTTCCCACGGTGCCCTGCGGGAAGTCCTTCCCTTGCCCCAATGCATCCAGCACGTGGATGCGCAGCCAATCTGCGGCCATGAGCGCCGCGTCGTTCACGTCCTTGCCGCACGTCGCGCCTTCCATGCCGAACGGCTCGGCGCACACCATGCCCTCGTCATCGAACAGCTCGAAGTCCCTCATGTAAAGCATTTCGTCCTCCCATCGTCTCGGCGGTGGCCGGATGGCCGGGCTATCTCAGCCCGGCCTCCTTGCGTATGTCGTTCGCCGTGTTCTCAGGTATCTCCCGGTGTCTCGGCACCGCCACCCTCGCTCCGTTGGGGGCTATCCAGATGTCGTGGTTGCCGCCCGGCTTCAGGAACCTTCCCCCGGCCTTGGAAAGCTCCTTCTCGAGGTCTCTCTTCTTGGTCACCGCTCCTCCTTTCGTTGACACTATATTAGCACTGCTAATACTTTATTGCAAGAAGAATCTTAACGACATTAAGGGTTTTTGGAGGCATGAAAAAGCCCCTCCGCAGAGGGGCGTTGCTACTTGCTAAGTTTCTCCACCATCCGGCGCTCCCGGACGCTCAGGCTCCGTCCGTCATCGAATCGACACCTCGCCGCCGTTGGCCTGCACGGCCTCGGTTATCGCGCCTATGGCCGCGCGGTAGCCGTCCACGTCCGCGAACTTCGCGACCACGGTGACGCCCTCATCTTTGAGCGGCGAATCGTCGGGCATGGCGAAGTCTTCCACCGCCCCGAGGTCGAACCCGAAGTCCGACATGTCGAACTCGCCCGCGAGCACGTCCAGCTCGTAGGCCAGCAAATCCTCGTCCCAGCCCGTCATCATGGTGGTCTGGTTGTCCGCCAGCGTCAGCGCCCGCCTCTGCGCGTCCGTCAGGTCGTCGCAGAACACCGTCGGCACCTCGTCCATGCCCAGCTCCTGCGCGGCCTTGCACCTCGCGTGCCCGGCCACAATCTCGGCGTGGCCGTCGGCGTCGTGCCAAGCAATCACCGGGTTGCGGAAGCCGAACTCCCTTATGCTGGCCTTGACGGCCTCAATCTGCTCCTCGGTGTGCCTCTTGGCGTTGTTGCCGTATGGCTTCAACGCGGCTATGGGTATCTGGACGATGCTGTTCTCCAATTTCGCGCCCCCTAGGCTCCGTGAGGGCACGAAAATACCCTCTACCTGTGTTGGGCAAAGGGCATCCTCGGCGTGAGAACCGCTCGGCTAGGCGCGTGTTGCTGCGGCCCTCTCGCACGGCGCGAACGTCTCCCCGTCCACGCCCTCATACCAGCAATCCAGCCACTGGCGGCACTTGTCGCACCAGCGCTCCACCACGTCCCCGCATGGCTCGCGGCGCTCCTTGGGGACGTTGTGTTGACACTCTGAATCTGAATCTGCCCCAGTTTGGTTGACACTTTAAGTTCCGGTTCGGCATGATTTGCCCATCGGAGGAAACGGAGGCAGAGATGGCTGGCAGGCCCAAGCACGCGCCCGAGTTCAAGCGGCGCGCGGTGGACCCGTGCCGCGCGTCGGGCACCACCTACGCCGAGGTCGGCAGGAAGCTGGGCGTCGACCCGGGCTCCATAGCGGACTGGGTCAGGAGGGCGGACTCGGCGGACGCCCCGCCCGAGGCCCAGAGCCCCTTCCAGATGCAGGAGGACCTGAGGCGCCTGAGGCGCGAGGCCGATGCGGGGATTGACCGCCTTATGGACGCGATAGCGGGCGGGCTTAACACCGACTTGGCCAAGCTCAAGATCGAGCAGCTCAAGCTGCAGGTCGAGGTGGCCGAATCGGAGATAGTGGTTCAGGAGAACGCGGCCGGCTTCGACGCAGAGGACTTCGCCGACTTCCTGCAGTTCAGCGCCACCATGGACGATTCGGCCATGTTGAGCGCCTTCGTTTATCAGATCATAGTCACGGGCGAAGAGGTCACCGTCACGCTGAACTACGACGTAAAAAACCGAACCCTAGAAATTAAGAATCCCTAAGGTTCGGACTGATTCCGGCTGGTGGAGAATAGGGGGTTCGAACCCCTGACCTCATGACTGCCAGTCATGCGCTC
>Cebus_capucinus_imitator_PRJNA485217_SSR098__coassemble_1925_pt1 | contig 17801 bp, 15 predicted proteins | sample Cebus_capucinus_imitator_PRJNA485217_SSR098__metabat2_high_PE_006 | metagenome-assembled genome bin Cebus_capucinus_imitator_PRJNA485217_SSR098
GATCTTGCCCACGCCATGCTCGGCAGAGACAGCGCCACCCATGCGGGTCACCTCGACAGCCCAGCTCGCAAAGAGGCGCTTGCCGGCAGCATAGTCTTCCATAGAACGCGGCAGCACGTTCACGTGCAGGTGGTTGTTACCAATGTGGCCCCAGGCAGCACTCTCAAACCCCGCCTCGGCAAGCGTGGTGCGATAGAGCGCCACCACCTCGCGCAGGCGCTCGTTGGGCACGGACATGTCGCTGCCCAGCTTGGTGATGGCCGGCTCGGTGCGACGACGTTCGTCAATGAGCATGTTGACGCTCTCGGGCACCGCATGGCGAAAGAACCGCTGGCACTCGCGGTCAACGTCGGTGCGCGCCACCCAGGTGTCGTCCTCGCTGGCCCCCACCTCGCGCAGGGCCTCGCCCACAAGGCACAGCTCCGCAAGGGCCTCCTGCTCGCTGGCGCAGGCAAGCTCCACGTACACGCACACGGCATAGCGCGCCGGCAGCTCGGGCAAGCTCGCAAAGGCCGCGCTGTTGGCTCGCTGGGCGCGCAGGATGTTGAGCGCGCCGGCGTCAAAGTACTCAAACGCCGCCGCATAAGAGAGGCGCGGGCGCACGGTTGCGGTAAAGGCCACGGCAGCGTCCTCGCTCGCAAAGAAGCAGCTCACGCCCCACACTACGGCAGGCGCCGGCATAAGCGCCAGCTCCGCCTCGACAATGACGCCGAGGGTACCGTCCGAGCCAATGAACAGGTCGATGGCGTCCATGTCGCTCGCCACGAAGTAGCCCGAGGCGTTTTTGGTGCGCGGCATCTCATAGCCGGGAAGCGCGAGCGTAAGCCTGCGACCCGCCTCCGTGGTGAGGGTGAGCTCGCGACCGCGCGCAAAGACCTCGCCGCGGCGCAGTGCCACCACGTCGCCGTTTGCGAGCACCACGCGCAGCGCCGTCACGTGCGGGCGCACGGGGCCGTAGCCATAGCTGCGTGCGCCCGAGGCATTGCACGCCACCATGCCTCCGATGCAGGCCGAAGTCTCCGTGGGGTCTGTGGGGAAGAAGTGCTCGGGCGCGGCGTAGAGTGCCTCGAGCGCCTGGATGCTCTCGGCGTCCCATGCCGTTGCGGGCACTGTTTTGTTAGCAAGCACCTTGCGCAGGTTGGCGAGCACCACGCCCGGCTGCACGCGCAGGTAAAAGCGACCTTTGTCGTCCTGACGCAAGCCAAGATAGGCGTCCATACGCGAGAGGTTCATGATGTGGCCGCCCTGGGGCACGGCCCCCGCCGCAAGCCCCGTGCGCGCGCCCTGCACCGTCACGGACGTGTGCGTTCGGGCAAGATCTGCGAGCACCTCGCGCACCTCGGCCTCGCTCGTGGGAAACGAAATGGAGCTCGCACGCCCCTGCGTGCGAGACTCGTCGCGCACGTACTCCTCAAACTCCGTGCTCATTGGCGCAATTGTTGCCATGGAACCTCCTGCTCACAAGGCGCGTTCCTCTATTCTTGTGCCACTGCCGTCAGATGCGCTCGCAAGGACATGAGCTAGCAATGTGCTGAAGACCACGGGATTTGCGAACCTCGCAATACCCGCGAGACATGCGCAGCCCTCGCGCCCACGCAGCCCGCAGCACGCACAGCTCCTGCGCTCGCGTAGCCCGCAAGCTCACTGCAAGCGATGACAGCGCAGCACGTCTGAGCATAGGCACCCATCATTGCACCCCCGTTTCCAGCACATCAAACCCGAGAAACGCCAGCAGGCCGCGATGCGTCCAGCAGATGGCTCCCGCCGGCCACAGGCGCCCTGTACCAGCAAGAGCAGTAGCGCCCGAGTCAGCATCCGCCGCCGTAGCCGCGTTATCGCCAACAACAGCGACAATCCAGCCGGCAAAACGGCCGGCTCTCGCGGCATCTCCAACCGCCATGAGCTAGCGTCGCTTGCGATTACAACACTTACCTATGAATAGGATGCGGGCAGAGAAAGCGTCGGGGCGCCTCTTGTCGCGAAACCCTGGCCCAGTAGCACCCTTGCTGGCGGCAAGTTACGGCAATCCAGCAACCCGCAAGCCATCTACCGGACCGGCTCGCATATCCGTGCATCAAAGTGCCGACTTTTGGCATTTTTACGGGTCAAATCCGGATTTCGCAACAGGTATCAATATTTTATCTAACGTTTTACCTGCGGTTTTAAAACCAGTCGTTTTTCGCCGCCTCTAAATCAAGCGGTTTTTTGCCAAAAGTCGGGCTTTTGATGCAAACGAACGTGCCCACGCCCGGTAGATGGCTTGCGATGCAACCAGGAGCCCTCGATGACGCCGCAAGCACCCTAGGCCTAGACGGCATGCAACAAGCAAACGCATGCGACGCGTCGGCCGCCAACCACGGCTCATTACCTACCGTCTGCAAGTTGGACGTCACGCACCGTCGTTCAACTTGCGCCCACACGCTTACCATGGGCAACACTCGCCACGGTCACTGCACGCGCCATGGCATCTCGCTCACAGCAAAGGGAGGCCCCCGTGGCACAGCTCAGCATATCTAGGCGCGAGCTCACAGGCGCACCTCCCAAACATGCGCTTGTACTCGGGTACAAGTATGCGTTGGCCGTCTGGCGAGCACTCAGAATCCGCAATCCCCGCATCCTTGCCCATGCGCTCGGCAGCTTCTATCCCACAGATCTGCTGCTTTCCCTTACAGAAGACGAACTAGCAGCAGACACCATCCTCAAGCCTCTCACTTTGCCGCCCAAGCTACCCGGCGCCATCAAAAAGATTCTCGCCCACACAGGCCTTCCCGGCACCGTCGACCTACTTGTGGGCAAACCGAGCGCCAAGCGCAACAGCACTGGCGCCTCGTGTCATGTGTGGAAGGGGCAGCTGCCTTGCGGGCTTACGACTAATCTTGACGATGGCATCGTCCTTTGCGCACCCGAGCTTGTATTTGCCCAGATGTGCGGCAGCCTTAGCCTGGCCGCCTCCCTTGAGCTTGCTCACGAATTTTGCGGGAGCTATTCAATGGGCGATACGCCCAGCATGCCATATGCTGACGGCTGCCAACCCCTTACAACTCCCGAGCGCTTGCGCCATGTTGTTAGCCTATGCCCCGGAATCAAAAATGCAGCCGTGGCGCGTCAGGCAGCAAGGCTTGTTGCAGCCGGCTCACGTTCCCCTATGGAAACCCAACAGTCCATTATTCTCAGCGCACCACGAACGGTAGGCGGCTACGGATGCGGAACCCCGTTGCTCAACCACCGCATTGACCTCACGCCCGAGGCGAGTGCCATGGCAGGACGTGGCTACCTTGTACTTGACGCATACTTTCCCCAAGCAAATACCACCGTCGAATACCAGGGATCTACGCACAACCAGTCTGCCACGCGCGCCAGCGATGACGCGCGCGAAAACGCCCTTGCACTCATGGGTATCAACACCGTACGCATTTGGCCAAGCATGCTGTATGACGAAACCAAGATGGACACAATCGCCCAGCTCATCTACAAGCGCTCTGGGATACGACTGCGCAAGGAATCTCCCCAGATGCTCATCCGCAGGGGCGAGCTGTTTCGCGAGCTACGCAAATCATCACTGACCGCCCTCCAGGGCCAAGGTGGGCGCATGATCAAGCGTATTTGACGAACACCGAGTGAGGTTACGCCTCCTCCACGTATTCGAGGATGTCCCCGGGCTGGCACTTGAGCTCGCGGCAGATGGCGTTAAGGGTGGAGAAGCGCACGGCGCTGACGCGCCCCGTCTTGATGCGAGAAAGGTTGACCTCAGAGAGCCCAATGGCCTCTGCCAGGTCTTTTGAGCGCATCTTGCGCTCGGCCAACATACGATCAAGCCTAAGCACGATCATCGCGTACCTCTCATACCCATAGAGACTCAATCTAACAACGTATCGTCCCTATACCATTTCTTAATGTTTATCATTAATCCTGAGGCAAATTATCGCGGTAAACGGTAGAAGTTCGCCCGCAAACGGCTCAAACGCTGCATAATAGACGGAATCGTTCAAAGATCCACCGCCCGCCGGCAATGGACACACGCCACGACCCAGGAGGAACCGCCACCATGAAGCTGCTCGAGGATCGCATTCGACAGGACGGCATCATTCGCGAAGGTAACGTCCTGAAGGTGGACAGCTTCCTCAACCACCAGTGCGACGTTGAGCTCTACGACGCCATGGGTGCCGAGTGGGCGCGTCTGTTTGCCGGCAAGCAGGTTGACAAGATCTTGACCATCGAGTCCTCGGGCATTGGCATTGCCTGCATCGCCGCCACGCACTTTGGCAAGGTGCCCGTGGTGTTTGCCCGCAAGACGGAGTCCAAGAACCTCGATGGCGACCAGTACCGCACGCAGATCAAGAGCTACACCAAGGGCCGCATCTACGAGGTGATCGTAGCCAAGCGCTTCCTCAATGCCGGCGAGCACGTCATCATCCTTGATGACTTCCTCGCCATGGGCTGCGCGCTCAACGGCCTGCTCGAGATTTGCCAGGAGGCCGGCGTGATCGTGGAGGGCATTGGCATCGCCGTGGAGAAGGGCTTCCAGCCCGGCGGCGCCAGCCTGCGCGAGCGTGGATACCAGCTTGAGAGCCTCGCCATCGTGCAGTCCATGAACGCCGAGACCGGCGAGATTGAGTTTGCTTAGGCCATGCGGGTCCGCACCAGCCAAGATACGCAGAGCTACACGCTCTACCTGCTAGGGGACGGAACGGTGAGTTCCGCCCCCTCTTTTGATGCCGAGGGGGCGCCCACGGGCGCCGGCGGTGCCTTGCGGGCAAGTGCCAGCGCCGGGGAAGCGCCCGCGGGCGTCGGCGGCTCCCCGCAGGCCGGTGCAAGCGCCGAGGAAGCGGCGGAGGCCACCGCGTGTGCACCCATCGCCATCACCGTCACGCGCAAGCGCGTGCGCAACCTCAACCTGCGCGTGCGCCGCGACGGCAACGTAGCGCTGAGCACTCCCCTACACACCACCCCCGAGCGCGCCCAGGCCTTTGTGCGAGAGCGCGCCGGCTGGATCCGCGCGCACGTCACGCGGGTACAAGAGCGCGCGCAGGTGGCCGAGCAACCACAGGCAACCTATCCGCTCTGGGGCAAGCTCGTGAGCGTGCCGCGCCAAGACGCCCTCAGCCGAGCCGAGCTCGACGAGCTGTACCGGCGCGAGGTGGCCCGCGAGCTACCTGCCATCGTCATGTATATGGAGGGCATGGTGGGGGCGCATGCCACCGCATGGCAGCTGCGCGCCATGACCAGCCGCTGGGGCAGTTGCACACCCAAGACGGGCAAGATCCGCATCAACGTGCGCCTCGCCGCCTACCCCATGGAATGCCTTTGCTACGTGGTGGTGCACGAACTGGCGCACCTGCTCGAGCCCAGTCACAACGCCCGCTTCCATGCCGTGGTTGCCCGCGCCGTCCCCAACGAGCCAGAGATTCGTGCCCGCCTGCGCAGGCCACCGGCAGACCCGAGCAGCACCTAGCCACAGGCAAACGCCAAGCAGCCAGCCACAGCTTACGGTCACCGCACGCTCGCGGTCACCGCACGCAAAGGGCGCCTGGCATCGCCGCGCGTCCCATACCGCACGTCAATGCCAAGCGCCCTATTAACCACGAGCCAATGCCACAAGCTCCGCGTGGGCAGCCCCGCAGCCAGCGCGGGTAGCGCACATAGCCCAGAGAGGCTACTTCGCCGTCACCTCGAGCGTGCCAAACGGGCCGGAGAACTCCACGCGCCACTCGCCGGCCGTAAACGCGGGCGGCACAAACACGGTACCCACAGAGGCATGCATGCCCTTGGAGAAGGTCTTGCCCTGGCTCTCGAGCTTGCCCACCAGCCATGCGAGCGACTTTACGGGGTTGCCCAAGATCTCAGACGAGTCGCCTTCCTTCACAAACTCGCCGTCGTGGTAGCACACGGCGTGCACCTGTTCCATCTGCTCAACGGTAAGCTCGGCACCGTCAACCGGCGTGCCATACACCACGTAGCCGCCCACGGCGCAGTCGCTCATCACGAGGTACTTCGACAGCGTGGGGAACCAAGCGCCAAAGCGGGCGTCGGGCACCTCCATATCGCCAGCAACGGTGCAGTTGGCAAGCAGCTCCTCAAGCGACATGCTGGCCGAGAGATCGCACTTGGCGGTAAAGCACAGCTCCACCTCTACCAAAGGCTCGTTGAGGTGGCGCAGGTCTAGCGTGCAGGGCGCAGGCACAAAGCGCTCGGCCACCTGGGCGCCATAGAGCGGGCAGTCAGAGTCAAACATCTTCTGCGTTTCCTCGCTAGTGAGCGAGACCTTGTAGCCGGCAACGGGCCCGCACTTCTTGGCCATCACGGCATCCTGCACGGCATAGGCGCTTGCGTCGTCGCACACAACGCCCTCCCAATCGGCCATGGCGAGCGGCTGGTTCTCCTGGCCGTAGAAGTTGCGACGGTACGCCTGGTAGAGGGCCTCGGCGAGCTCTTCCTGCTTGGCGGTGAGGGTGACAGACATGATGGCTCCTTTCAAGGGGTGCAAGCACCCGATTTCCTAATGAGAACGCAATGACGGACAGGTGGCTGAGCGGCAGGAAGTTGGCCGCGAGGCCATCTCGCAACGCCTGCCAACGAGCGGGCGGCTGCGCGGCAAGCTCGCAGCACCCACAAGCAATAGGCTCGTGATCCCCGCGGGGACGAGGCGGATGCGTGCCGCCGGGGTTAGGCGAGCTGGTGCGCCGGGCTAACAAAAAACCGGAGCCATCGGGTACTTCCGACGGCTCCGGTTCTGTTAGCCGCCCGTTGAGAACGGGCTGGCCTATGCACCAACCCGCTAGCTAATAATGGCGGCAATAATCTCGAAGGAATTGTTGGTGCGCTTCATGCGAATCTCCTTTGGAAAGATGGCTTGGGCCGTAAGCCTGCGCCAAACTTATGGTGAGCACATAATGCACCCAAACACCCACATGAGCAAAAACTGACCCAAGTTAGAAACAATATGCAAGACACCCTACTCTTGATGCGGCAAGGCACCCTAATACTGATGCGGTAGGGCGCCCGTCCGGCGGCCGTCTTTCTGCTCCGAGCCCCTCTTCGCCTCACGGAGCAGGTGCATAACGACCCCGCAAGCCATCTACCGGAGCGCAGACGAAGTCCCTGCATCAAAGAGCCGACTTTTGGCCTTTTTTCAGGGAAAATTAGGCGGCAACTCAGCTAATCAATCTTACATCTATCATTTTAGCTGCGGTTTTAGATTATCCATATATTGTCCGTAGCATAGTATTGCCCTCGATGATGCCAAAAGTCGGCCTTTTGATGCAACTAACCACACCATCGTTCGCTAGATTGCGTGCGGGAGGCACGGCACACGCCCGCATGCCGCGTCGCACGACGGCACTGCCGGCAAACACCCCCGCAATTCAGCAGGCATAGCGCAGGTACAACACCGCACCGCCTGCCGCGAAAAAATGACCGTTCGCGGGCTTGGCGCAATTGCCCCGCATTCCCTGTTGACATATGAGCGAGCGCTCATATAATAGTACTCAATACATGAACGGTTGCTCATATGTTCGGACAAAGGAGACCCTATGGCAGACCAGCCCACAGACTGCACCGAACCCCTCCAGGCCTGCCCCATCCCGGTGGGCGAGGCGCCGCAGTGCATGCCCGAGGAGGAGCTGCTCTATGACCTCGCAGACCTCTTCAAGGTGTTCTCCGACACCACGCGCATCAAGATCCTGTTCACGCTCATGGGGCGCGAGCTGTGCGTGGCAGACATCGCCGACGCCACGGGCACCACGCAAAGCGCCGTCTCGCACCAGCTGCGCACGCTCAAGCAGGCGCATCTCGTGAAGTTTGAGCGCGACGGACGCAACATCGTGTACTCCCTCGCAGACGACCACGTCTACACCATGCTCAACGTAGGCCTCTCGCACATCTGCGAGTAAGCGCGGAGCCGGCTCGGCATGGCACCTAGCGCGGGGCATGGCCAGCCCCTAGCGGCGAGCCAGCAGCCCGTTGGCGGCTCGCCTGTCATCACGTACCGTCTATAAGTGAGGCCCTTTGCCTCAAAAACGGAAGGAAGCACCATGAAGAAGGCATTCACGCTCGACGAGATCGACTGCGCCAACTGCGCCCGTGAACTGCAGGACGCCCTGGCCAAGATGGATGGCGTGAAGTCTGTATCCGTGAACTTCATGACCCAGAAGCTCACGCTCGAGGCCGACGACACCGAGTTTGACGACGTGCTTCAGCGCGTTGTGGACTACGTGGCCGAGGCCGAGCCGGACTGCGAGATCCTCATCTAACGGCTAAAGTCCCGGCGGGTCCCCGCCCCAGGTGGGGTGGTTTGTACGCGCCCTCGCTCGCATTGGTGACTTGGCCCCACCCTGTCGCTGCTGCGGGATGCGCACAAACCATGCCCACCGGGGCGCGCCAGGTCTTGGGTAGCCCCACCATCTGGTGCTTGATGCGAGTGGGACTCGGGTGTTAGCTGCTGAGACCCGCACTACCTGCTGTATCCGCTCGGTCACACCGGGCGTTTTGTCGGAGTAATATATGAGCGTTTGCGCATGTATTCATGATTAAGGAGGACCGCATGGCGTCTGCCGAAGGCAAGGCCAGGCCAACCAAGAAGAAGCGTCGCAAGAAGGAGTCGCTCGACCACAAGCTTAAGCGCATCGTGCTCGCGCTCGTAATCTTCTTTGTCATCATGGCGCTCGACGAGCTGGGCGTGCTCACCGGCGCCTTTGGCGCGCGCGGGGCTGTGTACGCGAGCTTTGCGCTCTACCTCATCCCGTTTGCCATCGCCGGCCACGACGTGCTCACCAAGGCGTTCAACAACATCCGCCGCGGCCAGGTCTTTGACGAGAACTTCCTCATGGCCGTGGCCACGTTGGGCGCATTTGCCATGGTTGCCTTCCCCGACACGAGCCCGCACATGGCAGAGGGCGCGGCCGTGATGCTCTTTTACCAGGTAGGCGAGCTGTTCCAGGCCTATGCCGTGGGCAAGAGCCGCAAGTCCATCGCCTCCATGATGGACATTGCCCCCGACTACGCCAACATCGAGGACGAGTCGGGCACCCTTACGCAGGTCTCCCCCGACAGCGTTGCCGTGGGTTCCACCATTGTGGTGAAGCCGGGCGAGCGCGTGCCCATCGACGGCGTGATCGTTGAGGGCTCCACCCAGCTCGACACCGCCGCGCTCACCGGCGAGTCAGTGCCGCGCCACGTGGACGCCGGCGCCGAGGTCATCAGCGGCTGCATCAACATGACTGGGCTCATCAAGGTGCGCACCACCAAGCCGTTTGGCGAGTCCACGGTGAGCCGCATCCTCGAGCTGGTGGAGAACGCCAGCGAGAAGAAGGCCAAGACCGAGAACTTCATCACCCGCTTTGCCCGCGTGTACACCCCCGCCGTCACCGGCGCAGCCCTGCTGCTCGCCGTGCTGCCGCCGCTGTTTGGCATGGGCGCCTGGAGCGACTGGATCTTGCGTGGCCTCACCTTCCTCGTCGTGAGCTGCCCGTGCGCCCTCGTGATCTCGGTGCCGCTCTCGTTCTTTGGCGGCATCGGCGGCGCCAGCCGCATCGGCGTGCTCATCAAGGGCTCCAACTACCTTGAGACCCTCGCCGAGGTTGACACCGTGGTGTTTGACAAGACCGGCACCCTCACCAACGGCACCTTCAACGTGGTGGCCATTCATCCGGAGGAGGGCATCGACCCAGACTACGTCCTCTCCTGCGCAGCCTATGCCGAGGCCTTCTCCGACCACCCCATCGCGCTCTCCGTGAAGGCCGCCTACACCGGCGAGATTGACCGCGCCCGCATTGCCGACGTGCAGGAAGAGAGCGGTCACGGCATGGTGGCGCACGTGGACGAGCACGTGGTGCTCGTGGGCAACGACAAGCTCATCAAGGGCCACGGCGGCCACTGGCACAACTGCGAGCTCACCGGCACCATCCTGCACGTGAGCGTTGACGGGCGCTACCTGGGCCACATCGTCATCGCCGACGTGGTGAAAGACGACGCCGAGGCAGCCATCAAGGGCCTGCACGAGTGCGGCGTCAAGAAGTGCGTGATGCTCACCGGCGACCGCGCCGAGGTTGCCGAGGCCGTAGCCACCAAGCTCGGTCTGGACGAGTTCCACGCACAGCTGCTCCCCGCCGACAAGGTGGAGCGCGTGGAGGCGCTGCTCGCCGGCCAGGGCGCCAAGCAGAAGCTGGCCTTTGTAGGCGACGGCATCAATGACGCGCCCGTGCTCACCCGCGCCGACATTGGCATCGCCATGGGCGCCATGGGCTCCGACGCCGCCATTGAGGCGGCCGACGTGGTGCTCATGGACGACAAGCCCTCCAACATCGCCCGCGCCATCCGCGTGGCACGCAAGACCATGCGCATCGTGTGGCAGAACATCGTGTTTGCCCTGGGCGTGAAGCTCATCATCCTCGTGCTCGCGGCCTTTGGCATTGCCAACATGTGGCTGGCCGTGTTTGGCGATGTGGGAGTGGCCATCATCGCCATCCTCAACGCCATGCGCGCCATGAACGCGAGCAAGGCGTAAGCGCAGGGCCAATCTTGAGGGGCGTGACGCAACCGCAGCAAAGGCCGTACAGACAATGAGAGACCCGGAGGCGAGTCGCTGCCTCTGGGTCTCTCATTTGGGGTGCCACCGTACTTGGGGGAGCACGGAGGCGAAAGGAAGGAAGGTAGTTCTCTGATACCCACGCGACCCTCACTCACACACAGAACGGGCCACTTCACCAGCCCTTCATTGCTCCGCCACGCCCCCTCCACACGGCCTGCACCGCTCCTGCACATGGCTCGCTTTTACGCGGGATTTGCGCCGCCGAGCACCCGCGCGCGTCTCCCTGCCCTAGACTGGGAGCTTCTGTATGCCCCATACATCCGCCCAACTTTGACGGGAGCACCCATGGAAGCTGCCTTCCTCGAGTTTATGAACGCCTTTGGCTATGCGGCCGTCTCTGGCCTCATACTGTTTGAGAACGTGTTTCCGCCCATCCCGAGCGAGCTCATCTTGCCTGCCGGCGGCTTTCTCTGCCACGAGACGAACATGGAACTTGTTGGCGTGATCATTGCCGCCACGGTGGGCTCCGTTGTGGGCGCGTTCATTCTCTATGGCGTGGGCCGTCTGCTCTCGCGCGAGCGGCTCACGGCCTTCTTTGAGACGCGCCCCATGCGCCTGCTCGGCTTTAAGGGCTCCGACGTGGCGAGCGCCATTGGCTGGTTTGACCGCAAGGGCCAGATCACGGTGCTCGTGTGCCGCTGCGTGCCGGTGGTGCGCAGCCTCATCTCCATCCCCGCCGGCACGGCCAAGATGGGCGTTGGCAAGTTTGCGCTCTACACGCTCGTGGGCTCGGCCGTGTGGAACACCGTGCTGTGCAGCCTGGGCTACGGCACAGGATCGGCTTGGCGCACCATCACCGAGCAGGCCGAGTGGGTCTCTGACGTGGTGAAGCTCGTCATCGTGGCCGTGGTGGTTGTGGTTGCCGCCGTCTGGGTGGTCAAGCGCATCCTCCCCAACCTACGCGCTCACAAGGCCTAGCACGGCCCATCCCACCCGGGGCGCCTTGCCCCAGGCGCCGGCGCGCCCAGAGCGGCGCCGCGCCGCCCTCCCGCTGCGCAGCACGGCCTCCGGCGCATGCCATGAGAAAGCCTCCCCTCACCTTGCCGATGCGGCGTCGTGAGGGGAGGCTTTCTGCGTTTGCTTGGGAACATGGGCTGGCGTATGGGTCCGCTCGGCCTAGTCCTCGACCTCCACGAGCTCAATCTCGAAGTTGAGGGCCTTGCCGGCCATCTCGTGGTTGGCGTCCACCACGATCTTGGAGGGGGTCACGCGCACCACGGTGGCGGGAACGGGCATGCCGTTGGGGCCGCGTAGGCCAATGCGGTCGCCGGCGGCGAGGCCCTCCATGCCCGGCGCCTGCTCGCGCGGGAACTCGAGCACCAGGTCGTCGTTGTGCTCGCCATAGGCCTCGGAGGGCTCCAGGTGCACCGTCTTCTTCTCGCCCACGGCCATGGTCTTCACGGCCTCGTCAAAGCCCTTGATCATCTGGCCGGCACCGCAGGTGAAGGCCAGCGGCTCGCCGCGGTCGTAGGAGCTGTCAAACTGCGTGCCGTCGTCGAGGGTGCCGCGGTAGTGGGCCTTGACCTTCTTGCCTTCGTTGGACATTGCGCTACCTTTCTCGTTGGTGGTGCGAGGTCGGTGCCCGGCGTGCGCTCAGGGCGGCCGCCGGGCACCGCACTCTCCCGTATATGCGTGGGCTATCGTAGCAGGTTGCCGTCGCGGCGCAGCTTTGCCTCGCGCGCGTCGGCCCACTCGCCGGCCAGGCGCTGGATCGTTGCTACCACCGGCACAGAAAGCAAGACGCCGGCAAGGCCACAGAGCATGCCGCCGGCAAACACCGCCACCAGTACCCATACGCTCGAGACGCCCGTGGCCGTGCCCACCACGTTGGGGTACACGAAGTGGCCGTCGAGCTGCTGGAGCACGAGCAAGAACACGATGAACCACACGGCCTGCATCGGATCGACGGAAAACACGATGAGCGCGCCCACCGCACCGGCAAGCCATGCGCCCACATACGGCACGAGCGCGCCCACGCCCACCACCAGGCCAACTGTGGCGCCATAGGGCATGCGGAACACCGTCATGCCCACCGCACAGAGGCACCCCAGCACGATGGCCTCAACGCACTGGCCAAAGATGAACCGTGAGAAGCACTCGTTGGCAACCGCCATCACGTGCGTGAGCACGCGGTAGGGGCGCTGGGGCAGCACGAGACGCGCCGCCCGGTCAAAGCCGGAGAGCGCCGCCTCCTTGCCCATGAGCACGTAGAGGGCAAACACGATGGCAATCACCAGATCAACCACGCCGCCCAGAAGCTTTCCGCCCCAGCCAAAGACCGAGTTGGCCAGCGCGCCCACGCCGCCAGCCTCGTCCACGAAGTTCGTGAGGGCGTCCTGCCAGTTCACCGCCAGGCGCTCGATGGTGCCAAACGCGCCCGCAAGCGTGGGGTCTGTTGGGGTGCCGGCCATGCCCACCGTCTCGTTGGCCGTCTCCACGGCAGAGAGCAGGCCTCGCCACAGGGCGCCAATGGCGTAGCCCAGCTCCTGGTGCACGAGCAGCACCACAAGCGCCACCACGCCCACGATGGTTGCCAGGGAGAGCAGCAGGCACACCGGCCTGCGCGCCGCGGCGAGGGGCCCCGTCTTTGCCGAGGGGAACCAGATGCGCTCCCAGCGCTCCATCACGAGGTTGAGCACATAGGCAATGGCGGCGCCCACCAGCAGGGGCTCGATGATGCCGCCGAGGACGCCGAGGATGCCCACGACGTCGTCGAAGCGCACCACCACGAGCGCCGAGGCGGCCGCAAGGGTGCACCACAGCGCCACGCGACGCGTTGAGGGCCAGCGCGGCTCGCGTGCCTCTGGTTTGGTCTCGATCATGCAGGTCCCATCGTTGTTGGTTGTTGAGGTGCGGCGCGGGCGCAGGCATCCGCCCGCAGGGCAGGCGGCGGAGACAGGCTCGCAGGGGCGAGGCGCCGCCATCGGCGCCCTGGGCCCAAGCGGCCCTCGCACGTCGCGCCGGCAGACTCGCTCAGAGCAAGGCTGCCAGCTCCCTCCCGCAAAAGGGCCCGGCCATCTCCCGCCGTAGGTTCAAAACTGTACCCCGAGCGAAGCCCACGCAGACGGCTTTCGCCAAACATACAGAGCTTGCGCAGCACGGGCACGGCCATTTTGGGCATAATCGTAGGCGTCCCCAACCGTTAGGTACCTTGCATGTACAACATCTTGCTGCTTGCCGGCGCCGTCATCGCCGTATGCGTGCTCTCGGGCCGCATTGCCACCAAACTGCCCGTTCCCTCGCTTCTGGTCTTCATCGGCCTGGGCGCGCTGTGCGGCATCGACGGCCCCATCCACATCCACTTCGAGAACTATGCGCTCACCGAATTTGCCTGCTGCACGGGGCTTTTGTTCATCATGTTCTACGGCGGCTTCAACGCAAACGTGCGCGAGGCCAAGCCCGTGGCGGCGCAGGCGGTGCTGCTCTCCACGCTTGGCGTGGGCATCACGGCAGGACTCGTGGGCGCGTTTTGCCACTTTGCCCTTGGGCTCGAGTGGACGCTTGGCCTGCTTGTGGGCTCGGTCATCGCCTCCACCGATGCGGCGAGCGTGTTCAACGTGCTGCGAAGCGCCCGGCTCTCCCTGCGCGACGGCACCGACTCGCTGCTCGAGATTGAGTCTGGCTCCAACGACCCCATGTCGTACATGCTCACGGTGATCCTCACGGCCATTCTCGTGGGCGAGAACATCTCCGTGCCGCTCATGGTGGCCGAGGAGATCATCATCGGCTTGGCCTTTGGCATTGGCATCGGCAAGGCGGCCGAGCTTGTGCTTGAGCGCGTGGACTTCTCCATGCAACAGGGCGAGACCATCTTCCTCATCTCCGTGGCGCTGGTCTCCTATGCGCTGCCCGGCGTGCTGCACGGCAACGGGTTCTTGTCCGTGTATCTGTGCGGCATGTGGCTCGGCAACGCCGACATCCCCCACAAGCGCGACATGGCGCGCACCTTTGACGTGGTGACCGAGATCTGCCAGATGGCCATCTTCTTTTTGCTCGGACTGCTCGTGACGCCGCACCGCCTGCCGCAGGTGCTGCCGCTGGCGCTCGCGGTGTTTGCCTTCATCACCTTTGTGGGCAGGCCCCTCTCCACCCTCGTGGTGCTGCGTCCCTTTGGCGCGAGCATGGGAAAGATTGCCCTGAGCTCGTGGGCGGGGCTGCGCGGAGCAGCCTCGGTTGTGTTTGCCCTCCACGTGGTCACAGCCGGCGCCCAGCTGCCGTTTAACATGTTTGACCTCGTGTTTGTTGTGGTCATTCTCTCGCTGGTGGTGCAGGGGTCGCTTCTGCCCTCGCTGGCGCGCAAGCTCGACATGATCGACGCCTCGGCCAACGTCATGCGCACCTTCAACGACTTTCAGGAAGAGAGCGACCTGTCGCTCATTAAGATCAAGGTCGACAGCTCTCACCCCTGGATTGGGCGAGCCCTGCGCGACGTTCCCACGCCGCGCGACCTCATCGTGGTGCTTGTGCTGCGCCACGGCGACGAGAAGATCCTGCCCAGCGGCAACACCGTGATCGAGGCGGGCGACCTGCTGGTATATGCCGCGCCCACCTTTGAGGACCGCGAGAACCTCCACCTGCACGAGATTAGCGTGGGCGCGCACCACCGCTGGGCGCACAAGTGCCTGCGCGAGCTTCCCGACACAAGCCGCATGGTCATCGTGATGCTCAAGCGCGGCGATCAGTCCATCATCCCCAACGGCGACACCCGCATCGAGCCTGGCGACCTTGCCTTTGTGGCCGGCCACCCCACCCCCCACGAGCCGCGCTAACCGCAGGGTGCCCCTGCCGCAAGGCTCTCGCCAGCCCCCGTGTGACGACAGGCAGGGACCCTTGCCGCCCTGCAACCTGGAAAATGTATTACAATCGTATTACACTATCCTGCCAAGCGAGGTGACCTATGACATCTTCTGCCGCACGCACGGCCGAACCCCGCGTGTCCGTATCATTCAGGCTTCCCCGAAGCGTCGTGGACGCCATTGACGCCCACGCCGCACTCAACCGCATCTCGCGAACGGAGGCATATCTCCACTTCTTAGAGGCTGGCCTTGAGCACGAGGGCCCACGCACCGAGCCGCACGCCGACCCCTCTGCCCAGCTTGACTCCATATCAGCTAGGCTCGACCGCATCATTGCCCTTTTGGGCGAGCAATGCACCGACACGCAGGCGCCTGTTGCTAGCCCGGCGGCAGACCTCACCCACCTCCCCGACGCAAGGGCATCTGCTCTGAGCGCCATAGCGCACGCAGCAGAGCGCTTCGAAGCAATCGAGCGAGCCTACCTCTTTGGCTCCCTGGCCCGGGGTGACTACGACTCTCGCAGCGACGTTGATATTAGGGTTGAGCTTGCCGATGACAGACACTTCGGATTGCGCGAGCTCGACCAGTTTGCATCGCTCGTTGAGAAGGCAACAGGAAGACCGGTTGACGTGGTGAGCGCCCGCAACCTCAAGAACAAGGCGCTTACCGAGGCGATCGAAAGGGACAAGGTGCTGGCTTATGAGCGCAAAACGCGATGACTACGCAAAGATTCAGGAGATATTTGAGGTAGTTGCAGAGACCCAACGCCAGATTGCCGCACTCTCTTTTTCAAAGGAGAGGTTTTGCTTCCCCGCAAACGACTCAGACGATCTCATTGCGGAGGGCATTCTTAACCGCGTGCTCAGGGCAACCGAGGAAGCGGGGCATCTCTCTGAGGAGGTCGCGCGGCGCTATGGCTTTGAGCGCGCCGCGGTCAATGGTGTGCGGAATCGCCTCGCGCACGCCTACGGAGACGTTAACCGCCAGATAATCTGGTCGGTACTTGAGAACGACTTCCCCAAGCTCCTACAAAGCTGCCACGACTTTTGTGACGACCGCGGCATTGAGCTCGAATAAGCGACGGCGCCACTCGCCACGTAATCGATGAAAGGAACGTTGATGCAAGATTCTCGGAAGGCGCTGGCCTCCATTGCGGCAGGCGCCTTTGCGCTTGGCTTTGCCGAGTTTGTCATGATGGGCATTTTGCCGAGCGTCGCTGCCGGCGTGGACGTGAGCGTGCCGGCTGCCGGCACCTTTATCTCCGCCTACGCCATTGGCGTGTGCGCCGGCACGCTCATCCTCGTGTTTGGGCACAACGTGGCGCCCAAGCGGCTGCTCATGCTCTTTATGGTGCTGGTGCTCGTGGGAAACGCCGGCGCCGCCCTCGCCCCCAACGCAGCCACGCTCACCGCCGCGCGCTTTGTCTCGGGACTCCCCCACGGCGCCTACTTTGGCACCGCCACCATCGTGTGCAGGGCGCTTGCCCAGCGCGGACGCGAGGGGCAGGCCGTGGCCGTGATGGTGCTGGGCCAGACGCTCGCCAACACCATCGGCGTGCCGGGCGGCACCCTGCTCGCCGGCCTCGTCTCGTGGCGCGCGGCCTTTGCCTTCGTGGCCGCGTGGTCGGTGGTCTCGCTTGCGCTCATCGTGCGTTACGTGCCCGAGCTCGCACCCGGCGAGGACGCCGGCCTGGCGGGGCAGTTCCGCTTCCTCGGAAAGCTGGGGCCCTGGCTCGTGCTCGGTGCCGTCTTGCTCGGCAACACGGGCATCTTCTGCTGGTGGAGCTACGTCTCGCCCTGGCTCACCTCCGTTGGTGGCTTCTCCGAGGCGGCGCTGCCTGCGCTTTTGGTTGTGGCGGGCCTTGGCATGGTGTGCGGCTCGCAGCTGGGCGGGCGCATGGGAGACCTCACGAGCCCCGGCAAGGCGGCCGCTGCAGGTCAGGCGCTCTCGTGCGTCTCGATGCTGCTCATCTGGGCGTTCTCGGGCACCAAGATCACCTCGGTGGTGCTTATGTTTGCCTGCTCGGTGGCGCTGTTCTTTGTCTCCAGCCCGCAGCAGGTGCTCATGGTGGAGTGCGGCCGTGGCGGCGGAGAGATGATCGGCTCTGCCTGCGTGCAGGTGGCCTTTAACGCCGGCAACGCCATTGGCGCCACCGTGGGCCAGCACGTGCTTGACGCTGGCTTTGCCTACAATTGGCCCAGCCTCGCAGGGGTGCCCTTCACCGCGCTAGCCGTGGCCCTGCTCGCGTGGTTTGCGCTTCGCTACGAGCACGCCTACCACGTGGCCGCCACCTCCTCCGAGCAGGGCTAGCCGAGGGAGCGAGGCGCTGGCGCGGTCTGCGCGGGCTTCGCGGTCGGCGCGGGGCACGCGGGAGCCGGGCCTCGGCCGTGGACTGTGCGGGAGCGGGTGCTGGCGCGCGG
>Cebus_capucinus_imitator_PRJNA485217_SSR098__coassemble_1956_pt1 | contig 16836 bp, 14 predicted proteins | sample Cebus_capucinus_imitator_PRJNA485217_SSR098__metabat2_high_PE_006 | metagenome-assembled genome bin Cebus_capucinus_imitator_PRJNA485217_SSR098
GGCACGCGCGCAAGGCGGGTGCGGGCAATTGCCTGCGCCCGCCTTTTTCTGCCGTTCGTCAAACAAAGGAGGGAGAATGCATACGACCCTGTTCAGGGCGGCCCTGGGCCTGGGGCTAGCCTGTGCGGCATGGGGCGTGGGCCTTGCCTACCAGCGCCTGCGCTACCGCGTGCTCGACGCCGAGGACGCCTCCCAGCTCGCCCGCGCCCGCGCCGGCGAGCCCTCCCAGGGCTGGCTCGCCAGCGTGCGCAGGCAGGCGCCACGTGGCATGGTGTCTGCCGCCACGCTCGGCGCCTTGCAAGAGCTTGGCCTCATCGAGCCCGAGCTTGCCGAGCGCGCCTCCAAGGCCGCCCAGGGCTACAACCCCTCTGTCGTACGCTCGCTCGTGCCGTGGCTCCCCTTGTGCGCGCTTGCCGTGGCCGCCGTTTGGGCCCAGCCGCTCGTGGGCGGCGCCCACGCGCTCAACGCCCCTGCGGCCCTCGTCTACACGCTCTCGTTTGCGCTCGTGGGCATGGCCGACGCGCGCTTTCGCATCGTGCCCATCCCGTTTCTGGTGCCGCTCGCCGCCTCTGCCCTGGTGGCGTTCCCGTGGGTGAGCCCGCTTTCCATGGCGGTGTCCATGGGCGTGTTCGCGGGCGTGCTCTGGGCTGCCTCAAAGGCCTTCGAGGGCACCTTCATGCGCCCGGGCGTGTGTGGCACAGGCGACGTCCTCATCATGGCGGTCATCTTCGCCACGCTTGTGGCCACGCCCACGGCACCCGTGATGGGCACCTTCCTGGGCGCCTTCGTGGCGGGCTGCGCGGCTCTCATGCTCCACTACAGCCGTGGGCGCAAGCTCACGCTGGGCGGCTTCACCATGCTGCGGGTTCCCCTGGGGCCTGCGGCGGCGCTGGCCGCCATCGCCTGCGTGGCGGTGGTCTAGGTGTCGCGCTTAAGGCGTGCGGGCGCCAGGATCGGCCGCGTCCTCATCGCGCCCCGCTCGCTTCGCAGGGGGTCTCGCGGCAGGCTGGCGGGCCAGGCGAGCGTGGAGTTCATCCTCGTGCTTCCCTTCCTGCTGATGCTGTGCATGGGTGCCTACGACGTCTCCAACCTCCTCACGGCAGAGGGCAACGCCCGCGCCGTCGCCTCCGACGCCGCTCGCTGGGCCTCGCAGAAGGCCTCGGGCCAAGAGCCCCAGACGGCGCAGGCGGTTGAGTCCTACGCGCGCTCCACGGGCCTCATGGGCTCGGCAGACGAGATAACGACCACCGAGACCAGGCTGGCCGACGAGTCCGTGACCATGAGGACGCTCGAGAACGACGGCTCCGAGGCCAAGTCGGTGCCGGTGCGGGTGCAGCGCAAGAGCTACAAGGTCACCGTCACCACAAAGGTGAGGGTGATGTTTCCGGTGGGCGCCTTTCTGCCCACCCAAGACGGCTACGTAAGCATCACGAGGTCTTCCACCGCCTATGCGGCCGTGGACACCACGCTGAGATAGGAGGTGCGGCCCATGACCGCAGGCATGCGCGAGCGAGGTCTCTCCGGCCAGGCGAGCGTCGAGTTCACGGCCATTGCCTTCGTGTTCTTCTTCACGCTCGCCTTCATCCTCTGGGCGGGCTTTGTGATGTATGAGCGCGCGAGCGTGTCGAGCCACCTGGGCACGCTGGGCACGGAGCTGCCCTCAAACTGGCGGCAGATGTCGGGGGAGGAGCTCGTGAAGGACCTGCTGAGCGCAGATGGGGTCCTCAAGAGGGACAACATCGAGGTGCTCGAGGTCAAGCTCGACTCGCAGCCGGGCACGGAGAAGGTCAGCGAGCCAAACGCCGTGGCGCAGGCGCTGGGAGGCACGAAGAACACGGTGCGCACCAGCACGCTGGGCATCACCGCCAAGGTTCGCTACACCTACGCCCCGCCCTTGTCCATGGGCGGCAGCGTGTCGATGGAGGCCGCGGTGACGCGCACGTATATGACAGGACAGCTCAATGAATACAGCTGACGCAAGGGGCCCGCGCGAGCGGGGGGCCTCGGGGCAAGTGCTCATCATGTTCACCTTCGTGCTCATCATCCTGCTCATGGGTGTGGGCGTGGGGGTGGACCTTGCCGGCTACTACGCAAGGAAGACCCAAAGCGAGCATGCCGTCGAGGCCGCCCGCGACGCCGTGGTGAGCCAGGTGGGCGTCATCAAGTTCGCCGACTCCCCAGGGACGGAGATCTTCGAGACCATCGCCAAGGCGCTCGAGGACAACGGCTACGAGGGCACGGCCACCATGTCGTTTTACGAGGCCGAGCGCGAGTACGTGGCCCCATCGGGCAAGAAGGTGGGCAAGAGCCACCGCATCGAGGGCGTCTATCTCAAGCTCGAGGGCACGTACAAGACCAACCTCATATCCATCGTGGGCATAGGCAGCATCACCGCTCGCTCGCAGGGGGCGTGGAGCCTCGACCTCTACTCAAAGAGCGACGCGGTGTGGGGGCCCAACTCCCAGGGCGCGGGATTTGGGCGCACGCGCACCTATAGCGTGGCCCAGGGCAAGGCCTCCCTCGTGACAGACTCCACCATCGCCTCGCTCGGCTCTTCGACCGTGCCGCAGTCGCTGCGCGACGCCATCAACCAGGCGGCAGAATCCGTTGCCCGCTAACAGCAAGCAGAAAGGAATGGCATGAAGGACAACAAGGAAGTCAGGGACGAGAACAGCTGGCTCGATGAGAGCGCGCTCGACGAGGGCACCCCGGCCGGCAAGGGGGCCAAGGACAAGGCCGGCAAGAAGGGCGACGACGGGCACGTGCGCAAGAGCCGTGACGTCAAGAAGCCCAAGAGGCGCGTGGAGACCGAGAGCGACTACAACCGCATGCGCCGCGTGCTCATGTTCGTCGCCGCCACGGCCGTGGTGGTGGGCGTGGGCTCCATCCTGTTCAGCTCCTGGCAGCTCCTGCAGGCAAAGAGCCTCCAGGCCGCCAACGAGGCCGACCTCAAGACGGTGCTTGTGGCGAGCCGTGCCATCTCCGCCGGAGACTCCATCCTCGCCTCCGACCTCGTTGAGGCCCAGGTGCCCTCCAGCTACGTGCCTGCCGGCGCCGTTGAGCCCGGCCACGCCTCCGAGCTCGTGGGTAAAAGCGCCGTGGTGAGCCTCTCCAAGGGCCTTCCCGTCTCTGCCGGCTCGGTGCGCGGCAGCTCCCAGCCCTCCAGCCTCGCCACCGCCATCGAGAGCGACACGCGCGTGGCCTATGGCGTCGCGGTGGACGACACGAGCGGCATGAGCCCGCTCATCCACGTGGGCGACCGCGTCAACGTCATCGCCGAGACCGAGAACGGCGACATTCGCACCATCGTCTCCAACGTGCGCGTGCTCGCGCTCAACGGCCAGCTCAGCGGCTCCTCGGAGAACGGCTATGACCGCGTGGTGCTCGAGGTGAGCCAGGACCAGGCAACCACCATCGCCGGCTCCTCCAACGCGAGCCTGTCTTTGCTTGCCGCCGAGGAGGCTGAGTAGGGTGCTGTCCCGAGAGTTTGACAATGCCGTCCGCGAGGTCATGGCCACCGCCCGCGTCGAGCTCAACGCGCTGCGCCTCTCGGGCGAGACCGACCGCCTCGACACGGCCGCGGCGCGTCCCACCGTCATGCGCATGGTGCAGGACAACGCCGGCCTCGCCATCCAGTCTGCCGAGATCCGCGCCCAGGCCACCGAGGACATCCTCAACAACCTCTTCCTGCTGGGCCCCATCGAGGAGCTTTTGGCCGACGAGGACGTGTCCGAGATCATGGTCAACGGCCCTGACGACATCTACATCGAGCGCGCGGGCAAGTCCATGCATGCCGAGCAGCACTTCTTTGACGACGACCACATCCGCACGGTGATCACGCGCATCGCCGAGGCGGACAACCGCCGCTGCGACGAGGGCTCCCCCTTGTGCGACTGCGTGCTGCACCGCGAGGGCGCGACCTTTGACGGCTCGCGCGTGAACGCCGTCATGCCCATCATCGCGGTCGATCACCCGCTGCTGACCATCCGTAAGTTCAAGAACGACGCTCTGCGCCCCAACGACCTCTTGCGCTTTGGCGCCTTTGACACCCGCATGGGCATCTTTATGAAGGCGCTCGTGCAGGGACGCATGAACATCATCATCGCGGGCGGCACCGGCACGGGCAAGACCACGATGCTCAACGCCCTGTCGCTGTTCATCCCCAACGACCAGCGCATCGTCACCATCGAGGATACCCCCGAGCTGTTCATCGACAAGCCGCAGGTGGTGCGCCTGCAGTCTCGCCCCGCCAACGCCGAGGGCAAGGGCACCATCTCCATCATGGACCTCGTGATCAACACCTTGCGCATGCGTCCCGACCGCATCGTGGTGGGCGAGTGCCGAGGCGCGGAGGCCTTCGACATGCTGCAGGCCATGAGCACGGGCCATGACGGCTCGCTCACCACCATCCACGCCAACAACCCGCGCGAGTGCGTGAACCGCCTGCAGTCGATGATCCAGCTTGCGGGCTACGAGATGAGCGTCCACTCCATCCGCGAGCTCATCGCCAGCTCGGTCGACTTCATAGTGCAGGTGAGGCGCTTCCCCGACGGCAGCCGCCGCGTGGTCGAGATCACCGAGGTGGCCGGCATGCAGGGCGACGTGGTGACCATGGCGCCCATGATGCGCTTCGTGCAGGACGCCTACACCGGCGGCAAGGTCGAGGGCCACTTCGAGTCTCTGGGCGACCGCCCCACCAAGGCCCACCTCGACCGCCTGGCCTTCCAGGGCGTGGAGCTTGACGGGAGGTTGTTTGTGTAATGGTTAGCTTTGTGGGAATCATCCTCGCCTCGGTGCTGCTTGCCTTGGGCGTGGTGCTCGTCATGCTCGGCAGGACCCTTCGCCTCTCGTTCAGGCGCGAGGAGAGCCTCGAGAACACCTTCGAGGACACCACCTCGCTCGTGAACCGCATGGTGCGCAGGGTCGCCGCCATGACCGAGGGCACGGGCATCGAGCTTCTGCCGCGCGAGCTGGTGCTGCTCTCCGTGGTGGCGGGCTCCGTGCTGTTCTTGGGCTCGCAGGTCATGGGCATGGCCCTTGGCACCTCGCTCGTGCTTGGCGTCGTTGGCCTTGCCGGGCTTCCGCTGTACGTCTTTCTCCAGCGTGGCGCCAACGCGGGCAAGTTCGAGGACCAGCTGGGCGCGGCCATGCCGCTCATCGCCTCCAACCTGCGCGCGGGTCTCACGCTTCGCCAGGCGCTCGTGCCGGTGGCCGAGAACATGAAGGACCCCATCCGCACCGAGTTCTTCCGCCTGGCCGACGAGGTCTCCTCCGGCACGCCCATGCCGGCGGCCCTCGACGCCCTCGCCGACCGCGCAAACAGCGACGACCTACGCCTCTTTGCCACGGCCGTCTCCATCCAGACCACGCAGGGCGGCTCCATCGCAGACATCACCGAGCAGGTGGGCGCCACCGTGCGCATGCGCGCCGAGATGCGCCAGTTCGTGAAGTCCAAGACCTCCATGGCAACCATCTCCACCCTGGTCATGACGGCGGCGCCCGTGCTGGTGTTCATCGCCATGATGGCCATGAGCGAGATCCACCGCGAGTTCTACCTCTCGCTCACCGGCATGATGGTGCTGGGGCTGTGCCTCATCCTCAACGCGCTTGGCTGGCTCATCATGCGCGTCATGAGCAAGATCGAGTAGGGGAAGACTATGGACCTTATGGTATATCTCGTCATCGTGGGCTTCTCTCTGGGCGCGGGCCTGCTCGTGCTGGGGCTCTTGGGCCGTGCGGCCCCCGAGGCCCGCGCGCAGGGCGAGGCCGAGAGCGAGCAGGACAGCGCCGAGGGCGTCTCGGCCCAGCTACGCCATGGCTTTGAGCGCACGGGCAGGGGGGCGGCCCGCCCCTCGGCGCAGGACCGCGCACGCCGCCAGCAGGAGTCGCTGGCCCTGCTCACGGCCTTCGTGAACCGATTCATCCCCGGCACCGAGGAAGACCGCGCGGCAGACCGCGACTGGCTCGTGCACAGCGGCCTCAAGATCCCGCCCCAGACCTTCTGGGCCTTCCGCGTGCTGTGCTCCTTGGCTGGCGTTTTGGTGGGCGTGTACGGCGCCACCTTCATGGACGGGCTCGGCTCGAGCGTGGCCATGGTGCTTTTGTGCCTGATCGTAGGCAGCCAGGTTCCCACCTTCTACGTGTTCTCGCGCCGCGCCAAGTGGCGGGCCGAGCTCGACCGGGCCCTGCCCGATGCGCTCGACCTCATGACGGTGGCCGTGAGCGCGGGCACCACCCTCGAAAGCTCGCTGCGCATCGTCTCCGAGCGCATGGACGGCGCCCTGGCGCAGGCCTTCGCCGACATCGTGGAGGAGTCTCGCTATGGCTCGCGCGGAACGGCGCTCGTGGAGTTTGCCCGCAGGAGCGGCGTCTCCTCGTTTCAGACCTTCGCCGCCTCGCTCGCCCAGGCGGAGGCCGCCGGAGCCCCTCTGCTCGACGTGCTCAAGGAGCAGGCCTCTAACGCCCGCGTGCTTCGTCGCCTCGAGCTCGAGCAGAAGGCCAACGAGCTCCAGATCAAGGTGATGCTCCCCATGATCGGCTGCATCTTCCCGGTGCTCATCATCATGCTCGTGGCCCCGCTCGTGCCCCTGCTGATGGGCATGCTGGGCTAGGGGAGGCGCTCATGAACAGCAACTACACGCTCTCGGCCCGCTGCGTCCTTGCCAACGGCACCGAGCGCATCGTGCGCTGCGCGTATGCCAGGAGCTTCGCGCAGCGCTTCATGGGGCTCATGGGCAAAAGCTCGGTCCCGGCTGGCTGCGGGCTCATCTTCGAGCGGTGCCGCTCCATACACATGTTCTTCATGAAGGTGCCGCTCGACGTGGTGTGGACGGGGCCTCGCCTCTCCGACGGGAGCTACCGCGTGCTGGGGCTCTCGAGCTCCGTGCAGCCCTGGACGCTCGCCGGGGCTCCCGGCGGCGCATGTGTGGCCATTGAGTTTGCCGCCGGCACCTTTGACGTGATGCCCGTGACGCTCACCTTGTGCGGAGGCCCCAGGGCCGCAAAGCTGGTGATACCCCTTGGCTAGGAAGCGTGACGCCCGGGAGGGCCTTGAGCTGTTCTTCATTCCCAGGGGCGACGCCACAGACCTCGAGCGTGACCTCACCAACTGGGAGTCCGAGCAGATATTCGAGCAGATCGAGCAGGGCGACGATGACCCGCTCAACGTGACCTTCTCCAGGGCCTTCACGACGCGGCGCAGCATCGACAGGCCTTTCAGGGACACGCTGCGGCACATGGCGCACCAGGCGCTTGACAACCCGGTACGGCTCATTGCCGTGCTGGGTTTCACCCTGTTGCTGGCCTGCGTGGTTATGGTCGTCGTAGTTGTGCTTTAGGAGCGCGTGGGCCCCGCGGCCCCGCGCTCCTTGTCCCAATTATGGGATATGTTACAAAACCTATCGCATTACTTCTATTCTGACTTAGTGCAAGAGCAAGAAAGGAACGACGATGGACTTCGACTTTGGGAAGGGCGAGAACAAGGTCTCCGAGGATCTTGGATCGATTGACCTTACGCTCGACAAGCAACAGTCCAAGGGCTCGGTTGTGCCCAAGATTATCGCGGGTGCGGCCGTCGTGGCCGTGCTCGGGGTTGGGGGCTACTTCCTGCTCGGTCGCGGCCCTGCCCTCACGGTCCCCTCGGCCACGTTCTCCATTCCCGGCTCGGCCCCCTCGGTTGCCGCCGACTCGGTGGTGCTCAAGGTGAGCTACGAGGGCTCCACCTACGAGCTCAGCCCCAAGGCCATCAGGCTCTCCTCGCAGTTCTCCCAGGCGGGGCTGGCCTCAGACTCGGGCTCCTCCGAGGACTCGGCGGACTCTGACGTCATCTCGGCCGTGAGCCGCAGCATGTTTGCCCAGAGCCTCGTCTTGGGCATGAATGCCCAGCAGGTGGGCCTCAGCCCCAGCGAGAGCGACCTCTCCAACTACTTCCGCGTGCGCTTTGGTGCCTCCGACCTCGCGGACGCCGCCTCCAAGGCGGGCATCTCCAAGGCCGAGGCGCAGTGCCTCGTGTGGGCAGACCTCTACTCGCCTCTGCTCCAGGGCAAGGTCAAGGAGGACAGCGGAGACGCCCTCACCGGCAAGATCGAGCTTCCCGAACGCGTCGATGGGGTGGAGGACGACGAGAAGGACATCGCCTACGCCACCTACATCACCGACATGGCCGCAAGCGAGTACGACACCGAGAAGATGGAGTGGAAGTCTGAGGACGGCCCCTTCTACAAGGCGCTCAAGGACGAGGACTGGGACCCCATGGGTGCCACCTACTACCAGGCGCTCAAGGCCTACAACTGCGCCATCTCCGTCGCCTTTGAGCGCTCGGGCTCGGGGGAGGACCCCTACACCAACTACATCAATACGGTCATGGCCAACGCCACCGTCGAGCTCATAGGCATTGCATAAGAGGCAAGGGAGGCGATGCGGCACCTATCCCTTTCGCATCGGCTCATGAGAAGGAAGTGATTACTTATGAGAGGATTTACCAAGGGCAGGCACCTTATCCTTAAGATGTTCTGTGCCGGCATCGTCACCACGGCGGCTCTGGTGGGCTTCGCCTCCAAGCCTGCGCAAGCCGAGACCGTCGAGCGCATCTACGAGTTCCGCTCGTACTGGGAGGGCAACCAGTATTCCAGCACCTCCCACAACCAGCTCAGGCGCAACGGCGGCGAGTGGGAAGACATCGGCGACACCCACGCCAACATGCACTTCAACGAGCTCTTCAAGAGCAACTTCACGATCGACACCATCCAGACCAACAAGCGCAAGTTTAGGCTGTACGTGAACGGTCAGCAGCAGAGCATCTCGCAGGCCCAGGACACCGACTACCTGATGGTCACCGACTACATCAAGCACGTCAACTCGTTCCCCGTGAGCACCGTCTCTGTGGTCCACGAGCACAGCGTGTTTGGCCAGCACATCTCTGACGGCGGCGACTACAAGACCGATTACCCCTACAGGTTCGAGCGCGCCATCTCCCAGAACGTCTCCTCCAACCAGGCGCAGACCGACGCGTGGGCCAAGGACCCGTACAACAACGGCAACTACTTCACCCTCAACGTGAAGGTTGTCTTTGACGACGACCCGGCCAACGGCGACGACGGCTCTGCCACCTACGTGAAGTACAAGGATACCGGCGAGGACTACAAGGGCGAGTGGACCAACCGCGACCTCATGATCAAGTCCACGCTCACCCGTAACGCCCAGAGCCTCACGCTTCGCCGCAACGCCCAGGTTGAGCAGACGCTCGCCAACGTGAGCAAGGGCGACTACGACATCACCAAGGAGACCGACTACACCAGGCGCTACTCCGGCGATGACTACGTCTACTACTACAAGTACGAAACCGGCATCACCCAGGCCCGCTCCCCGCTCTTCTACGTGAAGCTCGACAAGAGCGCCCCCGTGCTCGACTACGGCTGGAACACCTCCGGCCTTCTCACCGACAAGTCCTCCGACGCCCTCTCTGGGCTGAAGAAGGTCGAGATCAAGCTCGGTGACGGCCAGTGGCAGACCATTAGCGAGTATGACGAGAACGGCACCAACAAGGGCTCCGGCACCTACCTGTTTGACGCCACCGCCGGCACCCAGCAGTTCTCCTACCGTGTCACCGACATGGCCGGCAACGTCTCCGAGCAGTCTGGCACCTATAAGCCCAACACCAACAAGGACGACAGCAAGACAGACCCCGTCGTCCCCGGTGATGGCTCGGGCAACAGCGGCGACGGCTTCAGCGCCAAGCTCGTGAGATAGCGCCGAGACAAAAACGCATCCCTCCCTTCCTTGGGCCCCTCCGCTCTTACGGTCGAGCGGAGGGGCATCCGCCTAAGGTCTCGCCTGGCCCGTTGGGTGAGGGCTCGGGAGGGATCGCGCGAGTTTGATTACCGACGCATGGCGCTGCGCCATGCCTGGCCTGCAAGCGGCCGTTTGGGTGAGCCCAGGCGGCCACGTAGGAAGGGAGGCGATGCCTAAACCGCATCTCTCGCATCTCTCGAATCGATCAAGCAGAAGGAAGTGATTATCAATGAGAAGCTTTACCAAAGGCAGGCACCTTGTCCTCAAGATGTTCTGCGCCGCCATCGTCACCACGGCTGCCATGGTGGGATTTGCCGCCAAGCCCGCGCAGGCCGAGACCATCGAGCGCATCTATGAGTTCCGCTCGTACTGGGAGGGCAACCAGAACACAAGCTCCTCCCACCACCAGTGGAGGCGCGCAGGCCAGGAGTGGCAGACCCTTGCCGACACCAACATCTCCATGCACTTCAACCACATGGTGACCTATGGCCTCGACACCATCACTACCAACGGCCGCAAGTTCAAGATCTATGTGAACGACCAGCTCCAGGACAGCTCGCTGTATGCCGACACCAGCTACATCCAGGTATCCACCCGCATCGAGCACTTCAACTCGTTCCCCACGGGCTATGTGACCATGACCAACGAGCAGATGGTCTTTGGTAACCACAGGCAGGAGTACGGCAACGACTACAAGACCAACTTCTACTACGACGTCAAGCGTGCCATAAGCCAAAACGTCGCGTCCAACCAGGCCCAGACCGACCAGTGGGCAAAGGACCCGTACAACAACGGCAACGGCTACACGCTCAAGGTGAAGGTGGTCTTTGAGGACGACCAGCAGACCATCTCTGGCGGTGTCACCTCCACCACCTCCCTTGCGTACAAGGACACGGGCGAGGACTACAATGGCGAGTGGACCAACAAGGACCTCGTCCTCAAGACCTCCCTCTCCAAGAGTGCCCAGACCCTTGACCTTCGCCGCAACTCCAAGGTGGTCAACACGCTCTCCAACACGAGCTCCAACCAGTACGCCATCACCCAGGAGACCGACTACACCTGGCGCTACTATGGCGACCACTACGTCTACTATTACAAGCTTGGCTCCGGCTCTCCGCTGAGCCATTCGACCATCTACAAGGTCAAGATCGACAAGACCAAGCCCGAGCTCAACTACGGCTGGGACGCCAACGGCCTGCTCACCGACAAGTCCACCGACGCCCTCTCCGGCATCGCTAAGGTCGAGATCTACGTGAACGGCCAGTGGCACACCGTGCGCCAGGTAGACGAGGAGGGCAACGAGACCGCCCAGGGCACCTTCCAGTTCGACAACGCCAACGTGACGCAGCACTTCCGCTACCGCGTCACCGACAAGGCTGGCAACGTCGTGGAGGAGTCTGGCACCTTCAAGGCCAACACCAACAAGGAGGACAGCAAGTCTGACCCCGTGACGCCCGCCGACCCGGTGAAGCCCGGTGACGGCTCCGGCAACAACGGCGACGGCTTCAGTGCCAAGCTCGTGAGCTAGCCTCTGCACACAACGTATCCCTCCCTTCCTTGGGCCCCGCCGCGCACCCCTGCGGCGGGGCCTCGTGCGTATGGGCTCCGTGCACGGCGGGTGGCGTGCGGCGCGCGTCACGTGGCGGATGGCGCGTCTGCGGCAGATGCAAGCAAGGTAGCCTTCCCGCTGCCTCTCGTTGCTCGTTGGGCACGTGAGGGCCACGGGATGTCGTCTCGCTGTGGCTGGCCGCTAAGGCCCCCGCGGGCAACGATGCGGGGGATGTTCGCTCCGCTGCCCCTACGAGAACAAACGCTCGAGCATAGGCCAGCATCCCTCAAAACCCACGGTGACATAAAAGTAAGTGAGGGGCATATCGCTTAACTACCAGCAGTTTTATGGGCATATGTGGCTCTTGCGGATTTGTTATCGCGTATATGGCAGATGCGCCTTACATCCCCTACTTTCAATCTTTCTTTCAGCTGTCAGCTCACAGCGCATGACGCCACAGTAAGGGAGATTGACCATGAGGAACGCCAGGAGGTCTGGCTACATCGCCCGTAGCGCCATAACCCTGGGCCTTGCCGCCTCGATGCTCGCCCCCATGAGCGCCTCGGTGGCGACCGAGGCCCTGGCCCAGCCCGATGCGGACGGAACGCGGCATGAGGGAGGCCAAGTGGCCGTCTCTGGGGACGAGGCAGACAACGAGGTCTCGGCAGACGTCATCGAGGAGGACTTCGAGGCGCTCGCGGGTACCCGCGCCAAAGATGCGTCGGGTGGCGAGCACGACGGGGGCGCCGCGGGCGAGGACGGCGACACCGCCGCAGGCGAGGACGGCACTGCCGCAGGCGACGACGGCACCGCATCTCCCGACGGCTCCGACGCCACGCAGCCCGCAGACGCCGTCACCCTCTCGCGTGCGGCGCTCTCCCCGGGATCGGGCTACGACGCCAAGGAGTACCTTGACGCCTACCAGATCCCCATCGCCAAGTTCGAGTCCAGCCAACCGGCGCGATACGGCTACCCGCTCTCCAACGCCACCGACGGCAACTGGAACAACACCTACATGGTGAACAACTCCTCGCTTCAGGAGGCGGAGTTCACCATCTCCTTCGACAAGGCCGAGCAGGTCTCCAAGATCCTCTACCGCCACTTCCATAACGTCCAGCAGGCGGGCTTTCCCACGCACTTCAAGCTTCTGGTGTCGCAGACGGGCGAGGAGGGCTCCTACGAGGAGGTGGCCGACTACAAGATCGAGGATGGCCAGCGCCCCTCCGGCGCGGTGTGCTTCACGCTCTCCCGTCCTGTTGCGGCCAAGTACGTCAAGTTCAAGGTCCTTGCCTCTCCCGGCGGCATCGTGGTCTCCGAGATGAAGTTCCTCCGCCACGACTCGGTGGCAGACGAGGTCGACCACCTCTTCGCCAACGAGGAGAAGACCGTCCTCGCCGAGGCATACAACAGCGCGGAGGCCCTCGCCAGGCTCAGGGCCGAGGTCGAGGCCCATCCTTCCGCGGAGTCGTTCCTAGGCTACCTGGAGGTCGCCGAGATGGTGCTTGCCGGCACATGGGGCCCAGGCGCCTCGTTTGACCGCGCCACCATCTCCGAGGCGGACAAGGGCTTTGACTCGCAGGCCTACCTCGGCGAATACCAGGCCAAGGTCAAAAGCGTGTTCACCGACAACCCCGGCACGAGCGGGAACGGCATCGACAACGCCTTTGACGGCGACTGGTCAACGCGCTACTACGCAACCTCTACGGGCTCTTCCACCATCACCATGGAGCTTGAGCGCGAGACGGACGTCCATCGCCTCATCTATGCCAACGGCTACCAGAACGGCTATGGCTATCCCACCACGATGACGGTGGCCTTCTCCCTCACGGGCCGCGAGGGCTCCTGGCGCGAGGTGCCCTGCAACTTCGGCGCCTCCAACAGCAAGCTCATCTTCACGCTCTCCCGGGCCGTGAGGGCCAAGTACGTGCGCATCACCATGAGCGGCATCTACGGCGGCACCAACTTCCGCCCGTGCGCCGCAGAGCTCAGGGTCATGCGGTTCGACCAGGTGGCCCAAGACGTGGCCAACCTGTTTGAGGACGAGCGCACCCAGTTTGCGCTCAAGGGCGAGTGGAACTCGGTTGAGGCGCTCAGCGATCTCCAGTCCCGTGTCGACGCCCACCCCGGCGGGGAGGAGTTTGCCCGCGACATGGCACGCGCCTGGGCGGTGTTCCGCGGCGAGGTCAAGGACCAAAACGAGCGCCTTGACTGGCCGGTGCACGTGATCCAGAAGACGGGGGACGACTCCGAGCGTGCCGTGTGGGTGTTTCTGGCGGAGGGCTACCGCGCAGACGAGATGGACAAGTTCGTGGCCGACATCACCGAGCGCGCCCAGGACATGCTCGAGATGGAGCCCTTCCGCTCCATGGCCCCCTACATCAACATGTACGCCTACTGCGCCGAGTCAAACGAGAGCGGCTACAGCTCTCCGGGAGACGAGCGCGACACGTTCTTTAAGTCGTACTGGAGCAAGCAGACGGTGAACGGTGGCTCTAACCAGGGGCGCTGCAACCTCGCGCGCACCTGGATCGAGCAGAACTACCTGGACGCCGGCGGCAAGATCATGCATGCCACCGCCATCGTCAACACCGACGACTACTTTGGCCAGGGCAACGGCACCTCAACCGCCTCGCTCTCCGCAGGCTACAAGATGACGGTGCACGAGGGCTCGCACATGTTTGCCTCGCTCGTCGACCACTACACCTATGCCAACTGGCAGCGCGCAGACAACGCCGGCACCAACCAGACGAGCAACTCAGACCCCAACACCATCCGCTGGAAGGAGTTCTTGGGTCACCGCGGAACCACCATCACGGGCAACGGCTACTACAACCCCACCACAAACTGCCTCATGGACAACTACGACGTGGACAAGTTCTGCGAGGTGTGCCGCGAGTCCATCTTCCGCAAGATCAACGACAAGCTGCCCGAGGGCAAGAAGAACCCCCTCTACGTGGCGCAGCCCGAGCTCACGCTCGTGCGCACCGACGAGGAGGTCGCCCGGGGCACGGGTACCGGCAACGCCGCGGTTGACAAGGCGGGCACGGCCAAGAGTTGGGACGCGGGCCCTGTCATCAACGAGTCAAACATCACCTCGGCAAACGGCCGCAAGCTCAAATACCGCACGGTGGTGAGCAACTACCTCGAGCAGGACCAGGAGGTGGAGCTCACGCTCAAGATCACAGGTGCCGACGGGCGGGTGAAGCACAACTGGTCGCTCAAGAAGGCGGTGCACCCCAACACGGTGTCGTCCGTGCAGGGACTTTATCCCAACCTCACCTCAAGCCCGGTCAGAAGCTACGACGACCGCCAGGCGGGCGCCGTCTCGGTGGAGCTGGTGACAGAGGAGCTCTCCGGGCTTGAGGCGGGCGACAAGATTGAGGCACGCGTCACCTACAACGGTGAGCTCATGGGCACCGACGCCACCATCTCCTTTGGCACGGCGCGCATCTCCTACAAGCTCAAGGACGCCGAGGGCAACGTGGTGGGCGACATGCCCGAGATGGGCACCGTGGAGCAGCGCGTGCTTGCAGGCACCAACAACCTCACCGACCCACCCAAGGTCTACGGGTATGCCTACGTTGGCTCGAGCGTGGATGAGGAATCGTGGCGCGCGGAGGAGGGACAGACCACCGAGATCGTGCGCTACTACCGCGAGGCCTCCGTTACGGTGACGCGCAGGCTCGTTGACCCCGAGGGCGGCCTCGTCGAGGAGAGGCGCCAGCGCGTGGCCTCGGGCGAGACCCTCACGCCCGCGGCGGCAGACTTCGAGGCGGGCGATGGGTACGAGGTGGTGGCGCCGGAGCCTGTGGTCGTGGGCAACGAAGACGTGGTGCTCACCTACACGTATGCCAGGCGCGAGCGCCCCTCCGGCGTGAGCAACATCGCCCAAGGCAAGCCTGCGCAGGCAAGGTGGGTAAAGGACGGCAGCTCCGCCGAGAACGGCAACCGGCCGGCCAGCATCACCGTGGACGGCGACAAGTCTGCCAGTTCCTATGCCCAGTTTGGCTCGGCCGGCAAGGACGAGGCGAGCTACCTCCAGGTTGACCTGGGAGGCCTCTATGAGCTCAAGGCCGAGGGCGGCTCGTATGACAACGTCGTGAGGCTGTGGCGCTACTGGCAAGACTCCCGCACGTATGCGGGCACGGTGATCGTCGCCTCTGAGCTGGGCACCTTTGAGGAGGGCGACCGCGAGGTCATCTACAACTCCGACGCGGACAACTTCCTGGGCTTTGGGGAGGGAACCGATGCCACCTATGTGGAGAGCGCCTCGGGCCACGGCATCTCCGTGGCCAAGTCCGTGAAGGCCCGCGCCATACGCGTCTACGGCCACGGAAGCGACAAGAACAAGGACAACCACGTCGTGGAGCTCGAGGTGTACGGGGAGCCCGCTGAGGACGAGCGTGCCGCGAGGCTCGCGCAGGCCATCGCGGAGCGCTCGAAGATGCTCGAGTCGGGGCTCTACACCGAGCTCTCCTCAAGTGCCCTCGCATCCGTGCTCCAGGACGCTCGTGCCCTCGTGTACCAGAGCCTCCTTGACCAGGCCGAGCTCGAGGCCATGCTCGCCCGGCTTGACGCGGCCACGGCCAAGCTCAGGCTCAGAGACGAGGTGGCCCACGCCCAGATTGACTTTCTGGGCGGCAGTCTGCGCTACGAGGGCGCGGGCGAGCGGCAGGTAGACGGCCTTCGTCTGGGCTTTGCCTTCGCCCTTCCCGAGGGCGCGGAGGTCGTGTGGGAAAAGACCGGCTGGTACGTGGGCACCGAGGGCTCGGTGGGCTCCGAGCTGGTGGCGGCCGAGCACCACGCCGAGGGCGAGGCCGCAAACACCTACGTGGCAAACCTCGTGATATCAGACCTCTCGCCCGAGCGTTACGGCACGAGCCTCACGGCAAGGGCGCAGGTCTGCTACAGCTACCTGGGCTTTGAGTACATCACCACCATGGACGAGGCCGTGAGCCGCAGCGTGGACGACGTTGCCGGCAGGATCGAGCTCTCGGCCACGGCCCCCGAGTGGGAGCGCGCGCTGGCCGAGAAGATCCTCGCGGTGTAGGGGAGGGAAGCGTGACGAGAAGAAGGTATTCGGCAGGCATTGCCCTGGCATCGGTTGCGGTGGCGGGGGCCTTTGGCCTGTTTGTGACCGTGCTCGCGGCAGGCGTTGTGGAGCCGGGCGCGTCGGGTGCGGGCACGGGCGTGCACGTGGAGGCGCAGGGCGCGCCCGAGGCCGGTGGCGGCGAGGAGACGCGCTCGGAGGCCGAGGCGCTTGCCGAGGCGGGCGATGCTGCCAACAACGAGGTTGCTGCGGCTGTGGCGGGCCTGGGAGGCGAGGCGCCCGGCGCGGGCTCCGTTGCGGGCGGCGAGGCGGCTGCGGGCTCTGACGGCGCGGATACGGGCTCGTGGCCTGCCGGCGCCGGGGATGGCTCTGGTGCTGGTGGCTCGGGCGACGCTGCTGGCGACGCCGGCGCGGGTTCGGGCGGGAGCTCGAACAGCGGCGGGGGCTC
>Cebus_capucinus_imitator_PRJNA485217_SSR098__coassemble_1976_pt1 | contig 16350 bp, 13 predicted proteins | sample Cebus_capucinus_imitator_PRJNA485217_SSR098__metabat2_high_PE_006 | metagenome-assembled genome bin Cebus_capucinus_imitator_PRJNA485217_SSR098
CGGCCACCTCAGCCGCCTGCGCCTCGCGCGCGCCGCGCACGCCCATGCCCTCAACCTCCGTCATGACACGCTCCCTTACGCCGCTCGGGCAAGCCAGCTCGCCTGGGCCAGGCGGCGCATGAGCGCGTCGCGCGTGGCCACCAGCGAGGCACCGTCAATAACATGCAGGTACACGACACAAGCGATGCCGTAGGAATCTGATCCGGAGAAGCACACGGTCTGCGCTTGGTCGCGCGCGAGCACCTCGCCGAGCACCTCGCGCGCCGAGGCGAGGATGTCGCCCTCCACACGGGCGAGGTCTGCCCCATGCGCCACCACGAGGTTGACCTCGCACAGCGTTGCCGCGCCCGAGCTCAGGCGCTCGAGCGCCGTCTTGTTGAGCACGGAGTTGGGGATCACCTGCACATTGCCCACGCGGTCGCGCACGATGGTGCTGCGCCAGTTCACGTCGGTCACCACGCCTGAAAACCCCGAGACGCGCACCACGTCTCCCGGCTGCACCACCTTGCCCATCATGAGCCCCAAGCCCGAGACCACGTTGGAGACCGTGTCCTGCATGCCAAACGAGACCACGAGCGAGGTGACGCCGAGGGCGGTCACAAACGCCGTGGGCGGCTGGTTAAAAACCGGTTGCATGACGCAGAGCAGGGCAAAGACCCACACGAGCGCGCGGGCGAGGTTCACGAATATGCTCGCGCTCGGCACGTTGCTCGCGTCGAGCACGCGGCGCAGCACGCGTGCAATGACGTGGCTCACCACGATGGCCGCCACAACGGCAACGGCCAAGATGATGACCTTGTGCACAAAGTCGCTGGTAGTCATGCCCAAGATCAGAGCGTCGCCCATGATGTTTCCCTACCCCTCAATCTTCACGATGGGCGCAAAGCCCTTCATGAGCTTCTTCACCTTGCCCGTGCGCGTAAAGCGCACCTCGATCATGTCGCCCGAGGCGCTCAGCACCTCGCCCGGCCCAAAGGTCTTGTGCGACACGCGGTCGCCCTTGGCAAAGCCCTCGGCCGCCTTGGCGACGTCGCGCTTGATGCCGCCCGTGGGGTTGGCGGCAAACGGGTCGTCCTCATAGCTGCGAGTGCCGGCGGCACCCGAGCCAAACGAGCGGCCGGCGCCAGCCGTGTGCACGCCAAAGCCATCGCCCGCCGAGCTGCGTCCCTCGGCGCCAAAGGTGCGCCCCGCACCCGCGCCCGCACCCCTGCGCGAGCCCGCGAGCGGCATGCCCGCGCCCGAGGGTGCGCCTGCGCCGCGCGCGCCCATGCGCTCCTGCGCCTCGGCAAAGCTCACGCCCTTGGAGCTGTAACGCGAGCCCGTGCCAGACGAGCCGGATGCCGAGCCATAGCTCACGCCCGAGCCCGCGCCATAGCCCGAGCCGCCAAAGCGCGCCTGCGCAGAGCCGCCGGCAGAACGCGTGGCAGAGCCAAAGACGGCGCCACCGTAGGCCTCGGTGCCGCTGCCATACGTGCCGCGACGGTCTCCTCGCTTCTCCCAGCCCACGCCCGAGAAGCCGTCGGAACCCACGCCCACGACCCGGATGTCCTCGTCGGGAATCTCGCGCAAGAAGCGGCTCGGCGGATTGGCCGTGGTGGAGCCAAAGCTGCGACGCGTGGCCGCATAGGTGAGGAAGAGCTTCTCCTCGGCACGCGTGATGGCCACGTAGGCTAGGCGGCGCTCCTCCTCGATGTTGCCACCGTCAACCTCGCCGGGCATCACGTGGGGGAAGATGCTCTCCTCCATGCCCGCCACAAACACCACGGGAAACTCCAGACCCTTGGCGGCGTGCACCGTCATCATCGTCACGGCGCTGGTGGAGCCGGCAAGTGAGTCCAGGTCGCTACGCAAGGCGAGCCACTCCATAAACGCAGGGAGCTTCTCGGCGGCCACCTGTACGCTCGGGTCAGCTGGCTGGGCGGGCTGGTCCGCGGCGGCATCCATGCCCACGGCATCAAGCGCGCCCGCCTCGCGCAGCTGCGCCAGGCTCTCGAGCGTCTCGGCCACGTTGTCGTGCGTCTCGTCAAACTCCTGCGCCACGCCCAAGAACTCTCGGATGTTCTCGATGCGGCCGTCAGCCTCGATGGTGTGCTCGGCCTCGAGCGCCGAGATGAGCCCCGCCTCGTCCACGATGGACTCCACCACACGCCCTAGCTCGCCGCTCTTGGCACGGGCGCGCTCGATCACGCCGGTAAACTGCGAGAGCGCATTGCGCACCTTGGCCGTGAGCAGCCCCTCCTCGGCAATGCAGGCCTGGCAGGCGGCGAGGAAGGTGAGGCCGCGCGACAGCGCGTAGGTCTGGATCTTGGAGACGCTCGTGGAGCCAATGCCGCGCCTCGGCGTGTTGACCACGCGCTGGGCGCTCACGTCGTCGGCCGGGTTTACCACGAGCTTGAGGTAGGCCATGACATCGCGAATCTCGGCACGGTCGAAGAAGCGCGTGCCGCCCACGATCTTGTAGGGCACGCCCGCACGCAACAGCATGTCTTCGAGGATGCGGCTCTGCGAGTTCATGCGGTAGAACACCGCCATGTCGTCGTAGCTCGTTCCCAGCTCGTGCGCCTTCTCAATCTCGGCACCAATCCAGCGGCCCTCGTCGCGCTCGTCGCTCGCCTGGTAAGCCTGCACGAGCTCGCCAGCGCCGCGCGAGGTAAAGAGGCGCTTCTCCTTGCGACGCGAGTTGTTGGCAACCACGGCGTTGGCGGCGTTGAGGATATGGCCAAAGGAGCGGTAGTTCTCCTCGAGCTTCACCACGCGGGCGTCGGGGTAATCCTTCTCGAAGTCGAGGATGTTCTGGATGTCGGCACCTCGCCAGGAGTAAATGGACTGGTCGTCATCGCCCACCACCATGAGGTTGCGGTTGCGTGCGGCCAGCATGTTGGTGATCTCGTACTGAACGTGGTTGGTGTCCTGATACTCGTCCACGCTGATTTGGATGAAGCGGTCCTGGTATTTGCCCAGCACGTCGGGGTGGTTCCTGAGCAGCTTGTGCGCGTTGATGAGCAGGTCGTCAAAGTCCATGGCATTGGCGCGCTCGAGGCGGCGCTGCAGCTCGTGGTACACGCGCGCGGTGGCCTGGAGCTGCGGCGTTGTGGCCATGCCCTCAAACTCGTCCGGCAAAACGAGCGCGTTTTTGGCACTCGAGATGCGCGAGCGGATGCCGTTGAGCGGGAACTGCTTGGGCTCGATGCCAAGGTCGCTCATGATCTGCTTCACGAGGCGCTTGGAGTCGTCGTCATCGTAGATGGTGAAGTTGGGCTTGAAGCCCAGGTGATCGGCGTCCTCGCGCAGGATGCGCACGCACATGGCGTGGAAGGTGCACACCCACATGCCTCGCGTGCCGCCCGGCAGCAGCGCCTCGAGACGCTCGCGCATCTCGGCGGCCGCCTTGTTGGTGAACGTGATGGCGAGGATGCGCCACGGACGAATGTCGAGGTCGGCGATCATGTGCGCGATGCGGTAGGTAAGCACGCGCGTCTTGCCCGAGCCGGCGCCGGCGAGCACGAGCAGGGGCCCGCTCGTGCACTCGGCCGCCTCACGCTGCGCGGGGTTGAGGCCGTCGAGGTCGACGGAGACCGCCGGCGGCGTCCAGCGCGGGCGCGGGGCGGGAGCCGCCGCGGGCTGCGCCACAGGGCGAGGGGCCGACGCGTTGGCCGGTGCGTTGGCGGGTGCGGGCACGGGAGCCGGGGCGCCGAAGAGCTCACCCACGCTCGGTGCCGTTTGCGTGGGCGCCACCATGCCAAAGAGCGAGCCCTGCTGGGGTTTTGCGGTACTACCCTGGGCGGGCACCTGGCCCGGCGAGGCAGGTGTCGCGGTCACAAAGCTCGGCAGCGTCAGGTCTGCGGCACTGCGCTTGGTTGATGCTTGTGTCATGCTCGACTCCCCTGGTCTGGCCGCTTGGCCCGCCTGAATTTGCAGGACCTAAGTCTAGCGGGACCGTCGGACACCTAAAACCCCTCAACGCGAGCAACACAAGCCTGCGAAGGCGACAAAAAGACAACGGGGGCTTTGTCCTCGCGGCCTTGGCCACGGCTGTTGCGTCAAGCCTCGCTAAGCCAGAGCTCCTGGTCAGCCCCCGCTGCCCCGACGCATCACTACCTCGAAGGTGCAGGCGCGAGTCCTAGCCCCGGGTATCGTCCTCCACGATGCCCTCGCGGTTGTACGTGATGCTGTAGGCCTTCTCGAGCACGCGCAAAAGCTCCGAGGTGTCATGTTCGCCCAAGGCGCTCAGGCTCTCTACGAGATCGTTAACGCCCTCGGCGCGGCGGTCCTTGGCAAACTGGCGACCCTGCTCAGTTGCGCGCACAATGACGCGTCTGCGGTCCTGCGGGTCATGTTCGCGCCCCACGTAGCCCTTTGCCTCAAGGGAATCGAGGATGCGCGTCATGCGCGAGCGCGTGTAGCCAAGCTGCTTGGCAAGCTCCGAGGGACTGGCGTCAGCCTCAGTCTTTGCAAGCAACTCCAGCACAGGGGCCTCGCCCATGGACATGCCATAGGCAGTGCTCAAAGAGCCCTTGGCTAAGGCCCTCGAATACGTTATGAGCTTGTTTGCCGCAACCTCGTAGTCCATACTGCCCCGAAGGGGCACTCACCCCGTCCCTGTTTCAAAAGCGCGAGGTGAATGATACATTAAACGCTTATGGTAGTGACCACTCAACCACACCGACCAAACAAACGACGCATCTTCTATAGATAGCCCTGCTAGCCCAATATTATAGATTCACAATTGATAGAACCCCCTCCGCAGGGACGCCGCCCAGCGGGGTCACCGCCAGCAGGCCTTAGCCAAGGGCAGGCCACCGAGCGAGACCGTTGTCCTGGCTGGCGCTCACAAGAAGACGCGCGGCGGGCCCCTTGGCCTTACCGCGCGTCGTCGTCACACTCTGGCGGGTCTTCGTTGTAGGTGATCCTGTAGGCCCTCTCAAGCACGCGAACCAGCTCGCTTACATCATGCTCGCCCATGCCCTCCAGGGTCTCCGCCAGCTCGGAGACACCCTCTGACCTGCGGCGGGCAGAGTGGCTGCAGCCCTTTTGGGTTGCGCGCACGATGACGCGCCTTCGGTCGCGTTCGTCGGTAGTGCGCTCCACATAGCCCTTTGCCTGCAAGCTGTCCAAGATGCGCGACATGCGCGACCTCGTGTATCCCAGGCCTGAGGCAAGGTCAGAGGGGCTCGAGGCACCTTGAGTGGACAGATGCTCAAGCACGGGAGCCTCGCCCACCGACAGGCCATAGGCATGGCTCAGGGAACCATGGGCGAAGGCCCGCGAATAGGTGATGAGCTGATGCGCGGCCCTTTCGTAGTCCATGCCCATCAGCACCCGCCGCCCTCATCGCTCGCGCCCTTGTGCGACGCCCTCTTTGCGCCTGCGCCCGCGGCAGCCTCACGGCGAACGGGGTTTCCCTGCTCGTCGAGCTCTACGCCGGCAGCGGCAAGAATGCGGCTCACGTTCTTACGGGCACGCGTGGTGCCAACCTTAAGCACCAGGGCGCACCCGGAGCCCAGCACCAGCAAGATGACACCGAGGATGCCTAGCGTCATGCCTCCCTGGCCGTAAAAGCCCCACCAGCCCAAAAGAAAGCCAACGGCAATAGCCGAATACCCTAGGCGCAGCCACACGTCAAGCCTCTGGATGGCCTCGGTCTGCAGGCGCGCCTCACGAATGAGGTCCCCTTTACCCCAGTTGGACGTGTCGAGCTGCATGAGACATACCTCCAAGCAAACGCATGCGACTAATGCGGGGCAGCATTTCCAAAGAACGCGGGCGCAGACCATGTGGCCCGCGCCCGCTTGCGATCACGTGATAGGGCCAAGCGCCTTGTGCTAGTAAGACAGACCCGGATCAAAGAAGCCGATAAGCACACCGACGAAAGCAACGACGACAAGCACGAGCATGGTCACGACCGGGCTCAGCTTCTTCTTGGTCATAAGCCACCAGCAGAAGAGGGTGAAGACCATGGAGAGCAGCTTGGGGAAGATGCCGTCGAGGGTGCTCTGGACCGCGGTTCCGCCCGGGAGCACGAGGTTGGCGGAGCAGGAGATGCTCACCCACGTGGCGGCAACGGCGCCGATGACCATGGTGCCCACCATGACGATGGAGTCACGAAGGGCCGTGGCGCGCGGGCCCACAAGGGCCTCGACCGCCTTGCCGCCCAGCTCATAGCCCTGCTTGTAGGCAAACTTCATGCCCAGGAACATAAGGACGTTCCACACCACGATGTAGAAGATGGCGCCAAGCGGGGAGCCGTCGGTGGAGAGACCCAGGGCAATACCCAAAAGGATGGGGATGAGGGTGCCGACAACCAGAGAGTCGCCAAGGCCGGCAAGCGGGCCCATGAGGCCGGCACGGATGCCGTTGATGGCCTCGTCGGTAACGGGCTCGCCGTTGGCACGAGCCTCCTCAAGGCCAGCGGTAATGCCGACGACCATCGTGCCAACCTGCGGCTCGGTGTTGAAGAAGGCGCTGTAGGTCATAAGCGCGTTCTTCTGCTCCTCGGTGGTGTCGTAGAGCTCCTCGACGATCGGCAGCATGGAAACCAGGTACCCGAAGGTCTGCATGTGCTCCTGTGAGAAGCAGGTGAGGTTACCGTAGATCCAGTTGCGGAACGACTTGTCGAGGGCCTTCTGGGAGAGCTTCTTGCGGCCCTCAGGCGTCACGTTGTTCTCAGCCATTAGATGTCCTCCTCTTCCTCGTCATCTGCAGCGGCAAGGGCCACGGCACCAGAGCGCATGTCGATCTTCATGGACTCAATCTTGTAGTTGATCACCGCGAAGAAGCAGCCAATGAGGGCGGCGGCGATGAGGTTGCAGCCCATGACGGCGGCCAGGGTGAAGCCAAAGAAGAAGGTCAGGAAGTCGGTAGCCTTAGAGATAACCTGCTTGAGCAGGATGGCGATACCGACGGTCGGCAGCAGCGAGCCAACGGTGAACAGGGTCTTCATCGCAATTCCGTCCATGGGCAGGTAGGTCTTCATGAGGTCGACCATGCCGGCGCCACCGAGCGTGATGATGAAGGTCGGGATGAAGGAGCACAGGATATGGCCGATCCAGGGCAGGACCATGTCAACGAGGTAGAGCTTCTTGAGGTCGCCCTTCTCCAGCCACTTCCAGCCCATGCCCTGCCAAACCAGGTTGACGGTGGCGGTGCCGTAGAACAGGACGGTGCCGAGCGTACCCACGGCGGCGCCAAGGGAGGCGGCGAGGCCAGCGGCCTCGGCAGAGGCGGGGTCAATGCCCTGGGCGTGAATGGCCAGGATCGACAGGGGGATGCCGATATAGCTCACGGCACGCACGTCGGCGGAGACCGTACCGCCCGGGGTAACGAGGGCGATGTAGACCAGCTGAATGGCGGCGCCCACGAGAATGCCCGAGCGCATGTCGCCCATGATGAGGCCCACGACGAGGCCAGCGACGAGCGGGCGTCCCAAGGTGTAGTTACCAAGGGTAGTGCCGCCCATGCCCGGCATCGACGCCAGGCAGGCGAAGAGGCCAAAGAGGGCCGCTTGGAACACGTTAACTTCCATACCTTCCACCTTTCCGATTGTTGCCTTATCTACTCGGGGTCACCCCATGACTCCCGAGGTAACACGCGCTAGAAGCCAAACTGACCGCGGAACTTGGGCCACTCGCCGATGGACTTCTCCTTGATGAGGGCAAACTCGACGGTGTAGCCAGCCTGGGTAAGGTCCTCGAGCGCCTGGGCCTCATCCTGCGTGATGGACTGGTTGTTGCCCAGCTTGGTGGCGTTCGGACGGTCGTTGCATGGCCCCACGACCACGCGGTCCATGCCGGGTTTGAAGCCCATGTCAACCAGAATCTCCTTCATGTCCTGGGGATTCTTGGTGATGAGGAAATAGCGATCCTTGCTGTCCAAGACCTTCTGCTGGACCTCCTTGAAGTGCTCCTTGGTCCACACGAAGGTCTTCTTCTGCGAGGCGCTCTTGTAGGCCTGCTTGAGGACTGGGTCAGACGCGGCAGCATCATTGACGGCGATGAGGCCGTCGCAGGGGTACTCAAGCGACCAGCGCGTCACCGTCTGGCCGTGAATCATGCGATCGTCGATGCGGATAAACGAAATCATGCGTGTCTCCTTTGTACACAGGGTCCCAACAGAAAGGACTCGCGCGCCCCACGGCACCCATGCCCGTCATGGGGCCGCGCACAGCCGGCAATCGTTAGATGTCGTCCTCGTCGTCCGACTCGGAGCTGGCGAGCTCCATCTCCTTAGTGGCCTCGCGGGCCTCGCTGACCATGGAGGCCTTGAGCTCGTCGAGGTCTGCCGTCTGAAGCTGCATGGCGGCAACGAGCGCCATGGGCAGGTTCATGCCGCCAAAGGCACAGGCGCGGGCGAGAAGGCCGCGCTTCTGCAGAACGGACAAGGTGTTGGTGAGAGGAGAGCCGCCAATGATGTCGCCCAGCACGATGACCTCGTCATCGGCGCCAACGCCATCGATGGTGCCCTCGAGGCGCCCGACAAAGTCCTCGGCACTCATGCCGTCCTCGAGGCTGGCGCTCAAGACGTCATCCCTGTCGCCGGCAAGCATCTTCAAGACGCTGTGCAGGCCAGGGGCAAAGGTGCCGTGGCTCACAAGAAGCAGATACCGCATGGCACTCCTCCTTCCCGCGCGGGGACCGCGCATCTTGCGCACCTTCGTGCGCACCTTCGGCGCGCCCTTTATGGGGGCGGTCGTTGCTACGCGGTAATTGTTGCCGTCAACTATTTCGTTGTGAAAATCATTGCCGCGAACGGTGAGAAAAACTCGGTTAACGGTATCAACTATGTCCGATGGCAATAATCGCCTAGCCCGAGCCACCAAAGCGCGTGGCCCGGGCCAGCAAAGCGCGCCTGCGCCCCACAAGCGCACGCCTTAGAGAATCCCTACGAGCGCCGCCGAAAGGCGCATGCCTCGCCAACAGCGCCCTAGCCCTCCTCGATGCGCAGGGCAGAGCCGCTGCGGCCGCGCTCCACGATGACCTTGCGCTCGATGCTCTCCTTGAGCTCGTCCACATGGCTGATGATGCCCACCAGCTTGTTGGTGCCCGAGAGTTCCGTGAGGGTGCGGATGGCAAGCGCCAGCGACTCCTCGTCAAGCGAGCCAAAGCCCTCGTCCACGAACATGGTATCGAGCTCGATGCCACCGGCATGTGCCTGCACCACGTCAGAGAGTCCCAGCGCCAGTGCGAGCGACGCCTTAAACGACTCGCCGCCCGAGAGCGACGAAGCCATGCGCGGCCTGCCCGTAAACGAATCGCGCACGTCAAGCTCAAGCCCCGCCTGAGAGCCACCGGCCCCCTCGCGCGCGCCCTGATGGCGCACGAGCTCGTAGCGGCCGTCCGTCATCACGAGCAGGCGACGGTTTGCCGCCGCGAGCACGCGGTCAAACCACCGCGCCTGCAGGTACGCCTCAAAGCTCACGCGGTCCTTACCAACAAGCCTGCCCGCCGCCGTGAGGGCAAGTGCCGCAACCTCGCCATAGCGCTCGTCGATCTCGGCCCCCTCGCGGGCGATGCACTCAACCTGTGCCTGCACGCTTCGGTTTTGGGAAAGGCGCCCTGCCACCTCGCTCACCTGCGCCGTGGCCGCATCAAGCGCGGCGCTCGCCTCCTGAGCCGCCGAGGCCGCCTCCGCAAGCGAGATCGCCCCCACGGAGACGAGCTGCGCCTCGCGCTTCTCGAGCGAGGTCACGCGCTCGCGGGCACGCTCGAGCGCATGCGCCGCTTCCTGCCATGCCCGCTGGGCCTGGGCGCGCTCACGGTCGAGCGCAGCCATCGCCTCCGTGCAGCCCTCCATCGCAGCGCGGGCCTCGTCCTCGGAGGCAAACTCGAGCGCCGCGGCAAGCTGCTCGTGGGCAGAGACGGCACCTGCCAGCTGCTCCCGCGCGTCCACGAGCGCAGATGCCGCCTCGTCCCGCGCCTGCGTGGCCTCACGCTCCCGCGTCTGCGCCACAGCAGTGGCCTCGTGGACTCGCTCGAGCTGCGCCACACGCCCCTCTTCTCGCCTCAGAGCCTGCTGCGCCTCCCGGGCGGCCTGCCGTGCCTCGGTAAGCTCGCCTTGCGCCTGCGCCCTGTCTCCGCTCGCAAGCGCGGCCCGCGCGGCATCTGCCTTCGCACGCGCCGTTGCCGCTCCGTGCTCGCAGCTGCGCAGGCTCGCGCGCGCGTCCTCGAGCGCTCGCGCCGCCCGCTCGCAGGCATCCTCGAGCCCCGGCACGCCGTCTCGCTCGCGCCCAAGCTCCGCCGCGCGATCTTTCGCAGCGTCAAGCTCGCCGGCAACGCGCGCGCCCGCATCCTTGAGCTCTGCCTCGAGCCTCTCGAGATGCTCCGCGCCTCCTGTCTTCTCCTCAAGCTCGGCCAGGGCGCTGCGGCGGGCCTCGACATGCGACTCTGCGCGCCCCGAGACTCCTGCGGCGGCCTGAAGCTTGCCGTCTGCGGCATCGCGCACCTCGCGCGCGTCCTCAACCTGCTGCTGCACGGGCACCTCGTCACAGAGATGCGCCGGGCGAGGGTGCTCGCACGAGCCACACACCGGGCAGGGCTCACCCGCAACCAGGTCGCGAGCCAAGACGCCGGCCTGGCCACCCAAAAACGCAGACTGCACGCGCACGTATGCCGCGTCAGCGGCAACAAACGCCTCATAAGCCGCCTGGTACGCACGCGCGGCCTCCCCGTGCTGCTCCTGCGCCGCCTCCAACGCGCTCACGGCGCTGGCGAGCTCGCCACGAGACGCGTGGGCCTCGCGCCACTGGCGAGCAAGCTCCTCTCGCTGCGCAGACAGGCGCTCCACCTCGCTCGGTGCCGACGCCAGCGCCTCCATGCGAGCGCGCGCCTGCGCCAGCGCCTCATCTGCCTGCCGCACACGCTCTTGCGCCGCCTCGCACGCCGCCGACGCGTCCGCAACGCGCGCCTCGGCCTCATCTGCCTGCTGCGACAACGCCTCGGCAGCGTCCAGCGCCGCGAGCGCTGTTCGGGCACCCTCAACGCGCTCGTTTGCCTGCGTCGCCTCGGCGCGCGCTCGCTCCGCAGCCACAGGAGCCTCCGCAAGCTGCTCGGCATCCTTGCGCAGACGCTCGAGCGCCTCCGACGCATCGTCTGCCGCGCGTCCCGCCTCCTCGCAGCGCCGCTCAAGGCGCGCAGCCTCCGAGCGCACGTCGCGAAGCTTCGCCGCCGCCGCGTCCGCCTCGTGGTAGCGAGGCAAAGACTCGTCGAGCACCGCCTTACGGGCCGCCAGCGCGTCGCGCTCGCCCGCGCGGCCCTCCTGCACCTCGGCGCAGGCCTTGGCCCCGGCGCTTGCCTCCTCGGCCTTCGGCAGGGCCTCTCGTGCCTCTGCAAGCTCATCTTGCGCCTGAGCCAGCAAGCGGGCACGCTCCTTCGCCTCGGCGCAGGCCTTTACGCACGCAGCCGCTTCCGTGGCACGCTCCGCCAGCTCCCCATGTTTTGCCTCGTCGCTTGCCACGGCCGCATCCAGAGCGTCTGCCAGCGCGCGGGCGGGCACCTCACGCTCAAGCAACGCCTCGCGCATGCCCTCCTCAAGAGCGGCCGTGCGCGCCAAGCCCTCGAGACGGCGATGCGTGTCGCGGCGCCTCTCCTCAAGCTCTTGGCGCGAGGCCTCAAGCGCGCGCTGAAACGCCTCGTACGGGGCGGTGCCAAAGAGCTTGCGCAGGATCGTCTTGCGCTCGGCCGTTCCCGCGGAGAGCAGCCGGCGAAAGTCCCCTTGGGCGATCATCACAATCTGGGAGAACTGTCCGCGGTCTATGCCCAAAAGCTCCACGATCTTGGCGTTGACCTCGGAGGACTTGGCAAGCGGTGGCTCGCCGGGCATATGGAGCTCGGCCTCGGCCGCCTGCTCCACCAAGGCCCCCGTGCGGCTGCGCTTGGAGGGACGCAGCTGCGTGGGGCTGCGGCGCACGGCATAGGTTTTGCCGCGGTGCTCAAACTCAAGCTCCACATAGGTAAAGACGTCGGTTGCGGCAAAGTCGCTGCGCAGCGTGTGCACCGCGCGATCGGATCCGCTCGGCTCGCCGTAAAGGGCGTAGGAGATGGCGTCGAACAGGGTCGTTTTGCCGGCGCCCGTGTCGCCGCACACCAGATAGAGCCCCTGCGTGCCCAAGCGCTCAAAATCAACCACAACCTCGCCGGCATAAGGGCCAAAGGCGCTCATCGTCAGCTTAAGCGGCCGCATCTACCTCACCTCCAGCTTCTCGAGCTCCTCCATAACGAGGGCGCGCTGCGTCTCGGTGAGCTCGCTTCCGTTTTGCAGCTCGTAGAACTCCGCAAACAGCTCGAGCGCAGAGGCGTCGTCCTCGGACTGGGGCAGTTCCGCCTCGTGAGCCAGCCCCTCCGCGCGCGTGCGCGCGTTGTCGTACTCCACGCTCATCACGTTGGGGTATACCTCGCGCAACGTTGCCATGGCATCGATGGCCGGGTGCTCGTCGGTGAGGATGACGTGCAGGTAGTCCTCGGCGTCGCCCGCGGCCACCACCTCGCCTGAGACAAGCGAGGCGAGCGGGCCCTTAATGCGCCGCAGATCGTGGATGGGCACGAGCGGCACCGGCTCCACCACAGGCTCCTCGCCCGCCTCGCCCACGTCCACAAGCAGCGCGTACTTGGCGCCGTCTGCCTCCGAGAGGGAGTACTTGAGGATGGAGCCCGCATAGCGCACGCGCTCAGACCCAACGCGCTGAGCTCGATGGATATGACCAAGCGCCACATAGCTCGCACCTGCGAACACGCTCGCGTCCACATTGTCGAGGCCGCCGATGGAGACCTCGGAGCCGCCGCACGCCACCTCCGTGCCCGCCGAGGTCACAAACTGGTGGGCGACGATGACGTTGCGCTCGGCCTTGTTGAGGCGGCACCCCTCAAGTACCACGCGCATGGCGTCCGTATACGTCTCGATCTGCTCCTCGGGCGCGAAGTGGCGCACCTGTGCCGGGCGCACGAAGGGGACCGGCCACACATGCACGGGGCCCAAGGCGTCCTCAAGCTCAACCGGCTCGATGGCCCCCGCGTACACCGGCGCCACATGAACCCCCTGGCGAGCCAGCAAGGTGCCCGCATAGGCCACACGCTCGGCAGAGTCGTGGTTGCCGGGAATGACGATGGCCGGCACGCCACGCGCCGCCACCTCAGACAAAAACCAGTCCACCATCGCCACCGCCTCGGCGGAAGGCAGCGACTTGTCATACAGGTCACCCGCCACCAGCAGGGCATCCACCTCGCGCTCAACGAGCAGGCAGAGCACCTGCTCAAGCACGTGGCGCTGCTCCTCGAGCATGGAAAACTCGCATACGCGCTTGCCGATGTGCAGATCGGCGATATGCAGAAACCTCATGGCGTCCTCCGCCCTCGTTGGCGAACCTTTTACATACGCAGTATTCTACGAGCCACTTCGGACACTAGGTGCCACCCCTATGACAAGACCGCCCTCGCGAGCGGCCTTTGTCCCTGCGTTTTATGTAGCGCACACACCCTTGGGGAGACCCGCCGTCAAAGCGGCCTTGCGCTAGCTTCGGCGCAGCCTGCGGTTGCGGAAGTAGCGCACGACGGTCAGCGTGAGCCCCAGCGCCGCCAGCACGGCAAGAGCGTGGAACACAAACACGAAGCCCTGCAAGAAGATGTCCGGGCGACCCTCCACATAGGCGCTCACCGTATAACCCGCCGCCTCGCTCATCTTGCCGTAGAGCGCACCCGAGCACGCCGAGATGCCCACGGCCATGCCCGCATAGCGCGCAAGGCTGCTCACGCTACCGGCAAATCCGAGCGCTTGCTCGGGCACCGAACCCATAAACAGCGCGTTATTGGGAGACTGGAAGATGGAGGTGCCGCACGACATAAGCGCCACGCACGCAACGATGAGCGCCACGGGGCTCGTCTCGCCCAGCGTTCCCACCGAAAGCATGCCGCACACATACACCGCAAGCCCCACGATGGTGGGCACCTCGTAACCCACGCGGTCAGAAACCGTGCCCGATATGGGGCCCACCACCGCATTGGTCACCGGCAGCGCCAAGAACAAAAGGCCCGAGGCGTCGGCCGAGAAGCCGTGCGCGTCTTGGAAGTAGAACGGCAAGATGAACTCCGAGGCGCCAATGCCCATGAACACGATGAGCATGGTTGCAAAGTTAATGGTAAATGACGGGTTTGAAAAACAGAGGCGCGCGCTCTGGACAAGAGAGTCCGGGCACTGCTCGCCCCTCCCCCTTCGCGCGCCGCGCGGCAACGTGAAGCGTCCCGCCACATAGCTCGCGATGCCCACCGGCACGTTGATGAGAAAGATGCCCTCCCACGGAAACGCCGAGATGATGAGGCCACCGAGTACGGGGCCCGCCATCATGCCCAGCGCCACAAACGTGGAGAGCAGGCCCATGGCGCGGCCACGCTCGTGGCCGGGGAACGCCTCGGTGATGATGCCCATGTTGTTGGCCATGGCCGCCGCACATCCCACGCCCTGCACCACGCGCGAGACGATGAGCTGCACAAGCGTCTGGGACAAGCCGCAGAGCAAAGACCCCACGGTAAAGACCACCACGCCCAGCTGAAAGACGCGCACCTTGCCGCGCACGTCGCCCAAGCGGCCAAACGGCAGCACGCTCACGCACGTCGCGAGCAAATACACCGAGGACACCCACTGAATCTGGTCTTGGGCGTTGAGCTCCTTTTGCATCACGGGCAACGCCACGGTCACGATGCTCGAGTCAAGGCATGCCATAAACGTCATAACCAAGACGGTAAACAGGATGGCCCACTTGTTATAGGTTTTCTTAGTATCTGCCGCTGATGCCCCGGCCCCCATGGCGTTTTGCATGCGCACCCCTCGCGTGCCCTCGTTATCTTCGTCTCGCCCAGCGCCAAACGCGTTGGGCCCGGAGCACCATAGCACCGGCTCGGCCCCGCACGCCACCGACCCTCTGCCTGTCCCTCTTCGTCCACAACATAATCAGGGTTTCCACAACATGTTTTGTGGTCTCGCCAAAGGCAGATGGCCATAGTGATTCGCATGAACCGCCATAGCAGACATATCCCCACTGAGCAGGAAGTTCGCTTTGCCGAGCAGCTCGCAGCCAGGCTTCGTCATCTGCGCGAACGCACCGGCTACACGCAAGAGCAGGTCGCTCAGCGCGCCGGCATATCGCCCAACGCCTACCAGCATTATGAGAGCGCCCAGTCTGGCCGCGGGGCTCCCATGAACCCACGCCTGTTCACCATCTTTTCGCTCGCCAACGCCTACGACGTCACGCCCGCCGAGCTTCTCGACATCGACCATGACATCTTTGGCGAGGACGAGGATGAGGACGAGGACGGGCGCTGGCTAGGTGAGGGCGGCCTCTGGGTATAGCCCCGGGCACGCCCGCATGCGCCCGCCCGCCCCAACGCACGCTCACGCCCGCATGCATCCGCACGCGCCCGCGCCCGCGCGTACACGCGCGCCCGCACGTGCACACGCTCGGGCGGCAAACAAGGCACGCCCACAAAGGGCCGGCTCCCGCCCTCACCGGAAGCCGGCCCTCCTGCACTCGCGCGCACTCGAGGGCCTTGAGCTGCGTATTCTTTATATCGCCGCAGGTACATGCTATATCGAACAAATGTTGGTAGCATTGTGAAGTTCCATCTTTGAGCGCTTTTTGTCCGCCATGTGGTGGAGTATGATGCCCATAAAGACGAACACCTGTTTGCGGTTAGGAGGCATCGTGGATTGTGCCGATACTGGCCATGTATACCTGTGCATTGACCTCAAGAGCTTCTATGCCTCCGTCGAGTGCGTCGACCGCGGGCTCGATCCGTTCACCACCAACCTCGTCGTAGCAGACACCAGCCGTGGGCCCGGCACCATCTGCCTCGCCCTCTCGCCCGCCATAAAGGCCTGTGGCGTCACCGGTCGCCCGCGCCTGTTCCAGATTCCCAAGAACATCCCCTACCGCGCCGCCCGCCCGCGCATGAAGCGCTATATGGAGGTATCTGCAAATATCTATACCATTTACCTGCGCTTTATTGCCAAGGAAGACATACACGTCTATTCGATCGATGAGTGCTTCATAGACGCCACGCCCTACCTTTCGCTCTACGGCACAGACGGGGAGGGCATCGCCACCATGCTCATGGATGCCGTACGCGAGCAAACGGGCATCTGTGCCACCGCCGGCGTGGGGCCCAACCTGTTCTTGGCCAAGGTCGCGCTCGACCTCTTTGCCAAGCATGAGGAAAGCCACATCGGCGTGCTCGACGCGCAGAGCTTTCGCGCCCGGGCTTGGCACCACCGCCCCATCACAGACATCTGGCAGATAGGCCCCGGCATCGCACGGCGTCTCGCGCGCCTCGGCGCCTACGACCTCGCAGGCGTGGCCGCGCTCGACCACGC
>Cebus_capucinus_imitator_PRJNA485217_SSR098__coassemble_2004_pt1 | contig 15799 bp, 14 predicted proteins | sample Cebus_capucinus_imitator_PRJNA485217_SSR098__metabat2_high_PE_006 | metagenome-assembled genome bin Cebus_capucinus_imitator_PRJNA485217_SSR098
CTGCCGTGCCTGGCGGCGAGCTGTATCGTTTGACTGGTGCGGACGCTCATCCCGACAGAACAGCGCATGCCGTCGTCCGCGCGTGGCGTACGCGCCGCCTTGCCTTTCCGGTACTTTACATAACCGCTCCCCGATGCGTGAGCGTGCGCGGCGCGCGGCAAGGGCACAATGGCTAGCAATGTCGTCCAATGAAGGGACTCCCATGTGCCCGTCCTCAGCTGCTCTCCCAGGCCTCGCAGATATGCCCTGCTACGACGTTGTGGTAATTGGCGCGGGCGTTGCCGGGTGTTGCTGTGCGCGCGAGCTTGCGCGCTATGACGCCTCGGTGCTTGTGCTTGAGGCAGGGCTCGACCTTGCCTGCGGTGCCACCCGCGCCAACTCCGGCATCGTCCACGCCGGCTACGACCCGGAGCCCGGCTCGCTCAAGGCGCGCTATAACGTTGCGGGTTCCAAGCTGTATCCCGCTTGGGCGGCCGAGCTTGGCTTTGCCTACAAGCGCAATGAATCGCTGGTGGTGGGCTTTGACGAGGCCGACCGCGAGGCCCTCGCGCAGCTGCTTGAGCGTGGGCGCGCCAACGGTGTGGAAGGTCTCGAGCTCATCGACGGCGAGCGTGCCCACGAGCTGGAGCCCACGCTCGCACCCGAGGTGAGCTGTGCCTTGCGCGTTCCTTCGGGTGGCATCTGCGACCCGTACGAGGTGGCGCTCTCGGCGCTCGAGAACGCACTCGCAAACGGGGCGGAGCTGCGTCTCGATGCTCGGGTTGAGCGCATCGAGCGCGCGCCGGAGGCGGCGGGCGGCGCTGGAGCCGCCTACGTGCTCCATCTCGCGGGCGGCTCCGCCCTCGTGGCTCGTTGCGTGGTGAACGCCGCGGGCATCCATGCCGACGAGCTCCACAACCAGCTGAGCGCCCACAAGCTGCACGTGACGCCCACGCGTGGCGAGTACTGCCTCTACGACGCCGCCACCGAGCCCAGCTTTACGCGAACGGTCTTTCAGGTGCCCACGGCTAAGGGTAAGGGCGTGCTCGTGAGCCCCACCGTGCACGGCAACCTCTTTGTGGGGCCCAATGCCCTCGCGCAAAAGAGCAAAGACGCGCTTGCCACCACGCGCGAGGGGCTCTCCGAGGTGCTTGCGGGCGTGCGTAAAACGTGGGCTCAGGCGAGCGGGCGAGGGGTCATCACCAACTTTGCGGGGCTTCGCGCCAAGGGTGCCTCGCATGACTTTGTGATTGGCGAGCCCCAGGATGCCCCCGGGTTCTTCGACATTGCCTGCTTTGAGTCTCCCGGCCTCTCGAGCGCCCCTGCCGTGGGCGTCGACATCGCGGGGCAAGTGGCGGCGCGCTTGGGTGCGAGCAGGCGCGAGGACTTTGACCCGCACCGGGCGCCCACGCGCCGGCTGCGTGCCATGGACGAGGCGCAGCGCGAACAGGCGGTGGCCGAGGATGGCGCCTGGGGGCACGTGTTGTGCCGCTGCGAGCAGGTGAGCGAGGCCGAGATCGTGGCGGCGCTCCACGGGAGCGTCCCGGTGTTGAGCTTTGACGCGCTCAAGTGGCGTTGTCGTGCCACGATGGGTCGCTGCCATGGGGGCTTTTGCACCCCTGAGCTCGTGCGCATTGTGGCGCGCGAGCTGGGGGTGGCGCCCGTGCAGCTTGAGAAGCGCGGGCACGGCTCGTGGATGGTGGCAACCTCGCGCCCAGACTACGTGGCGCTTGCCCAAAAGGAGCGCGGCGAGGACGCCCCGCCTGCGAGCGCCAGCCTGCGAGCTCCCGTGCCTGGGGGCGCCGCGACACCGAGCGCTCCTGCGCCCTACGACGTGGTGGTAGTTGGCGGTGGCGCCGCTGGCATGGCGGCTGCCACGGCGGCGCGCGCCCACGGTGCCGAGCGCGTGCTGCTCGTTGACCGCGAGGCCTCGCTCGGCGGCATCATGCGACAGTGCGTCCACAATGGCTTTGGCCTCAAGCGCTTCTCCGAGGAGCTCTCGGGCCCGGAGTTTGCCGCCCGCGAGGCGGCCGTGCTCGAGGGTATTGAGGTGCGCCTGCGCACGAGCGCGCTTGAGCTGCGTCCCGCCGCTGTGGCAGCTGGCGATGCCGCGTGTCCGCTCCACGAGCTCTCGCTTGTGGGCGCTGGCGCTGCCAAAAGCGTGCTGGCGCGTGCGGTGGTGCTTGCGTGCGGTTCGCGCGAGCGCGGGTTTGGTGCTCTCAACATTGCGGGTGACCGTCCCAGCGGCATCTATACCGCAGGCACGGCGCAGGCGCTCATCAACCTGCAGGGATGCTTGCCGGGCAAACGTGCCGTTATCTTGGGTTCGGGTGATATTGGCCTCATTATGGCTAGGCGCATGACGCTTGAGGGCATGGAGGTAGAAGGCGTTTACGAGCTGCTTGATTACCCGAGTGGCCTGCGCCGCAACATCGTGCAGTGCTTGGACGACTTTGGGATCCCCTTGCGCCTCTCGCACACGGTGGTTGCCACGCATGGCAAGGCGCGCCTTGAGGCTGTGGATATTGCCGAGGTAGACCCCGCTACGCGAACGCCTATCCCAGGAACCGAACGCCGTGTGGCATGCGACACGCTTGTGCTTTCCGTGGGCCTATTGCCCGAGAACGAACTTGCGCGCGAGGCGGGCGTGGTGCTGAGTCCCGTCACGGGAGGCGCGCTTGTGGACGAGACGCTTGCCACGAACATTCCCGGCGTGTTTGCCTGCGGCAATGCCCTGCACGTGCACGACCTTGCAGACCTCGCGGCTGCCGAGGGCGACGTTGCCGGTGCAAGCGCGGCTTCGTGGTCGGCTCGTCCTGCGGATTCGCCGGCGGATACCGCGTCTGAGCGGGCTATTCCCGTAGCTCCTGGCCAGGGCGTGCGCTACGTGGTGCCCCAGCGCTTGAGCGCAGGTGCGCGCGCTACCACGCTCTCATTCCGCGTGTCTGCCGTGGCACACGACGCTGCGCTCGAGGTGGTTGCAGTGGTGCCCGACGGCACCGAGACGCTGCTCAAGCGCCGTCGCGTGCGCATTGCCGTACCTGCGGAGATGGAACGTCTTGAGGTGACGCTGGCCGAAGACGCGCCTGCGCCCGAGCGCATCGAGGTACGCCTTGCGAAGAAGGAGGGTGAGTAGCCATGGCCATGCCCGAGTTGCTCGAACTTACCTGCGTGTGCTGCCCGGTGGGCTGCACGCTGAGCGTTGAGCGCACGAGTGCCGGCGAGGCGCGCTATGTGAGCGGTGCCGGGTGCGCGCGTGGCAAGCGTTATGCGCCGGCGGAGGCGCAGCACCCAGAGCGCGTGGTCACCACAACCATCAACATATCCGGGGTGGCCGAGCCCGTCTCGGTGCGCACGAGCGCTCCTGTGCCTCGCGAGCTCATGACTGAGGTAGTGCATGCCGCCAAAGCCGCCGCGACAGACTTGTCTGCGCCCATCGCCCTTGGTGACGTACTCGTGGCTAATATCTGCGACACCGGCGCAGATCTCATTGCCACCAAGGCCGTGGGGTAGCGCGGCGCCTATGGCTTGCCGCTGTGCCTGATTGCGACTAGGCGTGCTTCTTGCCGGTGATGATGCACATCACCATGCACGCAACGGCCGCGTAGGCCCAAAACTTGTGCTGCTTCATATCTGCCTCCTTTCAAAAGATGTGACATTTGCTCTGAGCAGATGTCATCTGGCACTACGTTGCTGCCATTTCTTGCGGGAAGGCCATGCCTACCAGCAGGTGATCCTTGGGTCTATGGCTCTGGGCGAGTTCCGCAGCGCAGCGAGGACTGTTTGAGCCCAGAGTTGTAGACCCAGGGCCACCCCCTCGCGGGCGCAGTGGTGCCAAGCACCCAGGGATGCTGCCTAACGCCCAATCCCGCGGGCGGCGGCGAGCATACCCCAGGGCTCGTGCAGCTCAAGCGGCGCCTCATCCCAGGCGCGCAGGGTCTCTTCGTCAACAAAGCGCCGCTCAACCACCACGTCGCCGCCAAAGAGCCGGTACCACTCCCCGCTCATGATGAGGTAGCCGTCCTTGCAGGCATCCTTGCCCCAGCTGTTCTCTACGCGCCAGGCTACGGGCGTGCCGTCTTGCGCAAGCTCAACGCCCTGGAAGGTCATGGCGTGGGTGAAGCGGGTCTCGCGGGAGTTGAGCATGTCGGCGCGGCTCATGCCCAGCTCGACGCCAAAGAGGCTCTCGCGATCCATCGTGTCGAGCGCGAGCGTGCCGGGGAAGTCCTCAAGGGCGCGGCCGTGCTCCTGGCTCACGTCGCAGGCCATGTAGCAGGGCACGCCTGCCTTGAGCGAGGCAACCGTCGCCTGCTCCACGCGCTCGATGGGCACGTTGAGGAAGCGCAGGCGTCGGGCGCCCGCCACGGTGTCAAACCAGCGAATGCCGTAGGCGTGGCCAAACTCCAGGCCCTCGGCGGGCAGGTGCACGAGTTCCACGTAGTCAGCGGCGTCAAAGCCCGCGTAGCGGCGCGCAAACTCCTGCGGCGTGAGACCCTGCTCGCGCAGGATGCGGCGCGGCTTCTTGCCGGCGGCGGGCGCAGGCTCGCCCTCGCTCACGAGCGCCTCATCCACGCGCGCGTGCTCGCCCACCTCAAGCTCAAGGTCAAAGACGAGGGGCGGCTCGCCCAGGCAGCTGCAGAGCACGCGATGGACGTCGGCGAGCATCGACTGGCGCAGCTCCTCAAGCGCGTCCTCGCCCACGCCGTCGGCCACGGCGTGGCGCAGAGCCACGGCGTCTCGGTGGAGCAGGCGCTCGAGGGTGGCGTTCATCTGGCGGGAGTTCTTGGTGCAGGCCGTCTCGGGCATGGCTTGCTTGGGCACGACACCCCACTTCTCAATGAGCGCCGCCGCAAACGACCACTCGCCGCCGTCCTGTGCGGCGGAGCCCTCCTGCATAAGCCAGCTCACCGTGCGGTCGTCCCACGGGAGATGCGCGGTGGCCACCACGTTGCCCAGATACGCGTTGGCCTTCTCGTACTTGTCGTAGAACATCCCGTAGGTCTGGGAGAACTCAAAGTCATTAACGTCGAGCGTGCGCAGCATGCGGGCGCGCAGCACGTTGAGTGTGGCAAACATCCAGCAGCGGCCGCTCTGGCGCTGGTTGCAGACGGTTTTGGCCGCAGGCAGGCTCACGCCAAAGGTGTCGGTATAGGTGCGCATGGTGATGGGGTTGCGCGCGGCCTTGTGCACGTCGGCCGAGGTCACGGCGTTGCGAGCGATGCGGTTGGCGCGCTCACGGCCAAAGGCGACCGCAAGCTCGCCGGCCTGGGAGCAGCTGATGGGCGTCCCTTCTATGGTGTCTGTGTGCATGGATACCTCCAAGCTCGATATGTGACCAGACGAGCTTAGCACTCCGTGCCGGGGAGGGCGGCGCCGCTGCCCTGTGGCGAGCCCGCCGGCAAGGCCCGGGCGCGTGCGGGGCGTGGGCGCGAGTGCGCGCAGGCCATGGCGCGCGCGGGTCCCGCAAGCGTCACCCATCGCCTAGGCACAGCGCGAGTTCGTCCGCGGCAAACTCCCCGCGTTATACTTATGCGCCAAAGAAGGCGCCCCGGCATGCGCGCGAGCCCAGGCGCCGCCGTCCATAAAACCCACGCGGAGGATCTTGTGACGTCGAGCCCCCACACGCTTCCCATCATAAACCCCGAGATGGCGCCCGCCTATGCCCTGCGCGTGGTGGCAGCGCTTGAGCAGGCCGGCTTTGAGGCGTGGCTTGTGGGCGGCTGGGTGCGCGACGCCCTGCGCGGCGTGGGCGCGCACGACGTGGACGTGTGCACGAGCGCCCCGTGGCAGCAAACCAAGCTCGTGCTCGGGGCTGCGGGCATCACCGTGCACGAGACGGGCACCCAGCACGGCACAGTGACGGCGGTGGTGGAGGGCCATCCTGTGGAAACCACCACCTATCGCGTGGAGGGCGACTACTCAGACCAGCGTCACCCCGATTCGGTGACCTTTGTGACCGACGTGCGTGAAGACCTCGCCCGTCGCGATTTTACCGTCAATGCCATGGCATGGCATCCCACCCGAGGGCTGCTCGACCCCTTTGGCGGTCGCGAAGACCTCGCGGCGGGCGTCATCCGCGCGGTGGGCGAGCCTCACGTGCGCTTTGAGGAAGACGCCCTGCGCGTGCTGCGCGCGGTGCGCTTTGCCTGCCGGCTGGGCTTTCATATTGAGCCGGCAACCCAGAGGGCCCTCACGGCGGCCGCGCACGAGCTTGCCCATGTGGCGCGCGAGCGCGTGGGCGCCGAGCTGCGGGGTATCCTCAACTCCGGCAGGGGTGCCTGGGCGCTGCGCCACCAAACCGAGGTGATGGTGGCCGCCATTCCCGAGCTTGCGCGCATGCGTGGCTTTGAGCAGCGAAGCCCCTACCACGCCTACGACGTGCTCGAGCACACGGCGCGCGTCATGGCGGGCGTGGAGTGCTTCTGCGGGGGCGTGGTCTCCGAGCGCCTGAGGTGGGCGGCGCTGCTCCACGACGTGGGCAAGCCGGCCTGCTTTACCGTAGACGCCAAGGGCCAGGGGCACTTCTTTGGGCACCCGCACGAGGGTGCCGTGCTCTCCGAGCGCATCTTGCGCGAGCTTGCCATCCCGCAGGAGCTGGCGCGCGCCATTGTGGCGCTCGTGCGCCTGCACGACCGTCCCTGCAAGGCGAGCACCGCCTCCGAGCTTAAGCTCATTGCCGAGCTTGACCGTCGCAGTGGCGTGCGCGAGCGCGGCGAGGTCATTGCCCTCATGCACGAGATGCTCGATCTGCGGCGCGCCGACGCCATTGCCAAGGCGCTGCCCTGCCGCAGCTGGGCGGTCGAGCTCAACGCCCACGAGGACGTGCTGCGCGAGCTCACCGAGGCGCAGGGGTGCTGGCGCGTGGCCGATCTTGCCGTGAGCGGCCGCGACGTTATGGAAGCCGCAGGTATGGTGCCGGGCCCCGCTGTGGGAAAGACGCTCAACGCTGCACTGGAAGCCGTGATGGCAGGCGAGTTGTCCAACGAGCGCGAGGAGCTGCTCGGGTGGGTGCGGGCCCACGCGGACGCCTAGGCGGCCGCCGCCTTACATAAGCCCCTCGAGCAGGGCAAAGAAAATCCCGAGCGAGATGAGGTCTGCCGTGCCGCCCGGGCTCAAGTTACGTTGCGTAAACGCAAGGTCGAGCTCAGAGAGCGCGTCCACAAGCTCTTCGCGCCCAAGGTCGCGGTCGCGCAGCTCGCGTGCGCTCGCGCGTACGAAGGCGAGCCCGTCTGCCCCTCCGCGATGCAGAACGCAGGTGTCCTCGAGCGTTGCCATGAGCCGCACGAGCGCGCGCAACAGCGTGTCGCTCGAGTCTCCATGGGCCCGCCCCCTGAGGTAGGGGAGAAGCGTATGGGCAAGTGCGGGGTATCCCGCCGCCGCCTCGCCACGGATGCCCGTGACGCCGCGCTGCACAAACAGCGCCTCGCCGTGGCTGAGTACCTCGCCGGCCGCCTCTCGCTCGCGCACGCGCGCTAGATCCTCCTCCAAGATGGCCCGCCCCAGCGCAGACACGTCTGCGAGCACACGGGCGGTGCGCTCGGGCGTAAAGGGTGGCTCGCCGGAGCGCGCAAGCTCCATGCCGCAGGCGGCCAAGATGAGCGAGAACGAGTAGTTGGCGCCCTTGTGCGTGTTGACGCCGTCAGTGGCGTCAAACATGTCGAGCTCGGCCGCCCGCCCAATGCGGCGCAGGTTCGCCACGAGCGCTGCGTCAACGGGTGCGCATCCGTGGGCGAGCCCTGCGCGGGCACAGGCAACGAAGTGGGGCTTGAGTGCCACGGCACTCGCGAAGAAGGTGGTGACGTCCATGTCGGTATGGGCACCGTTTGAGCGCTCGTCCACAAGGCCGGGTTTGGGTGTGAGCGTCACCTCTCGCACAAGCGCGCAGGTGGCAAGACGTGCGAGTGCGTCTGCTGCCTCGAGCGCGCTAGGCAATGCCCAGGCCCTTCATGACCTTGCTCACAAAGCGGAAGTTGTTGTTGAGGTGCTTGGATACCTCGTCGGCGATCTTCTCGTCGGTGCCAAAGCGCATCGCGAGGTAGATGTTCCAGTGCTCCTTGAGGGCAATGTCGCGCCGGTCGCTCTGGCGGATGGAGGTGTCGCGGAAGAATCGCAGGTACACGTCCATCTGCGCCACGATGTCGCGCAGGCGCGCCATGGCGGCGTTGGCAAACACCATGTCGTTGAAGTCGCCAAAGTTCTGCACCACGCCGTCGATGTCGCCAGCGGCATTCATCTGCTCGCCGTGCTCAAGCAGAAGGCGCATCTCCTCAAACTCGGCGTCGCCCATGTTGTGTGCGGCTCGCACAAAGGCAAGCATCTCGAGTGCACGGCGAATCTCATGGATCTCCTCGGCGTCGCGCAGGCTGATGCCGCGCACGATGACGCCCGAGCCCGGCACGCGCTCCACAAGCTTGTCTTCCTGCAGGCGGTCGAGCGAGATGCGGATGGGGGTGCGGCTGATGTGGAGGGCCTTGGAGAGGCGCTCCTCGTTGATCTGGGTGCCGGCAGGGAGCTTTCCGAGCACGATGGTTTGGCGAAAGCAGTCGTACAGCACGTCTTTGAGCGGCTCGTTGCGATCGAGGTCGAGGCCCTCCTGGATGATGGCGTTGACGTGATCGGTGTCCATGGATTCCTCCACTCAAAAGACGGCTTGGCCAAGCCGGGCAAGCGCTTGCGGACGTGCTGGCGCGACTGTACCCGAATGTGAAAAAAGCCCGCACCCAACAACATGCCGGATGCGGGCCATTGGTAACCCCATTGTAACGTAACCGCTGATTTGGGGTGAAAACTGAAAGGGAGGCGCGGCCGTTACTCCCTGGTGCCTCCCATGCAGGCGTGCAGGGAAGGGTGGGTGTCGTGTGCCTTACTGGGCGATGTAGACGGGCATCTGGCCGGTGAGGATGATCGTCACGACAAAGATGACGAAGATGCACAGGGCCCACTTGGCAGTGGCACGCTGCCATTCGCCCATGTCAAGGCCGGTAAGACGGAGCAGCAGGTAGATGAAGGCCACGAGCGGCGAGAGCAGGTGGAAGGCCTGGCCCATGAGGGAGGCGAGCGCCATCTGCAGCGGGGTGAAGCCGTAGGCGTAACCCGCCTGGGCAAGCACCGGCATGACGCCGTAGTAGAAGCCGTCGTTGGACAGGAAGAAGGTGCCGGGGGCAGAGATGAGGGCGACGATGATGCCCCAGAAGCCGCCGAGCTCCTTCGGGATGATGGTGGTGAGGCTCATGGCCAGGGCGTCAGCCATGCCGCAGCCCTGGAACAGGCCCATGAAGACGCCAGCAGCAAAGACGAGCACGACAACCTGGACGGCGTCGCCACCGTTCTCGCCGATGCGCTTGTTCTGGTCCTTGATGACCGGGTAGTTCACGAGCAGCGCGATGCAGGTGCCCACGATGAAGAGCATGGTGGACGGCAGCTCGATCGAGGAGACGAAGGAGCCGGCAACGAGCCAGGCGATGAGCACGATGGTGAGGCAGAGGTTGAACACGAAGTTCTTCGGGCGACGGATCTCGGCAACCTCGGGGTCGTCGATGGCCGTGAGGGCCTCGATCTCCTCGGCGGAGAGTTCCTTGACGCCAAGGCGCTTGCGCTCCTGCTTGCCCATGATGCGGGCAGCCACGAGGATCATGAAGAGCACGGAGAGAACCATGCCCGGGAGCAGGTAGGCGAGAATCTCAGAGCCCACGTTCATGACGGCCATGGCACGAGCCGTGGGTCCGCCCCAGGGCAGGAGGTTCATGATTGTGTTCTGGAGAATCACGATGACGCCGAGGTTCATGATCTTCATGTCAAGCTTCTTGTACAGCGGCAGGAAGGCCGTGCAGCAGATCAGCGTCGTGGTGGTGCCGTCACCGTTGAGGGAGACCGCGGCGGCAACGATGGCCGTGGCCATGAGCACGCGCATCGGGTCGCCCTTGGCAAAGATGATCATCTTCTTGGTGATGGGGTCGAACATGCCCGCGTCGAGCATGATCGAGAAGTACAGAATGGCGAACAGCAGCATGATGCCAGTGTTCGAGGTGGTCTTGATGCCGCTCTTGACCCACTCACCGAGGGCGGCGAGGGCGGTCAGGGCCTGACCGTCGGAGTCAAGCAGGTTCTCTTCGGGCACGGAGCCGGTAACGAGGGCGATGATCGCAAAGACGAGCGGGACCACCACGAGAGCCGTCATAGGAGACAGCTTCTTGGTCATGATGATGTACATGAACACCGCAATCATGACCCAGGCAAGAATGGCAAGTAGCACAATTCCTCCTCTTCCATTTCCAACACTGCTGAACCTCTTCGTGCTCCACCCCAAGGCGCACGGCCGCACTCGCGGCGCGAAGTTCGAGCTGAAATGTAACCAAGAAATCTCAAGTCCGGCTCGAATGATTAGTTCGCGGAACAGTGAAAAAACACAGATTGATTACAATGGGGATAAAAGGCGAGGTAAGGGGCTGGATTTGTGCCATCAGACTCAGTTAGTTGGGCAACACTATTTGCATGGATGCCGTTCACGGATGAATTTCGACCGTTCACCGGCGCTTGAGGTATTCCAGAGTGGCCTACCGCCATTCAAAAACGTAATACCTAACTAGTCGCAAAGCGCATACATCGAGCTAAATCGCATTAAAGCAGTAGGTAAACAGAAGCGGCCACACGTGAACAGAGGAGGAACACGGCAAAGAACAGAAGCGCCCATAGGATTTAAACGTACATCGTGAGCTGGGCATTTTGCGCACTCACGAAGAGCCGCCCTCGCAGCCGCGCACATATATAAGGGCGTGTAGCTGCGAGGACGACCCGAGGCAAGTAAAGGAGATGAGTGATGGGACTGTTTTCTTGGCTCTTTAAGGGCCATGGGGACGCCGAGCCCGAGGGCGGGGGAGCCTCACCGCACAAGGTGAGCGCGAGCGCGCCCAAGGAGGCAGACGAGTGGGAGCTCGTGCCTGCCTACGTAAGCGCGCCGGAGGGCGAGCGCGCCATCCCCAGCGTCATCGCGACCGCCATTGCGGCCGGTGACAGGCCCGACAGCGAGTTCGTCGTGAAGAGCGTCGAAGTCGTGAACCCTGAGGCCAGGCTCGTTAGTGTGATCGCATGCGCCATCGCGGCTGGGGATAGGCCCGAGAGCGAGTTTGTGGTGCGCAATGTCTACCGTAAGAAGACCGCATAGGAGGAGGACCCATGCTTCGCAAGTTCAAGATCAACGTTGACGGTACCGAGTACAAGGTCGAGATGGAGGAGATCGGCGCCCCGGTTCCCACGCCTGCTGACGCCGTAGCCCCCGTTGCCGCCCCGGCGCCCGCGCCCGTTGCCGCCGCTCCCGCCCCTGCCGCCGAGGCCGTGTCCGCCCCGGCAGCCGACGCCGCCACGCCTGCCGGCGACGACGCCCAGCTTGCCCCCATGCCTGGCAAGATCCTCGACATCAAGCTCGCCGTGGGCTCCACCGTCGCCAAGAACGACGTCGTGCTCATCCTCGAGGCCATGAAGATGGAGAACGAGATCGTCGCCGAGAGCGCCGGCACCATCACGGGCATCCACGTAAACAAGGGCGACATGGTCAACCCCGGTGACGCCCTGTTCACCATCGCCTAGCTTTTGTCTGCAACGCACATCTCTACTATGTAAGGAGGCTATGGGTGGAAAGCTTGATTGAGGGCGTGTTTCTGCTCGGCGCCGAGCCTGGCCGTATCGTCATGATGGTTGTGGGCTGCGCGCTCATGTATCTCGGCATCAAGAAGGAGTACGAGCCCACGCTGCTCGTCCCCATGGGTCTTGGCGCCATCCTCGTTAACTTCCCCAACACCGGTGTGCTCACCACCGGTGACGCCGCGGGCCCCTTCACCGTTCTGTTTGAGGCGGGCATCGACACCGAGCTGTTCCCGCTTCTGCTCTTCATCGGCATTGGCGCCATGATCGACTTTGGCCCCCTGCTGAAGAAGCCGTTCCTTCTGCTCTTTGGCGCTGCCGCCCAGTTTGGCATCTTCTTCACCATCATCGCAGCGGTGCTGCTCGGCTTTGACATCAACGACGCCGCCTCCATCGGCATCATCGGTGCCGCCGACGGCCCCACGGCCATCTTCGTCGCCAACACGCTCAACTCCAAGTACCTTGGCGCCATCATGGTCGCGGCTTACTCCTACATGGCGCTCGTGCCCATCATTCAGCCGCCTGTGATCAAGGCCGTCACCACCAAGAAGGAGCGTCAGATCAAGATGGTCTACCGCGCCGGTGACGTGTCGCAGACCGCCAAGATCCTGTTCCCGATCGTCATCACCATCGTGGCCGGCCTCATCTCCCCGGTGTCGCTGCCGCTCGTGGGCTTCCTGATGTTCGGCAACCTCCTGCGCGAGTGCGGCGTGCTCGACTCCCTGTCCCTCTCCGCCCAGAACGAGCTCGTGAACCTCGTCTCCATCGTGCTCGGCCTCGCCGTCTCGGTGAAGCTGCAGGCCTCTGAGTTCCTGCAGATCGACACCCTCATCGTCATCGCGCTCGGCCTCGTTGCCTTCGTGATGGACTCCGTGGGCGGCGTCATGTTCGCCAAGCTCCTCAACCTGTTCCGCAAGGACAAGGTGAACCCGATGATCGGTGCCTGCGGCATCTCCGCCTTCCCGATGTCGAGCCGCGTCATCCAGAAGATCGCCACCGAGGAGGATCCCTCCAACTTCATCCTCATGCAGGCGGCCGGCTCCAACGTCTCTGGCCAGATTGCCTCGGTCATCGCTGGTGGCCTCGTCCTCGCCCTCATGGGCGCCTAGAAGGGAGCATCCATGTCTATCAATTCCGAGGCGCTCGCCAAGGCGCTTGAGATTCTCGTTGTGGGCTGGGGCGGCGTGTTCCTGGTTCTTGGCATCATCTACCTAGCGTCACTTGCGCTCTCCAAGCTCTTCCCGGTTCGCAAGGACAAGTAGCACATGAGTGTCTCTGCGGTATTTGCGGGCCCTCAGGTCTCGCTTCCCCAGATGCTCGACGCCCGCGAGCGCCGTGCGGCGGCCCAGGCTCGCCTTGCGGCTGCCGCGCCCGCGGGCGCCTCGCTTCTGTGTCTGACGCTCGCGATTCCCGGGCCCGTCAAGAGTTCCCCTGCGCTTGCGTGGGTGTTCGAGCGCTTGCGTGAGGCCGTGGAGGGCGCGCTTGCTGAGGCTGAGGTCTACGAGCGCTTGGAGCTCGGAGGCGCCACCGGCCACGAGCTGCTCATGCCCGTGGGCATGGTGCCTGCCGAGCTCAAGCGCCGGATGGTGGCGCTTGAGGAGGAGCACCCTCTGGGAAGGCTCGCAGACCTCGACGTCTTTGACGCGGGTGCGCACGAGCTGAGGCCGCTTTCGCGAGCAGACTTTGGTCTGCCCCTCAGGCGCTGCCTCATCTGCGAGGGCGAGGCCAAGGCCTGCGCCCGCTCGCGCACCCATACCGTGGAGGCCATGCAAGACAAGATCGCATCTATCATTTATGAAGGGGGTTATAGGGACTGTGGCAACCAAGATTAGCTTTACCGAGACCGTGCTGCGTGATGGCCAGCAGAGCCAGATCGCCACGCGCATGTCCATCGATGACATGCTGCCCATCCTGGAGACCATGGACCAGGCGGGCTTCCGTGCCATTGAGATGTGGGGCGGCGCCACGTTTGACTCCTGCCTGCGCTTTCTGAACGAGGATCCCTGGGAGCGCCTGCGCACCATCCGCTCGCACGTCAAGAACACCAAGCTGCAGATGCTGCTGCGAGGCCAGAACCTGCTCGGCTACAAGAACTACGCCGACGACGTGGTGCGTGCCGTGGTGAAGAAGTCCGTGGAGAACGGCATCGACGTGGTGCGCGTCTTTGACGCCCTGAACGACGTGCGCAACCTCAAGACCTCCATCGAGGCCTGCAAGGAGGCTGGCGGCGAGTGCCAGTGCGCCATCTCCTATACCACGAGCCCCGTTCACACCGTGCCCTACTTCGTGGAGCTCACCAAGCAGATGGCCGGCTTTGGCGCCGACTCCGTGTGCATCAAGGACATGGCCGGCAACCTCACGCCCGAGGCCGCCTATGAGCTCACGAAGGGCATCAAGGACGCGGGCATCACCGTGCCCATCGAGGTGCACACCCACGCCACCGCCGGCATCGGCGAGATGGCGCTGCTCAAGAGCGTCGAGGCCGGTGCCGACATCATCGACACCTGCATCTCCTCGTTCTCCGGCGGCACCTCCCAGCCCACCACCGAGTCGATGCACATCGCGCTCACCGGCATGGGCTATGAGACGGGCCTCGACCTCGACTGCCTGAACGAGATCGCCGAGCACTTCAACGCCGTGCGCGACAAGTTCCGTGCGAGCGGCGTGCTCAACCCCAAGATCAAGGACATCTCGCCCAAGGCGCTCGTCTACCAGGTGCCCGGCGGCATGCTCTCCAACCTGCTCTCCCAGCTCACCGAGCTTGGTGCCGCCGACCGCTACGAGGAGGTGCTCGCCGAGGTGCCGCGCGTGCGCGCCGAGATGGGCTATCCGCCCCTCGTGACGCCGCTCTCCCAGATGGTGGGCACCCAGGCGATGATGAACGTCATCTCTGGCGAGCGCTACAAGATCATCCCCAACGAGATCAAGGACTACGTGCACGGCCTGTATGGCGCCGCGCCCGTGGAGATCTCCGAGGAGATCCGTAAGACGGTCATTGGCGACGACGAGCCCATCACCTGCCGTCCCGCCGACCTCATTGAGCCGCAGCTGCCGACTCTTACGGCAGAGATTGCCGAGTACGCCCGCACCGAGGAGGACGTGCTTGCCTATGCGCTGTTCCCGGCGCAGGCACGCGACTTCCTTGGCCGCCGCGAGGACCCGTTCTACGACGTGCCCGAGCAAACGGTGCGCGTGAGCGTGGCCCAGTAGCTTTTTGCGAGGCTCCGTGCCGCTTGGCACGGAGCCTCTTTCGTATCTGGCACATTCGGCGGCGTGTGCGCCGGCAGGGGAGTGCGGCGGCGAGTGTTCCGCCGAGGGAGGGAGTGTTGTTATGTCGCTTGATACGCGAGACATTACGTTTGCAGGTGCGGGGGTGGCCTTGCTTGCCGTCTCCGCCTGGGTGTCGCTTGCGCTGGGGCCCGTGCCGTTTACGCTCCAGACGATGGCGCTTGCCTTTGTGCTGTGTGCCATGCGTCCCAACCAGGCGCTGGCCTCTGTGCTCACTTACCTTGTGGTGGGGGCGCTCGGCGTGCCGGTCTTTGCGGGCATGCGCGGGGGAGTGGGCGTGCTTGCTGGGCCCTCGGGAGGCTTTCTCGTGGGCTTTGCGGTTGCCGCGGCGCTTGCGGTGGGCGTGAGGCGTCTCGTGCGCTCTCGTGGCGTCTCAGACGTGTGCGTAGTGGTGCTCATGCTTGTGTGCTCCTATGGCGTGGGCTGGGCGTGGCTCATGGCCTCGACGGGCATGGGGGCGGCTGCCGCCTTTGCGAGCGCATGCGCACCGTTCATCGTTCCCGACGTGATGAAGTGTGCGGCGGGCATCGCCCTTGCACGTGCTGTGCGCCGAGCGGTCCCATCACTTGTGGCATAAGGGTATCTACCTGCGGTGATGGAAGAAGCGGCCAAGAAATTCAAAAAAATTGAAATTGGGGCTTGCATCGGGGGTGACTCTCCCGTATAGTATTTTCTCGCGCTGGGGCACACAGCAAAGGCGCACCCGAGAGACAGACATTGTAATTGGGATGTCGTCTAATGGCAGGACAGCGGATTCTGGTTCCGTCAATGGGGGTTCGACTCCCTCCATCCCAGCCATTTTCGTCTGTCTGTCACATGGCCCGTTCGTCTAGCGGTTCAGGACGCCGCCCTCTCAAGGCGGAGATCACGAGTTCGAATCTCGTACGGGCTACCA
>Cebus_capucinus_imitator_PRJNA485217_SSR098__coassemble_2140_pt1 | contig 12961 bp, 10 predicted proteins | sample Cebus_capucinus_imitator_PRJNA485217_SSR098__metabat2_high_PE_006 | metagenome-assembled genome bin Cebus_capucinus_imitator_PRJNA485217_SSR098
AGCAGGATGCGCCGCACATGCGTGCTTTCACGCGCGCCGCATCGCAGGCAAAAGCGGAAGGAGCCCCGTGGCAATCACTCCCGAAGAGGTCGTCGAGACACTCAACATGGTCACCGAGCAAAACCTCGACATCCGTACGGTCACCATGGGCATTTCGCTTATGGGCTGCGCCGACGAGAACCTCGAGCGCATGTGCACCAAGGTGTACGACCACATCACCAAGACGGCCGAGAAGCTCGTGCCCACCGTGGAGAGCCTCGAGCGAGAGTATGGCATCCCCATCGTGAACAAGCGCATCTCCGTGACCCCGGTGGCGCAGATTGCCGCCGCCTGCCCCGACACAGACCTCGTGCCCCTCGCCCACGCCCTTGACCGCGCGGCAGAGGCTCTGGGCATCGACTACCTCGGCGGCTACTCGGCGCTCGTGCACAAGGGCATCGGCAACGCCGACCGTCGCCTCATTGCCTGCATCCCCGAGGCGCTTGCCTCCACGAGCCGCGTGTGCTCGAGCGTCAACGTCGCGAGCCTGCGCGCCGGCATCAACATGGACGCCGTGCTCATGGTGGCCCAGACGGTGCTCGACTGCGCCAAGCTCACAAAAGACCGCGATTCCATCGGTGCCTCCAAGTTTGTGGTGTTTGCCAACATGGTGGAGGACTCTCCCTTCATGGCCGGCGCCACGCACGGCTCGGGCGAGGCGGATGCCGTGATCAACGTGGGCGTCTCGGGCCCCGGCGTCATGGCCGCCGCCCTTGAGGAGCTTCCCGAGACGGCCAACATGATGGAGGTGGCCGAGCGCATCAAGCAGACCGCCTTCAAGATCACCCGAGCCGGCGAGCTCATGAGCCGCGAGGCCGCGCGTCGCCTGGGCGTGGAGAAGGGCATCGTGGACCTCTCGCTTGCCCCCACCCCCGCCATCGGCGACTCCGTGGCCCGCATCCTCGAGATCATTGGCGTGGGCACCTGCGGCGGCCCCGGCACCACCTGCGCGCTTGCCATGCTCAACGACGCCGTCAAGAAGGGCGGCGTCATGGCAAGCTCCAGCGTGGGCGGCCTCTCGGGCGCTTTCATCCCGGTCTCCGAGGATGCCGGCATGATTGCCGCGGCAGAGGCAGGGGCGCTTTCCCTCGAGAAGCTCGAGGCCATGACCTGCGTGTGCTCCGTGGGCCTCGACATGATTGCCGTGCCCGGCGACACGCCCGTTGAGGCCATCGCCGGCATCATCGCCGACGAGATGGCCATTGGCGTCATCAACAACAAGACCACCGCAGTGCGCCTCATCCCGGCCATTGGCAAGGGCGAGGGCGAGTCGGTGGAGTTTGGCGGCCTGTTTGGCCGCGCCCCGGTGATGCACGTGAACCCCCACGCCGGCAATGTCTTTGCCCACCGTGGCGGCCGCTTCCCGGCACCGCTCAACTCGCTCAAGAACTAGCGGCGCATACCCGGCAGCGGGCGGCAGGCGGCGCATCAGAGCCGACCCGCCTTGGGGTTGCACGCATTTTCGAGAACCGCATCCGGGCCCTCCTGCACGCGGGCCCGCACCCACAGGAGCACCATGGCACGCAGAGCGCACGCAGACAACGACAGGTACGGCAGCGATCACGGAGCAAGCCGCGAGCATACGCGCCACTCCGGCTCTGCGTACGGCTCTGCCGAGCACGTCTCGGGCGCTGGGTACGGCACAAGGCACACGGGCTCGGTGCGCCTTGCGCAAACGAGCGGCCGCCATGGGAGCGGCACGCATGCGGATAGCCCCGCCACGCACGCCGGCTCCGAGCGCAGGACACGTCGCGATGCCAGCTCCGAGCGCAGGGCACGTCGCGATGCTAGCTCCGAGCGCGCCGGCAGGCACGCCGGCTCCGAGCGCCGCCACAGGGCCAGCTCCGAGGGCAGCCGCTCAAACTCGCATACGCGCGACGCGCGTCAGGCCGCAACGCGAGGCGCCTCGCGCCCCCGCCGCGGCCGTGGCACGGGAGCCCCGGCCCGCGGCTACGGGCTCCCCCAGGCGCCCGGCAGGCTCGCCGGCGTGCTCGACCGGCGCTTTTCCCGCGGGATGAGCTCGCGCTCACGGCGCATGGCTGCCGGAAAGCTGGCACCCGTGGCCTGTGGGTTCATCGCGGTTACGCTCGGCGTCTTTCTCATCAAGGGCGCCCTCACGCCCGCCGCGCCCAAGCTCGTGGCAGGCACGGGCGGCATGGAGCGCACCCATCTGTTCGGCTCTAGCGGCTCCTCCTTTGCCGCCTCGCTCATCCTGCCTGAGGAGCTGGCGCCCACCAACCCCAGCTGGCCCGAGATCTCTGGCACCACCAAGCGCGCCGGCAAGGTCATGCGCGAGCTGGTGGAGGCAATCGATGCGGTGGAAGACTCCGGCTATGAGGTGGGATTTGCTCTCTACGACGTCTCGACGGGCATCACCGTCACCTATAACGGCGACGAGAGCTACTACTCCGCGAGCTCCATCAAGGGCCCGTATGTGGCCGGGCTTGCCCGCTACGACCTGGGAGATTCCATCACCTCGGTCTCAAACAGCGTGAGCAACATCCTCGTATACTCCGACAATGCCTCCTACTCAAACCTGCGCGACACCTACGGCAACGCAAGCTTCCAACAGCTCGTAGACGAAAGCGGCGCGGCGTCCATGCCGAGCCGCGGCGCCACCGAGGCCATTCGCACGGCCGCCGCCTCGCAGAGCGACGCGAGCATCGCCGACAACAAGTACGAGTTCTTCACGCCCAACCATCTGCTTGCCTTGTGGAAGGTCTGCTACCAGTACCTCTCCTCCACAGAGCCCGGCGCCTCTTGGCTCTCCGCCCAGTTTGAGCACCCCGAGACCTCGGCCATCCACGTGGCCGCCTCGTCTCTGGGCACCACCTGGAGCAAGGCGGGCTGGTACCCGGCAGACACCTCCGGCTACAGCACCACCGTCGACGCCGGCGTGGTGCGCGCCCAAGACGGAGACTTCATCCTCGCCGTCATGACCAACAAGCCCGAGGACTTCACCACCATGGAGACCATCGTAAGCCCCCTCATAACCCTCAGAGCCGCCCTCGTCTCAGCATAAGCGTCCAACAACGAAAACCTCCCACCCCTCCCCCTCAGCTGCGTCCCAAGTTCTCCGGCGGGCGGCAGGAGGGATCGCCCGCGAACAGGGTCCGCCCCGCTGCCGCCCGACAACGTAGACGCAGGGCGCCCCTGCCTCATGCGCGGCGAATGCACCGCAACGCCCACTGGGCAGATGCCCTGCCGAGCAAGGTTGACAAGAGGGGCCCTGCCTCATGCGCGGCGAAGGGGCTGAGGGACTTTGCGAAGCAAAGTGACCCCTCGCCACGCATGGGGCGGGGCCCCTCGTCGGGACGGCATAGGCGCCCGGTGTCATAGGGCAAGAACGGCCATGCATAAGGCAGGGCCGCCCGGAGGGACGATATGGGGACGCAGCCGGCTAGAACGAACCGAGGAAGTGAACCTCGGGCTCGAGCTCGACGGAGAACTGGCGCCTAACCTCAGACTGCACATGCGCAATAACCGCACGCACGTCGGCCGCCGTGGCGCCGCCAAGATTCACCACAAAGCCCGCATGCTTCTCAGAGACGGCAGCGCCGCCCACACGGTAGCCCTTGAGGCCGGCGTCGGTGATGAGCTTGCCGGCAAAGTGCCCCTCCGGGCGCTTGAACGTGGAGCCCGCGCTCGGCAGCTCAAGCGGCTGCTTGCTCTCGCGCGCAGAGGTAAGCTCGGCCACGCGCGCCGCGATCGTCTCGGCATCGCCCGGCTCGAGCACAAAGGTGGCCGAAAGCACCACGAGCCCCTCGGTCTTGACGCGGCTCGTGCGGTAGCCAAGCGCAAGCTCTGCCGCCGAAAGCTCGCGCACCGAGCCGTCGGGCATGAGGCAACGGGCACTCTCGAGCACGTTGGCGCAGCAGCCGTCATAGGCGCCAGCGTTCATGAACACCGCGCCGCCCACGCTGCCCGGGATGCCGCAGGCGAACTCGAGGCCCGTAAGCGCAAGTGAGGTCGCAAACTGCGAGGCTTCGATGATGGGAGCGCCAGCCTGACACACGAGGCGGCAGGTTTTTCGCGGATCTCCCACGAGCAGGATGTCGGTAAGCGCCTCGGCGCAGTCGATGACCACGCCGCGGAACCCAGCGTCTCCCACGAGCAGGTCTGAGCCGCAGCCCAGCACAAAGAACTCTGCACCATGGGCGCGGCACGCCCTCACGCAGGCCACGAACTCGTCCTCGTTCGCGGGGCGGGCAAAGAGGTCTGCCGGGCCTCCCACCTTAAACGTGGTGTGCTCGGCCATGGGCTCGTCGTGCGCGAGCTCACCCTCCACAAGCGCCGCCTCAAGCTCGCGGGCAAGCGCGGCATAGGTCTCGGCAACACAGGTCATGGTTCCTCCTTGCATGGACGCCTAGGGGCGCGTATCAGATGCCACGGGCGCGAGCGGCTCTGCGCCGTGGCTGAATATGCCGCTTGCAAGGGTACTACACGCCCCGCACGCTTCACCTCCCCCACACGAAACACGGCCGCACGAGGCATGCGGAGCGCGCGCAGGGGGTGCGCAACACAGCCCAGAGCACCGGCGCCCGTGCCCACATCTGAGCGCAAGCCTCGCAAACGCACGTGCCCAACTCGACCAAAAGCGCAGCTCATCTGTGGTGTGTAGTTAATTACTAGTAATGTGGTCGTATTTTTGTTGACACGCCCTTGGCCTGGTAGTAGTGTGTGATGCGTCATGTTTCAGGGCGGGGTGAGAATCCCCACTGGCGGTGACGTGCGACGCCCGAGGGCGCACATGCGCGAAGCCCGCGACCCGCGCAAGCGGCTGATCCGGTGCAAGTCCGGGGCCAACGGTGACGGCACAGGGTGCCCAAGTCCGGATGGAAGAAACGGAGGCCACTCATGGCTAACCATCACCTACGTCCGCAGGCGCACGCAACCGGTGTGGGCAATACCGGCTCATGGTCTACCATGCGCATTGCCACCTGCGCCTTGTTTGTTGCCGTCTCTCTCGTGGCAAGCTTCATCGAGCTCCCCATATTCCCAGCGGCTCCTTGGCTCAAGTATGACCCCTCGGGCATCGTGTGCCTCATCGCCGGGCTTGCCTTTGGCGCAGGCACGGGCGCGCTCGTGGCCGTGCTCTCGTGGCTGCCGCACCTGTTCATGGATCCGTTTGGCGGTCTCGTCGCCATCCTGTGCGCCGTGGCGCTTACCGTCCCCGCCGCGCTCGTCTACCACCGCTGGCAAAGCCGCCCGGGCGCCATTGTGGGCATGGTCGTTGCCTCGTGCCTCACCCTCGGCGTGGCGATCGGCACCAACCTCGTCATCACGCCGCTCTATGCGGGCATCAGCATGCAGGCCGTGCTGGCCATGATCGTCCCCATCCTGCTGCCGTTCAACGCGCTCAAGGTGCTCATCACCTGCGCGGCCACCCTCGCGCTCTACAAGCCCGTCTCCAAGCTTGTGGGGGCGTAGCGCATGGAAGCGGAGCATGCCGCGCAGCATTCGCGCGCCGCTCGCGCCCGCCTCTCGGGCGTACGCCTCGCCTACACCGAGGGCGCCCCTTGGTCGCTCGATGGCGTTGACCTCACGGTATACGCGGGCGAGCGCCTCTGCGTGCTCGGTCCCAACGGCGCGGGCAAGTCCACCTTGGCGCAGGTGCTCTGCGGCCTCGAGGCGCCCGACGCCGGCACGGTGGAGCTCTTGGGCGAGATTGCCTTTGACGGGCACGCGCCCCACCCCGCCGCCTACCGGGCGGCACGCAGGAGAAGCGGCCTGGTGTTCCAAAACCCCGAAGACCAGATAGTCACGAGCGTCGTTGCCGACGACGTGGCCTTTGGTCCCGAGAACCTGGGCGTTCCCGGCGCAGAGATCGCCCGTCGCGTGGACGAGGAGCTCGCCCGCGTGGGCCTCGCGGCCTTTGCACTCGCAGACCCGGCGCGCCTCTCCGGCGGGCAGCAGCAGCGCGTGGCGCTCGCGGGCGCGCTCGCCACTCACCCAGACCTGCTCGTGCTCGACGAGCCCGGCGCCATGCTCGACGTGCGCGGCCGCCGTGGCGTCATGCGCGTGCTCGGCGAGCTGCAGGCTGCTGGCACCACCATCGTGCACATCACGCACTTCATGGACGAGGCGCTCGCTGCAGACCGCGTGGTGGTGCTCGACCACGGCCGCATCGTGCGCGAGGGCACCCCGCGCGAGGTCTTTGCCCACGCCGCCGAGCTGCGCGAGCTGGGGCTCGACGTGCCCCTCGTCACCAACGTGGCGCTTGAGCTTGGGCTCGGCGCCTGCACAGACGCCTCCGAGCTTGCGGCGGCCTTGGCCGGGCAGGGCAGGGAGCCGCACGCCAGCGCCCTAGGCGCAGCCGAGGCGCCCGCTTGCGACCGCGAAGCCACGGGCGCCGGCGCGCCCACGCCCACCAGTGACGCCGCCGTGCCCGCAGCCGCAGCCACGCCCGCAGCCACGAGCGCCACGGGCACCGCAGCCGCCTCCACGAACGTCGCCGCAAGCGCCACGCAGGCGCCCGCCCTCAAGCTCTCCCACGTGAGCTTTCGCTACGGCTCCGCCCCCACCCTGCACGACCTCTCGCTTGAGGTGGCGCCGGGCGAGCTGGTGGCGCTCGTGGGGCAAACGGGCTCGGGCAAGTCTACCCTCGCCAAGCTCGCCTGCGCGCTCGTGCAGCCGAGCGCCGGCACCGTCGAGGTATGCGGCATCCCCACAACCGACCGCAGGCGGCGCCGCGAGCTGCGCGGGAAGGTGGGCTACGTGATGCAGCACCCCGAGCGCCAGCTCTTTGCCGACACCGTCTTCGAAGACATTGCCTTTGGCCCGCGCAACCTCGGTCTTTCCGAGGCGGAGGTGGAGCGGCGCGTGCGCGAGCAGCTCGCCTTCCTTGGCCTTGGGCACAAGGCGCAGGCCTCGCCCTTCAGCCTCTCCGGCGGCCAGAGGCGCCTCGTGGCGCTCGCCGGCGTACTCGCCCTCGAGCCCAAGGTGCTCGTGCTCGACGAGCCCGTGGCCGGCCTCGACCCTCACGGCGCCGAGCGCCTGCGCACCATCATCGAGGCGCTCCACGCCCAGGGGCGCACCATCCTCATGATCTCGCATGCCATGGAAGACGTGGCCGAGCTCGCCGGCCGCATGGTGGTGCTCGGCGAGGGGCGCATCGCCCATGAGGGCACCCCGCGCGAGGTCTTTGCCCACGCCTCCGAGCTTTGCGAGCTCGGCCTTGGCGTGCCGGCCGCGCGCGCCCTCGCGCGAAGGCTGCGCGAGCTGGGCGTCCCCGTCGCCAACGACCCGCTCACGCAGGCAGAGCTCGTCTGCGAGCTTGCCCGCCTCCATCGCACCAGCCACAAGGAGGCCGCCTCATGCTAGCCATCCCCCTCGGCAGCTACCAGCCCACGGGCTCTGCCATCCACGCGCTTGACGCGCGCGTCAAGGCGGCCACCCTCATCGTGGCCATGGTCTGCGCGTTTGCCATCACCAGCCCCGCCCAGCTCGCCTTCGCCCTCGCCGGCACGGCGCTGCTCGTGCACCTCACGCGCCTGGGGCACGCCGCCACGCTCAGGGGCCTCATCCCCGTGGTGCCGTTCGCCCTCGTCGTCGCCCTCTTTGACCTCATCGCCAACACAGGAGGCACGCAGCTTGCCACGCTTGGCCCCATAACCATCACAAGCGCAGGCGCATGGGCGGCCGTGCTCTACCCCACGCGCCTGCTCATGGTGGTGTGCGTGGGGTCGCTTCTGCTCGCAACCACCACGCCCACCCAGCTCACCGACGCCTTTGAGGCACTCATCTCGCCGCTCGCGCGCCTGGGGGCCCCCGTGCGCGAGATTGCCCTCGTGCTCTCGCTGGGCCTGCGCTTTGTGCCCATCCTGGCCGACGAGGCGCAGTCTGTGATGGACGCGCAGGCGGCACGCGGCGCCTCGTTTGAGGAGGGCAGCGCCTGGGCCCGCCTGCGCGCCCTCGGCACCATCCTCGTCCCCGTCTTTGCCGGGGCGCTCCGGCACGCCCAAAACCTCGCGAGGGCCCTTGACGCCCGCAACTACGAGGGCGGCGCCGACAGAACCCACTACCACACCCCGCGGCTCACCAGCAAAGACGCCCTCTTTGCCCTCGCGACTGCCGCCTGGCTCGCGGTTACGCTCAGCCTGTAGCCGGGCCCGCCCACCGCCCAGCGTCGTGGAAATCCTACGATGTTCGCCTGCGTGCGGTATCCTTGTTAGATGCAGAGCCACCGACAGCCATACGAAACTCATTTGGAGCTCATATGTCGCGAAGCTATCGCCGTCCTTCCACGGACGTCAACCCATACAAGGCCGCCTGCGGCCATCCCGGCCCGGCAGGCGGCCAGCTCATGACCCGCCGTTCGGCACTCAAGGCCATGCTCGGCATCTCCGTCGTCACGGCCGGCCTCTTTGCGAGCCGCACGTCCGCCTATGCGGCCGAGGCTTCCAAGGAAACCACCGACGCCCTCAACGCCGCCCAGAGCGCCTATGACGAGGCCACGGCCAAGCTCGAGGCCATCGCCAAGGAGTACGACGAGCTCAACCAGCAGCTCAACGATGCCGTTGCCCAGATCGACGCCGTGCAAGAAGAGATCGACGCCACCCAGACGCAGATCGACGACAAGCAGGCCGAGATCGACGACAAGCAGGATGAGATCGACACCAAGCAAAGCCAGCTCGGCAACCGCATCTCTGACAGCTACAAGAGCGGCACCTCCAACCTGCTCTCCCTCATCCTCAACTCCTCGAGCTTTGAGGAGCTTGCCAGCAACCTCACCTACATGGGCAAGATCAACGAGAGTGACGAGGAGCTCATCGACGAGGTCAAGCAGGCAAAGGCCGAGCTCGAGCGCGCCAAGGACGAACTCGAGGCCACAAAGCAGACCCTCGAGCAGCAGAAGAGCGAGTACGAGACGCTCAAGGCAGACCTGCTCGACAAGGCAAACGCCACCCAGGCCAAGCAGCAGGAGGCATCAGACCTCGTCGCGAGCCTGAGCGACGACGTGCGCGAGCTCATCGAGAAGCGTGACGCCGAGATTCTCGCCGCCGCCGAGGAGGAGCGTCGCCAACGCGAGGCCGCAGAGGCCGCTAGGAAGGCTGCCGAGGAGGCGGCCAAGAAGCAGAACTCCTCGGGTGGCAACGGCGGCGCCTCAAACGTCACCGGCGACCTCTCAAACGCCACCGCCTCGCAGAAGGGCGCGGCCATCGTCTCCGCCACCAACCGCGTGGGCTCCCCCGGCCTTGGCTACTGCGCCATGTGGGTGAGCCAGGTGTACCAGGCGGCGGGCCTGGGATACCCCGGCGGCAACGCCAACAACATGTACTACAACTTCTGCTCGAGCTCCAACAAGTCTACGCTCGAGCCGGGCATGATCATTGCCGTGCCCTCCCACCCGCACACGGTTGCCGGCCGCATCTACGGCCATGTGGGCATCTACATCGGCAACGGCATGGTCAAGCACAACATCGGCCCCATCACCACCCAGAGCCTCGACAGCTGGATCTCCTTCTACGGAACCACCTACACCCCCAGGTGGGGCTGGGCCGGCTAAACACGTCTCATACGCAGCGAGTTCCGGGCGCCACGTGCGCCCGGCGTCATGAAAGGACGTCCCATGAGCAACCCACAAACTCCGCAAGACACCCGCGTACTCGTGACCGGTGGTGCCGGCTTCATCGGCAGCCACACCGTCATCGAGCTGCTTGAGAGCGGCTACGAGGTCGTCGTGGTGGACGACCTTTCCAACGCCAGCGCCAAGGCCCTCGAGCGCGTGCGCCAGATCGTGGGTGCCGAGGCGGCGGCCCGCCTCAGCTTCTACGAGGAGAACATCCTCAACCGCGAGGCCCTGGGACGCATCTTTGACGCCCATCCCATCGACCGCGTCATTCACTTTGCCGGCTTCAAGGCCGTCGGCGAGTCTGTCACCAAGCCCATCGAGTACTACCACAACAACATTGAGGGCACCCTGGCCCTGCTCGACGTGATGCGCGCCCACGGCTGCAAGTCCATCATCTTCTCGAGCTCGAGCACCGTCTACGGAGACCCCGACGCCCTGCCCCTCACCGAGCAGAGCCCCAAGAAGAGCTGCACCAACCCCTACGGCTGGACAAAGTGGATGATCGAGCAGATCCTCTGCGACGTGGCCTGTGCAGACCCGGAGTGGGACGTGGTGCTGCTACGCTACTTCAACCCCATCGGCGCCCACGAGAGCGGCCTCATCGGCGAGGATCCCAAGGGCATCCCCAACAACCTCGTGCCCTACGTGGCGCAGGTGGCTGTGGGCAAGCTTGCCGCCGTGCAGGTCTATGGCAGCGACTACGACACCCCCGACGGCACCGGCGTGCGCGACTACATCCATGTGGTTGACCTCGCCAAGGGCCATGTGGCCGCGCTTTCTTGGATGTGCGACAAGACGGGCGTGGAGGTGTTTAACCTCGGTACCGGCACCGGCACGAGCGTGCTCGAGGTGGTAGCCGCCTTCTCGGCGGCCTGTGGCAAGGAGCTCCCCTACGTGATGCGCGAGCGCCGCGGCGGCGACATTGCCGCCAACTGGTGCGATGCCTCCAAGGCCGAGCAGATGCTGGGCTGGAAGGCCGAGCGCACCATCGACGACATGTGCCGCGACTCCTGGAGGTGGCAGAGCCACAACCCCAACGGGTTTGAGGGCTAAGGAATAGGCACGCGACGGCACCTGCGGGCCCACGCGATGCCTCCGGCAGCGTCGGTGTGAGGCCGGGAGGAGCAGGGGGTTCGAAACATTCCGCAGGCGAAGCCGAGGACGTTTCGAACCCCTCGCCCCTCCGGCCGTCAGGTTGCTAGGCACGGGTACCGCATGGACATGTCGAGCGATATACGATCTGGTTTGAGACCAATCGCCGGCTCACCTGTGGGCCGGCTTTGCATGAGAAGGAGTCCCGTCATGGCGGATACCCAGCCGTTTGTTGCCTACCTTCGCGAGCGGCTCCCCTTGGTTGAGACAGCCATAGCGCAGGCAGCGGCGCGCCCGCTCACCGAGCGCGAGCCCGCAGGCGACCTCAGGCACTACCTCTACGAGCCCCTCGCCCACTTCACCGCAGGCGGTGGCAAGCGTGTGCGGCCGGTGCTGTGCCTCTTGGGCGCCGAGGCCACGGGCGGTAACGCCACGAGCGCGCTCTCGGCCGCCGTGGCCATCGAGCTGTTCCAGAGCGCCGCGCTCATCCATGACGACATCGCCGATGCCTCCGAGCTGCGCCGCGGCGAGCCGTGCCTGTACCGCACCGAGGGCGAGGGGCTTGCCATCAACTGCGGAGACCTGGCGCTCACGCAGGTCTTTGAGGTGGTGCTCGCAGACCAGGGGCTGCCCGCCGAGCGCCGTCTGCGCGTGCTCGAGGAGCTCGTGCGCATGGAGCGCCACACCCTTGAGGGCCAGGCGCTCGATCTGGGATGGGCACGCGACGCTCGCTGGGACGTCACGCCCGAAGACTACCTCTACATGGTTGACGCCAAGACGGCGTGGTACACCTGCGCCTCCCCCCTCTACATCGGGGCGCTTGCGGCAGGTGCTTCCGAGCAGGCCGCCGCAGGGCTCATCGAGGTGGGCCTGCACGCAGGCATCGCCTTTCAGCTGCAAGACGACCTACTCAACCTCGTGGGCAACGCCGAGGCGCAGGGCAAGGACTTCCGCAGCGACATCACCGAGGGCAAGCGCACGCTGGCCGTGGTGAGCGCCCTCAGCACCCTTGAGCGCGAGGGCAGGGCGTACGCGCGCGAGGAGCTCGTGGGCCTTCTGGGCGCAGGTACCACGAGCGAGGACGAGCTCGCCCACGCCGTGGCGCTCATCGAGTCGGCAGGCGGCATCGAGCACTGCCGCGTGCGTGCCGAGGCCGAGGCCGAGGCCGCCACGCAAGGCGCGCTTGCGCTCGAGCGCGAGGGGCACATCAGTGCCGAGGCCTGCGAGCTCATCCGCTCTATGGCTAGTTTCTTCATTCAGCGCACAAGCTAGGCACGCGCGGGCAATCTGCGTCATACTAGTAGGGTTTTGATACCAACGTGAGACGGGTGCAACATGGATCCGATTCGTGAGGGCATGAGCGGCGTTATGGTGGAGGACGTGCAGGAGCGCCTCGCCAAGCTCGGCTTTGACATTGACCAGGCCGAGCGCGAGCAGAAGGCCTTTGGCAGCTCCACCACCACCGCCGTGGCGCGCTTTCGCGTGGAGCACGGCCTTACGCTTACGGGCGAGGTAGACAGCGCTTGCTGGTCTGTGCTGGTGGACGAGTGCTACGAGATGGGCGACCGCACCCTGTACCTGCGCCTGCCCAACTTCCACGGCGCCGACGTGCGCTGCATGCAAAACGCCCTCAACGTGCTGGGCTTCTCGTGCGGCGAGGCAGACGGCTACTTTGGCGTGCACACCGAGGCTGCCGTGAAGCTCTTCCAGGAGAACGTGGGCATGCTGGCCGACGGCATCGCCTTCTCCGACACGTTTGACGCGCTCGAGCGCCTGCGCCACGTGTGGGCAGGCAAGCCCGCCGCAGGCCCGCACCCGCAGAGCCCCATGGGCTTTGCCCGCGCCGCGCTCGTGCTCGAGGAGGCGCAGGTGGCCATTACCGCCGAGGATCCCATCTCGCGCAATGTCGCCGGCCGCATCTGGAACATCGCCAGCGCCACCTCGGCCAAGACCGGGCTTCGCCTCCTGGACTCCGCAGACGCCGCCGCAGAAGGCGACCACGCCGTCTTTGTGCTGGCCACAACGCCGCGTCCCGCCGTCTCGAGCGTGGTAAACGTTGCCATGGCCGAGGACGACGACCTAGCTCTGCGCCTGCGCACCGCCCTCGCGAGCACCCGCACGCGTCCGCCCGTGGTGCGCATCGAGCTGCCCAACAGCCCCGACTACGACGGCACCTTCACCATCGACGACGCCCAGATGCTCGCCGTGACCCTCCTCGACGCCCTCTGCACCGCCCTCGCGCAGTAAGGCAAGCGC
>Cebus_capucinus_imitator_PRJNA485217_SSR098__coassemble_2220_pt1 | contig 11757 bp, 7 predicted proteins | sample Cebus_capucinus_imitator_PRJNA485217_SSR098__metabat2_high_PE_006 | metagenome-assembled genome bin Cebus_capucinus_imitator_PRJNA485217_SSR098
CCACGACAGCCCCGACGCCCAAGAATACCTCCGCATGTTCCAAAAGGCCTTCTCCGCCGAGAAAGGCACCTCCGGGCCGGCGGACTAGCGAGGGCGACATTCGTGGCAAATCGTGTGCTCCAGATACGTGAAATCGCCATCGCTCCATTGTGGGAAGGAGGCTCGCGGGCTGGGTTGCTTACCTCTTTATTTAGAGAGCGTCCAGAGCCAGGCGGGGACGACGTGAATGACACCCGCCTTAGTCTCGACCGTTTCCTGCTCACGCAGGGAAACGATGGTGCCCTGAGCTACGCCGGTAAGCTCCATCGCCTTCTCCAATGACGAGATCTCGCGCTTTCGCGTTTTCTCATGCGCCATGGTGACGGTCGCCTGAATGAGCGCATAGGGCTCGGGGCTCAGCGCGTCTCCCACAAGGAAGTCAATCTTCTCTCGCTTTGCGGTGGGCGCGGTATACGAGGTGAGCGTCTCTATCCTGCTGCCAAAGAGCCGCCTGCGCAGCTCTAGGTAGACGGCGGTCTCAAAACGCTTGCCGATGTCTTGCTGATTGGCACGCGACACGGCATGTACGAGCCCCGGGTCCTCGCCGTAGACTTTTTGCATGGCGTTCGTCGCCGGGCTCAGGGCAGTTGCATATTCCGACAAGAACTCGAGTAGGTGGGCCTGCTCAAACAGCCTAACGAGTTGGCTTACGGATCCCCACGTGATCTTGAATCCCACCGAGCGGAGATGCTCTGCAAGCCCGTTTACCGACAGGTCGCATCCGGTGTTTCGTAGCCCAAAGAGTGAGATTTGGTTGGCGAGGGCGATGTCGGTTCTGCCCGCACGCTCGGCAACGTCGCGGGCCACGATGTCTCGCGCATAGGTCTGTAGCGTCCTGATGCGCTCGGGCTCCGCCAGGCGCTGAACGCCGGGAAAGCCGCCGGTGACAAGATAGTCTGAATAGGCCGCCTCGAGCTCGGTCTGGAGGGCGGGAGCAACCGAGCCGACTCTGGCGAGCTCGCTGGAGCGTGGCACGTCCATGGAGCGAAATTCGCAGTACTCACGAAACGACAGGGGCATCATGGGGTACTCAAGCGAACGACCCCTGAAGTTGGTGGCGATTTCGTCCGAGGAGAGCTTTGACGACGACCCCGTAATCACGAGAGTAACGCGCTCGTGCTCGGCAATGCGACGGCAGAAGCCCTGCCAGTTGGGTGCGTCTTGGATCTCGTCCAAAAAGAGGTAGCAGCCTTCGCTGCGGGCTTCGGGTACTTGGCGCCAGTACTCGTTTACGACATCGTCGAGCAGGGTGTCCGCTATTGGCATGAGACGGTCGTCAGAGAAGTCAAAGTAAAAGATTCGGTCGGGGTCTGTGCCTTGTGAAATGAGGCGCCGTATTAGCTGGAAGGCATAGAACGTCTTGCCGCACCTGCGAATGCCCGTAATGATGCTGACGGTATTGAAGGGTGCGGGCGCGGGAATCTCGCCCACTATGTCGGCTCGCTGCACTGAGGCGGGATACTCTCGATTGCGTGCTTCCAAGACGAGCTGCGCATATTCTTCAGGTGTTGGCGACATGGCTCCTCATTTCGGCGTATGTATAGTTCTCTTCTTAGAAGAGAACTATACATACAAAGTTCTCTTCATAGGAGAGAACTATTGGCAAAAAGTTCTTCTCTACAAAGAGAATTTTGACACGAAGAGCCTTGCGTCGTGCGTGCCACGGAGGCGCGGGGCATGGCGGGGAATCCATGGGTGCCCGTGCGGCAAGAAGGCCGCCTGGCTAGGCTCTCCGGACAATGCCCGCATCATGCCAGCGCCACGCTCCTCGTGTGAGGGGCGGGGCGCTGGCATGATGCGGTTGCTAGAGGCTCAACACATGGCATGCCTCTCCTAGGCAATGGGCCGCATAAAGGGGCATGAGGCGAATCTCTGCACCTCCCTCCGAAACGCGCATAGAAAAGTTTTGCTCCGAGAGAACGATTGCGAAGGGAGAGCCTGCGTGCTTCATGAACATCTCAAGCGTTTTCGCACGGATGTTGCGAGCGGATTTGACCTCAATGGGGATGACGTGCGCCAGTTCGTCTTGGATTGCGAAGTCAATCTCTCCGTTGGCGTTCCATGATGACGGGGGAATCCAGTAGAACGTCGGGATGTCCTGCGCCGAAAGCGCTTGCATGACTGAGTTTTCTGCGAGCGCCCCACGAAAGTCTGACGAGGTTGTAAGTCCTCCAGCGCCTTCGATGTCGAGCCATAACATGGGGTTAATCGCGAACTTGTAGAAAGTAAGCCCGGTGTCTGCCAAATAAAGCTTGAAGTAGCTGCCCTCCTCCTCGTTGTAAGAGACGAGGGGGGCCTCGGTGGAGGTTGTGAGGTCATTGATGGTCGCAATGCCAGCGCCGGCAAGCCATTCAATGGGCTCAAGCAGCTTGCTACGGCGCCCTCCTCGCTCTACCTCGGAGTATTTGAATTTCTTTGTTGAAGAGCGGAGAAGCTGAGAGGGTATGCTTTTCCAGACCTTGCGCGCCGCAATGCCACTGATGCCATTCTCCGGATCGGTCATATCTGCCGTGTATGTTTCGTCAATCTCGCGTTGCTGTATGCGCACCTCATCGAGATTCTTGGTGCGGACATAGGCAGAGACGGCTGCAGGCATGCCACCGACAACCTGATAGAGCCTGAATAGGCGAAGGGCCTCATCGTGGGCCGCATAGGGTTCACACGACGCAGCGTGCTCGCGTATTGCCTGGGCAATGGCATCCTCGCCTAGCGCCCAGAGGAATTCCTCGAACGTCATAGGATGCATCGTTATTTGCTCAACGCCGCTGGGAAAGGGGAGCTTGCGACGTTTTGTGTTTACTCCAAGCTGGCTTCCCGTGGCTATGATTCTCCACTGAGAGCCGGAGAAAAAGCGCAGGGAATTGAGCGCCTTCTCGCAGAGCTGCACCTCATCGAACAGGACAATCGCATCTGTGGGATCTAGGTGAGTTCGCTTGTAGTCCATTATGCGTTGCATGATGGCATCAACGTCGTCGGTGGGACCGTTGAACAACGGTTCGATGATGTCGAGGTTGGTTTGAAAATCAAGCTTAACGAATGCGTCGCCCGCAATGCGCCTGCCAACAGATTCAGCAGAGTACGTTTTACCTATACGGCGGGCTCCCCTGATGAGGAGAGGTCTGCCGGTGTGGGCCTGCGCCCATGCTTCGATGGCTGTCTCAATGTGGCGGCGCATGCGGCATCCTCCTAAGTTCTAGACTGTGTACTTCAGAGACATGAATCCTAAGAAAATCGTGTATTTAGAATACACGAAAAACTAAGAAACGATGTACTTCAGAAACACGAAATTCTGAGAAATCGTGTATCTGTAATACACGAAATTGCTCCTTAATGGCTGCGGAGCGAGCCGCCTTACTCTGCCAGCGACCAGAGCCAGGCGGGGACGACGTGGATGGTGTTGGCATCCGTCTCGATGGTCTCCCGCCCACGGAGGGAGATGGTGGTTTTCCCCTATAAGCCAACTTCTCTTCTAAAAAGAGAAGTTATAGCTAAAACCTCTTCTCTACAAAGAGAAGTTGAGCCCTTGCTATTGTGCTTACCATATGGGTGCTTGGTTGGGGCTGATTGCCAGTGCTAGCAAAAAGCGTCCCGCTCCATAGGGGAGTGGGACGCTTGCGCTTGCGGGGATTTGGCGCGTCGCATGAGTGCGTGGTATGCGGTGCGTACGGTTTCGTCGGGCGTTCGGGCTACTCCGCGTCCTCCTCGGGGACGGCGCGCTTGCGGGTGCGGAGGGCCTTGAGGCTCTCGGAGAGCTCGGCGTGGATGCTCAGGTACTCGGTCACGAGCAGCACGAGCAGGATGCACATCACGATGAGGTAGCCCAAGACGGCACCCGTGAGGCCGGTGAAGCCGATGAGCAGCGGCGGCACGAAGAGCGAGAAGCCCAGCGTGAGCAGATACACGCGGGTCACGGCCTTCTGGCGGCGCAGCACGGTGATGATCTGGTACAGAAAGTCGATGGCCGCGCACACGCCTCCCGTGACGATCATCACGTAGCAAAGCCCGCGGTACTGCTCGAAGTCGACCCCATAGAGGAAGCTCGTGAGCGGGATGCCCACGGTACCCATGAACGCCGCCATGCCGGCCGTGAGCAGCACGATGAGCGCGAGCACCGCAAGCACGATGAGGTCGAAGCGCACGCGGCGCTTGGGGTCTGACCAAATCTCGGCGAGGCGCATGAGCTGCGGCTTGTACACAAAGCCGATGGCCATGATGATGACGTGGGCCGGGCTAAACAGCGCGTTGAAGTAGAGCTGGTCGTCGTAGGGCAGGGTTCCTTCCATCGAGAACTTGGGCATGTTGTCGATGAGGTTGTAGAGGAACAGCGCCAAGAACAGCGGGAAGCACTGCACGAAGAGGTCCTTGATGCCGCCGAGGGAGAGCTTGGCGCTCTTGGGCGTCTCAAAGTAGGTGAGGGGCAGCGTGAGCAAGATGAACGAGGCTGCCGCCGCGACGGCCATGGCGATGCCCGCCATGCCCAGGTTGCGGAACACAAACACGACGACGCTGTAGGCAACAATCACCGCGCCCGAGCGCAGCGCCTGCGACACGCCGGCGAGGTAGAGCTTGTCCATCTGCTGCAGACGCCCCTCGTACACGTCTGCGAGCCCGTCGATGGCGCGGTAGACGAACATGCCCATGCAGAGCGTGAACATCTGCGGGTCATACCCCCTGAACTGGCAATACAGCAGGCCGCAGAACAGCATGATGATGCAGGTGATGATGCGGTTTGCCTGGTAGTCGGCAAACGAGTAGCGCTCCTCGATGTCGGATACCTGGAAGGTGCGCACGCCGTAGTTGGCGATGAACAGCAGCAGCGTGCCGGTGACAAAGGCCATGGAGAAGCGGCCGCCCGCCTCGGTGCCGAGCAGCTGCGTGGTGACGATGGAGAGAATGGGGAACACCACGCCCCAGGCCCCGAGTCCCACGGAGTTCCAGATGTAGTCGCGCGTGGTGTTGTGGGCGGCGTACTGCTCGGTTTGGCTCGAGAGCGAGCCGGAGTATACGGCTCCGATGAGGCGATCCCACCAGGCGCTCACGAGCAGGGCGAGGCGGCTCGGCCTGCGCGGGCGGCGGGGCTTGCGCGCGCGGCGGGCACCGCGCGTGCCCTCGGCGTGGCGCTCGCGCAGGGAGGCACGTTCGCCGGCGGGCGCGGCGCCTCGCTCGTCCGGCATGTCTGGGAACTCGTTTGCATGGGACGCGCCCGAGGCGCGCTCGGCGCGAGTGGCACCCGCCGCGCCCTCGCGTGCGCGACGCTCGGCACTACTGCCTGCCGCGCCCTCGCGCTCCCGGCGCGCATCGCTTGCGCCCGTGCGCGAGCCGGCTGCGGCGCGCTTGCCCATGCTAGTGGTGACCTCTGACTTCTTGCTCAGCGGGTTCCGGATCATATCCTGCTCCTCGAATCGTTTGAGCACTCATTTTACCCGTGTGCCGCCGCCTGCATGCGCCGGTTCCTAACGCAGCTGCGTGGAGGCGCGAACCATGAGTTGGGTGGGGATGAGGCGCGCCTGCTTCTTGCCTGTGGGGTTGGCGATGCGCTCGAGCATGAGCTTGGCAGACTCATAGCCCATCTCATAGGGGTTGGTGGCAAAGGTGGTGACCCCGTTGCACAGGCTCGACGGCCAGTCCCAGCCCATGCGGTGCGCCCAGCCCCAGTCGTCCGGCCCGCAGAGCCCCACATAGGGCTCGCTGCCCTCATGTGAGCCAATGCCCAGCTCGCGCAAGGCGTTGTAGGCGGAGATGAGCGTGACGGTGTTGGTGGCGTAGACGGCGATGGGCTTGCCCGTCGGCGACTCGGCGACCATGCGACGGCAGGCGTCGAGGGTGGTCTCAGGGTGCCAGGGGTCAACGAGGTACACATCAAGATCGGGGTCGTCTGCCTCAAACAGCGAGCGGTCCGCCTTGCAGAAGGCCTCGTAGCGCGTGGCGCGCGGAGAGTTGTCGTGCCACTCTTGGGTAAACAGGACGGCGCGCGCAAAGCCCTGCTCCCGGAGGTGCTCCATGAGCTGCTGGGTGGGCTTGCGGTAGTCGCACACGGCGATGTCAAAGCGGTAGTCGTTGACGTAGCGGTCGCACAGCACCACGGGCGTGCCCGAGTTTGCGAGGTTGATGAGCTCGGTGTTCTCGGCGCAGGTGGTGTTGACGATGAGCCCGTCAACCTGGTGGCTCACGAGCGACTCGATGAGCGTGCGCTCGGTCTCGGGGGAGTCTGCCGCGTCGGCGAACATCGGCACGTAGTTGCCCTCGCGTAAGCCCTGGCTGATGCCGTTGAGCAGCGAGGTGGCAAACGGCGTGGTGATGTTGGCGACGATGACGCCCACAAGGTAGGAGCGCTGGGTCTTGAGGCTGCGCGCCACGGCGCTTGGGCGGTAGTTGGCAAGCTGGATGGCCTTCTCCACGCGCGTGCGGGCACTCTCAGACAGAAGGTCGTACTTGCCGTTGATGTAGCGCGAGACGGTGGTCTTGGACACGCCCGCCGCGGTGGCGATGTCTGTGATGGTGGTCTTCTTCGCTGCCATGTGCGCTCCTCGGACGTTTGGCTCGCCCAAGGCATCTCTGGGCGGGCCCGTGCTCAACTCTCTGGCAAGATAAGCAATGGAAACGATACCAAATTATCTATGAAGATGCTGTCAAAAGCGCTACCGCTGAAAACGGTACCATGTGCCATTTACCGAAACCTAAAAGTTTTTCTCCACGACGAGACTTCTAATCTGCGAGGTAAGCAGCGTTTTAGACAAACACCTTTACATGCATTTAGTTGGAAGAAATCTTGCATGCGGGAGGGTGGGGCGTGCACTATAGAGGCTGATTCACGGGCGGATTGCCTTGCAAAACGTCCTGAGTAGATGGAAACGGTTTCAAGATTGCACGGCAATTCGGCAGTGCGAGGCGTGAGAGGAAGCGCAATGAAGCAGTTCATGGACGACAAGGATTTCCTGCTGAGCACAGAGACGGGCCAGAGGCTCTTCCACGAGTACGCGCACGGTACGCCCATCGTCGACTACCACTGCCACCTCAACCCCCAGGAGATCTGGGAGGACAAGCGCTTCAGCACCATCACCGAGGTGTGGCTGGGCGGCGACCACTACAAGTGGCGCCTCATGCGCGCCAACGGCGTTGACGAGCGCTACATCACCGGCGACGCCGATCCGCGCGAGAAGTTCCAGAAGTGGGCCGAGACCCTCGAGCGCTGCGTGGGCAACCCCGTCTTTGAGTGGAGTCACCTCGAGCTCAAGCGCTACTTTGGCTACGAGGGCGTGCTCAGTGGCAAGACCGCCCAAAAGGTGTGGGACCTCGCCAACGCCAAGCTCGCCGAGCCGTCCATGAGCGCCCGCAACCTCATCGTCAACTCCGGCGTGCGCATGGTCTGCACCACCGATGACCCGGCGGATTCCTTCGAGTGGCACAAGAAGATCGCTGCCGACGATTCCTTTGACGTGAAGGTTGTCCCGGCCATGCGCCCGGACGCCGCCCTGCGCGTTGAGCGTGGCCCCGAGTTTGCCTCCTACGTGAAGAAGCTCGCCAAGGTCTCCGGCACGCCTATCAAGACCTTCGCAGACTTCAAGGCCGCCATCTCCAAGCGCTACGACGTTGCCGCCGAGCTGGGCTGCGTTGCCTCCGACCACGCGCTTGACTACGTGATGTACGAGCCGGCCACCGAGGCCGAGATCGAGGCCATCTTCAAGAAGGGCCTTGCCGGCAAGGTTCCCACCGAGCACGAGATGCTGCAGTACAAGACGGCCTTCATGCAGTTCGTTGCCGCCGAGTACGTGCGTCTCGACTGGGCCATGCAGCTGCACTTTGGCTGCAAGCGCGACAACAACCGCGCGATGTTCGCCAAGCTCGGCCCCGACACCGGTTACGACTGCGTTTCCAACTACACCCCGGCCGACCAGCTGGCCGATTTCCTCAACTCCATTCAGGAGAAGAGCGGCTTGCCCAAGACCATCCTCTATAGCCTGAACCCGGTGGACAACGTCATGATCGACACGGTGATGGGCTGCTTCCAGGAGGCCCCCGTTGCCGGCAAGATCCAGAACGGCTCCGCCTGGTGGTTCAACGACAGCGAGGTGGGCATGCGCGAGCAGCTCACGGCGCTGGCCAACGAGGGCGTGCTTGGCACCTTCGTGGGCATGCTTACCGACTCGCGTTCCTTCCTGAGCTACCCGCGTCACGAGTACTTCCGCCGCGTGCTGTGCGGCCTCATCGGCGAGTGGGTCGAGGCGGGCAAGTACCCCGCAGACTTTGACCTGCTCGGCAAGATCGTGCGCGACATCTCCTACAACAACGCGGTGCGCTACTTCAACATGCCACTCGAGCTTGCATAAGGTCACCCTCAAGACTGATAAGGAACATGCTATGGACACCCTGAGCTACAAGACGCTCGAGAACAACGGCTTTGACGGCTTCCTTCAGGGCAAGGACGCGCCGGAGAAGGTGCTGCAGTTTGGCGAGGGCAACTTCCTGCGCGCCTTTGTTGACCGCTACTTTGACATGGCTGCCGAGAAGTGTGGCTGGACGGGCAAGATCGTGCTCGTGCAGCCCATCGCCGGCGCCTACGGCTTTGCCGACGGCCTCAACGCGCAGGATGGCCTGTATACCGTGCTCGTGCGTGGCCGCGAGAACGGCGAGGTCGTGGACGAGGCGCGCGTGATCTCGAGCTGCAGCCGCTGCCTCAACCCCTACCGCGAGGGCGACTACGCCAAGATCATGGAGGTTGCCACCTCCGATGACCTTGAGTTCATCGTCTCCAACACCACCGAGGCCGGCATTGCCTACGACCCGGAGTGCAAGGCCACAGACGAGCCGCCCGCGTCGTTCCCGGCCAAGCTCGCCCAGGTGCTGCACGCCCGCTGGCTTGCTGGCAAGCCGGGCGTCATCATCCTCTCGTGCGAGCTCATCGACCACAACGGTGCCGAGTTGCTGCGCATCGTGAAGCAGTATGTGGCCGACTGGGGCTGGGAGAGCGAGTTTGTGGGCTGGCTCGAGGACGAGTGCACCTTCTGCACCACGCTCGTCGACACCATCGTGCCCGGCCGCATCCGCGACCCCAAGGAGGTTGCCGAGGTTGAGGCCAAGCTCGGCTATGCCGACCCGTTCCTCGCCGTGCGCGAGCCCTTCCAGATGTGGGGTATCCAGGGCGACGAGGCCCTGGCCGAGAAGCTGCCGTTTGTGGCCGCTGGCCTGCCGGGCGTGTTCGTGACGCCTGATGTCACCCCGTACAAGAAGCGCAAGGTGCGCATCCTCAACGGCTCGCACACCGGCTTCGTCCCGGGCGCCTGGCTCGCGGGCTTTGACATCGTGCGCGACTGCATGCATGACGAGGTCGTCTCGGGCTTCATGAACAAGCTGCTGGCAAACGAGGTTATCCCCACGCTTGCCGCCGACCTGGACGTCGAGGACTGCAAGGCCTTTGCCGCCGCCGTCGAGGGTCGCTTCGACAACCCCTTCATCGACCACCAGCTGCTTTCCATCTGCCTCAACTCCACGGCCAAGTGGCGTGCCCGCGACCTGCCGACCCTGCTCGACTACGTTGAGGCCAAAGGCACCCTGCCGAGCTGCCTCACCACGAGCCTGGCTGCGCTGATCGCCTTCTACACCACGGGCTTTGAGGCTCGCGAGGCCGACGGTCTGCACCTGCGCCGCGCCGACGGCTGCGCCTACGTTGCCGCCGACGATGCCTATGTGCTCGACTTCTACGCCGCCCACCACGCCGACGCCGTCGCCACCCTCGTGCACGCCGTGCTCACCGACACCCAGATGTGGGGCCAGGACCTCACCGAGGTCGCCGGTCTTGAGCAGGGCGTTGCCGCCGCGCTTGCCACCATTCGCGAGCAGGGCGTGAGCGCCGCCTTTGCCGCCTGCCTGTAGGGGAGTGCCTGCATGAACTCCTTTGTACACATCAGCCCCGCCGACAACGTGATTGTGGCCCTGCGCCCGATCGCTGCCGGCGAGGTGCTTGAGGTGCCCGACGGGATTGGTGCCGTGACGGCTGCCGAGGACATCCCGCAGGGTCACAAGATGAGTGTGCGCACCCTTGCCGAGGGTGCGGACGTCATCAAGTACGGCCTGCCGATTGGCCATGTCACCTCGGACGTCGAGGTGGGCCGCTGGCTGCACACCCACAACGTCAAGACGAACCTCTCCGGCGAGGTTGCCTACACCTACAACCCGCCGGCGGGAGGCCCTGCCGAGCTTGCCGCGCAGCAGGCCGAGACTTTCATGGGGTTCCGTCGCGCCGACGGCCGCGCCGCCACGCGCAACGAGATCTGGGTCATCCCCACGGTGGGCTGCGTGAACGAGGTGGCCCGCGCGCTCGTGGAGCACACGGCAGATCTGGTGCGCGGCAGCGTTGACGGCGTGCGCTACTTCCCGCATCCCTTTGGCTGCTCGCAGACGGGAGCCGACCACGCGCAGACGCGCAAGCTCCTCGTGGCCCTCTCGCGTCATCCCAACGCCGCGGGCGTGCTGTTCCTCTCGCTGGGCTGCGAGAACTGCACCCACCAGCAGGTGCTCGACGAGCTGGGTGAGTACGACCACGAGCGCGTGCGCTTCCTCACCTGCCAGGACGTGGTGGACGAGCAAGAGGCCGGCCGCGCCATCATCGACGAGCTCATCGGTCTTGCCTGCGAGAGCGAGCGCGAGCCCATCAGCGCGAGCGAGCTTGTGGTGGGCATGAAGTGCGGCGGCTCCGACGGCCTCTCGGGCATCACCGCCAACCCCACCATCGGCCGCGTGAGCGACCTGGCCGTCTCGCGTGGCGCCACCACGGTGCTCACCGAGGTGCCCGAGATGTTTGGTGCCGAGAGCTTCCTGCTCGACCGCTGTGAGACGTCCGAGGTGTTTGAGGCGGCGGCCGGCATGCTCAACGGCTTCAAGGACTACTTCTTGAGCCACGGAGAGGTGGTCTACGAAAACCCGAGCCCCGGCAACAAGGACGGCGGCATCACCACGCTCGAGGACAAGAGCTGCGGCTGCGTGCAGAAGGGTGGCTCCGCGCCCATCGTGGACGTGCTGCCCTACGGCGACTCGGTGCGCAGGCACGGCTTGAGCCTGCTGTGCGCCCCGGGCAACGACATGGTGTCAACGACGGCCCTCACGGCAGCCGGCTGCCACGTCATCCTGTTCTCCACCGGCCGCGGCACGCCCTTTGGCGCGCCGGCGCCTACGCTCAAGGTGTTCACCAACACCCAGCTTTGCGAGCGCAAGCCCGGGTGGATGGACTTCAACGCGGGCGTGGTGGCAGACGGCACGCGCACGCTTGACGAGGCGGCCGCAGATCTGTGGCAGCTCGTGCTTGCCTGCGCGAGCGGCAAAGAGACGAGCTCCGAGCGCCGTGGCTGTCGAGAGATCAGCATCTGGAAAGATGGCGTGACGCTGTAGCGCGCCTTCGCCGGCAGCCTCCGAGGCACCGCCGAGCGCCCATGTGACCCGGTTGCGAGGCTTGGCCTCGCGGCCGGGTCGTTGCGTTTGCGAGTGTGGAGGCGCCCCGGGCCCTGCCTGCGGCGCGTGGAGAAAGGTGTGTGTATGGCCCTTGAGGTTGTTGTGGCCCAGGATGGCACGGTGGCATGCGCGACCATTCGGGAGGCCCTGGACGAGCTTGCCCGCATCGATGCCGCTGCCGGCGTCAAGCCGGGCGGCAAGGTGGCAGAGCCTGCTGTCGTCCACGTCAAGCCTGAGGGCTGGCACGATTGGGGCAAGGACAACGCGCGTGCGTGC
>Cebus_capucinus_imitator_PRJNA485217_SSR098__coassemble_2311_pt1 | contig 10660 bp, 9 predicted proteins | sample Cebus_capucinus_imitator_PRJNA485217_SSR098__metabat2_high_PE_006 | metagenome-assembled genome bin Cebus_capucinus_imitator_PRJNA485217_SSR098
TGGGCCTGCCAGCCATCTCTGCCTCCGTTTCCTCCGATGGGCAAATCATGCCGAAGCGGAACTTAAAGTGTCAACCAAACTGGGGCAGATTCAATGTGTTTGCCTTGGAATTCCAGCGCGCCAGCCCCATGGAGAGGTTCGGAAGGTAGGGCCAAGCCAGCCGAGAAGGGATGACCCGATGGACGGGCAGACGGCAAAACGCCCAAGCGACAAACGATACGGTCCGCTGTCTTCTCTCTCCAAGCGACAAACGATACGGTCCGCTGTCTTCTCCCGCTGTCTTCACCGGTGACGCCGCGCCAGCCGTTCTCGGCCATGGTCTTGGCCACCCGCTCCCTCGGCGTGCGGGCGCCCGCCGCCACGAGCGCGCGGAATGCTAGGGCCAGTCCAAAAAGGAGGCTCTTCGCCGCTCAGCGTGTGGGTCATAGGCAGGCTCCCAGATGGTCGAGACGGGAGAAGCCGCCTGCCCCACGGAAATCCCGCTTCAGGCCTAAGCCCAGTTGCCCGGGTTGCCGATCGCGTACAGGGGGATGTTGCGCATCCAGCCCTGGTCGCGGAAGCCCGACATGCTGAACCTGCGGGGGCTCATGCCCTCGTAGCGCTCGTTGAAGGCGCGAAGGCTCTTCGCGCGCAGGTTCTCCTCGGCCTTCACCTCGATGGGGTACACGTTGGCCCCTGCCTGCACGAGGAAGTCGATCTCTCCGCTGGAGTTCTCGGCCGACCAGTAGTAGGGTGCAAGCCCGCAGTCCGACATGAGCTGCTGGCAGACGTACTGCTCGGTGAGGGCCCCCTTGAACTCCGTGAAGATGCCGCCGCCCTCGACCATCGCAACTGGGCTCAGCCCGCTCATGGCTCCCAGGAGCCCAATGTCCAGCATGAAGACCTTGAAGGCGTTTTGGTCCCGGTAGGCCTTCAGCGGCATGCCTGGCTTGCTCACGCGCGGCACTTTGGTAACGAGGCCGGCTTGCTCGAGCCATCGGAGGCTCTCCTCGAAATCCGCAGCTCGAGCACCCTTCCTCACATGACCGAACACGAACTTCTTGTTCTCCTTCGACAGGTGCTTAGGGATGGAGTCCCACGCGAGCATCGTCCGCGCCAGCAAGCTCGCAGGCACGTGCTTAGCGAAGTCGCTCGTGTAATCGGTCAGGATCTGGTCCTGCACCCTTCGCGCGCCACGCACGTCTGCCGTGTCGATGTAGGCGTTCGCGGCTTCCGGCATTCCCCCTACGATGTAGTAGGTGCGCAGAAGCTCCTTGAGCTTATCCGAGAAGGTAGCCATCATCGCATGGTCGCCCCTTTCGATCAGCTCGGCATAACGCCCGTTTTCCGTCGCGCAGAGAAACTCGGTGAAGCTCAGCGGAAAGAGGTTCACCGTGCTGACCTTGCCGACGGGAAATCCGGTCCCATGCGTTGCGGAGATGCCCAGAAGGGAGCCGGCCGCGGCCACATGGTATTCCTGGGCGTCCTCGCAGAAGTACTTGAGCGACGTGATGGCGGCGGGGCAGGACTGGATCTCGTCCAGAACAATGAGCGTTCTGCCCGGATCGATGTCCATGTCGAGGTACAGCGAGAGCGAGGAGACGATTCTTCGGGGATCGAGGTCGGGTTCGAAGAATCGGCGGGCCTGCTCATTCTTGTCAAGACTCACGTAGGCGACGTTTTCGAAATGCAGCCTCCCGAACTCCTTGAGGATCCAGGTTTTGCCGACCTGGCGCGCGCCGTTGACGATGAGGGGCTTGCGGCTCTCGCTTCCCTTCCACTCGATCAGCCTATCCATCAGCTTTCTCTGCATGGGAAACCTCCATCAACAAGATACGCTCTTATTATAGTGCGCAAACACAAAAGTAAGGGCGTAATAATGATGATTGGTACAAAAATCAGGTGGATTTACTCCCACTCTTTCATGCTCGCTTGCCGTGGCGTCATTCCAATTGGGCCTAGCTTGGTCGTCGGCTTCGACCGTCTTGCCGCCGAATCCCTCCGCGTGTCCTCGCGTAGGCGTTTGGGGCAGATCTATTCGGCATCCCTGAACTGGACCTCGTACTTCGCTCCTTGCAAATCGCCGATCTTCGTGACGTATTGGCTCAGAAGGGTTTTCGCCCTTTCGCGGGCTCCGTTCATCAGCGTCGAATTCGCCTCGGCGCTTTCCTTCATCTCTTTTTGCGCTTCTTCCAGCGCATCGGACTGGTCAAACGTCGTAATGGGGGTCAGCAGTCCGGTGTTGCTGTGGATATCGGAGAAGGTGCTCTCGTCGGCCTGGGGCTGACCGATAACCTGCGCGTTGGGAACAGTGATGGTGACGACGTTGTTCGCATCTGGTCCGTCGATTCGAACCTTGGAGACATCGACGCCCAGCTGGACCGTTCCGTCGTACTCGAACCAAGCCTTCTTGTATCCCACGTTTATCCCGAACAGCATGTTCGTTCCGTCGTTGTAGACTTCGGCGACGTTGTGGAACGTGCACTTGACGGTGGCTAGCTCCGCGATCTCGGTATAGCCCGAGAAATCGGGTGTTTCGCTGCTTTTGGCGCAACTGGAAAGCGCAGAGAGCGACAGAGCTGCTGTAAGGGCGAGGCAGGCAAGCCATGGTTTACGCATTGGAATCGGCCTCCTCGTTGTACTCGGCGATCGGCTTGAATTCGAGCTGGTACTCATCGCCGATAAGCGGCAGGGTCAGCGCTTTGACGCTGTCCTTCAGGCTCGCTTTCGCCTGTTCCTTTATCTCTTCCTTGTCGACGTCGTTCGCGGCGTCTTCGCGGCAAAGCGCGATGACGTCCTTCATGTCTGCTGTTGCGTTTTCGGGGAGGTAGCCGAACTTGCTGTTGTCGAGTTGAGGGTCACCGATCTGCGCTTCAGGGAGGTACGCGGTGACGACTTTATCCTCCTCGTTGACCTCAAACTGGATGTCGCTCAGCGTGCAGGATGCGCGAATGTGGGCCTCGTATTTAACGCGATAGTCCACGCGATCCTGCCAGAGGCGCTTACTGTGCTTCTCGGCGATGCCGTGGTAGGTGTAGTCGATCGTGGAAAGGCTGTCGATGTCGACGGCCGATTTGAGGTCCGATGTCGCTAGGTACTGCGTCTCGTGGTCGTCTGCCATCCAAGGAAGGGCGAAGCCGAAAGCGATCACTGCGGCTACGGCAAACACGGCAAGTTTGGCTTTGAGCGAGAGCTTTCCGAAAAAGCCGAAGACGCTCTTGCATCGCCCTTTTTTCTTCTGGGCCGCCTCTTCTAGAGATTGCCCTTGACGCTCATCGTGCTCGGAGGCGGATCTGTGCCGAAAGCTCTCTTCGTGTTTATCCTGTTCCAAAACAAGCCTCGTTCATGCTGTTGGGTAGTTTGACTGCTGATGGTATTTTATCAGCAGTTGTTTTATTCGTTTCTATCATGTTCGGCAGGAGACATAAATGAGGCCGTTGCACATAGTATTAGCAGCCGTTGTGACCCTGATAGCTCTTGTTCTGATTGCCAGCAGTATCGGCCTCATCCATATCAGGCTTTAGCACGTTATCAAATCCCACACATCTATTTCTTGGCAATAGCGCACTTATGCTGCGCTCTCCCTCTTTCTGCGCGAGGCTGTGTTAACCCGCTAATTGCATTTCCGACGCGATCTTTCCGTCCGCACGGCCCGCCATCTTCGACTCGTGCAAAACCGGACGAGGGGACGGACATGGGGGGACAGGTTCGGATACGGCGCGGTCGTCAGGGCGATGCGGCCCGATGAGCGCGAGGAGATGCTTGCGCTGCCGCTCGAGGCGGTCGCCGGGGAGATGCCGGCCGCCCCCGGCGCGGAGCCGCCGGAGGCCTGTCCGAGGTGCGGCTGCCCGCGCACGGCCCGGAAGGGCCGCGACGCCGACGGCGGGCACTCCGCATGGGGAGCCCCCTACAACGACGCCAGGTGCGCACAAGGCGCCGAAAGCCCGCTCGTCATCGTGCTGGAAGAGCCGGCGGACGTCGAGCAGGCCTGGGCCTTCGTGACCTGCAGCTACCAGACGAGCAACTCGCGCACCGTGGTCTACGCGAAGGGGGTGGAGGCATGGGATTCGCGCCCTTCGGAATAGGACTCCTCATGGGGCTCCTCACGCTCACGGCCTACGCATGCTTCGCAGCCGGCGACGACGACCGGGACTAGCAGTCGAGAAACGAAATCGAAACCAAGCGGAACAATCAAGCCCCTCGCTCCGACAGTCGGGACGAGGGGCTTGCACATGGTGGGATAATGAAGAGCACGTAAGACGCGTCGTGTGCGCTGCGTTGTATCGGTTGCGCATGGGAGCCTTACGCAAGATTCGCTTACGTCAGGAGTTATAGAATGGCGCTCAAATTCGATCTCGGGGAAGCTCTGTCCCAAGCCGCCCACGCCGCAGGAGAGATGGCAAAAGGCGCATCGGCGACCGTCGAATCCGCCGCCAAAGGCGTCGCGAATGCGGCCGAGGGCGCAGGGAACGCCATCGTCGATACGGCCGCCTCGGCATCCGAAGCCGTCGGAAGCGCCATGTGCTCGGCTGCGGAAGGCGTGTCGAACGCCGGCGAGCAGATCGCGTCGTCCGATGCGGGCAAAGCGGTCGCAGGGGCCGCGAACGCAGTGGGCGGGATCGCCGTCGGCGCCGCCATGGGACTGGCCAAGGGGGCGTCGTCACTCGCGTCCGGCGCGGCGTCGACCATGGAGGGCGGCATCAACGCAATCAAAGAGAACTCGTTCTCCGCGCGCCTGCGCAGGGCGCGCATCAAGGGTTTCCGCGACGGGATCAAGCAGGGCGCCTACCTTGCGGGCGAGAAGCGGCACAACTTCATCTGCGCCTACGTGGCGACGCTCTGCTTCCTGATGCGCTGTGACGGCGACTTCTCCCAAGAGGAGCAGGAGTGGCTCGAGGACGGCCTCGACTACCTCAAGCTGGACGGCGGCCTCCCGGACGACGTGAAGGCGAAGGTACAGGCAATCGCGGACGACGAGGCCCTGTCCTTCGATCGTGTCAAGGACTGCCTGGACAACGTGAGCATCGTGTCGCTGGGCCCCATAGCCGAGCAGCTTCAGGTCGCCGCAGCGGCGGACGGCCAGGTGACCGAGGAAGAGGAGCACGCCTGCAGGCTGTTCGCCGACTACATGGCGGCGAGGGCGGCGTGCGTGGCCGTCGACGAGAGCTGGGCCGAGCAGGCGGTCGAGAAATCCGTTCGCGAGTACGGCGAGAACCTCGAGCGCATCGACCGTGAGTTCAAGGAGCGGACGAGGCTGCAGGACGCCGACGCGGCATTCGTCGTCGCCGCGACCATGCTCCAGGTCGCCCGCGTGCTCGTCATCAACTCCCTGACGGAAGTCGAGCGGGCGGGGGCGGGCAACGCCAAGGAAGACGCCCTGCACAGCTTTCAGGACCGCGTTTTCTCCGGCTTCGACGACGGTGCTCCGGGGGAATCGGGCCGCCTGTTCGCCTCCAAGAGCCACATCCTCTCCTCGCGAGGCGTGCCATACGACGCGACCCGCTACGAGGCGGAGAGCCTCAAGATATTCAAGGGGGCGAACCACCGGTTCGCGACCCTCGGCCACGACCCGGTGCTCGGCCTCGTGTTCGGGACCTCGAACATCATGACGAACAGCATCACCTGCGTTAAGGACGCCAACGTTTTCGGAATCGGTGCGCGAATCCCCGCGACCTACTCGGTCTCCTACGACGCCTTCGGGAAAGACCCGATGATTGGGGCGCCCGCCGGGACCGTGGAGATGCTGGTCGCGGCGGGAAGGCGCGTCGTGGGCGAGCCGGATGCCGCCGCAGCGGCCCTGATCAAGCAGCTGATCCACATCGGCACGGACCTCTACACTCCGTGCGGGATACAGATCCCGTTCGCCAACCTCGTCCTCGACAAGGCGCACACCGAGGCCCTCACCAGATACGTCAGCAGCGGCGACGTATTGAGAGTTGGCATGCAGGCGGGCATGACGGTGCTCATCAACTGGCTGATAGCGGCGCTTCACGGCTGCTCGCTGATATTCAAGGACGACGGGTCTGACTACTGCACCGAGATGTACCAGGCGCGCACCAAGAAGATCATCCTGATCTCCGACACCATCGCAACCTCGAGCAGCGTCGTGCAGGCGACGATTACGAAGAACCCCAAGTGCCTCGACCTCGGAGGCGCGGCGGTGCTCGCCTACCGGCTGTTTTCGGACGCTCGCTTCGTCGCCAAGCTCAAAGAGGAGTACGTTCAATCTGAACTCGATAAGATCTATGACGAGCGAGCCAAGGGACTGCTCTAGGCCCAGGCGCCTGCATTCTCACATCACCCACTTGAACACGGCGCGGAACAGCCAGACGAAAAAGCCCAGCGCGACCTTAAGCGCCGCCTTGAGGAACCTACCAAGCCTCCTCATCGACGTCACCCCAATCTTCCTTGACCTTGCGGGCGCCCTCCTCGGCGCCCTCTTCTCCTAGCCCTGCTTCCCTTCGAGAAGCACCCCGCGCGCTTCTTTCAGGAGTCTGGTGCAAAGGGGCGGTGCCTTCATGCGCGCCACTGCATACGTGGTCGCCTTGACGTACGTGAGTACGCCGTAGGGCGGCTTGGCCTAGTGGGCCTTCATGGCGTCGGAGCTTTCAGCGGTGCCCAGCATCATCGAGGACGCGTTGATACGCCTCTACGAACGCGTCGACCGCCGGCGAGGGCTCAAGGGGATAGAGCAGCGCGCACTCGGCCTCGCGCGGATCGGCGAGGGGGACGGTCACGAGGTTCGGGTGCAGGCCGGACCAGGCCCCGCATGTCACGAGCACGCCCCCGTCCTCGGCGCATTCGTTGAAGAGCCCAAGGTCGTAGTGCTCGACGTCTATGACGACGATGCCCCGCGCCGCCATGTCGTCCCGCAGGGCGTCCATGGCGGCGCTCGCATGACGGAGCACGTGGATGCGGGCGTGGGCAAGGTCGTCGTACCCGAGCGCGGGGCGCGAGGCGAGAGGGCTGTTCCGGGGCACGTCGAGCGCCAAGGGCGCCATGCCCAGCGGCAGCTCACGGCAGGCACCTCTCCAGCGCTCTCCCGGCCAGGCAGCCTGGATGAGGTCGACCTCGTCGCCCAGCGCCCGCACGACGCCCGCCCGCTCGTCGTAGATGTCCCCGACGGGCGTGAGCTCGAGCTTGACGTGAGGGGCCAGCTCGTGGATGCGCGGCCAGGCCTCCAGCGTCTTAGTCGCCGGGGAGAGGAGCGACACGCCGAGCCTCACGGTGTCGCCGCCCGCCCCTGCCCGCAGGCGAGCGCGTCGGAGCGCGTCGCCCGACTGCCGCATGATCGAGCGCGCGTCCTCCACGAGTGACTCCCCCGCGGCCGTGAGCTCGCAGCCGTGGCGCGTGCGGACGAAGAGGTCGATCCCGTTTTCCGCCTCGAAGGCGTTCACCTGCTTCACGAGGGCCGGGACGGACAGGTGCAGGCGAGAGGCGGCCTTGGTGAAGCTGCCGAGCTCCGCTGACGCGCATATGGCTTCGAGACGACGGTCATAGAGGGCCATGGTCGTTCCTCCTATAAACCTCAGGTTAATACCGAATTAGATAACAGAATATTCATTGAGGTAGATGACGCGTTTAGGATAGTGACGACAGAAGAAAGATCACATAGAAAGGAACTTGCCATGAAGCTTGCGCCCACGGTGAAACTCGCCAACGGAGTCGAGATGCCCCGCTCGGGATTCGGCGTCTACCAGATTCCCGACGCCGACCAGTGCGCCCAGGCGGTAGCCGACGCCGTTGCCTGTGGCTACCGGCTCATCGACACCGCGGCGGCGTATTTCAACGAGGCCGCGGTGGGCGACGGCATCCGCCGCGCCGAGGCGGCGGGGATACCCCGCGAGGAGCTCTTCGTCACGAGCAAGGTCTGGGTGCAGGACGCCGGCTACGCCGCGACGCACGCCGCCTTCAAGGAGTCGCTCGGCAAGCTCGGCCTCGACTACCTCGACCTTTACCTCATCCATCAGCCCCTCGGCGACTACTACGGCAGCTGGCGCGCCCTGGAGGAGCTGCTCGACGCCGGTCTCGTGCGGGCCATCGGCGTGTGCAACTTCGACGAGGAGCGCCTCGCGGACCTCTGCCTCTCGTCCAGTGTGGCACCCATGGTCGACCAGGTTGAGGCGCACCCCTTCTACCAGCGTCCGCAGCTCCAGCAGGTCATGGCAGACTTCGGCGTGCAGCCCGAGAGCTGGGCGACCCTCGCCGAGGGCAGAAACGGCATCTTCGGCCACCCCGTCCTCGCCGCGATCGGCGAGGTGCACGGCAAGACGGCGGCGCAGGTGGCCCTGCGCTGGAACGCGCAGCGCGGCTCGGTGGTCCTCGCCAAGTCCACGAAGCCCGAGCGCATGGCCCAAAACCTCGGCATCTGGGACTTCGAGCTCACAGATGCGGAGATGTCCCGCATAGCGGGCCTGGACGAGGGGGTGAGCCTCTTCGACTACGGCACCGCTGCGGGAGCGCGCGCCCGGCACGAGTTCAAGGTGCACGAGTAGCCGGAGCCGTCCGACCGAACCCTAAGAAGAAAGGAATACCTTTGTCCGAATTAAACGCAACCACCCTACCGACCTGCGCCGAAGAGCCGCAAGGGGCACGGGCCGCACGCGATGATCGCCGCGCATCTGCCGGGCGCTCGGCCGGCAGCACAGGCATGGCGCCCTGCGTCTCCGCGTCCGTCGCCATGTTCCTCATCGGCATGGACACGCTCATCGTGAACGTTGCCCTGCCCACCATCGAGGCGGAGCTGGGCGGCGGCATGGCCGCCCAGCAGTGGATCGTCGACGGCTACACCCTCCCGTTCGCCGCGCTGCTGCTGCTCGCCGGCAACCTGTCCGACCGCTTCGGCGCCAAGCGCGCCTTCGTCGCCGGCACCGTCGGCTTCGCGCTGAGCTCGCTCGTCTGCACCCTGGCCGCGAGCGCCGGCACGCTCGTGCTCGGCCGCGTGCTGCTGGGCGTGTCCGCCTCGCTAATCCTGCCGTCCTCCATGTCCGTCATCAACCAGGCGTACACGGACGAGCGCGACCGCTCGAGGGCGCTGGCGCTCTGGGGAATCGGGGGATCCTCCTCGATGGCCGTCGGCCCCATCCTCGGCGGCATCCTCACGCCCGTGCACTGGAGCCTGGTCTTCGCGGTCAACGTGCCGTTCTGCCTACTCATCCTGGTGCTCATCGCAAAGCTCCCCCCCTCCTCTGTGGCGTCGCAGCCCTTTGACGTGCCGGGCCAGGCGCTCTCGATACTCGGGCTCGCCTGCCTCACCGCGGCAATCATCGAAGGCGGTAGCCTCGGTATGACGGCGCTGCTCCCATTGGGGTTGCTCGCCCTCGGCGCCGCCTCGATCCTTGGGTTTCTCCTCGTGGAGGCACGCTCCGAGCACCCCATGATGCCGCTCGGCCTGTTCGGGAGCATGGAGATGCGCACGGCGGTGTTTGGCGGCTTCGCGATGATCCTCTCCTGGAACGGCGCCATCTTCATCTGCACGCTCATCCTTCAGCAGGTGGCGGGGCTCGACCCGCTGTCGAGCGGGCTGGCGTTCCTGCCCTCGGCCGTCACGTGCTCCGTCTCGAACATCCTGAGCGACCGCCTGTCCGGCAGGATCTCGACGCGCGCCATCCTCACGGCCGGCATTGTGCTGCTCGCCGCCGGCTACGCCATGCTCATCGTACGCGCCGGCAGCCTCGACGCGTTCTCCGTCGCGCTCGCCATCTCAGTGGCGGGCCTGGGCGGGGGTCTTATCACGCCAACGTTCGCAAGCCTCGTCCTCAAGGGTAGCGAGCCGTCCCAGGCGGGCATCTCGAGTGCGGTCTTCAACACATTCCGGCAGGTGGGAGGTGCCGTGGGCGTCGCCGTGTTCGGAGCTCTCGCCACGGGGCTCGGAAGCATCGCCTCAGGCGTCGAGGCTTCGTTTGCCCTCTCGCTGGCACTCATGGCGGTACTTTTCATCTTGGCTCGTGCGGTGAAGTGACGACAAACCAGTCGGGTCGATTTGCCATCGGGCTACCCAACGGCGGCATGATCGACCCGCATGCGCCATTCGGCCGGCGGTTGCAGCGAAGCCTCGAGCCTGCTTCAGCAGGCAGCTCACCGTTCAGAAAGACGGCGTTCGTCCTTACCTATCTAATCAAGTCAGCGACTCATAGCACTTGGAATGAGAATTCAAGCTTCTTTTAACCAGATGAGAGCCCGACAACAGCAGGACCCCTCGGGTGTGTGTCTGGATTCAGAGCACGGCTAATATCTGCAACTTCATCGCCTGAGCGAGAGAAAGGATCTTTGGGGTTAAATAGAGGCTCTGGTCGGGTTGCCGACGCCCGCTCATCCACCCCAGCTTGCCCAGACAGCCCTCCCGCAATGCCCATGTCCCAGCGGATGGGTACCATTTACCCGGGTGCACCTGGGGGCAACGGGCCGGCAAGCCCGCGCAAGGTCGCTCGCAGAACACGCAACAGCAAATACGAAAGAAGAGGCGAACGACAGATGCCGGACCCCGGACGACAGCACCGCGGAAGACAAGCATTCCGACCACAACCGAGCAACTCCAGCTACTAGGCAGGCGCCCGCATGGGCGCCCTTGATCAGTTTGGCACGTTGATGGCTTCCTCGAGTTCCGCCATGTAGGCGACTATCTCGTCGATGCTCGGGTAGCTGCCGAACAGCATCGGCCTCATCGAGGCGTAATCGGCCG
>Cebus_capucinus_imitator_PRJNA485217_SSR098__coassemble_2316_pt1 | contig 10608 bp, 8 predicted proteins | sample Cebus_capucinus_imitator_PRJNA485217_SSR098__metabat2_high_PE_006 | metagenome-assembled genome bin Cebus_capucinus_imitator_PRJNA485217_SSR098
TGCCGGGAAGGCATGCCCTCCCCGGCATAGGTTCCCACGCTATGGCTTGGCTCGCATCAGGCCACGCAACACGAGGCGCCCGACAAGCGCAACGAGCCTACTGAGCGAGGTAGACGGGCATCTGGCCGCCCAGGATGATAGTGACACACAGGATGATGAAGATGAACACGGCCCACTTGGCGCTCTGGCGCTGCCACTCGCCCATGTCGAGGCCCGTATAGCGAAGCAGCAGATAGATGAAGGCCACGAGAGGCGAAAGCAGGTGGAAGGCCTGACCCATGAGCGAGGCAAGGGCGATCTGCATCGGGGTGAAGCCGTAGGCAAAGCCCGCCTCGGCAAGCGGCGGAAGCACGCCGAAGTAGAATCCGTCGTTTGACAGGAAGAACGTGCCCGGCACGGAGATGATGGCAACGAAAATGCTCCAGAAGCCACCCAGCTGCTCGGGAATGATGTTGATGAGCGACTGAGCCAGCGCCGTAGCCATGCCCGAGCCCTGGAACAGACCCATGAACACGCCTGCGGCAAAGACGAGGATGACGGCCTGCAGCGCGTCGCCACCGTTGGCAGAGATGCGGTCAGACTGGTCGGAGAGGTTGGGATAGTTCACGAGCAGGGCAATGCAGGTGCCCACGATGAAGATCATCTGGGAGGGCAGCTCGATCTCGGGGATGAAGGAGCCGGCAACGAGCCAGGCAATTACCACAATGGTGAGGATGCCGTTGAACGCGAAGCACTTGGGGCGACGGATGGCGGCAGTCTCGGGGTCGGTGTTGTCGAGCAGGTCTTCAAGCTCGGCAGGCGTCATCTCCTTGACACCAAGGCGCTTGCGCTCGGCACGGCCCATAGAGGGCGCCACAATGAAGATAACAAAGAGCAGCGAGAGGATCATGCCTGGCATGAGGTAGGCCAGGATGTCAGAGCCAACGCCCAGCACGGCCATGGCACGTGAGGTGGGGCCACTCCAGGGCAGCAGGTTGAGGATGGTGTTCTGCAAGATAATAAGCACGCCCAAGTTCATGAGCTTCATGTCGAGCTTCTTGTAGATGGGCAAGAATGCCGAGCAGCAGATAAGGGTCGTGGTAGTACCATCACCGTTCATGGACACGACGCCAGCAACGACGGCGGTTGCCATGATGATCTTCATTGGGTCGCCCTTTGCAACCATGATGAGCTTGCGGGTGATGGGGTCAAAGAGACCGGCATCGAGCATGGTCGCAAAGTAAAGAACGGCAAACATGATCATGATGCCGGTGTTAGACGTGGTCTTGATGCCGTCCTTTACCCACTGACCAAGTGCCGCCAGAGCGCTCATGGTCTCGCCGTCACTGTTGACAAACGAGTTTGCCGGAACGGAACCCGTTGCCAGGGCAACTACGGCAAACACAAGCGGAACCACCACAAGGGCGGTAAGTGGCGAGAGCCTTTTGGTCATGATGAAGAACATGAACACCACGATCATGGCATATGCCAAAACGGTTAGTAACATATTCCTTCCCTTCCATGCATGCACGACAACCGTCGCGGGCCTAGGCATCTCGTATGCTTTGACCCTAGGCAGACACGCACTCGCGCATCTCCTCGCATAAAAGGTTAGAACTATCTACCTGCGCCTTTATTGCCTCCGCCATTACGTTCGGGCAATGCGAAATGCCAAAACCGAATGACAGCAGCAAGGTGGCCAAATGTGTCTGATCAACACATTTGCAAGCGGCATGCTTTTATCGGCGAACGGTCAGCTACTCAATCGCCACTTCCTCGGTGATGTAGCGGATGAAGCTCTCGAGCGGATGGGAGAGCTCGCCTTTTGGCCAGACGCACCAGGTGCTGCGCACCACCGGCGCCCCGTCTGGCATGGTGAGCGGGGTCATCGTGAGGTTATGCTCGTTGTTGAAGGTCTCGGGTAAAAAGCACAGGGCAAACCCCTCGCCACGAGAGACCAAGTCGAGCGCAAAGCTGATGTAGCCCACGCTCGTGCCCTCGGGGGCGGCGCCGCCAAAGTGCGATGCCCACCAGCCGTCGATAAGGGCAATGGAAGGACCCGAGCTGCGATAGTTGATGCGCTGCATTTGCGGAAGCTCGTCAAGCGCAACCTTGCCCGCCGTCACGAGATATGCGGGCGTCTTGCGCACGCAGGCTCGGCAGGCGGGGCCGCTAAACTCGCCCTGCTCAAACACCACGTCAAGCTCGCCGTCGAGCACGCGGCGAAACAGCACGTCGCTCTGCTCGTTTACCACGTCAAAGCGCACGTTGTTGCCGGTTGAGATCTCGTAGCCGTCAAGCACGTCCCAGAGGTGATATTTGTTGAAGCTATAGGAGGAGCCCACGCGCAGCGACTGCACGGCAAGCCCCTTGAGCTCGGCCAAGTGGGTGCGGGTTTCCTCGACGAAGCGCACGTGCTCGGCTCCCCGCTCGCACACGTAGCGCCCCTCCTCGGTAAGCTCGAGGCCACGGCCCCCTCGGTTTGCCACGCAAATGCCGAGCTCAGACTCGATGCGCTGGAGGCGCTTGGTGAGTGTGGGCTGGCTCATGTAGAGCGCGGCTGCGGCGCGCGACACGTTGGGATTCTTTCCCAGCTCGGCCAGAATCTCCCAATCAGAATCGCGCATAGCAAAACCCCTCCGCCAGAATGACTTTCGGAGCAATCATTCCACGCGAAGGGGTCTTGTGTCAAAGCACGGGGCGCCTGGGGCGGCGCGCGAGGGTGCGCCTTTGCTACATAGAGGCACGATTGTGGTTGATGAGGCAGCCCGCCTTGATGATGGCGCGCTCGTCGGCGCCAAGCGCCGCCATGGAGAGCGCGAGCGCCTCAACCGAACCGTCCGCGCGCACCACCCAGGCATCGATGCGCGAGAGCTCGCCGTCAAGCGCCTCGCGAATACGCGGCAGGTACACATGGTCGCCAAGCTCAAAGGGCGGTTCACCCTCGAGCACCAAGGGCAGCATGCCCCAGTTGATGAGGTTGGAGCGGTACCTTTTGGTGGCGTAGTCCGTGGCGATGTTGGCAATGCCGCCCAGCACGCGCTGGCAGCTTGCCGCCTGCTCGCGGCTCGAGCCGTCGCCAGGCTTCACGGCATAGAGCACGCTGCCATACTCCGTGCCCCGCGCGTCAACGACAATGCCTGCGCGCTCGAGCGCCTCGAGGGCAGAGGAAACCTCGGGCGCCACCTCGGAGAGGCTCTCCCCCGCCATGCGCCGCGCTTCTGCCGCCTGCGCCTGCTTGGCACGCGCCACGTACCCCGGGTCTCGCTCGCAAAGCGTAAACTCGGCCAGGCCGATGGGGTTTGACCTAAAGGCGCTCGCCTCACCCGAGGGCACGAGCTCGTCGGTGGTGGTGACCGGGTCCATCAGCTTGGCACAGACCTTGAGCAGCGCGTCATTGGCAAGCGGCTCCATCTCGGGCCAGTCTTTGATGTTGGGGCCATAGACGAGCTCCCGCGCGGGCTCGGCCTTACCCCAGCCCACATACACGCGCTTCTCGTAGGCGCTCGCGTCAAAGTGGTAGCTCGGCTCCTCGTCCCACGCAACGTCGAGTTCGGTTGCGGCGGTGAGCCTGCCTCCGTTGGCAGCCGTAGCCGCAATGGAGCGCGCGTCCATGAGCGCCACGGCCGCAAACTGCCCGCGACCGGGATTGCATCCCTCGCGCCCCACAAAGTTGCGGGTTACGTGGCGCACCGACAGGCCGCCGTTGCGTGGCGTGTCGCCCGCGCCAAAGCAGGGGCCGCACATGGCCGTGCGCATGATGGCGCCCGCTCGCATAAGCTCAAGCGCAGAGCCGCAGCGCATGAGCTCGAGGTTTACCGCCTGGCTCGCCGGATAGCACGAAAGCGTAAACTCCCCCGCCCCGCAGCTACGCCCGCGCAGCGCCTTCGCGGCGTTGTAGAGGTTCGTGAAGCAGCCGCCCGTGCAGCCGCCAATGACGCCTTGCTGCACCAAGAGGCGGCCGTCAGCCACATGCTCGCGCAGATGAAGCCCGGAGCTAGCGCCCGCAACGCGCGCGGAGGCCTCCTCCACCTCGTGCAGGAGCTCGTCGAGGTTGTCGTTGAGCTCCTCGATGGCCACCGCATTGCTCGGGTGAAACGGCAAGGCGATCATGGGACGCACACGGCCAAGGTCGATGCGCAGGCAGCCGTCGTAGTAGGCAACGGGCTCAGGCGCAAGCTCGGCAAAATCCTGCGCGCGGCCATGCGTCTCATACCAGCCACGCACACGCTCGTCGCATACCCAGACGCTCGAGAGGCAGGTGGTCTCCGCCGTCATGGCATCGATGCACAGACGCGCATCTACGCTAAGTGAGCTTACGCCTGGCCCCACAAACTCGAGCACCTTGTTCTTGGCATAGCCGCTCGCGTAGAGGGCGCGCACGAGAGCGAGCGCCACGTCGTGGGGGCCCACGCCAGGCGCAGGGGCGCCCTCGAGATAGATTGCCACCACCTCGGGATAGGCAAGGTCATAGGTGTTGCCAAGCAGCTGCTTCACCAGCTCGCCGCCACCCTCGCCCACGCCCATGCACCCAAGGGCGCCGTAGCGGGCGTGCGAGTCGCTCACGAGCGCCATGGCACGGCTACGCGCCATGGTCTCGCGCATGTATTGGTGGATCACGGCCACGTGGGGAGGCACAAAGATGCCGCCGTAGCGCTCTGCCGCCGAGCGCACAAAGGCGTGGTCGTCCTCGTTGATGGTGCCACCCACCGCCGCAAGCGTGTTGTGGCAGTTGCTCAACACGTAGGGCACGGCAAACCGCTCGAGCCCCGAGGCCTTGGCAGACTGCAGGATGTTCACCGAGTTGTTCTCGGGGCTCGCCATCATGTCAAAGCGCAGGCGAAGCTGGGCCATGTCGGGAGAGGTGTTGTGAGCCGCGAGGATGCTGTGGGCCATGGTGCCACGTGCCGCCTCGGAGGGCGTGGCCACAACGTCGAACGCGGGCGCTTCACCCGCCGGCACAACCTCGGTGCCTCCAAGCAGGTACGCTCCGCCCACATGCAGGCTGCATGCGTCCATGCCTTACGCCTCCTCGGCGAGAATCTGCTTGAGCAGGCGGAGCTGGCCGCCGGCCTGCACCACCTCAAGCTCGGTGTCGGTGAGCTCGAGACGCACGGCAAACTCAAAGCCCCGGGTCACGTCGCGCACCACCACGCGGCGGCAAGGCAGCTGGTCGAGGAGCCCCTCGATCTCGATCTCGTCGGCCTGCTCGATGCGCTCGTAGTCTGCCGGGTCCTCAAACAGCATCGGGATGATGCCGTGGTTGATGAGGTTGCCCTTGTGGATGCGAGCGATGCTCTTGGCGATGACGCAGCGCACGCCGAGGTACATGGGGTTGATGGCGGCATGCTCGCGCGACGACCCCTGCCCGTAGTTCTCGCCGCCCACGATGACCGACTGCCCCATCTTCCGCGCGCGCTCGGCAAACTCGGGGTCGTAGCGCATGAAGCAGTACTTGCTCATGAGCGGGATGTTCGAGCGCATGCTCGAGAGCTCAGCCGAGGCGGGCGTGATGTCGTCGGTGCTCACGTTGTCGCCGGCCTTGAGCGAAACGGGGACGCGCAAGTGCTGCTCGGGCGGCTCGGGCACCGGCAGCGGCTTGATGTTGGGGCCGCGCACGATCTCCACTTGGGCGGCCTCCTCGGGCGCAAGCGGGGCGATGAGCAGAGAGTCGTCAACCTCGTAGCTCGCAGGCTCGTGAATCTCGGCAAGCTTCGCCACCTCGTCGCCCAAGATGTCGGCAGCTGTCGCAAAGGTGCCGCGGATGGCCGTGGCTGCCGCGCTCTCGGGGCTCGCAAGGTACACGTTGGCGTTTTGGCTGCCGGCACGCCCACGGAAGTTGCGGTTTGAGGTGCGCACGGCCACGCCGTCGGTGGGCGGCACCTGGCCGATGGCGCAGCAGGGACCGCAGGCAAACTCGAGCAGGCGCACGCCGGCATCCACGAGCATCTCGATGTAGCCATCACGCAGCAGTCGCTTGTAGATCTGGCGGCTCTGGATGGAGCAGGTGCACTGCAGCTCGGGGCTCACGTGATGGCCCTTGAGCACGAGCGCCGCCTTGGCGATGTCAGTGTAGCTCGCGTTGGTGCACGAGCCGATGAAGACCTGGCGCACGGGGCGCTTCTCCACCTCAGAGAGCACGTGCACGTTGTCGGGCAGGTGCGGGCAGGCCATGAGCGGCTCGAGGGAGCTCAGGTCGAGCGTCATCTCCTCGTCGTAGACGGCATCCTCGTCGGGCAAAAGCTCCACGTAGGCGTCCTCGCGACCCTGCGCGGCCATGAAGCGCCTCACCTGCTCGTCGGCAGGGAAGATGGAGGTGGTGGCACCCATCTCGGCACCCATGTTGGTGATGGCGCAGCGCTGGGGAACCTCGAGCGTGGCGGCACCGGGGCCCACATACTCAAACACCTTGCCAAGGCCCCCCTTCACGCCCACGCGCCTCAGCATCTCGAGGATCACGTCCTTGGAGTTGACGCCGGGACGCAGCTCCCCGGTGAGGGTAACGCGCACCACGCGAGGCATGGTGAGGCGCAGGGGCTGGCCGCACATGGCCACCGTCACGTCCATGCCGCCGCCGCCAATGGCGAGCATGCCCACCGAGCCCGCATGCGGTGTGTGGGAGTCTCCGCCAAGCAGGAGCTTGCCGGGCTGCGCAAAGCGCGAGACATGGATGGCATGGCAGATGCCGTTGCCCGGACGAGACACCCACACGCCGTCGCGCTCGGCAATAGACTGCAGGTAGAGGTGGTCGTCGGGAGTCTTGGTATCGATGTAGAGCAGGTTGTGGTCGAGGTTGGAGACGCTCACCTCGGTGCGCACGCGCTCAAGACCGGTGGCCTCAAAGGCCAGGTAGGTCATGACGGCGTTGATGTCGTGCGTGAGCGTCTGGTCGACGTGCAGGCGAATCTCCTGCCCCGGCTCAGGCTTACCGTCCACAAGGTGGGCGTCGATGATCTTTTGGGTGAGCGTGCGTCCCATGGCTTCTCCTTCACTGGCAAGACGCCGCACCCGCCCTTAGGGCGAGCGGCGTCCCACGTTGGTAGCTCCATGGTGCGCCCGGCTGCGGCACGCGTCCAATCGAAAGGAAGAAAGCGGGTATGCCATGAGGGCATAGGGCGAGGGAGGGCGCAAGACACAGGCATACGACGAATGGGCGCCTGGATGCCTGCGCGCACCGCATGGCCGGCAGCGCCCGCCACCCCGTTGAGTCCCTCGGCTACGGAGGGCAAGCGTGGGGCCGGCGCCGCTACGCGTGCGAGGAGTAGCGCGCGCAGGCGAGCGCCACGGCCTCCTCGGGAGAGTCCGTTATCGGCAAAAACGAGGCCTCCACGCCCGAGATATACCCCAGAGCCGCCGGAGCCTCGCGCAGCCACCTCACAAGCCCCTCCCAGTAGCTGGAGCCAAACAGCACGATGGGGCGGGCCTCCTCCCTCACCGTCGTGCCCATGCGCCCCCCCCTAAGCTCCCAGACAATCCATGAACTTGGCCGCCGCAACGGGCAGCTCGCCGCGCGTGCGTGCCACCACATAGATGGCGCGCCACGCCGGCGTCTTGAGATGGCGAATGTCAAGCCGCGCCTCGTAGCCGCGAAGCGTCAGGCTCGGCAAAAGCGAGATGCCAAGCCCCGCCTCAACGAGCGCGAGAATGGCCGTGACGTCTGAGGTAGTGCAGCGAATGGAGGGGCTCACGAGCTGGCGCTGCAGCACAGGCGCCGTCTCGGTGTCTGCCACGAGCCGCTCGCCCGCAAGCCGCGCAAGCTCAACGTCACCGGGCGCCCCAAGGTGCCCAAAGGGCGCCACCACCACAATCTCGTCGCGGTCAAAGAGCGTCGAGGCAAAGCCTTCCCCGTCAATCTTTGCCGGCAAAAAGGCAATGTCCACCTCGTGGGCGCGCAGCGCCCGTTCCGCCTCGGCATAGGTGCTCTCCAGCACGTTGAGCTCAACGCCCGGATGCTCGGCGGCAAAGCGACGGATGGCCTCGGGCAGGCGGTAGGCAACGACGCTCGCGGGCGCCGCGATGCTCACCGTGCCCGTGCCCAGGCCCCGCAGGTCTTGCGCGTGGCGCTGCAGGCGCTCAAAGGCCTCGCACACCTCGGAGGCATCCGGCAGCAGGCGCGCGCCCTCGTCGGTAAGCGTCACGCCCGAGCCCCGGCGCACAAACAGCCGCACGCCCCAGTCGGCCTCAAGGCCTGAGATCATGCGGCTCACCGTAGACTGCGTGCAGCCCAGCCCCTCGGCCGCCCGGGTAAGGCCGCCCAGCCGCGCCACCGTCACAAAGGCCTGAATCTTATGAACCTTAGCGTCCATCACATCCCCTCCCACGCAGGAGATGATACGCGAGTTTGCCCCCGCGCAAGACGGAGCCCCTATGCCTCGGGATAGGTGAGGTGCGCCTCGTCGATGCCGGCAAGGTCGCGCTCTAGGTAGCGGCGGGCGAGCCACTTGGCCATAGGGAGGTTCTGGTCGAGGTAGTTGCCGCACTCCTCGGGAGCGGCACCGGGGACGCTGCCCTCAAAGCCCGCCACAAACTCAAAGAGCTCGCGCACCACAGGCAGAATCTCCGTGCTCGCCACCTCGCCAAAGACCACGAGGTAAAAGCCCGTGCGGCACCCCATGGGGCCAAAGTACACCACGCGGCTCGCCCACGCAGGGTGGTTGCGCAAGAAGGTGGCGCCCAGGTGCTCGATGGTGTGGCACTCGGCCGTGTTCATCACCGGCTCGGTGTTGGGAGCGGTGAGACGCAGGTCAAACGTGGTGACCACGCAGCCCGTGCCCGAGTCGCGGTCAACGCGCGAGACGTACACGCCCGGCTCAAGCAAGAGGTGGTTCACGGTAAAGCTTGCAATGCGCTCCATGGGGCTCCTTTGGACGAGGACGGCTTTGGGCAAGCGCGGGGTAGCAGGGACGCGGCCTCGCGCAAGGTATGGCTAGGGCGCCGCGCGGAGGCCTTTGCCCCACGCAACACAATGACGCCCGCAGCGCCCTCGCCCGTGAATGTCGGCTTAATCACGGGATCGGTACACCGCGGACGCCAAGGCGCGCCGCCTCGCATGCAACCCAGCAGAGAGCGGCGGCGCCGGCACCATGGTACCAGCGCCGCAAAAACACCCTACGCAGAATACCTATTCCGCTCACCAAAAGTACCGGCAACCACAATGTCGCCGTCCTTCATGATAACGTCCATGTTCTCAGGCGCGAGGTCGTGGATGTTCACGGCCGGGTCACCGTTCACAACGAGCAGGTCGGCGAACTTGCCGGCCTCGAGCGAGCCGGTCTCGTTCTCGCAGTGGGCCATCTTGGCGCCGTTGAGGGTGGCGCAGGTGATGGTCTCGAGCGGCGAGATGCCCACCTTGTCCACAAAGTCGTACATCTCGTCGATGGTGACGTAGCCATAGGGCGTCACGAACGAGAACGAGTCGGATCCGATGGTGAAGATCACGCCACGCTTCTTGGCCTCGCGCAGACAGTCGTAGTTGCGCTGCAGCTCCTTCTCCACGAGGGTGCCCTCGTACTTGTCGTGGATCTCGGGCACGTAGACCGGCGGATAGGTGGAGTACCAGGTGGGAAGGAAGCCAATAGTGGGCGTGAAGAAGGTACCCTGTTCGGCCATGAGGTCCATGGTGCGCTCGTCGATGTCAAAGCCGTGGATCAGCTGCTCGCAGCCAAAGCGCACGGAATCGTAGGCAGCGGAGTGGGAGTTGTAGCAGTGGCTCCACACAGGGATTCCCACCATGGCGCACTCGTCGCACACGGCCTTGATCTCCTCGGCGCAATAGTGCTGGTCACGGCCGGAGTCCCATCGCCAGATGCCGCCGCCCGTGGCCCAGATCTTGATGGCGTCGGGGTTCTCGCGCAGACGCTGGCGCACGGCCTTGCGCAGGTCCCACGGGCCGTCGACCTGGTCGCCCCAGGGGTGGGAGTTCTTGTTGTCGAGCTGGCTGCACAGGTGCGAGTCGCCGTGGCCAGCAACGCGGCAGAAGCCCAGGCCCGTGGCATAGACGCGCGGGCCCTTGAAGACGCCCTTGTTGATGCAGTCGCGCACGTGGATGCCAAAGCGTCCGATCTCGCACACGGTGGTGAGGCCGTGGGTGAGGCAGTCGTAGGCCTGCTTCACGGCAACGGCCTGCTTCTCCAGCAGCGGCTGCATGACCCAGTCGGTGTCGTCGTCGGTGAGGTTGCCTGAGAAGTGCAGGTGCGTGTCGATGAGGCCCGGCATCACGGTCTTGCCCGTGGCATCAATGACCTCGAAGCCCTGGTCGGCAGGCACGTCCTGATGCACGCCGGCGTACGCGATCTTGCCATCCTCGCCAACAAGCACGAGCGAGTTCTCGACAGGCGCCGCGCCGGTGCCGTCAACGAGCTTGCCTCCGACGATTGCGTACTTCTTGCTCATGATTCCTCCAGTCTTTGCGGGGCTTCTCGGGCCCCAACGATTGCGACGCTGCCGGCTGCGGCAGCGATCAAGCCTTGTGATGCGGGCGCTGGCGCGCGGGGCGCAGGGCCCTCCGTCGCGCATTCGCCCGCGGGCGCTACGCCCGCTTGGCGCCCACGGCCTTGGAGCCAAAGAGCGCCAGTAAAACCGCTCCCACCACGATCCAACCCAGGGTGATGGCCCACTCGATGCCCGAAA
>Cebus_capucinus_imitator_PRJNA485217_SSR098__coassemble_2343_pt1 | contig 10346 bp, 10 predicted proteins | sample Cebus_capucinus_imitator_PRJNA485217_SSR098__metabat2_high_PE_006 | metagenome-assembled genome bin Cebus_capucinus_imitator_PRJNA485217_SSR098
CTCGCCATACAAAAACAGGCCAGAGACTCGCGCCTCTGGCCTGAAAACGTCACTGGAGCCAGCTACCAGACTTGAACTGGTGACCCCCGCTTTACGAGAGCGGTGCTCTACCAACTGAGCTAAGCTGGCACCTCCATGTGGTGGCCGAACGTATACGTCCGGCAGCGGATACAAACTATAACGGATGCACCCCTCGCCGCGCAAGTATCAATTTGCGGCTTTTTGGCACTCCTTGCTACTTGAGATACCCCAGCACGCCGCGGACGATCTTCGCAAAGTCGTCCTCGTAGCTGTGCGCCACCTCGAGCACGCTCTCGTGCGTCACGCCCGCCTCGCCGGCCATGTTGGCCGCCAGGGTGAGCCCCAGCACGTTCATGCCCAGGGCGTGCGCCATGATGGCCTCGCACACCAAGGACATGCCCGCAAACGAGGCGCCCAATACGCCGAGCATGGCCACCTCGGCAGCCGTCTCAAAGCTCGGGCCGAGCTGGCCGGCATAGACGCCCTCCTGCAGCTCCACGCCCTGCTCGGCCGCCACCTCAAGGGCGAGCTTGCGCAGGTAGGGGCTGTAGGTGTCGCTCATCTCCACAAAGGGAGACTCCACCTGCGAGAGATCCTCGCGCTCGATGAGCGGGTTGGTGCCGGTGAGGTTGATGTGGTCGCTCACCACGCCCAGGCCCACGTGGGCCTTGCCCGCCACGGCGCCCGTGGAGCAGGCAAAGACGATGTCCTTGCAGCCCAACTTGTGTGCGTGGCGCACAAGCGCGCTCACCTGCGCAGGCGTGTAGCCCTGGTACAGGTGCACGCGGCCCGGATACACCACCACGGGCACCTCGTCGAGCGTGCCCACCATCACCTCAAAGCGGTGGCCCGCCACCGGCTGCGCATGCGCGGGAAAGCCGTCAATCTCAGAATACGGAATGCGGCGCACGGGCTTTACGAGCTCGGCCAAGGCACCCAGACCGCTCCCCAGCACGATGGCAACGGGATGCTCCACGCTTGCACGCGCGCCCTCGACCACAGTTTCGTCTACCACAACGATCCCCTCCCTCTGCAGAAGCTCGGCGGCAACACCCGAGCCCCGCCTGAGCTTGCCTGTGAAAGTGCCATCGTAGACCTCGCGCGAGCCGCAGGCGGGGCTCTTCGCCTTAAGGACGGCGAGCGGTGCCGACAAATCGGCGGCGCGCATGAGCGCAAGGCGCGCGCCGCGTTCGTAGGCCTCCGTCACGTCTGCGCCCGTGCGTGCCACCACGCGCCCACCTCGGCGCTCGGCAGGCGGTCGCGGGCAGGGCAGGCCGCCTTCCACCTCGGGGCACACGCACGCAACGCGCCCGCCGGCCACGCGCACGCGCTCCACGAGCCCCTGCACGCAACGAGAAGGGCGAGCGTCGCCGTCATAGCGGCAACGCTCGCCCAACAAGCATCTGCTGACAATGGCGTCCACTTAGCTGCCCAGCGTGTAGAGCCTGATGCTCGCGCTGGAGAGCAGGCCGTTCACGTAGTTGGTCCACTCCGAGCTCGCGGTGCTCGAGTTGGTGCTGTACTGCTGGTAGGCCACATAGTAGGCCTTCTGCGCCTGCGCATAGGTGGCGGAGTCTGCCGAGAACGACTCGCTCGAGAGCGCGGCGTAGTAGGGGCCGTCCTGGCGCGCCCAGGTGTTGTTGGCGCCGTCCCACTCGTCACCCAAAAGCGCCACGATGTAGGCGCCATAGGTGGCGTTGGCCTCGTCCTCGGTGCCCTCGGCCGGAGTCTCGGGAGCCGTGGGCGCCTCGCCGGCGTCGGTGCTCACCACGTCTTGCTTGAGCTTGTACATGAGCGCGCTCTCGCGCACGATCTCCTTGGCCTGGTCTTCGGTGAGCTGGTAGCGGTCTGCGATGGTGGCGATGTCGGAGAGGCCCGTCACCTTGGAGGCGTACTCGGAGAGCTCGTCGTCGGAGACGCTGATACCTTTGTCCTGCGCCACTCGCGTGCAGATACGGTTGCGCGCCACCGAGAGCGCCGCGTCTGCCGAGGGCAGCGTGTAGGTGCCGTCCTCGTTCTTGGCCTGGTCGAGCTCCACCTGCGACTCAATTGCCTCGCGCACCGTGATGTCTTCCGTCTTGCCGTCGTAGGTGAAGGTGGCGATGGCACGGTCGAGGTCTCCCTCGGCCACGGAGGTCTTGCCGGCGAAGGCCGCCGAGGTGCCCGAGCCGCCCAGCACAAAGTGGCCCACGGCAAGGCCGATGGCGAGTGCCACCACGGCCACGGCAGCCATGACGGCCGCCGTGCTCCCGGCAAACGAGCGCTTGGTGGCTGGGATATGAGCGTTGCGATCCATGGCTACTCCCCCTTCACCGCAGCGATGATCTCGGCCGAGCGCACCTTCACATAGCCACGGCCGTTCTCGGCGTCAAAGGCCACGCGCGCGGCGAGCGCGTGCTTGGTGTCCTCGGAGATGTTGCCACGCACAAACTCGAGCAGGGTGGCCAGCATGTCGCGGTAGCCCATGTCGCCGTGGAAGCACTGGATGGCCTCGTCGAGCAGCGGCCACACCCTGTCGGAGAGCTCGGGGGCATGGGCGCCCAGCTTGGCGAGCAGGCGGAAGGCCGCAACGTGCACCGTGGAGGAGCCCTCGTCAAACAGCGACGCCTCGGCGCCCTCGTAGGCCTCGAGCACGGCATCGGGGCAGGCATCCACCAGCGCGCTCAGGGCGTCGAGCGACTCCCAGCGGGTCTGTGCCTCGGGGCGGAACAGGGCGTCGATGAGGGCGGGAATCACCTTGTCGGACTCGGCGGCAACGGAGGCAGGGTCGATCTTGACGCGCTCGGCAAGCTCGTGGGCTGCCTTTTGGCGCATGCTGCGGCTCGCGCCGGCGAGCTCGTCGCACAGGCGGCCGAGCATGGTAATCTCGCCGGCGCCAAAGCGGCTGCCGATCCTGGCGTTGGTGGTATCACTCATATGCAAAAACCTCTTCTTCCTACTAGCAGAGCGCGCCCCCTACCGGCGGCGACGCCCCTTCTTGCCCACATCGCGCGGCTTGCGCGCGCCCGAGGTGGTGAAGCGATCGACGAACTTCCACGGCCCCACGCTCTCGCCATAGCCAAACTTGAGGCCGGCGATGGCACCCGCGATGGCACCGATGGCGAGCGTGCCCACTACGATATAGCCCGTTGCCCACACCACGGCAAACAAGAGCGAGCCGAGCACAAAGGCCACAAGGTTGGCCACCGCGTAGCCCGCGTTGTTGGCACAGCGGGCCCCCGCCTCCTCGCCCGCGTGAAAGCCCAAGACGATGCCCAGGGCCGCGAACAGGATGCTCACGATGGTGAGGGCAAACCCGTCTCCCACGCGCTACTCCTCGCCGCAGCCGCAGCCGCCGTGGCCGTGGCCACCGCAGCACTCGTGGCCCTCGCCGTGGTCGTGGCCGTGGCCGCCGCAGCACTCGTGACCCTCGCCGTGGTCGTGGTCGTGGCCGTGGCCGCCGCAGCCGCAGCCGCCGTGCTCGTGCTCGCCGCAGCCGCAGCCGCAGCCCTCGTCCTCAAAGCCCTCGGCGTCGAGCTGGCTCCAGTCGAGGCCCGCCGCCACGGCGTCTGCCTGCTCGGCATAGAGCAGGGCGATCGCCTGGGTGCCCAGGCGCTCGCCGCCAATCTGGCAGAGCATGTCGTAGAGCGTGAAGGCCGTCTCGCAGCCAGGCAGGGTAATCTCAAGCTCCTCGGACTGCTCGATGGCAAGCCTGATGTCCTTGCGGAAGTGCTCCACCAAAAAGCCGGGCTTCCAGTCGCCGGCAACCGCCTTGGGCGCGAGGTCGGTGAGGGCGCGGGAGGAGCCCATGCCGGTTCCCACCATCTCGAGCATGCGCTCGCGGTCAAGGCCGGCCTGCTCGGCAAGCGCCAGGGCGTCTGCCATGCCTACCATGCAGGCAGCAAGCGAGGTCTGGTTGCAGAGCTTGCCCGTCTGGCCCTTGCCGGCGCCGTCAAAGTAGAAGAGCCTCTCGCCAAAGGTCTTGAGCAGCTCCTCCACCGGAGCCGCCTCCTCCTTGGTGGCACCGATGATGAGGGTGAGGTTGCCGGCGATGGCGCCCGCCTCGCCGCCGGTGACGGGGCAGTCAAAGGCGTGCTTGTCCTCAACCTCGGCCGCCTCGTGGATGTCGCGGGCAAGCTGCGGGGAGGAGGTGGTGAGGTCGATGAGCCAGGCGCCCTTCTTGGCCGTGCGCACGAGGCCGTCCGTGGCGAGGTAGACCTCCTCGACGTCTTGCGGGTACCCGAGCATGGTGAACACCACGTCTGCCTCGGCAGCGGCGGCAGATGCGCTCTCGGCCCAGTGGGCGCCGCGCGCAACCAGGGCGTCTGCCTTGGCCTTGGTGCGGTTGTACACAGTGAGGTCATAGCCTGCGTCGAGGATGTGGCCGGCGATGGGGGCTCCCATGATGCCCGTTCCGATGAAGGCAACCTTGAGGGTCTTGTCGCTCATGAACGTCCTTTCTTGTAAACACGCATGCCGCAGGCGTGCGCCTGCGGCATCTTAACGTTGGGTTGTAGCTGCGCCTTTGCCCGTTGGGCGCGTATGCGGCCGAGGGGGCGGCGCAGGTTCGCAAGGGCGCTTTTGCCTATTTGGCGCCACGAACCTTGCGGGCGATGCGGTCGGTAAACGAGAGGGACTCGCGGCGGTCCTTGCCCCAAAACACGCAGGCCACCATGCCCGGCCCCACGTGCGCGCCGATGACCGGCGAGACGGAGCTGAAGATGATGGGGATGTCTGCGCAGCCCGGCTCCTTGCGGATCTGATCTGCGAGCCAGCGGGCGTCCTTCTCGGCATCTGCCGAGACGATGCCCACAGGCATGTGCGTCACCACGCCGTCTGAGCCGATGTAGTTCTCCTTGAACTCGGCGAGGATGGCGCGCAGGGCCTTCTTGCGGCCACGGCACATGCCACGCAGGGTAAGCGCCCCCCTCAGGTCGTAGGAGAGCTCGGGCTTGATGTCAAGCTTGCCGCCCACCTGCGCCGCCGCCGGCGGGATGCGCCCGCCGCGCGCCAGGGCGTCAAAGGAATCCAGCGTGAAGTAGCCCTGGATGAAGAAGCGGGCCTCCTCGGCCCACTCCGCGAGCTCCTTGGCCGTAAGGCTGTTGCCCGCAAGGCGCACGGCCTCGATGGCCAAAAGCTCGGCCGCGGCACTCGGGCAGAGGTTGTCCACCACGTAGAGCTCGTAGCCGGGGTGTGCGTCCATCACCATCTGGGCGGCCGTGCGCGCCGCGTCCACGCTCGAGGAAAGCCCGCGCGTGAAGGCGAGGTACACGGCAGGCACGCCTGAGGCAGCCGCGCGCTCAAAGACCTCGAGGTAGTGGCCGGGCGTGACCGCAGAGGTGGTGACGTGCTCGCCGGCACGCATGCGCTCGTAGAACTCGTGCGGCTCCATTGACTGCCACAGGTCGTCGGAGTGCTCGCCGTCTGACATCACAAACGGGAAGCTCACCACCTCCACGCCCAGGGCACGGGCAACCTCGGGCGCAAAGTCTGCGCACGAGTCAACGATGACGCGGCACTGGCCGCCGCGGCGATAGCTCGCCGAGACCTCGCGGGCAATGGCTGCCTGCGCGCTGTCTTGAGCCGCGAGGGCCGCGGGCCCTTCCGGACCCGCGGCCTCGACGTTGCTCTCTATGACTTGCTCGTTACTCATCGATCTCCTCGATCTTGGGCTTAATGATTCCGTAGCCACCGTCCTTGCGGTGGTAAATGACGTTGGTGAGGCCGGTGGTGGCGTTGGTGAACACGTAGAAGTCGTGACCCAGAAGGTCGGTCTGGACGAGGGCCTCCTCCTCGGTCATGGGCGGCAGGTCGATGACCTTCTCGCGCACGAGCTCGTCGGGCTCCTCCTCCGGATCCTCTACGATGAGCGAGGCCAGGTCTGCCGGCATGGGCTCCACGGGCAGGCCCTGGGCGCGCTGGCGACGGTCGATGACGCGCGTCTTGAACTTGCGTAGCTGGCGGGTCACCTTGTCTGCCGCAATGTCGATGGCGGCGTACATGTCTGGGTCGCTCGACTCCACGCGCACCACGCTGTCACGCACGCGCACCGTAACCTCGCAGACGGCACCCTCGGGGTTGGAGCGGTTCTTCTCAACGCGAAGGACGACATCGCACGACATGGGCTCGATCGAGAATACCTTGAGCGCCCCGCCGATCTTTTCCTCGACATACTCGTGCAGAGACTCGGTGACCGTAACCTTGCGACCGGATACCTTGACGTCCATAGTGCCTCCGTCCATCGAACCTAACGTACATCCTCCGGCCTCGCCGCGATTGCTAGCAACGTTGCCTGTACTGCACTGGTACCCAAAGATGACGCCTTGCCTGCCGCGAAATCAAGATTGACCGCTCGCCGATTAGTATCTTCACGTTTAGCCGTAGATGTCCACGGCGTTGCTGCCTGCGGTGGAGCCGTCCTGGATGCCCGAGACGCCCTCGCCGGTCTCGGTAGCCTCGGCGGGGGCGTCAACGACAGCCGAGCTCAGCGTCACGCCAGCAATCTGGGAGGTTGCGTTGATCTCGCCCAGCCCCGCCATCCACTTGCCGCGAATGACATCGATGACGCCGGTGCTTACCAGGTCGTTTATGGAGGTGCTCACGGCTCGTTGCACCTCTTGGGAGGAGGTGCCGAGCGCCACGCCCACGGCCTGGGGGACATCGATGGTGCCTAGGCAGGCAAGGTCCGTGTAGGCGCCGCTGAGGTAGGCGCCCGTGGTGGCCGAGCACAGCACGTAGTCTACCGTGCCCGCCGCGAGCGCCTCAAACGCCTCGTTGAGGTTGGAGAAGGTCTTTTGCTCGGCGTCGATGTTGGAGCGCTCGAGCAGCTGCTGGGAGGCAGAGCCCTCCTGCACGCCCACCGTCTTGCCCGCGAGGGCTGCGGTGGTGAGGCGAGCCGTGGTGACGTTTGAGGAGGCGCTCGCCGACGTGGCCGTGGTGGACGTGGCCGCGCCCGTGGTGCCCGCGGCGGCGCTCGCGACGGTGCTCGCCTTGCCAAAGAAGGCCGTGGCGCTCTGCGCGTACGAGCCCACTGGCGAGGCATCGGAGCCCGAGGTGGACGCCCCCATCACGACGTCACAGGTGACACCGGCGGAGCTCGCGTTGTCCACCGAGACAAACTCCACCGAAAGACCGAGGTTATCGGCCAGGGCATAGGCCACGTCAACGTCAAAGCCCTGGGCGGTGCCGTCTTGGGCGCTGAGCGCCATGGGTGCCGAGGAGTTGGTGTTGAGGCCCACGGTAAGCGTGCCGGCCTTCTTGAGCGCCGAGGAGGCAATCTGCGAGGCGTGCGAGCTCCTGAGCTGCTCGAGCGCCGTTGCCACCGAGGGCGTGGCGAGCGTACGCTGAACCGTAGCCACCGGGTTTGCGCACCCCGTCATAGACAGGGCAAAGGCGCTCACAAGCGCTGCCCCCGCAACGCGGACGGGCATGCGAAAACGCTTCATCGGGCTCTCCTCACTAGCCTTTACGTGCGCAGGCGACGCGTGCCGCCTGTGGTTTGCCAGGTGTCTCGTTCAGCTGACCTGGTATTTGACCCCACACTCGCGTACCGGGACGGTTGCTTTGGACGCCGCGGCGCCCGCCACTACTGGCCCTCTCGCCCGCGGAGCAGGTTGCTCCTCAGTGTGTACGGACGGTACGGCTTACTCCTAGGACGAGCCATGCTCGCGCGCCTGAGCACAGGAGCGCTTACGTGGATCCCTTTGCCCTCGTCTGGCATGGACTTGGAGAGGCGCGCGGACAAGCCGCCGAGACAGCCAAGGGGGCGCCGGTGCTCTTGACCGCCGCGCGCCTGTGCTGACTCACCCCTCCGCAACCACAGACCTGAATGAGACTGATGCATTATAGCAGCTCGATGTGGGTATTTGTGGCAACGGCTGATAGAGGACGGCCGCGCACCTGCGCCCGGGGCGAGCCGCGTGGTGCCGCGACGGGCGAGGAGCCCGCGAAGCGTGCGTTTGAGCGGACAGTGCGCGCCACGATGGACGATGGGCCCGCGAAGCACGCCCGAGCGAGCGGAGCTGCCACCCCAGCCGGAGCGGCAAGCACGCTCCGCGGGGCCGGCAGGCGCTCGCGCTCCCCTACCAGGTGCGCGCCACCGAGCAGGCCGTGACCGACTCGGCACCATGCGCAAGCAGCGCCGATGCCGCAGCGCGCAGCGAGGCGCCCGTTGTTATCACGTCGTCTGCGAGCAAAAGCGCAAGCCCCGAGACGTCACCCACCAGCTCGAAGGAGCCCGCCGCGTTGCTCGCGCGCTCAGACTTGCCGAGCCTTCGCTGGTCGAGGGCACGGGGGCGGGCGAGACAGTCGTGCAGCGGCAGGCCAAAGGCGCTCGCAAGGCCGCTCGCCACCGGCTCCATGTGGTCAAAGCCGCGCCGCCTGAAGGCCGCGGCCGTGGCCGGCACAAAGCACACCGCGTCCACCTCGTCTGCGCAGAAGCGCGCCGCGCCGTCTGCGGCGGGCCACGAGGCCGCCTCGTCGAGCGCCGTGGCCATGAGCGCCGCCAACACGCCCGCCACACGCCGCTCGCCCGCATCCTTGTAGCCCACCACGAGCCGGCGCGCCGCGCCCGCCAGCGGCAGCGCCGCCACGCAGGCCCGCGTTTCCCAGAGCTCGCCTTGGGCGGCAGCGCACTCGGTGCAGGCAAGCCAGCCAAAGGGGGCGCCGCAGTTGGGGCAGGCCCAGCGCTGGCAGATCCAGGGCAGGCGCTCGCGGCAGCCCTCGCACAGAAGCTCGCCCGGCTCGTCGCAGCCCAGGCAACGCGTGGGCCATCCCAGCTCGAGCAGGGTATCGACCAAAGACATAAGCCCCCATCACGCCTGGGGGGCGCGACGGGGGCTTCGGTTGGTTGGGATTGTAGCAAATGGCGGGCGGCGCGGAGCGGCTTGCGCGGAGCGCCTCGGCTGGCGGCGGCGCGCTCGCTGCGGGTAGCGGCGTGCTTGCCGGCGAAGCGCTTGCTGGCGGCACGGGCGGCACGGGCGGCGGCGTGCTTGCCGCAGCTGCCGCGGGCAGCTCGGGTACCGCCCGCGCCGGGTGCCGGGCGTACCGCGCCGCGTGCCGCGCCCGGGCTAGCGCATCTGGCCTGCGGCGGCCTGGCCGATGAGCCCCTCGAGCACGTCTGCCAGGCCATGGCCGGCCCTGCGCATCATCTCGGGGAAGCGCGAATACCTCGTGAGGCCGGGGATGGTGTTCACCTCGTTAAAGACCACCTCGCCGCCCTCGGTCACAAACAGGTCAACGCGGGCAAAGCCCGAACAGCACAGGGCGCGGTACACGGCAAAACCCGTCTCGCGAACGGCCTCCATGGCCTCGTCGGAGATCTGCGCCGGGCAACGCAGGGAGGAGTTCATGGAGGAGGCGTCGGCGCCGGCCGTCTGGTCCTGGTGGATGTGGAAGAAGCCGCCGTCGGTCACCACCGTCTCGTCCACAACGCCCATAGAAAGCTCGCCTGCGGCATCGCCCGTGATGGCGCAGCCCACCTCGGTACCCACGATGGCCTCCTCCACAGAGACCTTGGGGTCGAGCGCGAAGGCCGCCTCGAGGGCCGCCGCAAGCTCGGAGGCGTCTACCACCTTGGACACGCCGTAGGAGGAGCCGCCGCGCGTGGGCTTCACAAAGACGGGGAAGCCGCCACAGGCCTCGACGGCCTCAAGCGCCTCAGACTCGGGGCAGCCACGATAGAGCACCTCGCAGGCAGGCACGCGGATGCCCGAGGCAGCCGCCAGGCGATGGGAGGCGTCCTTGTCCATGCACACGGCGCTGGAGAGCACGCCACAGCCCACGTACGGCACATGCGCGGCCTCGAGCAGAGCCTGGGTGGTGCCGTCCTCGCCTCCCTGACCGTGGAGCACCGGCAGCGCCACGTCAACGTCGATGCGCGCGAGCGTGCCGTCGGCCTCGTGGCGGAAGAGGCCGCCTGTGCCCTGCTCGCCCGGCACCACGCACACCGGCGTGACGTCGTGAGCGCACCACGGATCTCCCTCCACCACGTCTGCCACGTCACCTGTGTAGTTGAGCCAGGTGCCCTCGCGCGTGATGCCAATAAGCACGAGCTCAAAGGCCTTGGAGGCAAGCTCGCCCAGCACGTTGGTGGCAGAGCGCAGAGAGATGTCGTGCTCAGAGGACGTGCCGCCAAACAGCACGGCTACGCGAAGGTCTTGGCTCATGGATGCTCCCCTCAGGTGGCGCGGGATCGGCCGCGCGGGACTGTCGTGCCATCCATCCTACCAGCGCGCCCGCCCCCGCCCGGCGGCGATGCGCAAGCACGACAATACCGACAGGTTAGGCGCGGGTGACGCCGAAGCGACGCGCCGCGCGGGTGCCGCGCCGCGCCGGGGCCCGCGGGG
>Cebus_capucinus_imitator_PRJNA485217_SSR098__coassemble_2654_pt1 | contig 7826 bp, 10 predicted proteins | sample Cebus_capucinus_imitator_PRJNA485217_SSR098__metabat2_high_PE_006 | metagenome-assembled genome bin Cebus_capucinus_imitator_PRJNA485217_SSR098
GTGAGCGCGATCACCACCAAGCGCGCCTACGCCGACCTGGAGTCGCAGGGCTACATTGTCACCGTGCCCGGCAAAGGCTGCTTTGTGGCCGGTGGCAACACCGAGCTCATCCGCGAGGAGCACCTGCGCCAGGTGGAGGAGCTCGTGAACCAGGCGGTCGCGTCGGGCCGTGCGGTCGGCCTTTCCAACGACGAGCTGCGCGAGGTCCTTGAGCTCGCGCTGAGCGAGGACGTATAGCTGCTGAGAATAACGCGTCGGTATGGCGCATCGGTGCTGCGATGCCTCAGCCGTCACTCGGCAACGCCTCGCGACGCCGCGATTTTCGGCAGGTCAACTATCCCCACGCACAGAAAGGCGTGCATCATGACAATCAACGCTATGTCCCTCGTGAGCGCGAGCGGGCTTACCAAACACTACGAGGGCTTCTCGCTTCAGGGCGTGTCGCTCAGCGTGGAGCCAGGCCAGGTCCTGGGCTTCATAGGGCAAAACGGCGCGGGCAAGACAACCACCATCAAGGCCCTGCTGGGGCTCATCCACCTGGACGGTGGCGAGGCCACGGTGCTGGGCGCTCCCGCCGGCGACTTGTCGCGCACGGCTGCTGGTGCGGTCGCCAAGGAGCGCATCGGCGTGGTCCTCGACAGCATGTCGCTTCCCGGCCACCTGCGCATGGGTGAGGTGGGCAGGCTCATGACCGCCGCCTACAGCACCTGGGACCAGGCGCTCTACCAGCAGCTTCTCGAGCAGTTGGGGCTGGGGCAGCTGGGGCGCAAGAAGACCTTGAAGGAGCTCTCTCGTGGCATGGGCATGAAGCTCTCGCTCGCCTGCGCGCTGGCGCACCACCCGCGCCTGCTTATCCTGGATGAGGCGACCGCCGGGCTGGACCCCATGGCGCGCGACCAGGTGCTCGAAATCCTGCGGGCTTTTGTGAGCGAGGAGGACGCTGCCGGCGAGCCGCAAAACGGCATCCTCATGAGCAGCCACATCACGAGCGATTTGGAGAAGATCGCCGACACGCTGCTGTGCATCGACGCGGGCGCGCCCGTGTTCTACGTCGAAAAGGACCAGGTCACCGACGTGATGGGCGTGGCGCGCTGCCGTGCGTCCGAGGTGGCGCTCCTGAGAGAGGAGCTCTCCAGCCCCGAGGTTCCGCTGCGCGTGCTGCGTCATGAGGCGGGCACGGACGTGCTGGTGGAGAACCGCTTTGACTTTGCCGCCGCGTACCCCGGTATCGTCTGCGACCGCATGGATATCGACACATACATGGCCCTCATGCTCAAGGGCGAGCGGCTGGCCTAGCGGACAAACTCCCCGGGCAAATGTCCACCCTTCTTGGAAAGGAGCGCATCATGTTGCGCGCTGTGAAAATCGAACTGGTCGTCATCGAGCGCTATCTTTTGCTAATCATTGGCCTGTCGTTGCTGGTCGCCGGCGCTCTCACGGTCGAATTGGGCAGCGTGGCCACCGTGCCGGTTGTGACGATGGCCATGGTCGGAATGTCAGGCGGCTTGACGGCTGGCGCATACGATGAGCAGGGCGGTTGGGGCGCGTTCAGGCTCACGGCAGCGCTCACCCGCCGCGATGTGGTGGTCGCGCGTTTCGCGAGCATCACGCTCACGGCGCTCATCGGCATGATGGCGGGCATGCTGGTAGTGGGTGGGTTGTGGGTCGTCTCACAGGTGGTCGAGCTGCCCGCCGCCGTTGGCTCCGTGCTGCATATTGGTGGCGAGGAGTTGGCGACCCTCGCGCTCTCTGTGGCATTTTGCCTGATGATGGTGGCAGCCGTCACGGGCATCGCGATCCCCATCATGTTCAAGCGCGGCTCCATGGCCGCTCAGCTCGCGCCCGTGTACTTCTTCCTGACGGTGCTTGGCGTCGGGGGCATCTTGAGCTTTTTGGGTGTGGACGTTGGCGCTGCCCTCACGACCCTCAAGGCCTGGACCGAGGTGCCGGGCAATTATGCGCTGCTGTTTGCCGGCATGATCGCCACGGCGCTCGCCATATGGGCCGTGGGTATCGCCGTCTCGATTGGGCTCTATGCTCATCGCGACCTGTAGCAAGGGCCCGATGTACGCCGAGGTTGACTGGCCGGTCGTCTGGGTTGCCTGCATAGCGAGAAAACTGCCGCTCGTGTGGACCTGGTTTGACGACTCAGCCTGCGCCACTCAGCAAAAGCCCAGTTGGCGCTTGCGGAACGAAGTCTACATGAGCAAGAGATTTCGATTTTTTGCGGCCAGAGGTCTACATGAGCGGCACCTTTCCCGCCGGCTCCCTTCTGCCGCGCAAAAAGCCGCGGGGCGTCAAACCCCGCGGCTTCGCATCGGCACCACACGCGTGCCGTCTGTCGCAGTCTCGCCCTTAGCGCACCACGCGCACGCGCTCGGAGGCGGGCTTGCGCTCGTAGTCGCCCGCCGGCGCGGCGATACCGCCAAAGTTGAGCTGCGCTGCGAGCTTCCAGCTCTCGGGCACGCTGTAGCGAGCCTTCACGGCCTCGTCGATGAGCGGGTTGTAGTGCTGGAGGTTCGCGCCCACGCCCTTCTCGGCAAGTGCGTTCCAGACGTTCACCTGCGCGATGCCCTGGGCCTGCGCGGCAAAGCCGTCGAAGGCGGCGGCGTAGGCGGCGAACTGCTCCTTCAGCGTGTCGACGGCGTCCTGGTCCTCAAAGAAGAGCACCGTGCCGTAGGCGTCGGCAAAGAGGGCTAGCTTCTGGGCGGTCTGCTCAAAGGTATCGGCAGGCACGATGGCCTGGAGCGTGTCGTGCACGATACCGTCCCACAGGGCCTTGTGCTCGGCGCCCAAGAGGATGACGGCCTGGGCGGACTGCACGTTGAAGGCAGAAGGGGAGGCCACGATGGCGTCCTCGATGGTCTTCACTGCCTCGTCCTCGGAGATGGGCAGCTGGGTGTTGAGCGCGTAGACGGAGCGGCGCTTCTCGATGATCTGCTGGTAGCTCATGAAGGCTCCTTTCTGTGCGGGTAGCGCCATGGTTCGGTGCTGCCCGCGTAGTGCCGTTAAATTCCCACTAACCTTATAGGAAATATGCAGAGCGACCAATAAGGCACATTGCATTCAGCTGGTTTTCTATTATAAAGCAAGACTAGAAACTGAACCGTTCGAGGTACTGAGTACAGTTGGGACGTTTCTCGATATGAGAGATAGCGTTTGTTCCGCGACGGGCGCTCCTGCGCCCAGCGTGGCAAAGATTCCCAAGGTTCCGACGACGAACGCCCATGACGCCGTCTGCGTGGCGAGCATCCGCGCGGTGATGGAGATCTTCGCGGGCAAGTGGGCGTTTCTCGTGCTTGAGCAGTTGCACGCGGGCGCCATGCGCTTTGGCGACCTGCGCCGCGCGCTTGGCGTGAGCACCAAGTCGCTCACCGACACGCTGCGCCATCTGGAGGCCAAGGGAATCATCCGGCGCACGGCGTACCCTACGGTGCCCGTGACGGTGGAGTACTCGCTCACCGAGAAGGGCCGCTCGTTTGACGAGGTTTTGCTTGCCATGAAGAACTGGGGCCGAGTGCACCTGTGGGGCGAGGTCGGGCCTAACGACTATGGGAGAACGGCTGCTTGTCCCGTATCTGCTGGTGGGCGATGTGGTCGGATGCCCGCCACTGGCGTCCGAAAGGCGAGGGCGGGTGGGGGCGATAACCGCCGAGCGTGCCGGAGGCCGGACAAGCGATACGGTCTGTTGTCTGTCCGCCACAGACAGACGATACGGTCGGTTGTCTGCAGTCGGCGTCCGGCTGGCTGTCCGGCAAGCGAACGTGCCCCGAGGGCCTCTCGTCTTTCCTGAAACTCGGAACGCGAGGGGCCCTCGGGGCGTTAGCGACTTGCTATGGGTGCTGTCGGAGTGACCTACTTGCCCAGGACGGAGATGCGGGCCTTCTCGTGGGAGCCGTCGGTGCGCTCGGCCTCGTCGATGAGGGCGATGGCGTAGTCGGCGTACGAGATCACGGACTCGCCGGCGTCATTGAGCGTGAACTCCTCGCCAGCCAGGATGTAGCTGCCGGTGCGCTCGCCCTCGGCCTGGAAGTCGGCGGCGGGGGAGATGTAGGTCCAGCGCACGTCGGCCACGCCGCGCAGGAAGTCGAGGGCCTCCTGGTGCACGGACGCCACGAGCTTGAAGGACTCGGGGAAGTCGGGGCCCTGGGCAACGGTCAGGGTGTGCTCGGGGTTCACATAGAGGCTACCCGCGCCGCCCACGACGACAAGGCGCACGTCGGTGCCGGCGAGCGCGCCGCTGAGCGCCTTCGCCGCGTTGGGGATCGCGGGCGCGGTCTGCTCGTCCCAGCCACCCACGGCGTCCACGACGACGTCAAATCCCTCGAGGTCGGCGCGCGTGATGTCACTCACGCCCTTGTGGATGGCGTGCGGGGCGACCGAGCGGTTCTCGTCTTCGCGCACGAAGGCGGTGACCTCGTGGCCGCGCTCGACGGCCTCCTTGGTGACGAGCTGGCCGACCCTGCCGTTGGCGGCGACGACTGCGATCTTCATGTTGCTCTCCTTTGAACAGGCTGGGGCGGGGCTTGTCCTCGTCCCTCTTGACAAGTTCATATTGCGGCTTCAACATGCTGTAGGAAAGTAAGCACTTAAAAGTGCAGTAGGTACCTATGGGTAACTAACGAGGTGGGAGCCGTATATGGTGGAGAAAAGTGGCGTTGCAGACCTTCCCGCCTGCCCGGTTGAGACCACTCTCACGCTCATCAGCAGCCGCTGGAAGGTGCTCATCTTGCGCGACCTTCTGACCGGCACCAAGCGCTTTGGGGAGCTCCAGCGCATGGTGGGCCACGTGAGCCAGAAGATGCTCACGCAGAGCCTGCGCCAGATGGAGGCCGACGGCCTGCTCACGCGTACCGTATACCCCGAGGTGCCGCCGCGCGTCGAATACTCGCTCACCGAGCTGGGCTTCTCGCTCAAGCCCGTCCTCGACGCGATGTGGGCCTGGGGCGAGTCTTACAAGCATCGGGCCGAGAGCGAGTAGTCGGGTAGCAAGCAGTCTCCGGGCTCATGAGCATGGAGGCTGCTTGCTATGCAGATTGCGAATAGCACGCTTTCGAGGTGGGCATTGGCGATACGGTGTCTCGGCCCCTTTAATGGTGTGTACCGAAAAAGTATGGAGCCCGTTGGGTGGCTGCGCGCAGAAGGAGCACATGCCTGTGGAGTACCGAGTCCTGCCGCATGGCGGCGAGAAGATCACACCGGAGCTCCTCTGCCGCGTAGCCGATACCACCAACCTCATCAAGAGCGGCCCCGTGCAGCTGAGCGCCGGCGACATCTATGAGCTGCTGCTCGAGTGCCTGTAACCAGCGCGACAACCGTAAGGGACGAGAATCACGAGCATCCTGTTTGTGAACGGCAGCCCGAACGCCCGGGGCAACACGGCGCGTCTTGCCGCCGAGCTTCTTGCCGGTCGTGAGTACGAGACCTTGAACCTTGCCGAGTACAAGGTGTACGAGTACGGCCAGCGCTTCGACGACGACCAGTTCAGCGAGGCCATGGACCGTGTCTTTGCGGCGGACACGCTGGTTTTGGGGTCGCCGTGCTACTGGCACAACATGAGCGGCATGCTGCGCAACTTCCTCGACCGGCACTACAACGCGGTTGCGCCGGAGGCCCTGGCCGGCAAGCGCCTGGCGTTCGTATTCCGGGGCGAGGGACCGGCCGGATGGATGTTTGACGCCGCGGACTACACCGTCAAGCGCTATGCCTCGCTCTTTGGGATGGAGTACCTGGGCATGGCGTCGGATGCCGTCGGCGCTCGCGCGCTTAGTAAGCGCCTGTAGCATACGCCTTCATGCGCAAGCACGTTGCCGCCGCGTGCCTGGGCGAGGACGTGTCGGCAGGCGCCGACATCGCGGGCAAGAGGGAGCTGCTTCTGCGCCACGGCATCGCCTTGTGGGACGTGGTGGCGAGCTGCGAGGTCGAGGGCTCTGCCGACGCGAGCATCCGCGACGTGGTGCCGGTCGAGATCGGGCGCGTCACGGGTGCGGTGCCCATAGAGCGCGTGGTGTGCAACGGTGGTACAGCCGGGCGGCTCTACAGGCGCCACCTTGCTGGCCGCGTGGGGATCGAGGCGACCGTGCTGCCCTCGACGAGTCCCGCCAACGCCGCCTGGCGCCTCGACCGTCTCGTAGAGCGCTGGGGCGAGGCGTTCGGGAGTTGACAGTTGCCCGGGGAGTTGTCATCCCGGACGGGGCCGTGCGCCTTTTCTAGGAAGAAGGAGTGCTGGTAAAAGTCCTTATCAGGTAGGCTATTTTAGGATTATGGCAATCTCTACCTTCAAATTATGGCAAGTACTACTTTCAAAATATGGTAATCTCCACCAAAAAATTACGGCAATCAAGATACGCCTGCGTAAGGTGATGGCGATGATATCCCGCGACTTGGAGGGTCTGCTTAAGGACATGGCGGGGTGGTTTCCCGTTGTCTCCGTCACGGGGCCTCGCCAGAGCGGAAAGTCCACGCTGGTGCGCGCCGCGTTTCCCGATTACGCATACGTGAACCTCGAGGACCCGCAGCAGGGGAGGCGTGCGCTCGAGGACCCGGTGGGGTTCATTAGAAACGCGCCGACTCCACTCATCATTGACGAGGCCCAGCGCGCCCCCGAGCTGTTCTCCATGATCCAGGTGGTCTCCGATGAGCGGGGAACGACGGGGCAGTTCATTCTTACCGGTTCGCAAAACTTCCTGCTCCTCAAGGGCGTTTCGCAATCGCTTGCCGGCAGGGTGGGGCTGCTTAAACTGTTGCCCTTGTCGTATGGGGAGCTTACGGGGGCCGACGTGGCGCCGAGTGTCGACGACTACATGTTCAAGGGTGGTTATCCGCGCCTCTACAACGCGAGCATCCCGCCTTCGATCTACTACTCGGGTTACGTCGATACATACCTGGAGCGGGATATTGCGGGGTATCTCGACGTGCGCAACATTGCATCGTTCAGGACGTTCCTGGCACTTTGCGCGCAAAACGTCGGTAATCTCCTGAATGTCTCGAGGCTTGCCAGTGACGCCGGCGTGGCGCATGCGACTGCGAAGGCCTGGCTCTCCATGCTGGAGGCGAGCTACATACTGCGTCTGCTCAGACCGTATCACGCGAACCTGCGCAAGCGCCTTACCAAGACGCCGAAGCTGTACTTCTGCGATACGGGTCTGTTGTGCCATCTCTTGCACACCGAGTCGCGCGAGCAGCTGCTCTCAAGCGACTATCTTGGCCCCGTGTTCGAGAATCTCGTTGTTGCGGAGGCGGCCAAGCGACATCTCAACAAGGGTAAGAGCCCTGAGCTCTTTTTCTATCGAGACGACAGCAAGGTCGAGGTGGACCTGCTCGACTCCACTGACGCCGCGCATCCCCAGGCGATGGAGATCAAGTCGTCCGAGACCTACCATGGCAAGTATGCGCGCCACCTTCGCGCCGTATGTGATGAGCTGGGCATTGCCGAGGATGGCCGCTCGGTGATCCTGCGTGTGCAAAACAGCTACCAAACGCCCGAGGCCAACGTGGTGGCCGCACGGGATTGGCTGGAGAGGCGCTAGTCGCAGGGCCCGCGCCTTGGGATGGCATGGCTGCCTCACGGCTTCAAGCGTGGCGGGAAGTCCGTAGGGCCTCTCGCTGTGCTTTTGGAAAAGGGTTTGGAATATCACGGTTCTCTGTTTACAAACCGACCGATGGTATGTATGATTGCCTCAGCAAAACGAAAGGGGCGTCCATGGCACGCAACGCACATCCCGAGGAGACCGAGCGTCGCATCCTCGACGTCGCTCGCGAGCTCTTCACCGAGAAGGGCTACGAGCGCACGTCTATCCAGGACATCGTGAATGCCCTGGGAGACC
>Cebus_capucinus_imitator_PRJNA485217_SSR098__coassemble_3064_pt1 | contig 5915 bp, 4 predicted proteins | sample Cebus_capucinus_imitator_PRJNA485217_SSR098__metabat2_high_PE_006 | metagenome-assembled genome bin Cebus_capucinus_imitator_PRJNA485217_SSR098
CCCACAGCTAAGCGGCGCTCAACGTGCGCCGTCACAAGACAGGAGAGACCATGATCCTCAACGGCCCCGGCATCAGCTACACCGAGCCCGACATTGGCGCGGAGTTCGTGCCGCCCCTCCCTGAGAACCCGCGCCCAGCCATCGTGGCGCTGTGCAAGCATTGCACCAACCGCCTGCTGGGCAAGGACATCCTCTTGCCCTACGAGTACTGGAGCTTTGCCGAGGCGGCCACCGACGAGCAGGCCGAGATGCTCTGCCGCCTCAAGATGCGCCATCCCTACACGCTCGAGGCGGCCGTCAAGGCCACCGGCATCCCTGCCGAGCAGCTTGAGCCCATGCTCGACGAGGTGTCTTACACGGGCCTTCTCGAGTACAATTGGGAGAACCCGAGCCACACCAAGCAGTGGGTGCTGCCCATGCTCGTGCCGGGTTCGGCAGAGTTCCTCAACATGCGCTGGAACCAGCTGGAGGAGCATCCCGTCTTTGCTAAGTTCTTTGAGCAGGCGAGTAAGGGCCCGCTCTCGAAGGCTACGCCCATGGTGCCTCCCGGAGGCGCCGGCATCGGCATGCACGTGATTCCGGTGGAGAAGGCCATCGAGCACGAGAACCAGTCCATCTCCATCGAGCACATCAAGCACTGGCTCGACAAGTACGACGGCAAGTATGCCGCCAGCGCCTGCAGCTGTCGCATGAGCCGCCAGCGCATGGGCGAGGGCTGCGGCGACGACTTCAACGACTGGTGCATCGCCGTGGGCGACATGGCCGACTACGTGGTGGAGACCGACCGCGGCCGCTACATCTCGCGCGAGGAGGCGCTCGAGATCTTCCAGCGTGCCGAGGACAACGGCTTTGTGCACCAGATCACCAACATTGACGGCGAGCACAAGATCTTCGCCATCTGCAACTGCAACGTCAACGTCTGCTATGCCCTGCGCACGAGCCAGCTGTTCAACACGCCCAACCTCTCCCGCTCGGCCTACGTGGCGCGCACCGAGGCCGACAAGTGCGTGGCCTGCGGGCGCTGCGTGGAGGTGTGCCCGGCTGGCGCCGTAAAGCTCGGCCAGAAGCTCTGCGACAAGCGCACGGGCAAGGTGCCGGCCTACCCCAAGCAGGAGCTTCCCGACGCGGTGAAGTGGGGCCCGGAGAAGTGGAGTCCCGACTACCGCAACAAGAACCGCATCGAGACCTACGACACGGGCACGGCTCCCTGCAAGACTGCCTGTCCGGCGCACATTGCCGTGCAGGGCTACCTCAAGCTCGCCGCCCAGGGCCGCTACCGCGATGCGCTCGCCCTCATCAAGCGCGAGAACCCGCTGCCTGCCGTGTGTGGTCGCGTGTGCAACCGCCGCTGCGAGGATGCCTGCACGCGTGGCGCCGTCGACGAGGCCATCGCCATCGACGAGGTAAAGAAGTTCATCGCCGACCAAGACCTCAAGGCCGAGAGCCGCTACATCCCGGCGCAGGTGCGCCCCAAGGTCGAGGGCGACTTTGACGAGAAGATCGCCATCATAGGCGCGGGCCCCGCAGGCCTCACCTGTGCGTTCTACCTGGCCGAGAAGGGCTACAAGCCGGTGGTGTTTGAGAAGAGCGAGCGCCCGGGCGGCATGCTCACCTACGGCATTCCGTCCTACAAGCTTGCCAAGGACGTGGTGCAGGCCGAGGTGGACGTTATCGAGGCCATGGGTGCCGAGCTGCGCTATGGCGTTGAGGTGGGTCGCGACGTGACGCTCGCGCAGCTGCGCGAGCAGGGCTTCAAGGCGTTCTACGTGGCCATTGGCTGCCAGGGCGGCAGGCTTGCGGGGATTCCCGGCGAGCAGGGCGCCGACGTGCAGACGGCCGTGAGCTTCCTGCGCGGCGTTGCCGAGGCGCAAGAGGCCGTGGGCGAGGCTCCCGCCCTGCCTGGGCGCACCGTGGTGGTGGGCGGCGGCAACGTTGCCATCGACGTGGCGCGCACGGCGGCTCGCCTGGGCTCGGGGCACGTGGAGATGCTCTGCCTCGAGAGCGAGGCCGAGATGCCGGCGAGCGCCGAGGAGCGTCGCGAGGCCGTCGAGGACGGTGTGCACATCAGCTGCGGCTGGGGCCCGGCCGAGATTCACCGCGGCTCCGACGGACGAGTGCGTAGCATCACGTTCAAGCGTTGCGCCAGCGTCTTTGATGCCGAGGGCCGCTTTGCGCCCGTCTATGACGAGGCCGAGACGCGCACGCTCGACTGCGACCGCGTGGTGATGAGCATCGGCCAGGCCATCGAGTGGGGGAGCCTGCTTGAGGGCACGGCCGTGGAGCTGGGCCGCGGGGGTTGCGCGGTTGCGGATGCCAAGACCTACCAGACGGCCGAGCCCGACATCTTTGTGGGCGGCGACGTCTATACCGGCCCCAAGTTTGCTATCGACGCCATTGCCGCAGGTCACGAGGCCGCCGTGTCCATTCACCGCTTCGTGCAGGGCGGCACGCTCACCATCGGCCGCAACCAGCGCCACTACAGTGCGCTTGACCGCGAGGCAACAGATCCGGGCAGCTACGACACCTCGGCGCGCAACGTCGCCGTGCACGACCGAGACTGCGAGGGCGAGCGCCCCTTTGCCGAGTACGTACGCACCTTCACCGAGGAGCAGGTGCGTGCCGAGACCGCGCGCTGCCTGGGGTGCGGCGCGAGCGTGGTGGACGAGAACAAGTGCATCGGCTGCGGGCTGTGCACCACCAAGTGTGCCTTTGATGCCATCCACCTGCATCGCGAGCGCCCCGAGTGCTCCGTGATGGTGAAGTACGAGAAGAAGGTGCCGAGCCTACTCAAGTACGCCGTGAAGCGCGAGCTTAAGATCAGGTTTGGCGCAAAGAAGTAGTGTGGGCGAGGGGTGCGCGCAGACGTGCCCCTCGCACGTGTGGGGTGTCGCGTCTGGGCCGGGAGCGTTCTGCGCCGGATGCGGCCGCGGGCGAGGTGCCCCATGGGGTTGGAGCAGGCATGCACGAGCTGGGCATTGTGTTCTACATCATCGACGACGTGAAGGAGGTGGCGGCGGCAAACGGGGTCACTTCCGTCTCGCGCGTGACCCTCGAGCTGGGCGAGGTCTCGGGCGTGGTGCCCGAGTATCTGCAAGACGCCTGGGGCTGGGCGTGTAAGCGCGAGCCTCTCATGGCAGGCGCGGCGCTCGAGGTGGAAGACATCTCGGCCGTCACCCTCTGCGAGGCGTGTGGGGCCGAGTACGGCACCGTGGCGCATGGGCGCATCTGCCCTGCGTGCGGCAGTGGTGACACCCATCTGCTCCGTGGGCGCGAGGTCATGATCAAGGAGATCGAGGCGGAGTAGGGGCGGGCGCCACGCGGACCGCACCACAACTTCGCGCACAGACAAGAGGGGCTCGCCCGGCTTGCCGCAGGCAGGCGTGCCGGGCGAGCCCCTCTGTGAGCCCCACGCTCAAGCGCGGGCGCAGCCGTAAGCGCAGGCGTTACTCCTCGCCGAGGAAGGCACCGCTCTGGCGGCTCCAAAGCTGCGCATAGGCGCCGTCTGCGGCCACGAGCTCCTCGTGCGTGCCGTCTTCTGCGATGCTGCCCTCAGAGAGCACCACGATGCGATCGAGGCTAGCCACGGTGGAGAGGCGGTGCGCCACCACGATGGACGTACGGCCGTGCATGAGGTTCTCGAGTGCGCTCTGGATGAGGTGCTCGCTTTCGGAGTCGAGGGCGCTGGTTGCTTCGTCAAGCACGAGAATGGGGGCGTCGGTGAGGATGGCGCGGGCGATGGCGATGCGCTGGCGCTGGCCGCCCGAGAGCTTGACGCCGCGCTCGCCCACCTGCGTGTCTAATCCGGCGGGGAGCTTTTCGATAAACTCGAGCGCATTGGCCTGGCGCGCTGCCTCACGCACCTCCTCAAGCGAGGCCTCCGGGCGCCCATAGGCGATGTTCTCGCGGATGGTGCGGTGGAACAGCAGGGGTTCCTGCGGCACATAGGCGATGTGGCGGCGTAGGCTCACCTGGCTCACGTGCGCGATGTCTTGGCCGTCGATGGTGATGGAGCCGGTGTCCAGGTCTTCGAGGCGGAGCAGAAGCGTGGTGAGCGTGGTTTTGCCCGAACCCGACTTGCCTACAAGGCCAACGCGCTGACCTGCGGGGATATCGAGGCTAAAGTGCGCGAACACGTCGTCTTGCGCGCTGGCGTCGGCGTAGTGGAAGCTTACGTCGCTAAACGAGATGGCGCCCGGCCCCACGCAAAGCTCCGGCGCCTTCGGGTCGTCTGCCACCATGCGGGGCTCGTCCAAGATGGCGGTGAGGGCCTGTGCGTCGCCGAGGGCCCGGTTGATCTGCTGGAACATCGAGTTGAAGTAGTTGAAACGGTTGGTGAGCTGGTTTGTGTAGGTAAACATCATCACGAGCGTGCCTGCCGAGATGCCAAACCATGCGTTGCCGCCGGCGATAAACACCGAGGTGAGCGCCATCATCACCACAATGAGCGTGCTCGTGGTGGCACCGGTCTTGACGGTGCGCCACATGCGGTCAGAGTCCGCCTCGCGTACCTGCTCGTTGGCCCTGCGGAACAGCTCCTCCTCGTAGGCCTCGCGCCCGGAGGTCTTGACGGCCATGATGTTGGTGATGGAATCAGAGAGCTCGCCCGAAAGGCGGTTCTGCGCCTCGGAGGCCTTGGCGTTGATGGGAAGGATCTTCTTGTAGAGCTTGAGCACCACCACCACATACAGCGCGAGCAGCACCGAAAGCGCCGCCACGTAGAGGGGCACGAGCCTCGCGAGGATCACGATGGTGAACACGACGCTCGCGATGCTGGGAAGCAGCGAGTAGGTGCAGGTGCGGATGAGCTGCGAATAGCCACCCACGAACTTGGAGGTGGAGCTCACGAGTGAGCCGCCGTAGCGGTTGGTATGGAAGGTCATGCTCTGGTTTGCGAGCGTGTCAAAGGCGAGGCGCCCCAGCTCAAACGATACGGCGATGTCGAGCTTGGAGACAAAGAGGTCTTGCAGCTTGCTGCACACCTGCCCTGCGATGTTGACGATGATAAACAGCGCCACCTGGGGGCCAAAGACGCGCGCAACGTCGCTTGGCGCGGTGGTGCCTGTGCTCACGAGGTCTACGATGTGTGCCACCACGAGCGGGCTGGCAAAGTTGAGGAAGAACACGTAGCCTAGCGTGGTGAGAACGTCGGCGACAAAGAGTGGCCATTGTGCCGCCGTTGCGCTCCAATAGCGCTTGATGGTGCGACGCGTGATGCCGGGAGTGCGATGTGCCATGCGAGGTGCCTTTCTGGTCGTTGACGGTCGCAAGTATAGACGATTAGTAACGTCGCGTCACGTATTGTGCGCCAAGCGAGCATGGCTGAGCTGCCGTGCCTGCTCGCGCGCTACGCGGCAGGCTGGCTTGAGGAGTGCGTGAGACCATGGCGGAGATTACCGAGGGCTACATGCCCTATCTGGGCTACGAGACGTATTGGCGCGTGGTGGGGAGCCTTGACGAGGCGCGCGAGCGCGGCATGGCGCCGCTCGTGGCCAAGACCATGTACGACGCCATTCCGCGCTCGCGCTGGGAGCTCATGGCCGGCGCTCGGCACATGTGCTTCGTGGACGCTCACGACGCCTACGTTGCGCTTGTGCGTAACTGGTGCGCCGAGTGCGACTAGCGCTGCTCGAGAGGGGGTGGCCGGGGCTTTATCATCCCAGGCTCAGACAGTCCTCGCGCTTCGCGCCGCGGAACTCGCGAGGGACGATAGAACCCCGCCCTTCCTGCTGAGAGTCATGGCCTTCCGGCGTGGACAGGAAGGCCATGCCTAACAGCGGGTGAGCCCTGGGCCTATGGGTCTGGGCGAGATCCGCAGCGCGGCGAGGACTGTCTGGGCCCAGAGTTATAGGCCCGGCCACCCCGCGTGCGAACGCATTATGGAAAGAAAACGCGCCCCGCAGCTGTCGGCTTGGCTG
>Cebus_capucinus_imitator_PRJNA485217_SSR098__coassemble_3401_pt1 | contig 4849 bp, 2 predicted proteins | sample Cebus_capucinus_imitator_PRJNA485217_SSR098__metabat2_high_PE_006 | metagenome-assembled genome bin Cebus_capucinus_imitator_PRJNA485217_SSR098
CGGATGCTCTTGGGCGTAATCTCAACCAGCTCGTCATCCATGATGTACTCCAGCGCCTCCTCCAGGGAGAAGGTGCGCGGCGGGGTCAGCTGCACCGAGATGTCAGCCGTGGAGCTGCGCTGGTTGCCAAGCTGCTTGGAACGGGCGATGTTGACCACCATGTCGCCCGGCTTGGAGCGCTCACCCACAAGCATGCCCTCGTAGCAGTCGTCGCCGGGGTTCACAAAGAGCTGGCCGCGCTCCTGCAGAGTGCCCAGGGCGTAGGCCACGGCCTTCTCGGTGCTCATGGAGATCATGGCGCCGTTCTGGCGCGTGCCAAGCTCGCCCACAAACGGGCCGTACTCGAGGAAGGTGTGGTAGAACACGCCCTCGCCGTGGGTGACGTTGAGGATGCGGTTCTTGAGACCCATGATGCCACGCGTGGGGATCTTGAACTCGATGTGGCAGATGGTGTCGCCCTGCTCCATGTTGGTCATGGTGCCGCTGGCGTTGCCAAACAGCTCGATGACCTTGCCGGAGTACTCGCCCGGGCATTCCACCACGGCCTGCTCAATCGGCTCGATGCGGTTGCCGTTCTCGTCCTTCTTGATGAGGACGCGCGGGCGGCCAACCTGGAACTCAAAGCCCTCGCGGCGCATGGTCTCCATGAGCACGGACAGGTGCAGGATGCCGCGACCAGAGACCTCCACGCCCGTCTTGTCGGGAAGCTCCTCGATGCGCATGGTGACGTTGTTCTCGGCCTCGTTCATGAGGCGTTCCTTGAGCTGGCGAGCTCCCACGATCTCGCCCTCTCGGCCCACGAGCGGGCTCGTGGAGGCCTCGAAGACGATGGAGAGGGTCGGCGGGTCAATCTCGATGGGGTCGAGCTCGACGGGGTTGGCGGGGTCGGTATAGACGTCGCCGATGTCGGTGCGGTCAATGCCCACAACGGCGGCGATGTCGCCAGCCACGACCTCCGTGCACTCCTTGCGGCCGAGGTAGTCAAAGGTGAAGAGCTGCTTGACGGTGGCGGTGGTGCGGCTGCCGTCGTTCTTCACCACGAGGATCTTGTCGCCCTGGTGGATGGTGCCGGAGAACACGCGGCCGATGCCGATGCGACCCACGAAGTTGGAGTGGTCGATGGTCACGCACTGCATGGCGAGCGGGCCGGCGGCGTCCACGTCGGGAGCGGGCATGTCGTCCACTATCATGTCGAGCAGGGGGTACATGTTGTCGTTGCCGTCGGCCGGGTCAAGGCGGGCAAAGCCGTTCATGGCGCTCGCGTACACCACGTGCTCCATGGCAAACTCAAGCTGCTCGTCGGTGGCGCCGAGATCTGCCATGAGGTCGAGGCAGTCGTTGTAGGCCTTGTCGGGGTTGGCACCCGGGCGGTCGATCTTGTTGACCACGATCATGATGGAGAGGCCCGTGTCGATGGCGTGGCGCAGCACGAAGCGGGTCTGGGGCATGGGGCCCTCAAAGGCGTCAACGATAAGCAGGGCGCCGTCGGCCATCTTGAGCACGCGCTCCACCTCGCCGCCAAAGTCGGCGTGGCCGGGGGTGTCGATGACGTTGATCTTGACGTCCTTGTACTCAATGGAGATGTTCTTGGCCAGAATCGTGATGCCGCGCTCGCGCTCCTGGTCGTTGGAGTCGAGCACGCGCTCCTCAACCTGCTGGTTGGCGCGGAAGGCATCCGTGGCACGCAGGAGCTTGTCTACCATGGTGGTCTTGCCGTGGTCGACGTGGGCGATGATGGCGATGTTGCGGAGGTTCTCCTGACGCATGGGCTCCCTCAATCTTTGACGCATGGACAACGTGGCGTTGCATGCAGTTACAGGCATGGGTGGGTTTGGGCCGGCTTTATCGGCCAACGGTATAGTCTAGCGCTGTGAGCGGCACTCTTGGGGTCTCGTGCTGCACTTACAGAGCGTATATACACAAAGAGGCCGCGCGAGGGCAGCCTCTTAGAAGCGATGGGTTACAGCAGGCAGGGGAGCTCGCCGGCAGGCAGGGGATCCGTCCAGCGGAAGTCCTCGCCCTTGCCCACGCCCCGCACGAGCGCATAGGCCGAGTAGCCGCACTCGGCACCCTGCTCGCCAAACTCAAGAAGCAGCGCGTCTTGGTAGGCTTCCTCGCTCTCAAGGTCGCCCTCGGCAACCGCGCCTTGGTAGGCGATGGCATAGTAGCGCGCGCCGGCAAGGCCCTGCGCGGGATCGGTGCCCTTGGCGCCGGCAATCGCAGAGCCACGGCGGCGCACCCACTCGTGAGCGGCCTCGAGGCACACCTCGGGGGAGTCGTCGTCAAGCTCGCAGGTGAGGCGCTCGCCCGCCTCGTCCATGATACTCGCCACCACGGCCAGGCCCTCGCCCGAGGCAAGGCGGTCAAAGGCCTCGCCCATGAGCTCGCACGAGAGCATATCGAGGTTGTCTGAGATGGACATGGCGGCTCCTTACTCTGCCGAGGGGATGGGTGGTGCAAAGGCGGGAGGGAGGGATGCTTGGGGGAGTAACCCACGCGAGCACCCTATGGCAGCCGCCTCCAGGGCACGCTGCATGCGTCACATGCGGCGCTGGCGCACGCACCCCGTGGATACCAAAAGAGCCGGCGGCACAGGCCACCGGCTCGGACACTCCATGGTGGAGACGATGGGGATCGAACCCACGACCTCAGGCTTGCAAAGCCCGCGCTCTCCCAACTGAGCTACGTCCCCGCATGTGCCAGAACATGATAAAGCATTCTTGCCGCCCCGCAACCGGAGAATCCAAATGCCTGCATGCTCGTAAAGTGCACATACAAAGTAATAAACGCCCCAGCGGCGACTCGGCTCACGCTGGGGCGTTTATTGGCGTTAGGTGGTGGGCCTGACAAGGTTCGAACTTGTGACCTCCCGGTTATCAGCCGGACGCTCTGACCAACTGAGCTACAGGCCCAACGCGGGGATTAATATAGCCCGAAGGCGGCTCTTGGGTCAACAACTAATTTTAAAAAATTTGGTATTTGGGCTAAATTGTTGCGTTACCGCAGGTAGATGGCTTATTTTCTCTTAGAGCAACACTTGGTGCGGCAAGCGGGTACCATTGAGACGCCCCTTAGGCGGCGCGGAAGCGGCCCTTTCCGGCCGTTGGCATGCCGCAAAGGAGCTGGCTTGGCCGCGCCATGTGCCGGTTCGCGCGAGCCGCGGGCGGGCGCACTCGCCCCCGGCACCTCCGGCCGCGGGTGGGCCGCGCGGAGGGCACGCTCGCGGCGCAAGACACGGGGGCGAGCGAGACGCAAGCACACCCACGGCGCGTGCTGGTTCGCGCGCCCTCTATAGACGTACGAGAGGCACCTTATGATTCGCATGCACATCAAGAGCATCATGGTTGGAGGCGGCCCCATCCCCTCGGGCATCGTCCTTGTGCCCGCGCGCGGCGACGAGGCGCAGGAGTCGGGCGAGGAGGCCCCTGAGGTCTTTACCGGAGCCGCGGCGGCAGAAGCGCTCGGGGCGAGCGAGGCGGCGGGCGAGAGAGGCTCCGAAGCACCGCTGAGCGAGCTTCCCATTCGCATCGGCACCCTCGACGCCGTAAACATTGGCACGGGCATCGACGGAGCCGGCCACAAGCGCCCCCTCGCGCACGACCTCATGGCAACCGTCATCACCATGCTGGGAGGAAAGCTCGAGCGCGTGGGCATCTCCCGCGTGGAGGGAAACACCTTCTTCGCCACCCTCGACGTGACCGACGCCACGGGCGCGGCCCACCACATTGACGCGCGCCCCTCAGACGCCATCGCGCTGGCCGTGCGCACGGGCGTGGGCATCTACGCCGCCGAAGACGTTCTCACCCGAGCCGGCACCCCAGACTTCGACGCCATCGCCGCCGACGAGCAGGAGCGCGAGGCCAAGGAGTTCCACGACTTCCTCGAGAGCCTGAACCCCGAAGACTTCAACGAGCCAAGCGATTGACACCAGGGCGCGGCAAAGGCGACCAACCAAACCGTACGGTCAACTGTCCCGCATGCATGCCCGGCTCGGGAACCCTTCCCGGAAAAGCGCCCGCAAGAGCCGGTCAAACGATGCATACTGTCACCTATGGCTAATCGCCCGAAGAAAACGAAGCGAACAGAGGTGCCATGGGCGCGTCACTCCAAGACATTGCAAGCTGGATGAACACCGTTGCGGCGTTTGTGGGGCCACGTAGCGCATCCGCGCTCGACAGGGACTCGCTTGCGGCAGCAGGCGTGCCAGACGGCATCGCCGACGTTGCGGTGCTCTTTGGCGGCTCAATCGTCGCGGGTGGCGACGTGTTCGCACACGCCATGCAGGCTGGCGTAGCCCGGTGCTATGTCATCTGCGGGGGCGAGGGCCACACCACAGAGACGCTCCGTCAAAAGATGAGGGGCCTTTATCCCAACGTGGTCTTTGACGCCCACGCCAGCGAGGCCATCCTGTTCGATGCCTATCTCCGCTCGCGCTACAGCCTTGCCGCAGACCTGCTTGAGACGGAATCGACCAATTTCGGCAACAACGTCATCAACCTGCTGGGTTTGCTGGACAAGTATGGCATTGCCCGAAGCAGCATGATCTCGATCCAAGACGCATCCATGCAGAGGCGCATGGACGCGGGCATCAGGCTCCATGCCCCGCAGACCCGCGTTGTCAACTACGCCGCATATCACGTGGAAGTTCAGGTCACCGAGAACGGAGGAGGAGGCCTCGCGTACGACCACGTACCCGCGGGCATGTGGAGCCCCGAGCATTACCGCCGCCTCCTCATGGGCGAGGTTCCCCGCCTAAGGGATGACGAGCGCGGCCACGGGCCATGCGGTGCGGGTTATATCGCCCATGTGGAGATGCCCAAGCAGGTGCTCGATGCCTTTGAGGGCCTGC
>Cebus_capucinus_imitator_PRJNA485217_SSR098__coassemble_3446_pt1 | contig 4751 bp, 3 predicted proteins | sample Cebus_capucinus_imitator_PRJNA485217_SSR098__metabat2_high_PE_006 | metagenome-assembled genome bin Cebus_capucinus_imitator_PRJNA485217_SSR098
CGCGCCCGCGCACCTCGCGCAACGCGAAGCGATACAATACCCTGCGGCTCATTCGCCTGCGACGACAGCGCGGCCCTCGCCGTCGCATAGTCGCACGTCACAGAAAAGGTTTCCCTATGGCAGACAAGCCCTCGTACTACATCACGACGCCCATCTACTACGTCAACGCCGCCCCGCACCTGGGCACGGCCTACTCCACGATCCTCGCAGACGTCCAGGCGCGCTTCCGTCGCTCCATGGGCTACGACGTCAAGTTCCTCACCGGCCTTGACGAGCACGGCGAGAAGGTGGCCCAGTCTGCCGAGGCACACGACATGACCCCGCAGCAGTGGTGCGACTCGCTCGTGCCCGCGTTCAAGGACCTGTGGGCAGAGCTCGAGGTCACCAACGACGATTTCATCCGCACCACCCAAGAGCGCCAGACCCGCGCCGTCCAGCACCTCTGGGAGGTCCTCAAGGAGAAGGGCTACATCTACAAGGGCAGCTACGACGGCTGGTACTGCGTGCCCGACGAGACCTACTTCACCGAGACGCAGGTGCGTCACGCCGACGAGGAGAATGGCTGCGAGGGCCAGCACCTGTGCCCCGACTGCCACCGCCCGCTCGAGCGTGTCCAGGAGGAGAGCTGGTTCTTCAAGCTCTCTGCCTTCCAGGAGCCGCTGCTTGAGCTCTATCGTGAGCACCCCGAGTTTGTCGAGCCCGAGATCCGCCGCAACGAGGTCGTGAGCTTCGTGGAGGGCGGCCTCAACGACCTGTCCATCTCGCGCACGAGCTTTGACTGGGGCATCCCTCTGCCCTTTGACGAGAAGCACGTCACCTACGTGTGGTTCGACGCGCTGATCAACTACCTCACCGCCGTGGGCTACGGCCAGGACGGCGAGGAGGCGGCCGCCGAGTTCGCGAAGCGCTGGCCCGCGCAGACCCACATCGTGGGCAAGGACATCATCCGCTTCCACTGCGTCATCTGGCCTGCCATGCTCATGGCCGCCGGCCTGCCCGTCACCGAGCGCGTCTTTGCCCACGGCTTCCTCATGGTGCGCAACGAGGAGACCGGCCAGGGCGAGAAGATGTCCAAGAGCCGCGGCAACGCCATCGCCCCGCGCGAGGTCATGGAGCTGCTGGGCGTCGAGGGCTACCGCTACTACTTCATGACCGACGTGCAGCACGGCACCGACAGCGCCATCTCGCTCGGCCGCATGGAGCAGGTCTACAACACCGACCTGGCCAACAGCTGGGGTAACCTCATCTCCCGCTCGCTCAACATGAGCGCCAAGTACTTTGATGGCAAGGTGCCGGGCATCCCGGCCGGCTGGGCCGAGCGCACGAGCCCGCTGCGCGAGGTGGCTACGGGCCTTGTCGAGCGCTATGCCGCCAAGATGGCAGACTTTGCCTATGGCGAGGCCGTGGAGGAGGCCATGGCCCTCGTGCGTGCCGCCAACCACTACATCGAGGACACCGAGCCGTGGGCGCTTGCCAAGGACGAGGCCAAGCATGACGAGCTTGCGGCCGTGATCTGCGACCTCATCGAGTCCATCCGCATCGTGGCGCACCTGCTTGCCCCCATCATGCCCCAGACTAGCGCCGAGGCCCTGCGCCGCATCTCCTGCGCCGACGAGGCCGAGTGCCAAGACCTCGCCTCCGCCTGCACCTGGGGTGGCCTCAAGGGCGACGTCGCAGTGGAGAAGGGTTCTGCCCTGTTCCCTCGTCTAGAGTCTCACTAATCCCCGCGGGCTTCTGTGGCACCCCATCTTGCCCCTCAATCGTCGCTTACGTACCTCTTACGCTGCGCTCCTCTTTCGGGGCAACCTGGGGCACCACAGAAGCCCGTACTCGGTGGTTGGGGCACCCGATCTAGGGGCTCCAACCCTCCTTGCGTGCCCAAGCACGCGGCGTCGGGCTTGTCGCTCCCTATCTCGGGCACCTGGAAAGCCCGTACTCGGTGGCTGGGGCGCTCGATCTAGGGCGCACGAAAAGCCCACGCTGACAGGTGGTTATCGCAAGAAGCCCGGAGCTGGCCTCAGCTCCGGGCTTCGCTGTGTTGCGCGAACAGGAAGGCGACGCCTCTCAGCAAGACGGCCTCGGTATTGTCGGGCCGGGCGAGTTCCGCAGCGAAGCGAGGACTGTCTGAGCCCGGCTCGACAATACCGGGCCCCGCCCTCGCGAGCGCAGGTAAAGCCTCGCGTCGCTTGCCTGCGCAAGCGATCTACCGGGCGGAGAGCCTTGCCGCTGCATCAAAGTGCCGACTTTTGGCAAAAAATCAACCCGATTACGCGGCTTGAGAAGTTGGCCTAAAAGTACACAAGCCATCTACCTGCGCCTTTGAAAGCAACCGCCATTGACTGCACGCTGACAAAGGCATTTAATTTGCCAAAAGTCGGGCATTTGATGCAGCGATACCCCACTTTGCCTGGTAGATGGCTTGCGGGCTTGCCGTTGTTTGCCGGCGGTGACTTTATCAAGCGCTTTTTGGATGAGGCCTTGCCCTTGCGTCCGAACATGACGCCGCGCGCCAGCGGATGGGGCTCTGCGTTACAATGCCTGAGCATGAAATCACAGCTCAGGAAGGCTTCGCATGAGTGCGTCCCCGCTTGCTAACCCCACTGCTACGCGCCAGATGCTCGAGCGCTTTGGTCTTGCCACCAAGCATCGCTTGGGCCAGAACTTCCTCATCGACGACAACGTCATCGCGAACATCCTCAAGCTGGCCGCGCTCGACGCCGGCTCGCGCGTGCTTGAGGTGGGGCCGGGCATTGGCACGCTCACGCTGGGCATGCTTCCGCACGCGGGCAGCGTGGTCTCCATCGAGGCAGACCACGAGCTGGAGCCGGTGCTCGCAGATCTCTCCCACGCGTTTGCTAACTTTGCCTTCGTGATGGACGACGCCCTCAAGGTGAGCTGGGAGCGCGTGTGCGAGGCCACGGCTGGTGCCCTTGCGCGTGCTGCCACAGGGCCTGGCGCCGAGGCGGGGGAGGGCGGCGCGCAGGCTGCCGAGGCAGGCGCGCAGGCCAGCGAGCCCAACATCCTCGTGGCAAACCTGCCCTACAACGTGGCTGCCACCATCATCCTCAAGTACCTCTCTGAGCACTCCTCCCTTGCCGCCGAGGTGGTGATGGTGCAGGCCGAGGTGGCAGACCGCATCTGTGCCGAGCCGGGCACCAAGGCCTACGGTGCCTACACGGCCAAGCTGTGCCTGTATGGCGCGGTCACCGGACGCTTTGAAGTGCCGCCCACCTGCTTTATGCCCGCTCCCCACGTTAACTCCGCCGTGGTGCGCATCGAGCGCGCGCCCATGGTAGACCCTGCCACGGGCGAGGCGCTTGCGCCCGGGCGCATCGAGCGCGTGGCGCGCGTCATCGACGCCGCCTTTGCGCAGCGTCGCAAGACCATCCGCAACTCCATGAGCAGCAACGGCTTTGAGAAGGAGGCGCTCGACGCGGCCTTTGAGGCCACGGGCATCGCCCCCACCTACCGAGCCGAGGTGCTCACGCCCGAGCAGTTCTGCGCCCTCGAGGCGGCGCTGAGCGAGCAGGAGGCATAAGCGTGGCTACCGAGCAAGACGCGACGCAAGGCGCAGGGGATGCCACGACGGGCGCCGCCGAGCCCCGCGAGGCGCACGCCGCCGCGCCCCTCGCGCTGCAAGACCTCGCGCTCGCAGACGGCGAGCTTTTCCACACGGGCAAGGGCAAGCCGCGTCCCTGGCCGCGCCCCGTGGCGCCGCTCGCAGACACCCACGGTCACCTCACGGCGTTTTGGGGCCACGACCCCGCCCGCGCGCTCGTGCGCGCCGCGCTTGCCGGCGTGCGCCTGCTCGTGGTGCCGCTCGACGCCCTCACAGACTGCGTGCCCGGCTCGGGCGCAGACCCCGATGCGGGGCCGATGCCCGCCGAGGAGCTGCCCGCGCCGCGCACGGCCGCAGAGCTCGCGGCATTCGTTGAGGACGCCGTTGTGCGCGCCCGCGAGCTCATGGGCGCCTACCGCGAGGCGGGCCTTGTGCTGCCTGAGTTTGCCGGACACGGCCTGCTCGCCGGCGCAACCCCAGACTTTCCGCTGTGCGTGCGCTTTGTGGCGGGCGTGCACCCCTATGGCGCGGCCGAGTTTGACGACGGCTGCCGCGAGCGCATGCGCGAGCTCATGGCGCACCCGCTGTGCGTGGGCGTGGGCGAGATTGGCCTCGACTACACCTGCAGGGTGCCGCGCGAGGTGCAGCTCGCCTGTTTTGCCGAACAGCTCGAGATGGCTAAGGCGGCTGGCCTTCCGGTGGAGCTCCACATTCGCAACGACTACGACGACGAGGCCTGCGAGGCGCACGGCGACGCCCTGGCGCTCCTGCGCGAGGCGGGCCTGCCCGAGCGGGGCTGCGACTTGCACTGCTACACGGGAGACGCCGCCACGCTGCTGCCATTTGCCGAGCTTGGGTGCCGTGTGGCCTTTGGCGGTGCCGTCACCTTCAAAAAGAGCGACGCCATCCGCGTCGCCGCCGAGGCGTGCCCCGAGACGAGCCTCATCACCGAGACGGACTGTCCCTACATGGCGCCCGTGCCCCTGCGCGGGCAGGAGTGCGAGCCTGCCATGGTGGCCTTCTCGGCCGCCTGCGTGGCCGAGGTGCGCGAGCAGGCGGGCATAGCTCCTGCAAGGGAAACCTACGAGGCCCTCTGGTGCAACGCCCGCGAGCTGTTTGGGCTCTAGCAGCCATGTGCCCCGCGGGCCCCGGCGCGGCGCGGCACCCGCGCGGCGCGTCGCTTCGGCGTCAC
>Cebus_capucinus_imitator_PRJNA485217_SSR098__coassemble_4870_pt1 | contig 2859 bp, 3 predicted proteins | sample Cebus_capucinus_imitator_PRJNA485217_SSR098__metabat2_high_PE_006 | metagenome-assembled genome bin Cebus_capucinus_imitator_PRJNA485217_SSR098
CTCTAACCAGCTGAGCTAACACCCCGTGCTTTGGTGCGAGGGCTATATTACAAGAGACGCTTGACTCATGTCTAGCCCCAATTTCGACTTTTTTGAAATTGGTGGCAACGTACCCCTCGCGGCCCCATAGCCCTTACGCCAGCGGCACCACGGTCTTGGCGCCCTGCGCATCCGTGAGCACAAGGTCGGTGCCCTCAACCGCACACGAGGCAAGGCTCCCCGCCCCCACCACAGGCTGGTTATCGGCATTGAGCATCTGGCTAGGAACGGCGCCATCCGCAGACATGTAGCAAATGACATCCCATGTGCCGTCGGGGAGGTTCTCGCCAATGTAGAACACGCCACCAAAGAGCGAGAGGGAGACCGGCGTGCCCGAGAACGTATAGATGGGATCCTCGCGCCCGGTGCGCTCAAACACCCAGCTGCCATCCTCTGCCTGCACCGTGCTGAAGGTATAGCCGCCCAGATCCACCGACGTGTTGTTGGCAACCGTAGTGATGGCGGGAGTCTCGCCACCCTCGCCCACGGGAGCGTTACCGCCAGCCGAACACGAACCCACCAGCGCGATCAGCGCCGTAAGCGCAAGCGCCGCCACGATGGCTGCCACGGCAACGAACACCCTGCGCGAGTTGGCGCGCGCGTCTCGCTCCGCGCTGCGGGCACGGCGGGCGGGCTTGCCCACCTGCGAGCGCTCGCGACCCTCGCGCGCGGCCTCCGCGGCGCGTGCCGCCGTCTCGCGCGTGGAGAGCACGGCGCCCTGACGCGCGCTGATGGTGCTGAACGAGCCCGTCACCGAGGGGTCAACGCCGATGGGACGCGGCGCGTCGTCGGTGGCAAAGGCCGAGCCCACGCCCTCGTCAAGCGTCGAGGCGCAGCGCGGAATCTGCCCCTGGGGCAGCCTGATGGCAGCCGTGCCCCCAAGCTTGGGGAACCGGTGCTGCTCAGAGGTTGCCTCGGAGGCGGCCGCAAAGCGCCCGCCCGCCGAGCGAGGAGGGCGAGGGCCGGCGTCCTGGCTCGGCGTCGCAGACTGGCGCGGGGCGTCAGCCCTGGCATGCGCGGAGCCCTCCGTGGGCGCCATGGCGCGTGCATGCGAGGCATGGGAGCCATGTGCCCCCGAGCCCTGCTCCTCCGGCGCCGCGTGGCGCTCAGCGCGGCGCCGCGGCATCTCCTCGCGGCCCGCAGCGCCCGACGCCGCCGAGCGTGCGTCATGTGCGCCCGCACCCTGCACTGGCCCCGCCTCTTGCTTGAATCGCTTGGCTGACATCTGCTCAGCCCCCTCATCGTCTTTGTCTGCGCCCCGGGCTTGCCTGCGCCCCGGGCGTTGCGCATCTGATTCTACAGCTCGCGACGGGCCTCGATGGCGCGCCCGAGGGTCACCTCGTCGGCGTACTCAAGGTCGCCACCAACGGGCAGGCCGCTTGCAAGGCGCGTCACCGACACTCCCAACGGCTTGATGGTGCGCGAGAGATAGGTTGCCGTGGTCTCGCCCTCCACATCGGGGTTGGTGGCAAGGATGACCTCGCTCACCTCGCCCGAGGCGAGCCTGCCCAAAAGCTCGCGCACATGCAGCTGGTCGGGGCCAATCTTGTCCATGGGCGAGATGACGCCGCCCAGCACGTGATAGAGCCCCCGGTAGGCACCCGTGCGCTCGATGGCCGAGACGTCGCGGGGCTCGGACACCACGCAGATGGCCGTGCGGTCGCGCGAGGGGTCCTCGCACGCGTCGCACAGCTTGCGCGTGGCGTAGCTAAAGCACACCGGGCAAAAGTGCACCTGTTGCTTCACGTCGAGGATGGCCTGCGCCAGGCGGCGCGCCTCCTCGGCATCGGCGCCGAGGATGTGATAGGCGATGCGCTGGGCAGACTTGGGGCCAATGCCCGGCAGACGCCCGAGCTCGTCGAGCAGGCGGCGCAACGCCCTGCCGTCGTTTCGCGGCGACGCCCCCGCATCGGCAGGGGCGTCGGCTCCAAACTGGTTGTACGGCATCGCTTAGAAGAGACCCGGGATGCTCATGCCGCCCAGGCCCGTGGCGGCGCTCATCTGGGCGCCGGCAGTCTCCTGCGCGGAGGAAAGCGCCTCGTTGACGGCGGCAAGCACCATGTCCTGGAGCAGCTCCACGTCCTCGGGATCGCAGGCATCAGGGGAGATCTGGATGGAGGAGATCTTGAGCTCGCCGGTAGCGGTGACCTTCACCATGCCGCCGCCCGCAGAGGCAGAGACCTCAACGTCCTTGAGCTTCTCCTGCGCGGCCGCGAGCTGCTCCTGCATCTTGCGCGCCTGCTTCATCATCTGCTGCATGTTCATCTGGGGCATGGGTGCTCCTTTGTCATAGGCATCGGTTGCCAGTTTTATCGCTATGAGCACTCTAACGGTTCTCGTCCGATTCGGCACCCCTAAGCCAGCCGCGAGCCTCCATAAACCGCAGGAGCCTCACCGCACGGCCACACCTCACCGCTCCCTTGCCGCCGAACAGCACACGCCCCGTACCGGCACGAGAGATTGCGACCCTCGAACACGAGCCGTGCGAGCTCGAGGCCGTCCACCTCAACGGTCGAGCTGTCATTGCGCTTTTATGGTTGTGATTCGCGCGCATTTGCGCGCGTATTTGTTTGCGCGCGCTGCGATTCCGCGCGTATTTGCGCGCGTAAGTGTTTGCGCTCTTTTTTGCGCGCGCAATACGGGCGCCTGCCGCTTGGCAAGCGCCCGTACGTAGTGACTTGAGCAATCAGGCCCCTAGGAAATGGGGTTGTTGTCCTCGTCTACGAGCGTTGCCGTGGTTTTGCCAAAGACGTCGTTGAACATCGAGGACACCGCGTCCACGTCTACCGGTTCGTCGTTGGAGAACACGGGCTCGTCTGC
>Cebus_capucinus_imitator_PRJNA485217_SSR098__coassemble_5668_pt1 | contig 2331 bp, 7 predicted proteins | sample Cebus_capucinus_imitator_PRJNA485217_SSR098__metabat2_high_PE_006 | metagenome-assembled genome bin Cebus_capucinus_imitator_PRJNA485217_SSR098
AGGAACAGATAATCCCCAGTTCTCGGGGAGGGGTATAATCCGACGCAGACGGCATGCGAGCGGAGGGGCGGCGACATGGAGGGAAGCCTGGGAGAGGCCGAGCTCTTCATCATGGAGAGGGCGCTGAGGCACGGGTTGGGCGAGGAGCAGATCCGGCACGCCTGGCGAAACGCCGTGGACTTCCTGAGAATCGACTGCGAGGACGGCCGGGTCCTTATCAAGGCCATCGGCTTCGACCCCTCCGGAAGGGGCGTCGAGATCTCCGCGCGCGAGCTTCCGGGCGGTATGCTGGTTTACCATGCGAACACCCCTCCTACGCCTCGGGCGCTGAGGGAGTTCGGGCTTTCAAGGAGGTAGTGAAATGGCCGTACTGAGCGATTCCGAGGCCATGGAGGCCTTTGGGCTCACGGAGGGGGACTTGGAGCTCCTCGAGAGGGAGGCCGGCTCCTTCGACCTCGGCGAGTGGCCCTCGGGGACGGTGACCCGCCTCGGCGGCGCCGGGGCGGAGACGAGGCCCGTCAGCTTCAGGCTGCTCGAGAGCAAGGTCGCCCGCGTTGACGAGCTCGCCGCGAAGAGGGGGATTTCGCGCGGCGACGCGCTGCGCGAGGCGGTCGACGGGTGGCTGATGCAGGCGTAGCCCGACCGCCGGCCCCGTCGGGCGCGCGCGCCCTACAGCCCGAGCGAGCCGAGGTCGCGCGCGCCGTAGAGGAAGCGCCTGACCTCCATCACGTCGCCGTCCACCACGTAGAACACCATGTAGTTCCCCACGGGGAACCAGTAGTGGGTGCGCCCGCGGTCCCGGCCCCCTCGCCAGACCCTGCCGAAGGTGGGGTTCTCCAGGTGCGAGAGGATGCCCCGCTCCGCCTCGTCCACGAGGCGCCTCGCCGCCGCGGGGTTGCCCAGCGTGTCGGAGACGTAGGTCGCCGCCTCGTTGAGGTCGCTCCAGAACAGGGGCAGGTAGCTGAGCCTATACCGCATCGCGCAGGCCCTCCCTGATGGAGCCGAAGACCTCCTCGTGCGTGTAGCGCAGGCCGGTCGAGGACGCCTGGAGCTCGGCGGCGTCGAGCGCCGCCTCCACGTCCCCCGCGAGCCTGCCGTACTGCTCGAGCGTCATGACGACCATGGAGCCGTGACCGTTCTTGGTGAGGAACACGGGGCCCTGCTCCCGGGCCTGGGCTTCGACCTCCGGGTAGCGGTTCCTGAGGTCGGACACGGGTCGTATGTTGATCATGGCTCCTCCTATCGTCTCGGTATCACGATTCTATCAGAGCGACGGGCCCGCGGCGGGCCGCGGCGCCTGGACTCGGCCGTCGCGGCCACGTCGGCGCGCGCCGCCACGCGCGCCACGGCGGCGAGCAGGTCCGGGTCGCTAGTCTGGGCCATGTACTCGAACGGGTGGATGTGGCGCGGCTCGCCGGTGTCGGGGTCGGCCGCCATGTAGCGCGAGACGTTGGTGGCGAAGGCGTCCTCGCCCAGCTCCCTTCGCCGACTGCTCCAGGCTCGTCGGGGACCTCGTGCACGCGCACGCGAGGGAGGCCCTTTCCCGAAGGCTGCGGTTCTACGAGCACTGCAGCCTGCTCATCATCGACGAGCTCGGGTACCTCGACATCGGGAAGGAGGGGGCCGACCTCCTGTTCCAGCTCGTGAACAGGAGGTACGTGCTCGGCCGCTCGACCATAGTCACCACGAACGTGCCGGTGGGAAGGTGGGGCGACGTCTTCGGAAGCAACGTGACGGCGAGCGCGATCGCGGACCGCCTGTGCCACCACTGCACGCTCGTCAAGATAACCGGCAGGTCGTACAGGCTGAAGGACGTGCCGATCGGAGAGGACGACGGAAAGGAGGGCGCGAGCTGACCAGAAGTGGTGAAAGTACGTTGGCGCAAACGGTGGATGTGCGTTGGCGGAACCGGTGCGAGAACGTTGGCGAAATCGGTGAAAAATACATTGACACTAACACGCGTCCCTCACCGGCTCGGCGTCGGAGTTCATGTAGAGGAAGGAGAGGTAGGGAATGGAGGGGTTGAAGCTCGTGGCTATGCCCCTTCGGCGGAGGGAGGGGCCCAGCTCCACCTCGTCGCCCCGCCGCTCGAAGAGCATGGCCGTCCTGGACGCGCCGACCTTGCGGCGGGAGAGGCCCTCGGACGCGATCCTCGAACCGAGGACGGCGAGGCCGTAGCGGTACTCGTGGCCACGCACGCGGAAGTACACCTCGAACTCGGACGGCTCGGAGGCCGAGACGTCGTCGAAGGCGAAGGGCGCGCAGCGGCGCAGCACGGGCGCCTTGGCGGAAAATTTCCGCTAAAATTTCCGCCATTGGAGGAAATTTTCC